>Ga0187806_1000434_pt1 | contig 10216 bp, 7 predicted proteins | sample NC_wetland_sal_i_7_FD_132470 | JGI IMG/M metagenome (GOLD analysis project Ga0187806, IMG submission 132470) | Wetland sediment microbial communities from Neuse River Estuary, North Carolina, USA - ASW_1 | ecosystem: Environmental > Aquatic > Freshwater > Wetlands > Sediment | place: USA: North... | reverse complement strand
CTCACTGGGTATCCAGCCAGGTCAGGTAGCTCAGTCGGTATGAGCGTCCGCCTGAAAAGCGGAAGGTCGACAGTTCGATCCTGTCCCTGACCACCACCGATCGGCACGGCTGACAGCCTGCTGCTCCTGCGTTGCGCCTGTTCAGGATACGATTTCACCCCCATTTTAACAGGAGTGCCGGGATGTGCCGGGGAATGCCGCCGTGTCCGTGGGATGTCTGTGGGGGCGGTCCGGGAGGCGGACTTGTGGGATTTCTGTGGGGCATGCCGGAGACCTTCGGCGGCTCACGGAACTGGTCATTCACAGACGTGGAGCTCCGGCTTTCGGGGGACAGGTTCGCGTTTGAGCCCGGCGTGGCTGGTGGGCAGTTGATCTGCCCGGGCCGGAGTGCGCTTCGACGCAGAGCGCGGCGTCCGGCTGATCGGCTGGCAATGCGTAGTTGTCAGGAGGGCTGTGTCGTTGGCTGGCCCCAGTTCGCGAGCTTGTCCAGCACTTCTCGGGAGACATAGGTGCTTGGCGGCCACCGGAGCGCGGAGCGCCCGATTGGCCATATCCGGCTCAGCGCCTGGGCGTAGGGCTGCGGGGGGTTAGTGTCGTAGGCCGGAATCGACTGTGCGTCGGCCAGGACGAAGTTGGTGCTGAAGATCTGGAGCAGGACGTGCCCGATGGTCAGTGTCGTCATGTGGGCGGCCACGGGAGCTGCTTCACCCGGCGTCGGCGCCGACATCAGCAACCTGGACTGGGTGGAGACCAGAATGCGGCCCTGGGCATCGAATGCGCCCAGCCAGACGCGGGACCGCGGCGGAGGATCGTCGTTGCCGTAGAGCCACGCAAGCTCAGGAACACTTGGCAGGTACCCGACGACCGACCGAAGGTGCGCGCGCCGCTGCCGCATGGCGTGCTCCATGAGAAGCACCTTGATGATTGCCCAGCGAGCGAGGTCGCGCTGTTGTATTTCGTTCAAGGTGACGTCATGCTCGTTGGTCAGCATCGGCTCGAGGAAGGGCTTGACACCCAGGTTTTCAAGCCGGCTCATCCAGGTGTTATTGCATGTCTGGCAGACCATGTTCGCTAGCGTTACTGTCAGGTGCTGCAGCCGCGAGACCGCCCCGGTTGGCTCGGCTCGGATGATGATCTCGGTAGCCGGGTTGAGTGTCCTCCGTATCCATTTGGATACGACGTCCTCTTCGCTCGCCGGTTTCTGCAGCCCGCAGAAGACACAGGTGACCATCCGTTGACCCTCTACCACGGATCGAACATACCGCGTGGCGCACCATGTCTGGGTGCATCGGTGATGACAACCGGATCGGCGCGAGTGTAAGCCGACCAGATTAGCCGACCGAAGTTCGTTAGTTCGCGAGCGCGCTCCCGGCGTTTCACGCACATGCCGAATAGCGGGCGTTGGCCATCCGGATACTCATGCGACAGTTGGCATACTCATTCGTGGTGCGGGTGACCTGGCTGCGTCCTGGCCGGACTCCGCTGCGTTGCTGGCGTCGCCCGGCAGGTCGTGTGGCACCGGTTCGCTGATCGGGCTGGGTTGGCTGGCTGCGGTCATCCGGACGGCCGTAATGTCCGTTGGCCGCTCCGGGCCTGCCGTTTACCGGTGGCGAAACCCTGTGGTGTGCACCGTGATGCGGCCGGGGGCGGGTTCGCAGAGGATCGGTGTATGGACAGTACTGGCCGGGTCGTGCTGCGGCTCGAGGTGATCACCAGTGGCGGGCAGCCGGTAAGCGGGCTGGTGTGGGATGGCGACGGCAGCGCGCATGCGTTCAGCGGCTGGTCGGAGATGTTCGCGGTTTTGCAGGTGCTGACATCACCGCCCGGCGGCGGCACCGCAGCAGAAGACGGCCCGTGATAGCCGTGGTGGCGGGTTCTAGCTGGCGCGCCGGTCATAGTGCCCGGCCTGGCCGAAGCCATGCGGCAGGCTCTAGCCGCCGCCGGGCACTGCGGTCCTGGGCCGGTCGCTAGGTCGCCTGTGGTCGCTGGCCGATGAGCGTGACCGGGCTAGCCGCGGGACAGCGGGGGTCGGCTGGCTAGCGCGGCGGGCAGCTCGGGCCGGGAGGTGATGCCGAGTTTGCCGTAGGTGCTGGTCAGGTGGGTTTCCACGGTGCGCTGGGTGATGAACAGGGCCTGGGCGATCTGCCGGTTGGTCTGCCCGGCCGCGGCCAGCTGCGCGACGCGCAGTTCGCTGGGGGTCAGCGCGTCGGGTCCGGAGATGGCATCGCGGCGGGGCCTGCCTCCGGCGGCGATGAGTTCCTGCCGGGCCCGCCCGGCCAGCGCCAGGGCGCCCAGGGCGTGGGCCAGGTCCAGGCTCTCGCGCAGGTACTCCCGTGCCCGGGTGCGCTCCCCGGCCCGGCGGTGCGCCGCGCCCAGGTCCCCCAGCGCGCGGGCCAGCTCCAGCCGGGCCGGGCAGCGGCGCAGCACGGCCACCGCCTCGGTGAGCAGCCCGGTGCCCCGGTCCCCGCCCTCGGCCACGCCGGCGGCGCGCAGCGCGATCCCCAGGCCCCGGCCAGAGCCCCACTGCCGGGCGATGCCGATCTCCTGGGCGCACAGCCGGCGGGCCTCGCGCCGGTCGCCGAGGGCGGCCAGCGACAGCGCCGCCCCGGACCGCCAGGGGATCATCGCCGGGTTGAGGACGCCCCATCGCGTGACCAGCTCACCGGCCGCCAGCAGGTCGGCGGCCGCCGCGGCGTGGTCGCTAGCCGCGGCATGCACACATCCCCGGGCCCACCGGGCCACGGTGTACGGCCAGGTGGCGCCGAGCTCGCCGCCCAGGCCGGCCGCGTCCAGCATCGCGCCCGCCTGATCGGCCGCGCCCCGGTCGGTCAGCGCCAGGACCATGAACGCGGTGGTGATCACCGAGATCCACCCGCCGCCCGCGGCCGCCTGCTGCCCGTAGGCCAGCGCCTGGCGGATATCCCCGTCGTGCAGCGCGACCAGCGAGGCCACCGAGGCGGCCACGCAGGTGGACAGCAGCCATCCCCGCCGCTGCGCCAACTGGAGCCAGGCCTGCGCCGCGTCGGAGGCTTCGCCGGTGGCGCCGGCGTACAGCAGCACCGCGACCGTCTCGGCCAGCGCGGTCGGGGTGCGTGACATCAGCTCCGGCATCGACCCCAGCGCCGCCTGGGCGTGGCGGGCCGCGCGGTCGCGCTGCACCCCGGCCGCGGCCAGTTCGATGGCCAGGTTGGCGTGCAGCTGGGGGTCCAGGTCCTCGCCGGCGCGGACCCGCGCTTGCAGCTGGTCCAGCACCGGCCAGATGACCGGCCGGGTCGCCAGGTCCCAGCGGGCGGCATTGAGCAGGTCGGCCTGCAGCAACGCGGCGGCCGCGGAACGGTCCTCCCCGCAGCCGGCCAGCGCCTCCTGCAGGACGTGGACGGCGTCGGCGAACCGGCCGCACAGCGCCAGCGCCCGGCCCAGCGCCAGCGCGACCTCCCCCCGGCCCGGCCCGCCCGCGTCCCGCGCCAGCGCCTCAGTCAGGTTCTCCACCGCCGCGGGCGGCGCGGCGAAAATCTCGGCGCCGCCCAGCTCGAACAGCACCTGACCGCGGACCTGCGGGGCCGGCGGCTCGGCCAGCGCCCGTTCCAGGCACCCGATCGCCACCTCGGGCGCGCCGCGGCCGCGCGCATCGGCCGCGGCCGCGCGCAGCCGGTCCACCACCCACCCGTCGCCGGATGCGGCCGCCGCCATCAGGTGCACGGTCACCTCCTCCGGGGCGGCATCCTGCTCGTCGAGCATCCGCGCGGCCCGCTTGTGCCAGCGCTGCCGCACCGGCGCGGCCAGGTCCTGGTAGACGGCCGACCGGACCAGCGGATGCGCGAACCGCAGCACCTGCTCGCCCTCGATCAGGCCCTCGGCCATCAGCGCGGCGACCGCCTCGGCGCACGCGTCGCCGTCCAGCCCGGCCAGCTGCCCGGCCCGCGCGGCGGTGGCCGCGGTGCCCAGCACGGCGATGGCCCGGGCGGCAGCCAGGGCGGCGGCGGGCATCCGGCCCAGCTGCAGCAGCACCCGGCGCGTGATCGTGTCCGGGGTCAGCCGCCGCAGCCGCGGCACCTCGGCGTCGGTTCCCGCCATCCCCTCGGCGGCCAGGCCGGCCAGCAGTCCCCGCAGCAGCAGCGGGTTCCCCCCGGTCAGCTCGCGGCAGGCCCGCCGGAACGCCGGCGAGGCCTGCGCGCCCAGCATCGCGGCCACCAGCTCCGCGCACGCGGCCGCGCTCAGCGCGGCCGGACGCAGCACGGTCACGCCCGGCTCGGCGGCCAGCCCGCCGGTCAGCGCCTTGTCCTGCGCGGTCCCGGCCCTGGGCTCGCGGACGGTCAGCACCAGCAGGACCGCCAGGCCCTCCAGCCGGGCCGCCAGATGGGCGACGAACCGCTGCGAGGGCTGATCGGCCCAGTGCAGGTCATCGACCGCCAGCAGCAGCGGCGACTGCTGCGCCAGGTCAGCGGCCAGCCAGTACAGGCCATGCAGGACCGCGAACGAATCCTCCTCGCTGTGCTGCGCGCCGCCGGCCAGCGCCAGCCCGGCCAGCGTCACCGCGTCGCCTGCCAGCCCCGGCCCGTCGCCGGCCCGGATCCGGGCCTCGAACAGCTGCCGGACCACCCCCCACGCGTACCCGTCCTCGAACTCCGCGCCCCGCGCCGCCAGCACCGTCATGCCCGCCCCGGCCGCCCGGTCACACGCATACCCCAGCAGCGCGGTCTTGCCGATCCCCGCCGCGCCCTCCACCAGCAGCACCGACCCCGCCCCCGAGCACGCCGACTCCACCGCCGCCGCAATCACACCGAGTTCCGCTCCCCGGTCCAGCAGCAGGCCCGCCGGCCAGCGCCCAGGCCCCATGCCAGCGATCCTAGGCCCGCCCCCGCGGCGGCGCATCACGGTACCGGACGCAAAAGACCGTGGCACCCACCGTGATGCGCCCGCACCCGCCCGGGACCACCATGACGAAGGAAACAACCCGGCCAAGGGCCGGGCCAGCGACACCGACCAGACATGCCGATCAGCCAGGACCCGCCAGCGCTGCCCCTGACGGTCACCTGCGCGGGCTGCGCGATGTACATCACGAGCGATTCCACTCAGGACTGTGAGCAGGGGAGGAACAATGACCCGCCCTCGGATTCCTGACGTGCTGGCCCGCGCGGGCCTGACCTCTGGTCCTCATTGTCCACTGCTGTTGAGCTCATCCCCTGCCGGGCTGACGCCCGCCATCACCCCATCTCCGCGGCGCGCCCTACACCCTGACGATCAGCGCGATCGACCTGACCACCCTCACCCAGCCCTGGCCCACCCGCACCCTGCACCAGGCCTTCGACCCCAGCCACGACTGGCAGCTGTCCGGCGCCGGCCCCGACTACCAGTGCACCCAGACCTTCCCGGTTACCGTCCCCGGCAACGGCCCGGGCGGCCCGCTGGCCGGCCACGCCCTGCGCTACGTGGCGTCCCTGGTCAGTCCCGGCGCCCAGGTCGCTTCGATCCTCCACAGCCACCCGTTCGTCATCGTCTGACCCGCACACCCCAGGACACCAGCCCTGCGGCGGCGACCGCAAGCAGGGAAGAAAAGGAGAACAAGATGAGCACCGAACGGCAGACCATGCAGGACTACCTCGACGCCCTGGTCAAGCGGGACGACTTTCCCGCCTATTTCACCGACGACGTCGTGGCCAGCTTCGAAGGCACCGACCAGCGGGCCGAGGGCCGGGAGGCCGCCGGACAGCTGATCCGGTACGTGCACGAGGGCGCGTTCGACGCCCGGATGGAACTGAAGAACCTGCTCACCCAGCCGGGCAAGGCCGCGATCGAGGCCGACTTCGTGGGCACCCACACCGCCGAGTTCGCTGGCGTCCCGCCCACCGGCCGGGCCGTCCGCGTCCCCTACTCGGTCATCTACGACCTGTCCGGCGACCGGATCAGCGCGCTGCGCATCTACTTCCCCATGAGCCTGCTGATGGACCAGCTCACCACCGACACCGGCCAGCCTCTGGACCGGGCAGAGGCAAGCGGCACGGGCCGAACGACGCCATGAGAAACCCGCCCGCCCGCAGCATGCTCTTCAACCCGGCAGGCGGCACATGGAAAGGACACCATGACCCCGGAGCCGTCATCCACCCGGCCATGATGATCGGCGCCGGCCCGCGAGCGGATGATGCCCGGCCCCAGCCGCCCGGCCGGAACCGGGCTCCTGCGGGCAAGAACCGCCCGGGTGAAGACCCGGCTAAGACAATGCGCTACAGGCGCGGCCTGCCCGGCGGGCCAAGACCAGGCTCGACCTGAGTAACCCGCGACGCAAGTTCTTCTGTTGGAGGGAACGCGATGAGTGACAGCCACTCCGACTACGACTTCGGCACCGGCATCGGTCAAGAGGAGGTGGACCGCCTTGAGGCCCAGGGCGCGGCGATAGCCCCGGCCACGCGGATGATCTTCGCCGAGGCGGGCATCCGGCCCGGCATGCGGGTGCTGGACATCGGATGCGGCGCCGGGGACGCCGCGTTCGTGGCCGCCGGCCTGGTAGGACCCGGCGGCTCCGTGGTCGGCGTCGACCGCTCCCCGGACGCGCTGGCCCGGGCCCGGCTGCGGGCCGAACAACGCGGCCTGACCCAGGTGCAGTTCATCGAAGGCGACATCCACGACCCGGCGCCGGGCGGGCCGTTCGACGCGATCGTCGAACGAGGGGCCCTGTGGCTGGTCCCGGACCCGGCCGCGGTGCTGCGGCTGCAGGCCACGGTGCTGCGCCCTGGCGGCCTGGTGGTGCCGATAGAAGTGGATCTCTCCATGATGCGGTGGCTGCCGGAGAGTGCGCTGGGGAACCAGGTCAAGTCCTGGTTCGTCGAGGCGTTCGCGAGGGCCGGGATGGTCATGCTCGGCCCGCGGCTGTGGGCGATCGTCGAACAGGCGGGGCTGCGCCCGCTGGGGATGATCGGGATCCAGCCGCACTTCGGATACGGCGACGAGGTCGGCCTTGCCTTCCTGGTGGAGAGCATGCGCGTTGCCGAGCCGCTGATCGTGGGGACCGGAGTGGCCACCGCCGAGGAGATCGGCATGGAAACGTTCGAGCAGCGGGTAAGAGATGATGCGGAAAGGAACCACCCGCAGGTAGGGGCTACCTACATGCTGCTCAGCGCGTGGGCGACAACCAGCCTGGAGTAACGCTGGCGACCAGCTCAGCTGGGCCGCCCTCGGTCTTGTTTCCCCCGGCCCCGCCGATTCTGTCCGAGCGGGCTGCGGGTCGAGGGTCGGCGAAGCCGAAACGCGCTGTCGGCGACCGCACGGGACGCGCCGGCGGTGCCGTCCCGAAGCTGACAACAGGTCGCCGGAAACGCCGCCTAGAACCAGAGCACCGGTCAGGTAGCGGGGTGGGGATTTGCTGGCTTGACCGATTGACGGCCGTCGAGTGTGCTAATCCCTGTGCGTGGCGGGCTATGAAGGATCAGCTACGGGCAGGGAGGAAGCGTGGTGCGTCCTGTGGTATCGCTTCCGCCGGTGGAGCCGTCGCCAGCGGAGCTGGCGGTAATCAACGCGGTGCGGCGGGCGAAGCTGTTCGTGTTCTTGCGCCAGCACCGTCACGAGCTGTCTGACGAGCAGTTGCAGGCCGAGCTGGCAGCAGCCTACGCGGATAGCCCGAAGGGGCAGCCGTCGGCGCCGTCGGCCCGGCTGGCGCTGGCGGCCATCCTGCAGCCTTATGCCGGGGTCAGCCGGAGTGTCCGCAGGCTCTAGGGTCCAGCGTGAACGCGGTCCAGTGCGGGATGCCTGGCCCGCCGAGCATCCACAGGTCGTACAGGCCAGCGTCATCGAGCTGGGGCTCCGCCTTCCCGCAAGGACCACACAAGCCCCTGCTGAAAAGGGGAGAGGGGCCTGTGACCTGGGCGCGCTCGGAGGGACTCGAACCCCCAGCCTCCTGATCCGTAGGGATTAGCTCGGCTTCGCAGGCTTCCCGACCTGCGCTGATTTCCACGATATCGCGTCGTCAGGCTCCCGCATCCCGGATTTCCCAGGTTTCCCATTGGCAGATCCATTGGCAGATCGCGGGCTCCTGCCGTGACCTGCCCGAGCCGGACAGCCGGCTCAGCGCCGTGAACGGGAGACGAGACCGATCACGTACAGTGACATACCGCGCTTGGCGCTCCACGCGATGTCCGCGATATTTGCGCGCCGGGCCGGGATGCGACCCTGCTTCCGGACCGTGCCGAGCTGGCCGTTGTCGGCCCGTGGCGGCATGCCGCCGGTTGCCGGCCCGGAGCCGCGGGGCGGGGCGCGTGCCGGAGGAGGAGGCGGGTTCGCGCACCGTCTGGGAGACTGCCTGGCGTGGATGTCAGGGACAGCGCGAATCCGGTGCTGGCCAGGACCCGGCGATGGCTGGACCGGGTCAACGCGCGCCACCCGTGGGATCACAACGAGCACTTCCACGGCTGGGTCCTGGGTAACCTGCCAGCCCGCCGCCGGGCCGCCGTGGACGTCGGCTGCGGGACGGGCGTGCTCGCCGGGAAGCTGGCTCCGCACTTCGCTCGCGTCACCGGGATCGACGCCGACGCGGGCATGGCCGCCGCCGCGAGCACGCGGCTGGCCCAGGACCCGCGGGTCAGTATCCGCCACTGCCGCTTCGAGCAGTTCGCCGAAGCGGCCGGGGACGGCGAGGCTGACCTGATCACGATGGTGGCCGTGCTGCACCATCTCGACCTCGATGACACCCTGGCCCGCATCCCGGGAAGCCCAGCCCAGCAGCAGCGGCTCGAACGCGCCCAGCAGCCGTGGCGGCGGCAGCAAGCCGGCCGCTCGCCGCGGGTTCGCCGGCAGCTGGGCCAGGCCGTCCTCTCGCTGCACCGCGCCGGACCGGGCCAGGCCGAGCCGGGCATCGGCCAGCCCGATGCCCGCCCACTGGGCGAGGTCACGGTCGGCTGCCGGGGCATGCCCGGCAAGATATCGCCGGGCCAGTTCACCGAGCGCCGCCTCGCGGCCCATCCGCGGCGGCGGTGTGCCGAGCCAGTCCCGGGCCAGCACGAAGGCCTGGTCCCGTCCGGCCACCGGGCCGCGCACGATCAGGCCCCGGATGCTGGCCAGCGCCAGGATGTGCACCATCGCCTGACCGTCGGTCCGCACCCCGGCAGCGGCGGCCCGCTCGCGCAGCTGAGAGCGGATCAGCGGGCCGTCGGCGGCCAGCGCCGCCTGCACGGTGGCCACCGCCCGCTCCGCATCCTGCGGCGGCACGCCCTCTTGTGCCAGCCGGCGGGAGTTCCCGGTGCGCAGCTGCGGGGTGGTCAGCGGATGCAGCCACCAGTAGTCCTCGGCGCGGACCAGGTGCAGGGTACCGCGGTTCAGCCAGGTGACGATCAGCGAACGCCGCCGGGAAAGGGCAGCATCGACGTCCGAGGCAGACAATCCCGCTGACCGCGCCCGGACCGCAAGCCGCGCGCCACGCAAGTCTTGCGCCTGGATCGCCAGCAGCCGCCGGCAACCTCCTCGGCACTGCCCGCTGGATCGCCGCCGAGCAGTTGTGCCGCGCATCGTTCCGCGGTCACCGTCAGATCATCGGGCCTCGCGGCCGCCTGGGATTCTGAAGTGCTCACCGGCGGTGACTCTACCCTCCGTGGCTGGAAGCCGGGTATCCGTCACCTGTCCGGCGTACACGCCCGGGCCGCGGCTGCTGCCCGGGTGAAGTCCGCCGGGATCCGGCTGTTCTGGCCGCCATCTATAAACCGCCCGGCTGCCTCGCCAAGATCACATTCCGTGAGGAGCGTCTCAACGCCCTGAAACCCGATCCGCTGAACTGCGCGGCTTCGGGAGCCCGCCACCCCAACACGGGCGATTGCAGATGGGTCGATCCGGGCAGCCCCGTGGGCCGTGCCCGCGGCCGACGAGCAGACTGTTCTCGTGCAGACGAGCTACGGCCTGGTGCCGATCGGGTGGGTGCAGTCGGCCCTGAGGGTCCCCGACGATGCGCCGAACCAGCGCGAAGGCGCGCCCCGGGCGTGGATCCGCTTCGATGAGCAGGTCGCGGAGGGTGCCAAGGACCTGCGGCCGGGCGATGAGATCGTGGTGCTCACCTGGCTGCACCTGTCGCGCCGCGACGAGCTGAGCACGCATCCCGAGAACGACATGAGACAGCCGCTTACCGGCGTGTTCAGCACCTGTTCGCCCAATCGCCCGAACCCTATCGGCCTGCACCGTGCCCGCATCGTGGCGCGCGACGGGCTTCGGATTGAAGTCGACGCCCTGGAGGCAATCGACG
>Ga0187806_1000433_pt1 | contig 10221 bp, 8 predicted proteins | sample NC_wetland_sal_i_7_FD_132470 | JGI IMG/M metagenome (GOLD analysis project Ga0187806, IMG submission 132470) | Wetland sediment microbial communities from Neuse River Estuary, North Carolina, USA - ASW_1 | ecosystem: Environmental > Aquatic > Freshwater > Wetlands > Sediment | place: USA: North... | reverse complement strand
GCTATCCATCTCGGGGACGCTGATGCGATTGTGGACAGGCTACGCCGTGCTCCTGGTGATTCTCTTGAGTCCGCGGTACGCGACGGCACAAGCTACAGCGAGCTCAGCGGGAGCGGTCTCCCGAACCGAAGTTACATACAGCGTGATGGGAGGCACCGCTTCTTCCGGAACGCCGCCACAGGGGAAGAACAAGTCGCCTCACATCGCCGACCCGGGAGGTCCTCCCGCAGACGACGTGAATCGAAAAGCGCTCGAGCCCCGCGCAGGAAGCTCCGGAGGAAAATTGCTGTTGCGCTCGCTTCCCGATCGAGCGCAGGTCTTCGTGGATGGGGCGTATGTGGGTCGCACGCCGCTGCTGCTAATTGTTGCGCCGGGCAAGTACAACATCGAGATGCGCGGCCAGCGCGAGGCAACTGGCAAACGCACAGTGGAAATGGCCGCGGAAGAAACGCAAGAAATTGCACTCACGTTGACGCCGCGTTACCCGGATCATGTTGCGGCACGGTGATCGATACCAGACTGTGAGCGGAGCATATGGATCGTAAATCGACGGGAATTGATTTTGACCGACAGTCTTTCGTCAACCGCTCGGCAGAGTCGTCGCCGTCCGGTTCACGTTTTTCGGGAGTGCCTCTGCTATTGGTGGCCATCGCCGCACTCGGCCTGTTAGGCTACAAGTTTTTGATCCAAAGCGCGGTCGATGATCCCGGGGCAGAACGTCGCACCCTGGTTCAGATGAATCAGCGGATGGCGGGAATCGAACAGCGGCTCGAACAGCTTGAGCAAAATCCCGGTCGAACACCGGGAGCATTCGCGTCCAGTGCGAACAAGCCGGAACCGCCAAGTCCGGGCGCAAATGGCACGCAGTTGCCGCCTCGATTCGCGTATCGCGTCTCCCCTGCGCCGGCTTCGCAGCCGACGCCCGGCAATACGCCAGCCGACCCCGCTATTTCTCAGAAGTTTGCGGGAATCCAACAGGGCTTGGGAAACCTCCAGCAGGACGCGGCCGCCAATCACCAAGCTTGGCAAGCCACGACGGACCGCTTGGCGGACGTAAGCGGGCAGGTCGGAAATCAGCAAACACAGTTGCTGCGGAGCGAGGATGAGTTGAACCAGCTGCTTGCTCGTACCCAGCGCACCGCGATTCCCTTCGAAGTGCACCGCGGACCGGACCGCCAGCCGATCGGTCCGATCTTGTTCTCACTGAAGTCAACCAATCCGAAGACTCAGCGATATACCCTCTGCGTATATGTCCAGGAATCGTGTGTCGAACTGAAAGAGCGGAATCGCTACGAGGTCGTGCAATTTGTGATCTCGCGATATTCCGCGCCGCTCGAGGTGATCGCCACATCTGTCAGTAAAGACGAAATCACCGGCTATCTCGAGGTCCCTGTGGAAAAAACGAGGAATTAAGACTTTTCGTTCGAGAGAAAATAGTTCCGGCAGGCCGACTCAATTATTTTTTCATTCAGCCGAAGTTCTTCCTGGCGAAAGGCGGCCGTCCAAAAGACTTGCTGAACAATGTCGCGGGCATAACAAGGACGAAGCGGCTGCTCGAATACCCTGGTAATCAAGCCGATCAGGCATTCGACCACTCTATCGTCGTAATCGAGCAAAAGCGCATCGGTAACGTTTCGAAAAATTTTTCGAAATTGTTGGGGCGTCACATAGCCGAGCTTGATTTTGTTCGGAATCCGACGCAGGAAGGCTTCATCAACGAGTTCGGAGGGATCTAGGTTAGTGGCGAACACCACGAAGACGTCAAACGGAACTTCAAATTTCCTTCCGCCAGGCAGGGACAGAAAATCGACGCGCCGATCGAGCGGCGTCATCCAGCGATTGAGAAGCTCTTCGGGACGAACCCGCTGGCGTCCGAAGTCGTCGATCACCAGGACTCCGTTGTTTGCTTTTAGCTGCAAGGGTGCGGCGTAGAGTCGGCTGGCTGCGCTGAATTGCAAGTCCAGCATTTCCAGGGAAAGTTCGCCGCCGGCGATTACCCGCGGCCGGTGGCACAGCACCCATCGCTTGTCGAACTCGTCGGAAAAGGATTGGTCGACCGGGCGGTGGATGCCCGGGTCGTAAACTGCGATCACCTGATTGTCCACCTCCACGGCGTGTGGAATCCAAACCGCATCTTCGAAAATGGCCGGAATGCATTCGGTCAGGCTGGTTTTTCCCGTCCCGGAAGGACCATGCAGGAAAAGCGAGGTACCCGAGACGACTGCCGCCCCGATGCGCGACACAATGTCCTCATCGATCACGATTTGCTGAAAGGCTCGGACCAGATTTCTCGGATTGATCTCTGTCTGCTGGACACTTTGCGCCCGAACCCGGAGGCTGTAACTCTCAATGGGGACCGGTGCGGGCCCTGCGTATTGGCTCAGAGCGAGAAGCTCCATCGCCCGGGTCCTTCCCTGCGAGCTAGCAACGATCCGGTGGCTGCCCCAGGACATTCCCTTCACTTCACAAAGCTGTTCTTTCCGAAGGAACTGGAAAATCTCTTCGACTGCGCCGAGACTGAGACACATGCGCTCAGCCAACTCGACCAGCGACAATTCGCCGTACAAAAAGAGAATTTTTGCAGCGAGTTCCTCGAGGAAGCCCCGGCGAAGGCCCGTGTCACGAACCGCCTGCGGCGCGGCCAAGCGGACCGTCTCCATCGGTCCCACCCTTCGCTCAGCTGTCAGGCGTGGAATTTGCCTCTGGTCACTGGACACGATTGATTACACATCCCCGAAATATTCGCAGCAACTCCGGTGCCATTTAGCTGAGCAACTGCCGAACTACACTGAAGAATCCGGAGTTACACGACAATTGAAGAGTGGCAATTCGAGTGCTCCCTTCCAAGAGTGAAGTATAGCCTTTAACGAAAGAGGGAACGGATGAAACCCGGGAGGATGTGGGCTGTAATGACGCTTGTTCTCGCTCTGCATCCGCCTGTTCTCAGTCGGCCCCTCCCCGGTTCAGCAGCAGCTGCGGGTGGTGGCGGGAATGCGGGACTAAGCGACGGGCGCAGTGAAGGTTGGCGGAAACCCATTCACCCGAAGGTCGTGCGCCACAAGGGTCACAAAGCCACTAAACACGCAAACGAGCATCGGAGAGTTCGCCACTAACTCGGAACTGCCGTTCTCATCTCTTCCGTTGACCGCTTCTACTTGCGTCCCGCTAACTTTCAACCCAGCCCGGCTTTTGCTTCATCGGTAAAGCAACACTGCTCTGCAGTTTCCACAAGCTCAGCCTTCCTGTCTGATCAGATCGCGCCAGCACTCTCTGTTGCTTCAAGTCGAGATCGGCGCGACCGTGAAGCCTCTCCCTACGACATTGATCTAGACGCGGTGCATCGAGAATGAGGCGCGCAACGATGAGTTTAAAGCATGAGGAATCGATGATCGATGGGCTGAAGCCAGCTGGAAAGAACTGCAAGAAAGCGCCCGCGCGATGGCCGGCAAAGCAGCCTTAATGGCTACTCTCACCGCCACCACTTCCCGAACCCGGTATCGGCCTCGGATCGGTGGGGTATCCCCCGGCGCCGCCTCCTTGACCGCCGCTGCCACTTTGTCCACCGCCCGCTTGACCACCGCCACCGCCGTCACCACCTTGGCCGCTACCGCTCCCGCCGCTTCCGCTTTGGCCGCCGTGGCCTTGGCCGGCGTCACCACCGCTCTGACTGCTGCCACCTGCGCCGCCACTCGCCTGGCCCGCAGCCGGAGCAGCTGCTTGCAAACCGTCTGTGGCCCCGCCAAACTTGTTTGAATTCGCCATACTGTACAGATAGATCGCCGCAATGATGACGATAGCAATCAAGGCTACCAGGAGGACGTATTCGGGAATATCCTGACCAGACTGCTGACGCCAAAGGCGCCTAAGCGTAGTCTGCACGGTGAAACCTCAAATTCTGCGGCCCAACTAACTGTCGAATCCCGCGAAAAAACCTGCCTTTCTTATACTTCAATTTCATCGGCAGCACAATTGAATTGGAAAGTGCTTCACGAATCAAAATTCCTCGCGCGCGGCCCAGCTCGCCGCAATTCCTCATCGATTCGCCTCTTGCGAGAGCCGGAACTCGATGTCGATGTCCGTTTCGCTCTCGACGGGCTGTCCATTGAGAAGGGCCGGGATGTAACGCCACTCACGAGCCGCAGTGATGGCTGCAGAAACAAGCGACGGCGGGCCGCTCACGACACCGAGGCCCATCACTCGCCCATCGCGTCCAATCACGGCGCGTAGCTTGACAGTTCCCTCGATGTGCTTTTGTGCCGCCTCCGGTGGGTACAATGCTTCGACTCGATAGAGCAAGGAACCGGCCACCACACGGTCTCCCTGGGCGGCAATCTGGGGCATCGGCTGCGGTGGAGCTAGTTTTGCCGCCGAATTCCAAGAGTCGGCCGCGGCCGCTCCTGGCGAATCATCGCCTGCCTTGCCAAGTTGAACTGGTATCGCGGGTGGACTTTCCTGCTCAGAGGTCCCAGCTTGGACTGCACGATTTGCAACAATTGGTGAAGCCAAGATCGGAGCAAAGGTCGCCGATTGTCGTGGCGCCGTCGCTGGACCGCCAAGCCCCTGCCGGTGTTGGCTCTCCACCGAGGCAGTCGTGGCGCTGCCGACGGATGCGAATTCGTGCCGATGCCGGCGCTGTACTTCCCGATTCACAGGTTTGGATTGAAGTTCCGTCCCAGCGTTGTCGGGTGCCGGCAGCGCTGCCTGGACGAGGGGACGGTTCGCGCTCGAACCCGCACCCCCGCGCAACCCACCGAACGTGCCTCGGTCAACCGCGATTCCGATCGCCAGAATCGCAACGAACACCAGGATCAACACAGCCGTCGGTTGCCACTGGACGCCAGCCAGCGGCCGAAAGCTCTTCATGGAGTCCCAATTTCCTTTGCTGAATTGGGAGGACTGTTTATTGGATTCGGGAGAAACAGGAGCGCCCGGCAGAATTCCTGTCATCGGCGATTCAATTCGAGGTTGCGCAGCGGGAGGCTCTTCCGGAGGGGACAATGGAAGGTTCGACGTGCTCGTGCTGGCGACCGGAGACGCGGTTGCAACGGGCAGCTCTGCGACGGGTGAAACAGCCGTGGCACCATCGGATGGAGACGAAGTCGGTGATTCCTGCTTCGTGACCGTGTGGCGCTGCGCGGATTTACGAATCGCACCTCCTCTGTTGAGAATTGCACGCAGATCGCGAACCATCGCCGCCGACGAACGGGTCTCTACATCACCGGACGGCGATGGAACATTAATTGGAGAAGCTTTCTCGAATCGAGTGGGGGTGGCGTCCTCATCACCGAGTGGCGGCGTATCCGGCTTGACAGGAATCGGCAGAGCCGAGGAGAGACGTTCCGCCGATGTCTCTACTTCAGCCGCTTCCCGTGCGCCGCTTTCGGGAGCCGGGGAGAAAGCAATGTCATCGTCGAGCGGTGGGATTTCCGGTTGAGATTCCTTATATGTTGCTGCAGGTGCAGACGAAGGGGTCACGTCATCGTTACGGGATACAGGTGACAAAACTTTTGGCGTCGCCGATACACGAGTGACCGGGCCCGAAGACGGAACTTGCGTGGATGACGGCGGCAGAGCGGGAATCGCTGCCTCCGAAGAGACCTGAGGCAGCAGTTTCTCGTTCGAGATCACGTGTGCCTGGCTCGTGGACGGAGAAACCGGCGTCGAGGATTTTGGGGAACTCAGCAGTTCGGGATTTTCGTCTGCTGGCGCATTAGCTTCTCCCTCAAAGAAAGACACCAAATCCCTAGTTCGCGGGATGGCTCCCAGCCGATCTGGTGCGGCACTCCCCGATGGTGATGCGGAAACATACGGTATCGCAGACGGGGCGACTGACAACGTGGAATCGGTCGCCGGTGATTCCGACTTGTGCCAAGGAACAGGACTTTTCTCGGACGGGAACATAGTGTTGAATTCCTCGTTCGTCATCCCGGAGATTACGGCGGGCTCCGTCACAGACGTTTTCGACTCTCGCCTCGGAGGAATTTCCAAGACTTGCTTTCTTTTTTCGCGCTGGGATCCTCCGTCCGTTTCACGTTCAGCACTGAGGTCCTGCTTCGAAACCCATTCCTTGATTTGCGTCCGCGTTTGTTCTGAAAGGTCTACGAAATGGATTCCTGCTTCCCTCTTCGATTCGCTGGTCCAAGCGACCTGGCCAGTGGCTTCCAGCTGCTCATCGGACCCAGGTAACCGGAGGCGTAGTGGGAGCGTGGGATTGTTGACGAAGATTCCGACCGCGTGCACAGCCAAACCGCCTTCGCTGATGTTGAGGACGATCCCGCCGTTATCTCGTCCGAGATCCAGATAGGAAAGCGATTTGATCCGCTGCCGCGCATAGTGGCGGCGATCAGAACTGGAAGGAGATTCGTCGGCCCGCGATGACGTGTTTGACATGGCTCGGTCCAAGTGCAGCCGAGTTTTCGCTTCGGGTCCTTCTAGGCTTTGCTCGTTTTGGCTCTGGCCCTTCGAATTCTTGGTGCCTAATTCACCTTGCTCGATCTCTGTCCGCGCCCCAGACACGTCCACGGCGCAACGGAGCAAGTTTTCAAACTCGCTCCAATTCGGGTCTTCATCCGGCGCCCGCGAGCGAGACATCGGTCTATCGCCGCCTTTAGGTTGAGCCTCTCAGACAGTCTTCCATCCCAACCCAGACAGGGATTCCCGAGTATGCTATGCAAGTCGATGCCCAGCAATGCTGTGTCCGGCAACTTACATCCAGTAACTGACTCATAGACTTACCGGCGGGAACTAGGACTTGAGTACGGTCTTCCAAACGCCTTGACGAGATAGTCTCCTAATGGAGACATATCCTCGCTCAGCCCATACCCACAAGGGCACGCATCGGTCTCCCAATGCCAACCTAGTCCTAGAGCTATGGGCAACCAGAAAGGAATCCAAGACTCCATGAACGATGCGAACTGAGCGTCCAGAGCATGCCGAAGAAAGTGCGGGCTTAGCAAAACTGGCACCGGATCGGGAGAAAATGACGGGGTGATTCTATCGTCCATCCGATTGTCGTGGCTTGGCCAGCAAATCATGGGGGCCGCATAGTCTCAACTTGGATTGATCGCTTGTGTGAACCACTCAAGATGAATTGTGAACTTCCGGGAAATCGTCTCCGCTGCCAGAGCCTTTAGCAATGTCGTCGCGTAAGAGCTAACCTCGAGCCGTGGCCGCGCGGGCCAGAACTCCTCGTACCTTAATCGCTAGATCTTCGGGCCCAAACGGTTTCTCAATAAATTCTGTGCCTGGGTTGAGAACTCCGATGTTGATCGCCGCATCTTCTGTGTACGCGGACATGTAGAGGACCTTCACGTCCGACCGCAGTTCGGTGAGACGACTCATCAATTCACGCCCCTTCATGCCGGGCATGAGAACGTCTGTAAGAACTAAGTCGATTTGTTCTTTGTGCGCTTCCATAATTTGAATTGCATCGGCCGCGCCTCGCGCCTCAATCACCGTATAGCCATGGATATGTAGGAATTCGCGCGTCATTCGACGAACCGCATCGTTGTCTTCCACCACGAGAATCGTCTCCACTCCCGGAGTGGGCTTTGGAGCAGCCGATGATTCTTCGGTTGCTTCAACCGGCTCTTCGACGCGAGGAAGATATATCTGAAACGTGGTTCCCTCGCCGGGCTTGCTGAGAACTGTGATGCATCCTCCGATCTGCCTCACCGTGCCATACACGGTTGCCAAGCCGAGTCCGGTCCCTTTCGCGCTGTCCTTGGTCGTGAAAAATGGCTCGAAGACATGCGACAGGACTTCCGGGTCCATCCCGTGTCCGGTATCGTGCACGGCCAGCATCACATGAGGACCTGTTTGAGCGCCCGCGTGGCGCTGCGTCCACGCCTCATCCAGTTCGGCGTTCGCCGTTTGAATCTTGAGTTCGCCGCCATTCGGCATGGCGTCTCGGGCGTTGAACACCAGATTCATAATGACTTGTTCCATCTGTGCGGCGTCTGCCTTAACCCGACCGAGTGCCGGATCAAGGTCGAGAACCAGTCGCACGTCTTCTCCGACCACAGGAGGCAGCAAGTCCTCCACCTGGGTGACCAGACTGTTCAGATCGAGGACACGAAGCTGGAGCACCTGTTTGCGGCTGAACGCCAGCAATCGTCGTGTCAACGAAGCGGCTTGGTCAGTCCACTTCAGTATTTCGTTCAACTCCCGCCGAAGAGCCACGTCCGATCCCGCTCGATTCAGAGAAAATGCTGCGTGACCACGAATCACCATCAGCAAGTTATTGAAGTCATGCGCGACCCCGCCCGCCAGTCGGCCCACCGCCTCCATTTTTTGCGCCTCGCGCAAGGCTTGTTCCGCATTTTCGCGAACTGCAATTTCCCTCTTCAATTCCTTGTTGCTGGCTGCCACTTCCTTGGCGTGCAACCGCGCTGTTTCCGCCAGATACACGGTAAATGCCATGAGTCCCGCCATCAAAATTCCGGTGGTGAAGGCAAAACGCGGCAAAAGTGACAACGTGTAGGCTCGCGTCTCAGGTTTCGGCCAGACCTGCGCCCGCCACGTCAACTGCTGAAAATGCACATCGGCGTTTTGAGCCCATTGAGCATCTTGAGGCGACAACGTGGCGTCCTCGTCATATATTTGTTCATCTCCGTCGTAGACCGACACCCAATATCCCTGGGCAAGATTCTGAAGAATCGCTGCGATGAAATCCTTGTATCGGAATATGCCAACCAAAAAACCCGCCAGTCGATTCTTCGAGTAAACGGGCACACACACCAGGACGCCTCGCCCACCCTCCCTCAAATTCACTGGATGACTCACCACGGTATTTCTCGTCTGTTCGCCGGTTCGCAGAGCATCAACTGCCCCTTCGTCGTCGCCAAGGTTCGCGCCAAGTTCACGTTCGTTGCCGGTTTGCGGCGTCACCCATCGTACGCGGAGTGTGGGGTCCACCCACTCAACGACTTGGTAGGTAGGGTAAGCACTCGTCACTAATTTCACGTTAGATTCAAACGCCGGACTGGTTTCCTCGCTGGGATTCAAACCGCGATCTGTCGCGCGCTCGAGCGGCATAACTCTCGATTTTAATTCCGACTCCAACCTGGTCTTTATAAAGAGGGCTTGTTCATCCGTAGCATGCTGGATTTCAGCCCTCCGATGCCTGATTAACGTTTGCCATAGACTGAGCGCTGCCACGAACGCGATCAGAAAGAACGCGGTCGGCAAAAGCAAGCGGTCGATGATTTTCCAGGCCATGTGATTCCGGAATACTCTCCCCTCATCCCTGTGATAGTCAAGATTATTTGCCAACTGCAAAGGCCTCGGTGCGAATGTCCGAACTCGCAAATGGTTACGGCGCGACATCTTCCCGAATGGCCGACCAGTCGCCCAAAATTGTAGGATTCCCAACCAGCGCCGTCTAAATGCTCTACAAGATCCTCCAGGTAGACCGTTCCTGTAAGATTCGAGAAGGGGATAGAACATGGTCTGTGGAACGGCTGACTCCTGAGTCGCACCGAGCTCAGCCGCAAGCCGCGCATCGCCAGAATTATTCCAAGCTTGCCCCTGTTCGCTCTGGGAAACCTCCTTCATCGCGCCCGGCGCGACCGCTCCGCCTCGCTCCGTTTGTTTCAGAAGAATGCAACGGTCGACCAGACATCATCAGTAGAATCAGGACGATTCAAATCGGTCGTTCTACTGGCGGGAAATGAAACGTTGGAGCCCCTTCTGACCTTCCTCGTCGTACAGGCGAACCCCGTGTCTTAGCAGAATTTCGCAGACCTGCGCGAGACTCCTACCTTCTTTCTTCGCAATTTGAATCAGAGCCCTTTTCAACTCTGCGGGGACTCTCAACCCAATTTGATCGTTCTTTATCATGAGTTTACGCAGGCATTCTACGGTACTCCTTTGACCTTCGCAAACTCTTCGCTTGACAGGATGTATAGCATATACTACCATTGCGTAGCATTGTTATTCCATGAATATCACCCGAGAAACATACCATGAACAACCAAACTGACTCCCGTAACCACATCGAAATTTTAGTTCGTCAGAACATCGCGCTGGCGAAGCGCGCGACAGCGGAGAAGTTAGGAACCGTCGCCATTTGTCGAATACGTAGTCTGACAATGCAATTTGGATTTTCCTGGGCCCTCGGGGATTTTCAGTACTTGAATGGCACCTGGTATGTCACCCACGCTGGGCTTTTGCGATTGGCTTCGCGTAAGCGTTGCGTTGGTATTCTGACAGTTCAAATAT
>Ga0187806_1000432_pt1 | contig 10225 bp, 9 predicted proteins | sample NC_wetland_sal_i_7_FD_132470 | JGI IMG/M metagenome (GOLD analysis project Ga0187806, IMG submission 132470) | Wetland sediment microbial communities from Neuse River Estuary, North Carolina, USA - ASW_1 | ecosystem: Environmental > Aquatic > Freshwater > Wetlands > Sediment | place: USA: North... | reverse complement strand
TGACTGCCCGTTCAAAGTCCTGCACGTCGAGTGTCCAGGCGTTCTGTTGGGTGCTAGGTTGCCAGGAGAGACTCTTCCGGCCAATGTGCAGGAAGGAGTCGGTGTGGGGGAAGGTCTGGCGCAAGAGATAGAGCACTTTGCGGAGATTGGTGTGCGCCTGCCCCTCGGTCGAGTCGGGCCACAGCAGAAAGGCGAGATGCGCGCGTGATTGCGGCGCCGTCCGATGCAACAGGAGGTAGGCCAGCAACGACTGCAGACGAGGCATATCAGCGATGGTCGGAACATCCGTCTCGGAAGCCACAAGCCTGAAGTCACCGAACAGAGAGATGTGGAGGGATGAGACGGGAGGATGGTCTTGCTTGATGCTCTGTGGTTGTTGTCCGACGCGATCTGGCATGCGTGCCCTCCTGCAAAATTGTCCTCTTCATTTCCACAAAGGTATAGTAGCAGAAATTGATGCGCTTCACAAGTGCATCCTGTAGGAAGGAGCGCGACGATACTACAGCCCACGCACATACGCGACGAAGTGATCGCCACGGTCGAATTCATTGAGGAACATGCCGAAACTGGTGAAGCCGGGTGAGAAGAGCAGCACATCGCCTGGTCGCGTCACTGCGACTGCGGCATCCATAGCGGCTGTAAAGTCGTCAAATACCCCACGCACAGGATCAGCAACACCTTGCTTTTTCGCCGCCTCGTGCAGGGTGGGTAACAGCTCGTCTGTACCGCTTCCCTGAAGCAAAATTACGTCCCGGCAACATCGCACGATGGTCTCCGGCCAATCCTCCAACGGGAGATGCTTTGTATTGCCGCCCGCAACTAACACGATCGGCGCATCAAATGCCTGTAAGCCTGCTCGACCGGCGACGGGCGTGGTGCTCGCACTGTCGTTGATGTAGCGCACGCCGTTGAGCTCACGTACCTCTTCCAATCGATGGGGGATGCCGCGAAACCGACTCACCGTAGCGGCAACGGTTTCGTCGGGAACGCCCAACAGTAGTGCTGTGGTCGTTGCCAGCAGGATATTCTCAAGGTTGTGCTTGCCTGGTAGGGGCGTGAGCTTGCCTCCACCCTGGCTGAAGTTAAAGGGGACAATGCTTGCAGAACCACGCGCAAAATAGCCCCCATGTTCCAGGCTCGCAAACCAGGTCTCACCAGGGGCCACCTCACCGAAGCGGCGCGTCCAGGGGTTGTCATAGTTGAATACGGCCAGGTCGCTAGGATGTTGGTAGTGGAAGATGGTAGCCTTGGCCTGGGCATATTCTTCCATATTCTGGTAGGTATCGAGGTGGTCGGGATAGACGTTGGTCATGATAGCAACAGACGGACTGAGCCTATGAGGAGCCAGGCCTTCGAGTTGCCAGCTCGACAACTCTAGCGCAACCAACGTATCAGGCGTGATCTGAGGAAGCAAGGAGAGAGTCTCGACGCCTGCGACATTACCTCCTATTACAATTGGAACTCCGTGCGCACGCAGTATTTCGTAAATGAGCGTCGTGGTGGTTGTTTTGCCTCGAGTGCCAGTAACGCCGATGATGCGACCCGGACATTCAAGAAAGAAGAAGGCAATCTCTAACTCAATGGTTGCGCCATGTTCACTGGCTAACTGTAAATATGGTGAATTTCGTCGCACACCAGGTACACGGATGACGACCTCGGCCCAGAGAAAGTCTTGATTGCGATGTTCGCCAAGGACATATTCAATCGGCAAACCAGCCAGTGCCTGGATGCTCGGTGCCAGGATTTCTGCCGATCTCAAGTCGGTCACACGTACGATAGCCCCGTGTTGGGCGGCATAACGCGCTGCTGCTATGCCAGACCCGTGTAAACCCAGACCCATGATCAGAACGCGCTTGCCACTAATGTCAATCATATTACACCTTACAGATATTATCTGGCAGAGACCTAAGATTTATAATAAGTTATAATAGTATGTAGCTCCTCGATTTATCGTGGGAGTGTGTGTGCAGGAACAACGTCGATACCTAGAAATTACACATTCATGGAGCCAGAGCAATCTGGGCAGCTTGAATATATCCTGGGATGCATGTCGGTGGGGATTGCCATCCTCAATTGTGCCGACTTGCGCATCAGTTATGCCAACGCGCATCTCCTATCGCTACTGGAAGAATCCTGGCATCCCCAAGGGGTGATAGGCCGTCGTCTCGACGAGATAGTACCCGATGAGGTATACAAAGTAGCACTGCCCATATTACAACACGTCTGCTCTTCGGGTCAAAGCACAAGTTTCTCTGAAGTTCCCTTTGAAGGATTGCTCAAGACGCGGGGACGCACGTACTGGCGTGTGGATATTCAACCGGCACCGAGTTTTACGACCAACCGGTCAGGTTCTGTGGAGCAACCACATGACAAAATGATAGTCGTGGGAGGTAGCTCCCCGATTTATCGTGGGAGTGCGCTAATCGTTACAGTTGAGGATCAGACCAACCTGGTACATTCGCGTCTTCGTCTCAAAGCCTTCCATAATATCTCTTCAGCTATTGCCGGACCCCTTGCACTTCCCGGTGTGCTAAACCGTATCATGGAGGCTGTGCAAGAGATGGTTGGTTCTACACGCTGCGCGGTTGTGCTCATTGATCAGCCAGAAGACGATACCGAGCTGCATGTGCCAGGTTTTGAGGAACAAGCGCGTGCAGAGGCGCGCAACACGACAGGCACTGCTCCCACCATTAGAGTAGCTGCGCAAAGAGGTCTGTATCCTGGCTGGCAAGATTGGCATCCACAACTCAGCGAGCAGTTGTTGGTCGGTCGTGTCATGCGCGACCGTCAAACCCTGATTATTACAAATACGAATAGGGAACCTGAACTTGAGTTCCCATTGCTTGACGATGAAGGTTTCCCACGTCGTCCTGGTTCCGTCCTGTGCGTACCGATTTTTGAGCCATCTGCTGAAGAGAGCCAGGGAGGAAGTTTCACCTCCAACGGTTCCACCCTCACTCCTATGACGGGTGCTGTGCTTGGGACGATAGAAGTCTATCATCGTCGAGCACGTGGCTTTCCTGCGGAGGAGGTTGAGCTCCTCAAGCAGTTTGCTCAGCAGGCAGGGCTGGCAATACAGAACGCTCGCCTCTTTCGCGGCATCAATCGTCTGGTCCAGGTTGCGAACCGTTATGCTCGCCAGCGTGAGAATATCATGCAGGCTATCCCTGATGGGGTGATCATCTACGATGCGCGCTGGCGTGTAGCTGATGTCAACCATGCTGCACGCAGACTGCTGGGATGGTCGGAGGACATGATCGGGTTGCATGTAACTGAAGCCCTGGCTCGTAGTACTGCTGTTTTCCAGTACGACCTCAAAAGCATTCCCGATATTGTGGTAGAGCTTGAGCGTCGCGCCCTGGAGAGGAGCATTGATGAAATCAAGATCGTAGGGGCGGACGGTCAGCATTATACGATGCGCCGTTCCCAAGCTCCTATTCATGATGCCCTTGGCAATATTTTCGCATTCGTGGTCGTCTACCATAACGTGACGGAACAGGCGGTGGCCAGAGAACGCATCGAGGCCGAGGTAGTCGCGCGTACATCAGAGTTGGCGCAACGCAATCAAGCGCTGCAAATTGCAAAGGCGGCGCAGGAGTTGGAAAGCGCACGTATGCAGCTTCTGTTGGAACGTTTACCTTCGGGCGTGATGCTCGTCTCGGCTGCTGACAAACGCATTACGATCATCAACAACCTGGGAGCGCAGCTGCTGCAACGCATGGGCTGGGTACCGGAAGGGAAGCAGGCGATAATGGCTGCCATCCCGTCAGGCGCGATTCCTACTCCATCGGGTGCGGTAAATCGGGCCTCCACACCCGCCGATGACCCTGGTGTAATCACAACGCTTGCCGTGGGCATAAATATTGAGGAGTTGCTGCGTTTCACCACGATGTACGGATCGTCTGGCTCGATCATTCCATATGAGCAACAACCCCTTTCCTTCGCTCTAAGTAATGGAGAGGCAAAGGAAGCCGAACTACACTTCATACAACCTGACGGTCAGACCGTGTTTCTCCTCGTTAATGCGGCACCTCTGCGTGCCAGCGATGGCACGATTAGCAGCGCAGTGACAGTCTGGCACGATATTACGCAATTGAAGACTCTGGAACGCGCACGCGAGGACTTCTTCACGACGATGGCCCACGAACTCAAAACACCCCTTGCCAATATCCGTGTCCATGTAAGCGCCCTTCTGGCTAAGGACCTCGAGTGGTCAGTCCAGGAGCAACATGACTTTTTAGAGGCCGCCGATGAGCAGGTTGAACGATTGGTGGGCATGATTAACCATTTTCTCGATGCCTCTCGCGTGGAGGCAGGGGCATTGCGCCTCGAGCTCGAGCCGATTCTGCCAGCGGAGATGCTGGAGGATCTGCAAGATCGTCTGGAGGCGTTGATCACTTCTTCACAGCGCCACCTGGAGATTCGTGCTCCCGCTGATTTGCCTGCTGTCGTGGCTGACTATGAACTTATTATGAGCGTACTGACGAACCTGCTCAGTAATGCTTTCCATTATGCCCCTGAAGGCGACACTGTGTTTCTGGAAGCTGAGCCTATCTTCAGCATGCCGGATCAGCAACCCCTGGGTGTTGAGTTGCGTGTCATTGACCACGGACCAGGCATGACACAAGAGCAACAAGCACAGCTTTTTACGCGCTTTAGCACCTTTGCAGCTATGAGACGCCCTTCGGCAGATCGACCAGGACAATTCGTTATAGAAAGACGACGCGGCGTACGCTGGAGTCCGCCCACCGGACTGGGCCTGTACATTAGCCGGGGCATCATCGAGGCCCACGGCAGTACATTGACGCTGAAGAGCGGCCCAGGACAAGGGTCAACGTTTGCATTCATCCTTCCCGCTGCTAGTGCCATCAAGAGAGAGGTAGGGTAGGAAGCGCCATGTCCATTACAGATACCAAAGCACGCATCCTCTGTGTCGAGGATGACCCAGAAATGCGTGCATTTCTACTGGCTCAGTTGAGAGTGCGAGGGTATCAAGTGCAGGCAGTGACTGATGGTGCGCAGGCTATCGATCGGGCAGCTATCTTTCAGCCTCAGCTTGTTCTGCTCGACCTTACTTTGCCCACACTGGACGGTCTGGCATTCTTGCGCCGCCTGCGTGAATGGAGTAGGGCTCCCGTGATTGTGCTCTCGGCGCATGATGAGGAACCGGTCAAGGTGAAGGCTCTCGATCAAGGGGCCGATGATTACCTGACCAAGCCCTTTAGCTTAAACGAGTTGCTGGCCCGTGTACGGGTAGCCTTGCGCCGTGCGGATGAAACAGAGCGCCTGCGCAGGGGCATCACGAACGGAGATACTCAACGCCCGATTTATCGTTGTGGTGGAGAGAACGGGCTGATGGTCGATTATGCCCATCGCAGCGTGCGTTCCGGCGGCAAGGATATTTACCTGACCCCAACCGAATACGACTTACTCTGTGAACTTACCCGCAATGCCGGGAAAGTCTTGACCCACCGCGAACTCCTTCAACGCGTCTGGGGTTCCGACTACAGCCATGAAAATACCTATCTGCGCACATTTATTCGCCATTTGCGACGTAAGCTAGAGCCGGACCCGGCACAACCTCGCTTCTTGCTCAATCAGCCTGGCGTGGGCTATTATGTGTCGACGCCCGACGTCGGTGAGTTATGAAAAAGTGTGAATTATCCTGATGGGCTAATTCACACTTTTTTCACAGATTCCTCCCCATCTTTACGTGATTATCACCAGCTCTAGTATACATTTGTGGTAGAGAAAGGGATGCTTTCTCAACGCCGAACCGGCGGAGCAACCGCAGCACATGATACTGACGGAGGGGTATCGCTATAATACCTTGCGGGAGCAGGATGTCACAAGAGAAAGACACTGCGAACACACTGCCGGACAACGGCAACTTGAGTGCTTTGAACGCGGCATCACCTGAGAAGGTAGAGGGCGCGACACACTCGATGCAAAATGAGGCTGAGGGGCCAAAACTTCCACCGCGCATCCTGGTGGTCGAGGATGATGCCTCCCTTGCCAATGTGGAAGCAGACGTGTTAACAGCCTGTGGCTATGCCGTAACGCTGGCAGGCACTGGAGAGCTAGCTATTCTAGCTTTCCGTGAATCGATCCCTGATCTCGTAGTGCTTGACCTCGAACTTCCAGGCAGCATGACCGGCTGGGATGTATTACAGGTGCTCCGTACGCGTTCCATGATACCGGTGCTCCTGACAAGTTCAGAAACATCCGTACGAAAGCGTATACGTATCCGTGGCGAAACCAGGTCAACTTTGGATCACCTACCAAAGCCTTATCCTTTGCAAGCACTCCTGAAGCGTATCGAAAGCATGTTAATATCCGTACCTCAATAGCAATCTTCGGTCAGGAGAGGAAGGAGAGCTATATGGACTACGACCGCAAAGAAGATCGTGAAATTTTGCGCAAGGGCGGGTTTGCTGAGGCGGAGATGAATCGATTGAGCAGACTCCGCAAAGAGTATGCTGAAAAAGAGAGGCTGGAGACTCTCGCTGAACACCGGCGTTTCGAGTTTATCCGCTGGCTTGTAAGCATCGGCAAGCTCACAGATCAGATCGCGGAACAGCAAATGAGCTAGCATGGTGGGTCGTTCTCGCGCCGTACAACCAGGGCATCCAATTCATGCCATGGTATGCCTTTTATAGGCCCGGGCAGAGGAAGATCCGCGATGATAGAAAGAATATGTGTAATAAGAGATGGTGGTGGTTCAAGCTGCTCCAACTGATCTAAGAGATCATCAAGCTCGTCCTTTGGCAAAGTGTCATCTGAGAACGGGACACGTCGTGAATAGTGCATTACTTACTCCCTCTTGCTCCTTTCATGCTATCTCTGCTGTAGGCACGAACAGGATACAAGGAAAGTTTCATTGTTTTGCTGTTAGTGCTGCGCGTAACAACGGCTTGGCGCGCTGAAAATACGTTTTTGCGGTCGCCTCTGGCATCTCGAGGGTCTGTCCTATTTCAGAAAAGCTTAACTGAGCAGCGTAACGTAACACAACCACGGAGCGGAACTTTGGGGGCAATGTTTGGATGGCCTTTTGAAGGCTTTGTTGCAGGTCTCGACGCTCCGCCAATTCCTCTGGGAGCGGGCTAGTGTCGGGCATGGCCAGCAAAGGTGATGGCTCTTCCTCGTCATTTATCGGCTCAAGTTCGGAGAAGCGGATAGCGCGTTTGCGTCGAAGCTCATCCACACACCGATTGCGTGCCACTTTGAACAGCCAGGCTTTGAGCGGTTCACCAATACGCAGGTTAGGTAAAGAGATATAGAGTTGAAGCAATACCTGCTGCAAGATATCACATGCCTGATCATAATCACCCAAAAAGTGGTAGATAAAATTGAAGAGTGATACGTTATAGCGATGAACCAGGACCTCAAATGCATGTTGGTCACCAGAAAGGGTCTGTTGCGCTAATAACCCGTCGGAGATTTCTGTTATCTCTGTTCTTGTACGTTCGCGAATTTGCATAAGTTATACCCTACTTTCTTACGTCTATTATGTAGGGTAACGCCTTCTAGTTAAAATTTCAATGATTTTTTATGCATATAAACTCTGCTGTGACTGGCTCTAAGCAGAAACTAATGCATATCAAGGGAATCTGAGCATTTTCTTATCTTATTTTAGAATAACTTGGTTACAACCCTGAGAGGTTGGGTGAACTTAGGAGGTGATCAAAGAACTGACTGACGACACGCGCATCGACACGACTGCCAATACGTGCCAGGAAGATGTTCGCAGGTTCCATCCTGACATTCGGCTCGGTTGTGGGGTATTCTGTAAAACCCTGCGAGGTAAAAAGACGCGAGATCATTTCCCGATAGTGGTAGAGAGTCAGGCCCAGCCCTTCGGTATCCCAATGCCAGGAGAGGCCGACAGCAAAGAGGATCATATCTTCCAACGCATCCAGTTCGAGAGCAAAGGCCAGCAAGTGGCGAGCAATTCCCAACCCGCGCCACTGCGAACTGACCTCGATTGCGACCTCGTACACGTTCTCCAAGCCTTGCCACCATTCGTCGCCGGGTGCTAGTGTCACTTCACCTACAATCTCCCCGGTAGGTGTATGTGCCAGGGCAAGTGCACAATCCGGACGCTTTGCAATACCGAGCAGGAGTTGATGCTCGCGCTCCGGTAGACGAGCGAAGGCACGTAGCCCGCTATCGGCAACGAGACGCTCGACAAGCGACGGCGGGCAGAAGTCGCGCAGCAGTACGAGGCCTTTTTGCGTCTCAAGCGTCTTACTGCGTGAAGGAGTGGCACTCCCACGCAGGTGGAGCAGGTCGAAGATGTCGGACAGCGGGGATAGCCTGCGAGCCGAAGGGAACGCCTGGCGAACTGGAGGAGGCACCAGTAGATGGCGCACGAGTGCAGTCGTGTGCCGATTTGTGCGGCTAATCGACCAGCGACGAGGCTGTGCGGGGAAATCTTCCTGTCGATCTTGAAAGATAATCGGAAAATCAGCAGGAGCAGGAGCTTTCCCCATCGCTTGTTGCGCCATCTCCTCCTGTCCCCTAACGTTCTCCCAAACAGGCCGCCAGCGCGACACCCACTCTTCAGGCAGATGTGCGGGTAGCGGCTGATCTGACATCTCTGCCCATAACGTCCCCCAAGCCCGTGGTACTACGCGATATAAATCGTATCCGCCTCCACCTACTGCAACCCAACGCCCATGACAGTAGGTATGCACGAGCTGGTGGACCAGTTTTATCTGCGCCTGAATGCCGCGCATCGTCAACTTCAGATGTGTTAAAGGGTCCCAGGCGTGGGTATCGCACCCATGTTGGCTGACAATGACGTCGGGGGCAAAGGATGTAACCAGGGGTTGCAGGAGTGAGTCGATTACCTCGATGTATGAATCATCCTCAGTAAACGGTTCCAACGGCATGTTCACCGAGTAGCCACGTCCCAACCCATTGCCCAGTTCAAGCACGTCCCCTGTTCCAGGGAAGAGATAGCGTCCAGTTTCGTGCAGTGAGATGGTCATTACACGAGGTTCATCATAAAACGAACGCTGCACACCATCGCCATGATGCGCATCAAAGTCGACATATAACACTTTGGCCTCAGTGGCGCGCAATACATGGGCTATTGCAATCGAAATATCGTTGTAGATGCAAAAGCCGGAAGCCCGTTCAGCCCAGGCGTGATGAAGCCCTCCCCCAGGATGAAAGACATGCAGCGGACGTTCGATTTCAGTTTTGAATGCTCCACCTTCACCCAGGCCCATGACGGCACTCAATGCGATCAGTGTGCCACCGGCAATGTCCGCCGACACTTTGTGTATACCAGGGAGAGCTGGCGTGTCGCCATCTTCGAAACCATACCTCTGAGCTAGACGCTGTGTATCCTCGGAGGATGCCCCTCTGTCTTTCTTACTGGGCACACTCAGAAGCTGTACCGCTGCGATGTATTCTGGTGTATGGATGAGACTCAACTCTTCGACGGTGGCAGAGCGTAAGGGGAGCCTCGTATCTTCATCGCTACTCTGCCATAATTCACTGCTCTCCAACAAATCTATGAGGGAGGTCAGGCGATCTGGCTGGAGTGGATGCTGTGTACCAAAATTGTAGTTCAATTCGGCGAGATCAAATATGAGACGTGCTCTGGGATCGGTTTGTATATCAGACATGTACCTCACCTCCACTCCCGGCAATTATTGCGCTACTTTTTCAAACAGATGGTAAGAATAGTAGCACGATAGCATAGATGGCGGCAAGTGTCAGCAAAAGACAAAAGCTTCCCGCCAGAATACGAGAGACGAGAAACGTGCCCGCGACGATACGTGGTCGAAAACTGTGCAGCGACATACGTACCGCAATCAAGAATATGCCTATGAGCAGCACAGTATCGAATACCCTGGTAATAACATTCTGTGTTCCATTGAGAAGCGCAAAGGTGACCATCACGGCAGCGAATGCCAGAAAGCCACCAACGATTTCTGCTGCGGCGATACCCATGAATAATCCTTCATCATACTGACGGAAGAGGAGTAGCGGTGTCACTTTTATTACGATGAATAATCCACCTATGTAAGCAATCAGACTGGCAAGTGTCCCCAGAACAATCAACATGAGCATTTACCCCACATAAAATCACGGGCAATCGTGGGTAAGACTAACCCGTGTTAGACGCGTATATAGCGGAATCGGAAGTGGCTATAGTGCCAACAGTTCAAAAGGATGTACGGTTACCTGGTAATAAAGTTGTTCCTTGCGA
>Ga0187806_1000431_pt1 | contig 10240 bp, 10 predicted proteins | sample NC_wetland_sal_i_7_FD_132470 | JGI IMG/M metagenome (GOLD analysis project Ga0187806, IMG submission 132470) | Wetland sediment microbial communities from Neuse River Estuary, North Carolina, USA - ASW_1 | ecosystem: Environmental > Aquatic > Freshwater > Wetlands > Sediment | place: USA: North... | reverse complement strand
GGCCGGTTCTCTCGGTCCGCTGTATTTGACCTTTCAACTGCGAGTCTTCCGCCTGTCCCGCCACCGGCGGCACGGCCAGACGTCACCAGTCCGCCGGGACCTCCGTCACAGAAAACGCAGGCCCTAACGCCGGGGCTCCAGCGCGCTCCGGTCGCCAGCCAGTCCGCGTCCCAGCCGGCTGGCCTGCGCCTGTCCAGCGCCCAGCGGACCAGTCCGGCTACCACGATCAGCGCGACGACGGGGACTAGGACCGCGAGCCCTTCGGCCAGGGCGATCCGGCCCGCGACCTGGACGTGCCGCCACGGCGGGCCGGCCTGCTGGCCGGCCCGGTCGGTCCACACCAGCACGGTGCTGCCCACCGCCGCCGAACTGCCGGGAACCGGGATCGGGCCGGTGCACGGGTGCCGATCTACCCTCACGGCCAGGATCTTGTGCCCCCATCCCGGCCCAAGGGCCGATGGTCCTGAGGTTAGGTGCCCATTGGCGCTAGCCGCCCGACGGCCGTCCGGCCCAGGCTGCTGGTGGAAGCACCAATGAGGAGGAAGCTCACATGACAACCAGAGTGGGAATCAACGGCTTCGGCCGCATCGGGCGCGCCTTCACCCGTCTGGCGCTGGAGCGCGCCGACCTGGAGGTGGTGGCGGTCAACGACATCACCGACGCGCGGACCCTGGCGCACCTGCTGGCCTTCGACTCCACCTACGGCCGCCTCGGCCGTCCCGTGGACTACACCAGCGATTCGCTGACCGTGGGCGGCAACCCGGCGACGCGGGTCGCGGTGCTGTCGGAGAGAGACCCCGCGGCCATCGACTGGGGGCAGCTCGGCGCCGACGTCGTCATCGAGTCCACCGGCAAGTTCCGCACCCGCGACACCGCGGCGCTGCACCTGAAGGGCGGCGCACGGAAGGTCCTCATCTCCGCCCCGGGCAAGGGCGTCGACCTCACGGTCGTGATCGGGGTCAATGAGGGCGCCTATGACCCGGAACGGCATGACGTGATCTCCAACGCATCGTGCACCACCAACTGCGTGGCCCCGATGGCCAAGGTGCTGCACGACGCGTTCGGCGTGGAGCACGGCTTCATGACCACGGTGCACGCCTACACCGGGGACCAGATGCTGCTCGACGGGCCGCACAAGGATCTGCGGCGCGCCCGCTCCGCGGCGGTCAGCATCGTGCCCACGACCACCGGCGCGGCCCGCGCCACCGGCGAGGTCATCCCCGCTCTGGCCGGGAAGCTGGACGGCGTGGCCCTCCGCGTCCCGGTGGAGGACGGTTCCCTGACCGACCTCGCCGTCGTGCTCGGCCAGGAGGTCACCGCGGGCGCGGTCAACGACGCGTTCGCCGCCGCGGCGTCCGGGCCCATGGCGGGCATCCTGCGGTACAGTACCGATCCCATCGTCTCCCGCGACATCATCGGTGACCCCGCGTCGTGCGTGTTCGACTCGGAGCTGACCCAGGCGTCGGGGACGCTGGTCAAGGCGTTCGGCTGGTACGACAACGAGTGGGGTTACACCTGTCGCCTGGCCGACCTGGCCGTCCTCGTCGGCACCCGGCTGTAAGCGGCGCGGATGACTACAAGCGGGCCACACCCGGATGTGGCCCGCCGGTGTTTCATCTGACGCCGTGTCACCGGCTCTCGATCCGGCGGCCGGTCACCTTGTCCGGGACGATGCGCACGTAGACGTCGCGCTCACCACCGGGCCAGGGCCATATCGTGGCGTCCTGCTGCAGGTGGCGCAGCTCGGCCGGGTGCATGACGCGATGCGCTGGCCCGTGCACGAGCACGCTCCAGCCCTGGCTGAGCGCCTCGTCGAGATGATCGACCTCGAACGCCACCTGGTCGTTGGCGTGGCCGTCGATCATGGTGCCCTCACTGGTCCTGACGACGACCGTGCCCGTCACCACGGCGTAATTGACCGGGAGCACGACCGGGCCGGAGCCGGTGCCGAAGGCGATGCGGCCGACGCCGCCCGGCGCGATCAGCCGGTAGCACTCAGCCGGCGTGAGCTTGATGGCCAGCGGCGGGCGGTTCAGTTTCGCATGGCCGGCTGGCGTGTCGGTGCCGGCCCCGAGCAGTGCGGTGGGCGTCGTCTGCAATGCGGCGGCGAGCCGGCGCAGCCCGGCGGCGTCCGGCCTGGCCGGGTATCTCTCCAGGTAGGCCAGGTACCGCTGGCTCATCCCGGCCCGCGGCCACCTGCGCCTGGCTCAGCCGCAGTTCGGCCCGCCGGTGGGCGACCCGCTTGCTCAGGTCACCGGGGTCTGGCGGCGATGGCCAGTCCCATGGTTCCCGCCGTTCTGTCCGCTCGGCTCCGTAAGGTTCTGGCCTTGGTATGTAGTGAACTCTCATCGGGATCGCGGCGTCGCCAGCCCGGCCGGGCCCGGGTCCCGGGGCGCCGCTTCACCTCCTCGGCTCTGTCAGCTGTCGTGGGGGGCTGCCGCCCCGCACATTGCCAGCCTCAGCGGGTCCGAGCCTGGCGGCGAGTGGCCTCCGCCACCTCCGGTATGGGCCAAGGTCCCGGCGATAGGTGAGGAACCGCACTTGGCAGGCCGCCGTTGGTGGTGCCAGGCTGAGGGTGATCCAGGTCCGAAGGCGGGCGGTGATGCCCCATGGCCGGCGGCGGCCGGTATCTCGACCCGGAGGCCGCCCGCGACTCCATCGAGGCCCTCAGGAACCAGGGCCGCCAGGCAACTGCAGGAGTCAGCACACCAGTCTAGGGAGGATCCAGATGAGCGGACATTATGCAGAGCGCCCGCGCATCGTGGTCGGGGTAGATGGCTTCGAGCCGTCCAAGACCGCCCTGCGATGGGGCATTGACCAGGCGAAACTGACTGGTGCGGTAGTAGAGGCCGTGACCGCCTGGCATATCCCGGCCGGCGCCGGCGGGGTACCGGCCGCCGACATGCCCGATTACCAGGCGGACGCACGCGCCGTCCTCACCGAGTCGATTGCCGAGAGCAGCAACGACGGCGACATCGAGATCCGCTGCTACGTCGTGGAAGGGCGTGCGGGGCAAGCACTGGTAGACGCGGTCGAAGGCGCCGACTTCCTCGTGGTGGGCTGTCGGGGTCACGGCGACCCCGACGATCGTCGCACTGCTGGACTACCGGCTGCGTGCTGAGTCCGGGGTCACGTTCGAGATCATCGCCGCGCTGCTCGATGCCACCATCCGCGGGCTGGTCATCATAGCGCTGTCCACGCCCGGCATCGCCACGCACCGCGCGCAGGCCAGCCCGTTCGGAGCGGTCGCCAGGGATGAGTAGTCCCGGCCGGCGCTGGGCCTGGGCGTCATCGCGTCCGCGTCCCTCGAGCCCGACCCCCGCCGTCCAATGGGACAGCGACCGGATCGCCCGCGCCCGCCAGGCACTGAGCTGCCTGACGCTCCCGGACGCGTAAGTGCACCGGTAAGCGCCCATGGCTGCGGGCCGTGCCGCAGTGAACTCGATGTCTGCCGGGCCGAACGGGCAATGCGGCGCCCCCCGCATCAGGTGGCGGCAGCCCAGGTGTGGACGGGCTGGCCGGTGGCCGCGCGGGACAGGTACCGGTCGAGCATCACCGCGAGGGCTTGCTCCCTGGTGCGGCCTCGCTCGGCCGCGGTCAGCGCGGCGCGCTGCCACGCCGCCCCGGTCTGCCTGGTGGCCGTCCGCGCTCTGATGATTTCGAGCAGGTGATCCGCCTCCGCCGTGGCCACGTCCACGCGGACCAGGCCCTCACGCGCGGCTGGCAGGAGCTCGGTCACCAAGTCCGCTGCGGGCAGCGTACTGACCCGATCGCCACCAGCCGGCCAGCTCAGCTTGGCGTCCAAGCCGTACTGGGCCGCGCGGTAGAAGCCGTGATCGGCGCGCTCGAACGGCAGCGCGTAGGTCCACCGCTGATCCAGGTCGGCCAGCCACAGCGTGAGGCCGATTAGGAAGGCGGCGTTGGCCATCATGTCCGTCACGGTCGGCCCGGCGGGCAGCGCCCGCATCTCGATCCGCAGATGACCGCCGGCCGCCGGGTCGTAAATGGCCCGGTTCCAGCGCCAGACCGTGCCCTGGTGCAGCCTGAGCTCGTCCAGGCAAGGCACGCCGGCCTGGTCGTCCGCGAACCGGCCGGGCGGATCGCTAACGGCGGGCAGCAGCGGCTCGTGCAGCCGGACGCTCTCGGCCAGCAGCTCGAGCGCCCCGCCCCGCAGCCAGCCGGTGCCGAAGGAGGTCCGGGAAGGCCGGCGCCTCGGCCCGTGGCTGTCGCGGTCCTCGACCGCCTGTTTGAACAGCGCGATCCTGGTCTCCTCCCACAGGCGGTGTCCGAGGAACGTGGGCGAGTTGCCAGCTACCGCTAGTGCTGGCGCCGTGGCCAGCTGCGCCGCGTTGTACACCCGGGTGAAGTCTGGCGGGGCGACCCGCAGGTGGACCTGGAACGAGGTATTCGCCCCCTCCAGGGCAATGTGCTCGCTGGTCAGCTCGAGCGGGTCCTCGCCTGCGATTCGGACTTGGATCGGGCCCTGGCGAAGCCGTCGCAGGCCGCGGCCTAGGGCGCGGAAGCGGGCCGCCTCCGTCACGGCGCCGTCGTCAAGGTGCGCCTCAGTTAGCGTGGGCAGCACACCGATCAGCGCGATCCGGCCCTCGTGCGCCCGGGCCGCGTCAGCGGCCCGGGCCAGGAGCGCGTCCAGTTCGTCGGCCAGGGCGGTGAATGGCTGGCCGGGCAGCGGGACCGGTGAGGAGTTGAGTTCCAGGTTGTAGCGGTTGAGCTCGACGGTGATCCGGGGGTCGGCGGCCTCGGCGCGAACGGCATTATTCAGCGGCAGCGGCTGCCCAGTGCGGTCGACGAGGACCAGCTCAAGCTCGGCGCCGGTCGTGACCGGGCCTGCCCCGAAGCCGGGCCGTTCCAGCAGCCGCCCTAGCTCGGACAGATTCTGCTCAAGCCGTTCACGGAACAGGGCGTAATCGCGCTCGCCGAACTCGTCCGTGGTGATCTCGGTACCCACAGCATCACCTCGCCGCCCCGATCAGTCGGCCGGTCAGTGCAGCGGGCAGCATCCGGACGTAGTGGTTCCTGGCTCCCGCCGCCCAGGCCTGAAGCGGCAGCTCGCGCAGCCGCGCCAGCTCGGCTTGGTCAGTAACCTCGGTGACCTCGCCCCGTACAACCACGCTCCAGCCGGTGTGCGCGGCCGCGTCGGTCCTGTCCACCTCGAAGCAGGCCGGGGTGCCCCGGCTAGCAGCGTGCAGCTTGGTTCCCTCTTCGGTGCGGAATACCACCGTGTGCCGGTCGAGGACGTAGTTAACGGGGAACACGATGGGTCCCCGGTCATCGACGACGGCCAGCCGGCCGAGATGCTCGTTCGCCAGCAGCTCGAAGCACTCCGCCCTGGTCAGCTCCCTCAGCTGGCCGGCGGCTCCTAGCCGCGGTTCACCGGCGGCCGGGTCCGTCATGACCGCCGCCCGGTGAGAGCAGGACATCGTCCGGATCGCGCCGCACGCTGTCCGCCGTCTGGGTGACCATCCCGATCCTGAGCACGAGATGCGGGTAGGCGCCGTCGCTCAGGTGGGTCCGGATGTAATCGCGCAGCCAGGGCAGCTCGACCGGCTGGCTGTGCAGCGCTACCGCGGCACCGCAGGTGCTCGCGGTCAGCAAGATCCGCTGCAGCACCTGTCCAGCGTTGACCCAGTCCAGCTGGCAGTCGGCGGCCGTGGTGAGCAACCCGACCACTCCAGTGGCTCGTGGCAGCCGCGCCGAGCTCAGCGGCGGAATGCCCCAGCTGTGACCGTGCGCGAAGTCCCGCCCGGGGAAGTACGGGTCGGTGCGCTCGGGCCGCGCCGGATAGGAGGTAACCGGCACTCCGTCGCTGCGTGTGCTGCCCGGCGCGGGTGCCCATCTGGCCAGTTCCCTGACGTGCTCGGCGTCCAGCCGCTGGACGCGCTCTGCCGTCTCCACGGCCGCCGCAAGCGCGGCTCGCCGCCGGTCGTCCGCCATGATGCGCAGCGCCACCCCGTCCCTCGCGGCGGTTTCGCACAGCGCGGCGAGCGTGCCGTGCGGCAGCGGCTCAGGGTCGAACGCGCCGCGATGGGTCCGCCGCCGGTGCACCTGGCTGGCCAGCCACTGCTCGGATTCGCTGACCGGCGCGCGGTGCCGCCAGCTCACCTTCGCCACCAGCGTCGGCTGGCCCGGATCCGGCAGCACGCGTACCTCGGGAATGTACCTGAGGGACCGTAGGGCGAGCCGGACAGTGAACAAGGCGGCGCCGCAGCTAATCATCATCTCGCGGCCATCCGGGTCGGCCACGGGCAGCCCGCGGTCGGCGTCGGCGTACAGGCTAATCTGCCGGCCGTCGGCCACGAACCGCCATGGCTGGGTGTTGTGCACCGACGGCGCCCAGACCGCCTCCGCAACGACGTACCTGGCGATCTCATCCTCAGTCGCCGGCTCTCTTGCAGCGGGCTCTGCGGCGATTCGCTTCTTCATACCGCCAGCCCACTCTCGCGCCGCGCAAAGCTGCAGGTGCGAAGGTCCGCATCCGGGGGGACCTTCGGCGGTCGCCGGCATCGCTGCCCGGCGACAGCGGTCATCATCCGCGGCCAGCAGCCACCGCTAGCATGGCAAGCGCCGGCGCTAGCGGTCGGTCTGATTCATCGGTTCTCTTACCGCTGTCCTCGGCGGTCTAGGGCTCGAGGACGAGCCGTGCCCTGGCCTTGCCGTGCAGGACCTCGGCGATGGCGTGGTTTGGTCCCGAGACCGGGGCTGCAAGAATGCACCGCATGGGGATCATGGACAATTCATCGCGTTCTGCGGGCTCTTCAGGGTCGATCCCGAGTATCGGCTCGAGCGGCTCGATCTTGTCGATCGGCTCGGCGGGCTCGATCTTGTCAATCGGGTCTGTCGGCTCGCTGGCCTCGGTGCTCTCGGTCTGCTCCATGGCGAGCGTCGGCTCGATCCTGTCTGGACTTTCCCGCTGGTCGTTGCTGGCCCGGCGAGGGGCTGGCCGGACCGGGATCGGCCCGGGCGCTCCCGTCGGCCGCGTAACCGGACGACCAGAACCGGCCGATCTGTCAGGTGGATGACCTTGTGCGCCGTGCTGCCGAGGATGATCCCGACTAGGTCGCCACGGCCGCGCGAGCCCATCACGATGACGTCGGCGTCAAAGTCCTTCGCGTCCCCGACGATCTCGCGTGCGGCAAAACCGTAGACAGTGGTCCCCACCACGCCCTGCGCTTTCACCCCGGCCTGAGTGAGCACCTCAACGGCCGCCGCGACCGCGGCATTGGCGTCGTCCGCGGTCTCGTCCATCACGGTCACGCCCTTGGTGGCGATCTCACGTTCCCTCACGTGCAGGACCCGCACTTCGCCCTTGGATAGCGTGGCGAGGTCTCGTGCCGCGAGAACCGCCCGGTCGGACATCTCCGAATGGTCCACCGCCACCAGAATCCTGTCATACATGGTCTTTACCCTCTTCCGGCTCGAAGTTCTGTACCGCGGAAACCTACTCGGCCCCCACCATGGCGAAACCCGAAGCGGGCCGCTAGGGACGAACAGCACATTTTCAGCCAGGACCTTTGTCTCCACCTCGAGATGATCAACGGCCCTACGCGAGCAGGGCCCCCGGGGCGAATGCTAGGAGAAGGCTAGACGGATAACGCGGAAGGATCTGGTACCGATGTCGGCAGGCATCACGAAGAGCGCGCCCCGGATCGTGGTCGGGATAGATGGTTCTCCGTCGTCACGGGCGGCCCTCCGCTGGGCCGTGCGGCAGGTCACGTTCACGGGCGGCACGGTAGACGCGATCATTACCTGGCAGATCCCGGCGCTACTGCAGAGCAACGGCTGGGCACCCCTGTACGTGGCTGAGTCGGGCGACTTCGAGGAAGCCGCGAAGAAGACCGTTGAAGCGGTGATCAACGAGGAAGTCCAGCAGGCGGACATTCACCTGGTCAGGAGCCGGGTCGTCCGGGGCCATCCGGCGCAGGTGCTCCTGGATGCCGCGGCCGGTGCGGACCTACTCGTGGTCGGCAGCCGCGGGCACGGCGCCTTCGCCGAGGCCCTGCTCGGCTCGGTGGGCCAGTATTGCGTCCATCACGCGCACTGCCCGGTGCTGATCATGCGCGGCGAACCCGAGGAGGCTCCCGCGTGACAGTACGCCCCCGCACATGGTCATGAGGCTCTTCCCGCCGGGACGAGCGGCAGGATCTTATGCGCGTCGCCCTCGAAGTCCATCGCCCCCTCCGCGGGCGGTGCCAAGCCCGTAGCTTGACGGCAGCCGCCACGCGGTCACCGCCTCTACCACGCACCCCGTGAGCCTCGCTTGGCGTATGGCCCAGCGCAGCGCGGTCATCGACGAGGATGATCCGTCCGCGCCGACCACGATGCGCCCGGCGTTCTTGTCTGGCCTGGTCATCGTCATCACTCCCGCCGATACGGCTATATGATCAGCGCCCCGCGCCGCCACCACCCGTCGGCAGGGTCTAAAGGCCCCACCAGGGCAGGACGATGCGACCCCGATCCGCCGCGCTCAGGTGATGCGCGGAAGCCGGACGGCGGGAGCCCTCAGTCCGATGGGTAGCTGAGACGATCGCGTACGGCTACGACGCCCCGCACGTGCCGGACATTACGCACGATGTCCCGGCCCAGCGCCGCGGTTTCCAGGCTGCCTTCCAGGGTCACGACGCCAGCCCGTACCGTCACCGTGAACTGGCGCGGGTCCAGGGTGAACTCGTGGGCGATCACCTCGTCGGTGATTTCCCGGCGGATTTCCTCATCGGGTCGGTCAAAGACCGCCAGGACGTCCGCCCGGCTGATGATCCCGACGAGGTGGCCGTCGTCATCGACCACCGGGAGCCGCTTGACCCGGAAGTTGTACATCAGCCGGGCGGCGCCCTCGACCGATTCTTCGGGCGTGATGGTCACCGCCGGGTGGGACATCAGCTCACCGGCAGTGAGGCCACCTGGCTCGCCAAACTCCTCAGCCTGTGTCCGGTCAGGGAGCATTACGGTCTCCGCGGCGCGCCGGTCGGCCAGCGCTTCCCTGGCCAGGGCTAGCGCTTCCCTGGCCAGCATGTCGCTCTCCGAGACCACGCCGATCACCTTGCCGTCCTCGTCAACCACGGGAAACGCGCTCACCCGGAACCGGCCGAGCCTGGCGGCCATGTCCTTGAACGACGCCCCGCGCTGCACCGCCACCACGTACGTGGTCATGACGTCCCTGACGGATGCATACATTTGCTATCGCCCCTCTTGCGCCGGTCCCGGCAGGTAGATCCTGCAGCTCGGGCATGCTCACGATTCTCTGCCGCGGTACGGAAACCGGTTAGAGGCATTGGTCCCGCGGGAGGTCCTGCCCGGTAAGCGGAAGCCCGGCCTGCGCGGCCTTTTCCCGCGCATCGTCCACGTGCACCACCTGCCGCCCGGCCCGGTCGAGGATGGAGACGCCAATCGAGGCACGGAAACCGCTCCTCGCCGCGGCCCGGTCAAGCTGTTGAGGCAATCCATGGAACGTTCCAGGCACCCATCGCTTCTCACGCTGGCCGGGCGATTCCTTGTGGCTCAGCTGCGAGTCCTCCGGCCCGCGGTGGGTGACGCGGGCGCCCTCGTCGTGCGCGGGTCTCAGGCGGGGTCCCGCTCCCTCGGGCAGGTCATGCAGCGGGGTCCGCCGCGGCCGCGGCCGAGTTCGCTGCCGGCGATGGTGACGACCTCGATGCCGTGCTCGCGCAGCATGGTGTTGGTGGCGGCGTTGCGCTCGTAGCCATGATGACGCCGGGCGCGACCGCCAGGTAGTTGACCCCCGTCGTCCCACTGCTCCCCGCGCCGACCAGATCACCCTGGCCGAGGCAGAAGACCACGACCGGATCGCGGGAGACCTGCACGACCATGTCATCCAGGAACTGTTCGCCCTCGGCATGAGGCTGCAGGGCCACGCGGCCCGCACCGACCCGGTTACGGCGGAGCGGGTCTACGGCTATGTCGACACCCTCGACGAGATCATCAAGAAGATCCGCTCCAGCATCTTCGGGCTCCAGCAGACCCGCCAGGCCCCAGCCAGCCTGCCCGCCCGCCTGATGGAGATCATCGACGAGCACGCCCCGCAGCTCGGCTTCACCGTCGGCATCAGCTTCGTCGGCCCGCTGGACCCGGGCCCGGGCGAGACACTGGCGCACGACATCCTGGCCGTCACCCGCGAGGCCCCGGCGCGCCGAACGCAACCGCGGTACCTGCCAGTTCACCACCCCCGCCAGCGGCGGCACCCGCCTGACCTGGACCGCCCGCACCACCG
>Ga0187806_1000430_pt1 | contig 10252 bp, 7 predicted proteins | sample NC_wetland_sal_i_7_FD_132470 | JGI IMG/M metagenome (GOLD analysis project Ga0187806, IMG submission 132470) | Wetland sediment microbial communities from Neuse River Estuary, North Carolina, USA - ASW_1 | ecosystem: Environmental > Aquatic > Freshwater > Wetlands > Sediment | place: USA: North... | reverse complement strand
CGGGCGGACAAGAAACCCTTGGAGATGCTTGCGCGGGTATCGCCCAAGGTGCCATCGACCCTCATCGGAGACCCAACACGATTGCGGCAGCTCGTCGTGAATTTGGTCGGCAACGCAATTAAGTTCACCAAAGAGGGAAACATCGTCGTGGAAATGGGACTTGAAGCGATGGCAGGCGACGATGTTCGCCTGCACATTTCCGTTTCGGACACAGGCATGGGCATCCCAATCGAAAAGCAAAAGATCATCTTCGAATCTTTTGCCCAGGCGGATGGGTCCACGACGCGCCGCTTTGGCGGGACAGGCCTGGGCCTAACGATTTCGCGCCACCTTGTGGAGCTGATGGGCGGCCGTATCTGGGTGGAAAGCGAAATCGGGAAGGGCAGCACGTTTCACTTTACATGCAACCTCCTGCAAGGAACCGCGGCTGCGTCGCACCAGGAACGAATTGCCGGACGAACCCTACCGGGATTGAATGTCCTCGTCGTGGACAATAACGCCGTGAACCGCGAAATTCTCGCGGAGATGCTGACGAATTGGCGCATGAACCCAACTCAGGCTGACAGTGGCGCGAGCGCCCTGGAAATGATGGAAACCGCGCAAGATGCCGGCCGCGCATTTCCGGTTGTTTTGCTGGATGCGCAGATGCCGAAAATCGACGGATTCCAGGTCATGCAGCGAATCCGATCGAATCCGGCCCTTGCCGGCGCAGTCGTTATGATGCTTTCCCCGGATCGCTACATGATGGATACTGCGCGCTGCCACGGACTGGGTGTGACGCGGTGTCTGAGCAAACCGATTGTGCAGTCCGAGCTTCTCGACGCAATTCTTATGGCCCTGGAACCGGGGGTCGTCGAGGAACATTTGATTGAATCATCGGTCCCGCCAGCTCCGGAAAAACCCAAGAGCCGGCCACTCGATATCTTGCTTTCAGAAGACAATCCTGTGAATCAGAAGCTCGCGATCCGGCTGCTGGAAAAGGCCGGCCATCGCGTCACGCTGGCAAGCACGGGGCGCGAAGCCGTCGCGGCTTGGGAGAATGGCGGCACGCCCGGATTTGACATTGTGCTCATGGACATCCAGATGCCGGAGATGGACGGCATGGAGGCGACTGCGGCGATTCGGGACCTTGAAAAAGAAACTGGAAAGCGCATTCCTATCCTCGCCATGACCGCACATGCTATGCGAGGAGACAAGGAAAGATGCCTCGCGAGCGGAATGGACGGATACATTTCCAAGCCGATTCGTCCTGACGGCCTGTTCGCCGAAATCGAGCGATGCCTGGCAAAAACGGGAAGGAGCAGCGCAATGGCTGAGAATCTTCAAGAATCGCATGAGCAAATCGACCGTGTTTCACTGCTGGAACGCGTGGAGGGAGACCAAGAACTGCTTACCGAAATGATCCACCTATTCCAGGAAGACGCGCCCAATCTGCTCACGGCGATGCGCGACGCCCTGCATCGTGGCGACATGGCCGTGCTGGAGCGGTCCGCGCACTCCCTCAAAGGAGCGGTGAGCAATCTTTCGGCAAAGGCTACTGCCGCCGTCGCCTCGCAACTCGAAAAAGACGCAAAAAACAAAGATGTGGATTCCGCCAGGCGAAGTCTTGTGGAAGTCGAACGGGCCGTGAAACATCTGCTCCCGGCGCTCGCTGAACTCTGCCAGGGAGTTACGAAATGAGGATTCTTATCGCGGATGACGAATCCGTTTCGCGGCATATGCTTCAGGGTCTGCTCGGGAAGTGGGAATACGACGTTGTCTCAGTAGAAGACGGCAATGCCGCCTGGGAAAAGTTGAAAGCTCCGGATGCTCCACGCATGGCTTTGCTCGATTGGATGATGCCCGGCCAGAATGGAGTCGATGTGTGCCGCGCCCTTCGCAAGCTGCGGCCCGAACCCTACACCTACATCCTTTTGCTGACGGCGAAAGACGCCAAGGAAAGCGTGGTGGAAGGGCTCGAATCCGGAGCCGATGACTATTTGACCAAGCCGTTCAACCCGCAGGAGCTCAAGGCCCGGATTCGAGTGGGATTGCGCCTGCTCGATTTGGAAGACAACCTCGTGCAGGCCCGCGAAGCCATGCGTTTCAAGGCCACACACGATATCCTGACGGGAGTCTGGAACCGCGGGGCGATCCTGGAAACATTGGACAGGGAAGTGTGGCGATCCCGGCGGGAGGGCCTTTCCCTCGGCGTCCTGATCGCTGACTTGGACCACTTCAAGTCCGTCAATGATACCCACGGACACCTGGCGGGAGACGCTGTTCTTCGGGAAGTCACAAAAAAAATGCAGACGGACGTCCGGCCCTATGACGCCGTGGGGCGCTACGGAGGAGAAGAGTTTTTAATCCTGCTGCCCGGATGCAATGGTCCAGATGCGCGGGAAAAGGCCGAGCGGCTGCGGGAGGCGATTTTTCGGCAGCCTATCGCCACGCCCGCAGGCATTCTGACGGTCACGATGAGCGTGGGCGGGGCTGCCACGGGAGATTGGCCGGATGACACTGCGAACCAAATTCTGCAAATGGCCGATTCGGCTCTCTACCGCGCGAAGGAAGAAGGACGGAACCGCACGGTCATGGCGGGAGCGGCAGAGCACGACGAGGCGCATCGCTCTTCTATGGAGCTCTCCTCCCAAGGCCCTCAAAAGGAATAAGAATTTCGATTGCGATTCCCTCAGGAATTTGATCGCACGGTAAAATTTTGAAGCGCCTCGTTCCCGATAATCTCCACGCGCTGCACCCCACCCCATCGAATGTGTTCCTGCTCGAAGCGGTTTTGAATCCGGCGGCGCAATTCGCGCGCGGCGTCATCCTGCCGCCCCGGGACGGTGCGTAGCTGTAGCCGCAGCGTTGCTCCGGCTGGCCCGAAGGACTCCACTCCGAGAGCCCGCGGGCCGTCCACTAAGACGGGAGACCAGGAGGCATCGGTCCGAAGTTCGGCGCACACGCGTTCGAGCGCCGCGAGCGCTGCATCGGACGATGCATCCGGCGGAATGGAAATGTCCACGAGCACCTGGCCCCAGTCACGGCTCAGGTTTGAAACCTGCGTGATCTCTCCGTTGGGAATGCTGACCACCGCGCCTTGAACATCCCGGACGACGGTGCGGCGCAGCGTAAGATGTTCGACGCGTCCTATCACGGTCCCGATCCGCACGGACTCGCCAACCGCGAACTGATCCTCGACAATAATAAAAAAGCCGTTGATAAGATCGCGAACCAGATGCTGCGCTCCGAAACCGACTGCCAGGCTCGCCAGGCCCGCGGCCGCCGCAATCGGCGTAACATTGAAGCCGAACTCCGGCAATGCCGTGAGGATCGCGCCGATGATGATGACGGCGGTCCCCGCGCTGTACAACAGTCCCGCCAGGGTTTTCACGTGTTGCTCGCGCATCCTTGCGATCCGGCCTAGACCCTCGGCCCCGGCCGCCGGAATTAAACGGCGAGTCAGTGAACGCAACACCCTGTTCAAGATCACGGCGATCAGCAAAATCGCGGCGATTCGAATTCCGCGCGCGGCAGCAAAATCCGTCCATTTGAAAACGTTTGGAGTCATAATATCCGCCGGTGATTATAGCACCGTGGGATTCGCCACAAGATGACGGATGGCAGCCGACAATCCAGCCGAAGGAGATTCCGATGAAGACCGGGCGCAGATTCTTCCTTTCGGGCATTGCCGCGGCGTTGGCTGGAACGCGGGCCCTGCTGGCCGGCGGCCAGGGCCAGCGACAGGAAAACCCTTCTCACGTTCCGCAGATACCGGATGCCGGCAATTCAAGCGGCGCGGATGATGTTCCCCTCCCTCCGCGGGCAGATCCAAAAGTGCAACTCAAGGAAGACCAGAAAGCATTGAGACGCGACGTCGACCACTTGCTGCAGTTGGCCAAGGACCTGAAGGATGAATCGGATAAGACGCCGGAAACCGATGTCTTATCCCTTTCCCTGGTCAAGAAAGCCGAAGATATCGAAAAGCTGGCACGCCAGATCAGGGACCGGATTCGCGCAAGTTGAACTTTCACCTCTTGTTGGTTGCTCTCGAAGCAGCAACTAATTTCTCTCCCATCACAGTGAAGTTGTTTCCAAAAGGAGCTGTTTGCCGTTTTTGACGGAATACGAAAGCTCCTCACTGCCCTGTAACAGCATGGCACAATGAAAGAGCAATTGTTCACTGTCGAAACAGTTCAGCAATTCCCGCCGCGCAGTCCCGGATGGAACTTCTTTAACCCGTTCACTTGTATAGGTTTGCACGCATCTGTTTTGGCTCAACCTCCCGTTAAGTGGAATCCCAGTTGCCTCTTATATTTTGCGTTCTTCTTCACATTACCGGTGATGTTCGTTATGGCTGAATCCTGCACATTGCTTTACCAATCTAATTTGGAGAAGGAGAAGAAATCGCTGCGGGCGCTTGGACTGGGTTGCGAGAAGTTGGGCGTACTAATTTGTTGCGCACGATATATCTGAGGTTAATTGAATGCAAACTCAACGCTTTCTGTTCGTTGGAGACGCGGAACCTGCGAAGGAAAGGGCGCATATCGTCCTCGCGCCGCCAAAAGTAGAGCCGCCGCACGAATTATTTTCCGAAACCATGCTGGAGGATAGTTCCACACATCAGCGGCGTAGCCCGTTCGATTGGGTTGCGTCCATTGGCGCTCACTTCGCGATCCTGGCTCTGCTTTTGATTTTGCCGCTTTATTTCAACAAGGGACTGGATTTCCAGAAACTCAATTTGACGTTTCTGGCGGCTCCGGCGACACCTCTTGTGGCGCCTGCTCCTGCACCGCTAACTTCTTCGGCCGCGCTGCGGCCGTCTCGCACTACGCCTGCGCGGATCCTAACTCCTGGACAACTGACAGCGCCTACGTTCATTCCGAAGGCAGTCGCGCCGTCTCCAGGCAGCACAGGGGCGCCTCCCGATGACCCGCTGATGGGAGTCGCCGGCGGCATTCCAGGGGGCCAAATTGGAGGCTCCATTGGCGGCATGCTGGGGGACGGCTTGAAGGGTGTATCGCCAGCAGCGCCGGTTGCAGAAGGTCCGAAGGTGCCCGTCCGCGTGGGGGGCGATGTGAAGCCACCGCGCCTGCTGTATGGCCCCGATCCGATTTATCCGATTCTCGCTAAGCAGGCCCGCCTTTCCGGAGTCGTGGTCATCGAAGCGGTCATCGACGAGCATGGCAAAGTGACGGGTATGCGCGTAATCAGCGGGCATCCAATGCTGATCCCCGCGGCATTGAGCGCCGTTTCGAAAAGAATGTACGAACCAACGGTCCTCGATGGAGAGCCAACACCGATTGATTTGAGGGTCGAGGTCAACTTTAGTTTTTCGTAGCTCGCAGCGGACGGCGAAGTTCGACAATCGCTACTTGCCGAAGCCTGATTCAGTGCAAGGGAGCGGGCGCACACCCGGCTTGTTGAGTTATTCCCCTTCCACTGCACTCCACGTTTTGTCCGGATTGAAGCGTGTCATCGCGCGTGCCAGCGATGCGGTCGCAGCGCCGAGATCCTTTTGGTAAACGACTCCACGGTGACTCACCAGGAGCGTCTTGACACCTGAGACGCCATATTCCGCTGGCCACGCCACTAGCGCGAAGCCCCCAATCATCTCACCCTTCACCACGTAATCCATGGCGCCGCCCGGCGCATCGGGCCCTTGCGCTTTCAAAACATGGAAATAGTAGCCGTGATACGGCACCGGCGTTTTGCCTTCGGCCTGTAGTATGGCCGCGGCCGCATCCGCGAATGATTTTGGAACTAGGTTGCCCGACTCCCCCTCCCAGTACAGTCCGTCTTCCTTGCCGGGGGTGCTGACGATTTTTTGGGCATATACCAGATTTGCCTCACCATCATGTCCGTGCGAGGCATACATCATTTGTGCCTCGACATAGCCCCGGCAAACTTCGATGGCGGTCAGCTCGTTGCGCCCGATGCGGCGCGCCAGAATTTGCATCCGGCCGCGCGCCGCGTCGAAATACCACTTGCCGTCCTTGCGAATAAGCGGAACCGGGAGGGGCCAATCGTTGTCGCCCACGACCAGCGTGGCCCAATTGGGGTTTCCAGGCTCGGGCTCGATCTGCATTTTCGTGTGCGCGCGCGTCACGAATGACTCGCGCATGCGTTTGTCCTCGGCCGCGTCCCCGGATTCCACGATATCTTTTCCCGCCGGCCCGAACAGTTTCAGCATCGCGGCGGTGTCATTTTGCGCGGCGGCATCGACCAGCGCCTGCGCGGCCTCCTGCGGCGTGGCGAAAGTGGACTGCTGCGCCGCCGCGGGAGCGGCTCCGATCCAGCCGATCGCGCCTCCTAGCAGCAGTAAAGTCAATGCGGCGTTCTTCATAGGTCCTCCTGAGCAAAGCACCGATTGCGAGCCGTTGCGGCGCGGTCTTTCATTCCATGCCTAGCGTCTTCCCCTGCCCGAGGGAGCAGATGCCCTGGGCGCGGGAGCCGCGGCTCTCGGCGCAGGAGCAGCGGGCCTGGGCGCGGGTGAGCTCCGCGCGGTGCCCAAGCTGGAATATCCGTGCTCGGCATTCGTTTGCGCGGACCGGCCATACTCCTGCCCTCCGAATACGCTGCGGCTCTGCGCGGGCGGCGCATTCTGGGGGACTTCGCGATTGCCGACACGCTCACTCGGTTGCTCCAGAGTACCGCGCGTCCGCGACATGCTGGGCGGGGGCGCAAGATTCTGACGCACATTTGCGCGGTATTGCTGATTCAATTCCGGCCGCGTATACGGAACGCCTTGCCGGTGCGCTGGGTCGTGTGCCCACGTGGATGTTCCGTGAACGTTACCGATGCGAGCGGTATTGAAGTTGTACTGATGGATGAAGGAATTGTTGACGACAACTGTATGGTCTCTCCACCCGGGATGCCAGCCCCAACCGCCCCATCCGTGCCATCCGGCGCCGAAGAAGAAGCCCACATTGATGCCGAGTCCAAATCCGAAGCCCAAACCGCCATAGATCACGCTGCGCGGGGGCCAAAACCAAAGTGGATAGGGGTACCAGACCGCCAGTCCCCAAATCCAGACCGGATCATAAACCGGCACGTAAATGACGTCAGGATTCGTCGGCTCAATCTGGATCTCCGGTTGCCCGTTTTCGTTCCCGGTAACGACGTCCTCCTGCGGAGTGGAAGCCAGCTTTCCAGCCTGCTGCGCCTTGGCGCGCATCCTCTGGACCGCGTCCATGACGTCCTGCTGTTGGGCGAGAAACGCGTTGCCGAGGTTGGTCGTCCAGGTGACGTCGTCGTTCAAGCGCTTCAGCACGTCGGGAAACATCACCAGCGCTTGGACGCTCGCGTCCCAATTCTGCTGCTGAGCGGCCTGCGTCAGGCTCGGACCCTGCAGCCCCGGATTCCTCTGAAGCCACTGATAGGCCTGAACGACTTCAAGCGGATACGTGGATGCCACCAGCAACTGGCTGAGCAGCGGGTCGGGATAAAGCGCGACGGGCGCAACCAGATCGTCCAGTTGGTCCGGAGACAAAGTCTGGCCGGGCGGCGGCAACGGGGGAGGCTGTGTCTGCGCATATGTGATGCCCGGAGCGAGGAGCAAGAAGGAAAGAAATACGGCCACCGCCCGCGTGGCACAGGTGGGAAACAGCTTGAACTCCATGACAACCTCCTCGGATCCAAAAACAGGCACTGCCGACGCCGCTCGTTCCGCTATCCGGCTACAAATTCTATCCCGATTTCAATGGAGCAGGGAATTGCGCTCCCATCTCCCATACTCACACTTATACACCCGAGGGCCGGATAATGTGACATATCGATCTTTACGGAATGGCATGCGCCTCGCGAGACCTTCAATTCAGGTTGCACTGGCATATGACCGAACGGAAATCAGTGCTCTTGGGCATGTGAATCCCTACGGACTTGAATAGGGATAAAGCCACATTCCGGGAAGCGGACTTCTCGGGACTTGTGGAATCCGGGAATTCTTCACCAAGCTTAGCAAGCTCTTGGGAAAAACTTGAATCTAGCGTTGTTGTAACTCTATTTCAGCGGTGCCATCCCAACGCGAGCCGCAGGCGGGTGATCGGCTCTTGGTGAAGAGATAGATTTGGGAAAGCAGCGTAAGGTTTTCACGAGCTATCCAGAACCTCGAGATCCCGAGCGAAAAAGGGGAATTTCAAATCAGCGGCGTCGAACCGGGGGTGAGATTGCAAACACAAACGCTCCGTCAGGGTCCGCTCTTGCGGTGCGCACTCGATCGTCAGAAAAAAGAGTTACTGTCGCCCCGGCAATGGCTTCGCCCGATTCATCCAAGACTCTGCCATCCGTTCGTCTGGCGCATTGGCCCGAAGTGCTGGAAATTGATAGGAGGCATCACAGCGGACCGGATCCGCAGGGACCCGTGTAGAAATCAGGCGTCTATGGAAGTGTAAACGAAACAACCGCCTCGTTATTCCTTGGATTCACGTCCCCATTCGAAGAGGTGGTAACAACAAGCCGCATTTGACGCCCGGCGGGCATGGGTGTGGTCCAAGTTGCTTCGAAAGTCCCGTGCGCTGCGATGTCGAAAGACTCCGGGGAAGAGGTTGCCACCAGCCGACCATCGGCGATGAGCCTGAAAATCACCCGGGCTCCCTGAGTCCCTGCCGTCCCGAGGTTGCGGATCAAAGCCGTGAACGTTGTAGCTTGGCCCGCACGTGGTGGAACAGGACTGAAGTGAACATCCGGCTGCGCGACTGACAGATCGAGGGTTCCCTGAGTGACCGCGTGAACGTTGTTAGATGCGGACTCCGACCGCGAGTCAATGTGGGCAGCATTCTGGGGCGGTGTAGTTATGGTCGAAGGGCGCCCGCTCAATGAATTGTTGCCGAGCGGGTTATTGGCTACTGTAGCCCCGCTTCTATCCTGCCCACCATTCGTCCATCCGTCATTGGGGGTCGAACTGGAAGTCGTCGACCCTCCTTGATATTTGAACTCAATCCTTTGGTATGTGAACGAAATATCTTCCAACTTGCGCGGATCAGGCGCCTCGTTCCCCGTCGGAACATCGATGTATCGCCTGAGAGACGAAACAGTGGCATTGGTCAAGACGATTGTGTCATTAATCGTCTCGCGGCCGTCCGCACCCCGGCTGACAAACTCAAATGTGACAGTTGACAGGACTTCGTTGGTATTGAGCGCATCGAGCAATTGCGGATCCGACGGTGCCCACAGCTTCGTGAAAGTTACAAGTGAATCCTGTCGTTTCCCTGACTCCCCAGTTGTGGAGTTCCGTGATGAGGCCTCTTGCATTGAGAATTTAAGCCCTACCATCTGGCCTTTCTTATTGTCGCCTTTGAATTCGCCTTGCCGGGTGCCCCCAATGGTTACGTAGAAGGAATTTCCCTGGCCCTGTGCTCGCGTTAGGTTCAAACCACCAAGACCCAATACAAATGTGATAAAAGCCATTGGTGCTAACCATCGCCTCTGCTTCATTACCTCCTCCTGTGTCCGGAGTGTTCTTCGCTGGGCCCTGGAAACTGTCCTAACCCCGGAAGAGATTGTTACGTCGTTTTTCGCTCGTTCGGCCTTTCGGCACTGACATCAGGGAACCGCGAGATTTCGGCGCCCGTAATGACCGCATTCCGAATCTCGCTGAAAAGATCCTCATTGTATTCGGGGAGTGGGGAATCATAAATCGCATTGGTGTGATCGTTCGCCGCAATACCCTTTAGCGTATCGAAGTATTGCGTCATCAAGACCGATTGCACCACGTCCTGGGGGGGTCGATCCTGAGACGGCTTTCGCGAAGTCCTCCACCGAGTCTTTGAATCCCGAAATGATGGCCTTGCGTTGATTGGGGATTTCTCGCTGCAGGCGCTTCGATTCGGCTTCCGCTTGCGCCTGCTTCACCAGCAGCATCTTGCTGGTTTCTGCCCGCGAGGCAGTCGCTTCGCGCTCCCGCTGCGCGGCGTTAATGTCGTTCATCGCGGCTTTCGCCTTTTGGCTCGGAACGATATCTGAGATCAGCACCTTGACAATGGAATAGCAGTACTCCTTCATGGAAGCATCGAGGCTGTCCCTTAGATCGCTTACGACGTCGGCTTGGTTGATGAAGGTGTCGTCGAGTTTCATTTTTGGAACGTGGCTGAGAACCACGTCGTAAACCATGGATTCTGCGCCCGGTACACCGTCGCGAAACCTACCCCAAGTTAGCGGAATCGTCCGCCAGCTTGCTCCCTGGTTACGCAGGTTGTCAACTAAAACGATATCTACGTTTTTTTGTGGGCGGCCCTGAGAAACGTGATCATCGCAAGGTGGGAATCCGCCCCTT
>Ga0187806_1000428_pt1 | contig 10276 bp, 9 predicted proteins | sample NC_wetland_sal_i_7_FD_132470 | JGI IMG/M metagenome (GOLD analysis project Ga0187806, IMG submission 132470) | Wetland sediment microbial communities from Neuse River Estuary, North Carolina, USA - ASW_1 | ecosystem: Environmental > Aquatic > Freshwater > Wetlands > Sediment | place: USA: North... | reverse complement strand
CGCCTCGGCCTTGGTCGCGGCCCGTGCGATCTCGATCAGGGGCTTGGTGGACTGGCGGCGCCCGGTAGGGCTGGGCGCCGACCCCGGCGATCGGCGCTTGGACGGCTGGACCCGGGGCGGCTCGCCGGACTGTTTCTCGTAGTGCGGCGGCCAGGGAGCGTCCGGCAGGCCAGCCGCCTCATCGCGGGCCGCCTGCTCGAGCAGCGCCCCGAGCGAGCCGACCGCGTCGTCCATGCCGGCCCACGGGTCGCCCAGCTGCGCGAACCGGGCGGGAACCGTGTCGATCGTGAACGCCGCCGGGTCGCATGACGGCACCTCGTCCCAGGTCAGCGGCGTGGACACCCGGGCGTCAGGCAGCGGCCTTATCGAGTAGGCGGAGGCGATCGTGCGGTCCTTGGCGTTCTGGTTGTAGTCGACGAAAACGCCGTGCCGTTCCTCCTTCCACCACTTGGACGTGGCGAGGTCAGGCGCCCGGCGCTCGATCTCGCGGGCCACCGCCACCGCGGCCCGGCGGACGTCGGTGAACGTCCAGCGCGGCTCGATCCGGGCGTAGATGTGCATGCCCCGCGACCCGGACGTCTTCGCCCAGCCGGTCAGCCCGTAGTCGGCGAGCACCTCGCGCGCGACCAGCGCGACCTGGATGATCTGCGGCCACTCCACGCCGGGCACCGGGTCGAGGTCGACCCGCAGCTCGTCCGGATGGTCGACGTCGGCGGCGCGCACGGGATGCGGGTTCAGGTCGATGCAGCCGAGGTTGACCACCCAGGCGAGCCCGGCCGGGTCCTGCAGCACCACCTCGTCCGCGGTCCGGCCGGACGGGAAGCTCAGCCGCACCGTCTCGATCCAGTCCGGCCGCTTTTCCGGCGCGCGCTTCTGGAAGAACGGCTCGCCCTCCGCGCCGTTCACGAACCGCTTCAGCGCCATCGGCCGGTCGCCGGCCCCGCGCAGCGCCCCCTCGGCGATCGCCAGGTAGTAGCGGACCAGGTCCAGCTTGGTGTGCCCGGTGCGCGGGAAGAACACCTTGCCCGGATTGGAGACCGGCACCTCGCGGCCCGCCGCCTCCACCACGATCTTCGGATCGGCCATGACAGTCAGCCCCGTCCGTTCGGAATGACTGATCCTTCCCCCAGGATCGAGGAGAGGCTGAAGCTGACCGGTTCCTCGAGCTGGGCGTACGTGCACGACTCCGGTGAGCGGTCGGGACGCCAGCGGACGAATTGCGCGGTATGCCGGAACCGCGGGCCTTCCATGTGGTCGTAGCGGACCTCGACCACGCGTTCCGGGCGCAGCGGGATGAACGACAGGTCCTTGCCGGCGTTCCACCGGCTGTACTGCGAGCTGCGCGGCGTGCGGGTCCCGGCCTCCTCCTGCGCCCAGTTCCACGGGTGCTGGTCGAAGGTGGTGACCAGCGGGTCGAGCTCGGCCCGAAGCGCCCGGCGCTGCTCCATCGGGAACGCGCCGACCACGCCGACGCTAGCGAGCTGGCCGTCGTCCCGGTAGAGCCCGAGGAGCAGCGAGCCGATGGCGTCCGGGCCGCTCTTGTGCGGCCGGTAGCCGGCCACCACGCAGTCGGCCGTGCGCTCGTGCTTGATCTTGAGCATGACGCGCCTGTCCGGTTCGTACAGCACATCGGGGGGCTTCGCGATCAGCCCGTCAAGGCCGGCCCCCTCGAACTGGCTGAACCACCGCGCGGCGACCGACTTGTCCGTCGTCGCCGGAGTGAGATGGACCGGGGACCTGACCGTGGCGAGCGACTCCGCGAGGGCGGCGCGGCGCTCCGCGAAGGGCCGCGCCGTGTAGTCGGTGTCGCCGAGCGCGAGCAGGTCGAAGGCGACGAAGTGAGCCGGCGTCTGCGCCGCCAGCAGTTTCACCCGGCTGGCCGCGGGGTGGATGCGCAGCTGCAGCGCCTCGAAATCCAGCCGGCCGGTGGCGAAGTTGGGCACCACGACCTCTCCGTCGATGACCGAGCGGGCGGGCAGCTCGGCCAGCACGGCGTCCACCAGCTCAGGGAAGTAGCGGGTCATCGGCCGTTCGTTGCGGCTGCCGATCTCCACTTCGGGGCCGTCGCGGAAGATGATCGACCGGAACCCGTCCCACTTGGGCTCGAAGACGTAGTCGCCGTCGGGGATCGCGTCGACCGCCTTGGCCAGCATCGGCGCCACCGGCGGCATCACCGGAAGGTCCATGTCTCCCAGTCTCCATGATCGCGAGCGTGATCGCGGAACTACAGTGCCCGTTCCTGCCTACGATCATGCTTGACGGCGCGGCTCAGGGAAAATCAGCGGACCATGTTCGGAAACGTGCGGCGCCGGACGACTCAGCCCAGCCCGGTCCACTCGCTGCTGTACTTCCACAGCAGCTCGGCCAGTTCCGGCGTGGCCACCCGGCTCGGCGCCCGTGGCGCGCACTTGTCGTAGAAGAGGCCGCTCTCCCCGGCCACCGCGGGCGACGTGGCGCAGTACACCGAGGTGACCGCGCCCTCCTCCACGCTGAGCATCCACCTCTTGATGAGCGTCCTGGCTGGCCACGGCACCCGCCGCCAGATGTCAGAGGCGACCACGCCGGGGTGCAGCGCGTACGCGGACACGTCGCCGGCCCGGCGCGCCAGTTCCTGCGTGAACAGCACGTTGCACAGCTTGGAGACCGCGTACTCGCGCTGGCCGGTGAACGACGGCGTGCGCCGCCGCAGCGCGTCGAAGTCGATGCCGGGGGCGCCGTAGTGCGCCGCGCTTGACACGGTGACGACCCGGCTGCCGGGACCGCTCGCCTTCAGCCGCTCGCGCAGCAGTGACGTCAAAGCGAAGTGACCGAGGTGGTTGACGCCGAAATGCAGCTCGAACCCGTCCGCGGTCAGCCCCCGCTGCCCGCCTATCCCGGCGTTGTTCACCAGGACGTGCAGCGGCTCGTCCCGGGCCAGGAACGCCGCCGCGCAGTCGCGCACCGAGGCGAGGGACGCCAGGTCGAGCGGCAGCAGCCACACCTCCGGCGAGCCGGCGGCGGCCTTGATCGCGTCCACCGCCGCCTCGCCAGCGGCAGCCGAACGGCACGCGATGTACACCCGCCCGCCGTCTCGCGCCAGCGCGATGGCCGTCGCCCGGCCGATCCCCGTGTTGCCGCCGGTGACAAGGAACGTCCGGCCGCTGGCGCCGGCACCGGCGCCGGGGTGTTCGCTCATGCCGACGATTATCCGCCGGCGCTCGCCCGCCGGCGGATAATCCGCCGGCCATCGCCCCGACGACGAGGAACGGCTCGGTGCCGGCCGCGATCGCCTTCGCCACCGCGTCCGGCAGCGGCGCGTCCGGCGGGTCGTTGGACAGGTCCTGCTCGCACGCGTAGAACCGGATGAACGCCCGCCGCTTGCCGGTGCGCCGGTCCCTGATCGTCCCGCCGAGCACGGGGAACCGTGCCTCGATCGCGTCGAGCACCGCGCGCTGGGTGAGCACCGGGGCGGGCACGCACACGACGACCTCGCCGTGCAGCCTGGCCAGGTTCCGCAGGTGCGCGGGCAGCACGACGCGCACGTCGGTCACGACAGGACCTGCACCTCGACCGACAGCACGGCGGGCAGGTCCCGCACGATCGGCGCCCACGAGTCGCCGGAGTCCGCCGAGGCGTACACCTGCCCGCCGGTGGTGCCGAAGTAGATCCCGCACTCGTCGAGGGTGTCCACCGACATGGCGTCCCGGTACACGTTCACGTAGCAGTCCCGTTCCGGCAGCCCGGCCGAAAGCTCCTGCCACTCGTTGCCGCCCGACCGCGACCGCCACACCCGCAGCCGCCCGTCCGGCGGGTAGTGCAGGCTGTCGCTGGTGATCGGCACGACGTAGATGGTGTCCGGCTCGTGCGCGTGCACGCCGATCGGGAACCCGAAGTCGGTCGGCAGGTTCCCGCTGACCTCGGTCCACGACAGCCCGCCGTCGTCGGACCGCATGACGTCCCAGTGCTTTTGCATGAACAGCGTGTCCGGCCGGGACGGGTGTGCCTCGACGTGGTGCACGCAGTGCCCCACCTCGGCGTCCTCGTCCGGGATGCCCTCCGAGTGCAGCCCCCGGTTGACCGGCCGCCACGTCTCACCGGAGTCGTCGGACCGGAACGTCCCCGCCGCGGAGATCGCCACGAACATCCGGGGCTCTTGCAGGATGATCGTGTGCAGGCAGAGCCCGCCCGCGCCCGGCCCCCAGGCGGGCGCGGAGGACTGCAGCCGGAGCCCGGTCAGCTCGGTCCAAGTCAGGCCCCCGTCGGCCGACTTGAACAGCGCGGCGTCCTCGCCGCCCGCGTACACGGTGTCCGGGTCCGTCGGCGACGGCTCGAGATGCCAGATGCGCTTGAACTCCCACGGCCGCGGCGTGCCGTCGTACCACAGGTGCGTGCCCGGGTCGCCGCCGGCGTAGGAGAAGTCGTTCCCGACCGGCTGCCAGGTCTGGCCGCCGTCGTCGGAGCGCTGGATCAGCTGGCCGAACCACCCGGTGTTCTGCGACGCGTACAGCCGGTCCGGATCGGCGGAGGAGCCCTTCAAGTGGTACACCTCCCACCCGCCGAAGTGCGGCCCGCTCACCGACCACTTGTCTCGCTTGCCGTCGGAAGTCAGCACGAACGCGCCCTTGCGCGTCCCCGCGAGTACCCGTACCTGAGTCATCGTGCCGTCACCTTTCTGGACGTTTGGAACACGTGTTCATATGGTAGTCTCATCTCGAACGCGAGTTCTATCAATCTGGAAAGACAATGTTTCCCCGGATAGGACTGCGCGAGCCCGGCAAATTCATCGCGCCCCCAGATCACCAATGTGTCACGTCAGGGCCGGGCATGTCGTTTCGCGATGTGGCAGGATGTCGGAACAACGCGATGCCCGCCTTTTACCACCCCCCCATGGAGAAGACGTTGGCCGGTCAGCCGCAAGACCCCTGGCAGTCACCCGAGCAAGACCAGACCCGTTCGGCCTGGCAGCCGTACAGCCCGCCGCCCGCCGACAAGGACACGTACGCGTACCCGGACTCGGGCCAGGGCGCCCAGGCCTACGGCGCAAGCTACCCGCAGCGCGGCGGGTTTCCCGGGGCCTCCGCGGCCTCCGGGGCGCCCGGGTCGTCCTACGCCGTTCAGGATCCGCCCTTCGGCGGCCAGAGCCAGGCATACGGCGACCAGGCATACCAGGCGCCTCAGCAGGCGCCTCAGCAGGGCCAGCCGGCACCGCACTGGCAGGCCGTCGCGGGCCTGACCGCGGCGCGGGCGAAGCCGGGAAGCGAGGGCAAGGGGTTCATCGGCTCCCTCTTCGACTTCAGCTTCACCTCCTTCGTCACCCCGAAGATCATCAAGGTGCTCTACGTCCTCGTCACCGCGTGGACGGTCATCTGGGCGCTGATCTTCCTCCGCTACGGCTTCAAGTACGGCGGTGCGGCGGGCGGGTTCTTCACGCTGTTCGTGGTGGACCCGATCCTGATCCTGCTGAGCCTCGGCGCGTACCGCATGGTGCTCGAGCTCTTCATGGTCGTCCACCGGATGCACGAGGACCTCAAGGCCGTCCGCGACCGCGACGAGAACTGAAAACCAGGAATCTATTCCGCCGCCGTCGTCCACAGCCGTTCCCCTGACCTCCACAGCGCCCAAGCCTGGTGCGTTCAGGCTCGGCGGTCAGGAAGTCCACAGCCTCCGGCCCGGTTACGACGCGGACATCCACAGCCACGGCGGGTTTACGCACATGGCGATCCACAGGACCGCCGCAGTACGGTACCTGTCCGGGGATGCGGGAAACCGCAACCGGGACCGGGGACATACGATGGCGAGCCGGGCAGGACATCCAGTCATGACCAAAACCCTCACGCAGCCGGCGGACGCCGCTAGGCATAGCCGTCACTTTCAGCTCATTGTCGACGTGCATCTCCTGTTGCTCAGCGACGGAGAGGTGCTTCTCGGCAGACGCGCGAACACGGGCTACGGGGACGGCGCCTACGAGCCGCCGTCCGGCCGCCTCGCCGAGCGCGAGACGCTGGTGGAGGCCGCCGTCCGGGTAGCGGACGCCCAGGTCGGCATCGTGCTCGACCCGGGCAGGGTGGCGCTGGCGCACGTCATGCACGACGTGTCAGGCGCGGGCCGGATGGCGTTCTTCCTCACCGCCGACGGCTGGGAGGGCCAGGTCGGCGGGCCGACGAAGAGCTACAGCGACTTCGGCTGGTTCCCGCTGGCTGAGCTCCCGGCGAACATGATCGACCGCGCCCGGGTGGCGGTGCGGAACTTCGCGGCAGGCGCCCGGTTCTCGACGTACCCAGCTTTCGGTATGTGAGGGGTGACCGTCGCTTTTTATCCCGAACGGTCCCGTGGTTCCACCCCGGCGGTCCGCACGATGAAGTGCAGTCCGTCGCCGGCCGCCAGGGAGAATCCTTCGGGCATCCCAGGCTCAACGTCGAGCACGAACTGTCCGGGATGCCACGCCTCGTACAGCCGCCGGTCGATGTAGAACGGGCAGCCGGCCACCCACCCGAGGAGCAGGTCGCCCGGTCCGGTGAGGTACTCCCCAGCCGGGAAGCACATCGGCGCGCTGCCGCCGCAGCACCCCGCGGACTGGACGAACATCAGCCGCCCGCGGACGGCCCGGAGGCGGCGGACCGCCTCCCGGGCTGCCTCGGTCGCGATGACGCGCTGCTCGGCGAGGCGACGGTCGCCGCGCGCCGCAACCTGGCGGCCGCCGCGCTCTCCCGCCTCACGGCTGGTCATCGCGAGCTCCCTTCTCTAGAAGAAACCCATCGGGTTCTGGTCGTAGCTGACGAGCAGGTTCTTCGTCTGGCTGTAGTGCTCGAGCATCATCTGGTGCGTCTCCCGCCCGATGCCCGACACCTTGTAGCCGCCGAACGCCGCGCCCGCCGGGTACTGGTGGTAGCAGTTCACCCAGACGCGGCCGGCCTTGATCCCGCGTCCCACCCGGAACGCGCGGCTGCCGTCCCTGGTCCAGACGCCGCCGCCGAGCCCGTACAGGGTGTCGTTGGCGATGGCCAGGGCCTCTGCCTCGTCCTTGAACGGGGTGACCGCGAGCACCGGCCCGAAGATCTCCTCCTGGAAGATCCGCATCTTGTTGTCGCCGCGGAACACCGTCGGCTCGAAGAAGTAGCCGTCGGCGAACTCGCCGCCCACCGCGGCCTTGTGGCCGCCGGCCAGCAGCTTCGCGCCCTCGCCGAGGCCGATGTCCACGTACGACGTGATCTTCGCGAGCTGCTGCGCGGAGTTCTGCGGCCCCATCATCGTCTCGGTGTCCAGCGGGTCGCCGACCTTGATCTTCGCGATCCGGGCCAGCGCGCGCTCCATGAACGCGTCGTAGATGTCCTCCTGGATCAGCGCCCGGGACGGGCAGGTGCACACCTCGCCCTTGTTGAACGCGTACAGCACCAGCCCCTCGACTGCCTTGTCTAGGAACGCGTCATCGGCCGCCATGACGTCGGAGAAGAAGATGTTCGGCGACTTGCCGCCCAGCTCCAGCGTGACGGGGATGATGTTCTGCGCCGCGTACTGCATGATCAGCCGGCCGGTGACGGTCTCGCCGGTGAACGCGACCTTGGCGATCCGCGGGCTGGTGGCCAGGGCCTTGCCGATCTCACCGCCCGGCCCGGTGACGATGTTCAGCACGCCAGGCGGGATAAGGTGCCCGATGATCTCGGCCAGCTTGAGGATCGACCACGGGGTCGCCGACGCGGGCTTGATCACCGTGCAGTTGCCCGCGGCCAGCGCCGGGGCGATCTTCCACGCCGCCATCAGGATCGGGAAGTTGAACGGGATGATCTGGCCGACCACGCCGAGCGGCTCGCGGAAATGGTAAGCGACCGTGTTCTTGTCGAGCTCCGTGATCCGGGTCTCCTCGGCGCGGATCGCCGCCGCGAAGTAGCGGAAGTGGTCGGCGGCGAGGGGAATGTCGGCGGCCAGCGTCTCCCGCACCGGCTTGCCGTTCTCCCAGCTCTCGGTGACGGCCAGCACCTCCCGGTGCGCGTCGATCGCGTCCGCGATCGCGTTGAGCGCCTTCGCGCGCTGGGCCGGTGACGTCTCGCCCCACTCGTCCTTCGCGTGGTGCGCCGCGTCGAGCGCGATGTCGACGTCCTCGGGCGTCGACCGCGCGACTTCGCAGATGGGCTTCGCCGTCGCGGGGGCGAGGTTCACCATGTACTGCCCCTTGACCGGGGATACCCATTTGCCGTCGATGAAGTTTTCGTACCGTGACGACACGTGTACGATGCTCTCTGCCTCCCCAGGCCTCACGTACCTCATCTTGACCTCCTCCATGACCCTGTCTGTAACCTTGCGTAGCGCACTCGGCGGGCTTCGCACAGGGCTGCAGGTCCCGGGCGGGGCAGGTCATGTGGCAGGAGTTCAGCGTTAGACTCGCTTCCTGATGCGCCTGGTCAAGACCCACGGGTCACTCAACGAGATCTTCGCCATGGAGGCGACGCCGTCGGCGTGGGCGTCGGACGCCGCGCTGCGCGAGTTCGTCCGGCGGGTGTGCGACCGGGACGCGTGGACCGGCGGCAGTGACGGCATCTACCTGTACGACGCCGCCGCGCCGCACGCCGAGGCCTGGTTCTTCAACCCGGACGGGACGTCCGCGGAGTTCTGCGGGAACGGGATGCGCGGCCTCGGCCGGCTGATCCTCGATCTCCGCGGCACCGACACCGAAGTGGTCGCGAGCGGCGGCCGCGATTACACGGTGCGCCGCGCGCCGTCGACACCGGAGGGCGTCCGCCGGGTGCTCGTCGAACTGCCGCCGGTTGAGTTCGCCCCGCCGCCGGCCGCCCCGTTCGCCGGCTTCACCGCGGTGAACGTGCCGAATCCGCACGTCATCGCCGTGGTATCGGAATACTCCGAGCCGGACCTGATCGCGGCGGGCAAGCGAGCGGACGAGGTCTTCCCGCACGGCGCGAACGTCTCGTTCCTGCTGCCCCTCGACACGGGCAGCGCCCCGGAGGTGTTCGTCCGGACGTTTGAGCGCGGCGCGGGCCTCACCCCGTCCTGTGGGTCCGGCGTCGTCGCCTCCCGCGCCGCTTACTCACGAGTGACAGGCCTTGACCCCGAACGGCGCCTCGTGGTCCGGAACGCCGGCGGCGTCGCCGCCGCCTCGATCCAGGTCCGCGACGGTGCCTGGTTCCCTGTCCTCGAGGGCAACGCGACGGTGGTCTATCGCGCCGAGACCGACGTTTCCGGCCGCCAGGCGGGCCCGGTCGAGTACGCGGCCGAAGAAAACGCCGCGTACGCCGCCCTCGACGCCGAGAACACCGCGTACCTCAAAGCAAGCGGCGTCACAACCGCCCACCCGTAAACCCCTGTAGCGCCGCACTGACCGTCGACTTCGCATCACTTTTCGTCTTTGCATCACTTTCGGTCCTTTTCGCGCCCGGTTTGTCCTAGTTCTAGGGACCGAAAGTGATGCAAAGTGGGACGCGAACCCCGGCCGCGGAACCACAAGTCACAGAGGGCTGCTGCGGTACCAGACCGCGACCCCCGAGCTATTCCCGCTCGGGAGCGGTCACGGGAGGGGGGAGGCAATCAGGGACGCAGGAGTAGCCAGGGAGGCAGGAGTAGTCAGGGAGGCAGGAGCAGCCGGGGGCGCAGGAGCAGCCGGGGGCGCAGGAGCAGTCGGGGGCGCCGGAAAGCAGCCAGGGGCGGACGAGTAGCCAGGGGCGGGGGAGTAGTCATGGGCGGGGGAGGCGGTCGAGGGCCTGGCGGGCGCGGCGCTCGGCGGCTTCGGCGTGCCGGGCGCGGATCCGCGCCGCCGCCAGGTCCGCCCGGGCCTGGGTGAGCCGCTGTTCGAGGTCGCGCACCTCCGCCTCGAGCTGATCTTCCGCCGCGCCGGCCTCGGCGGCGGCGGCCGCGGTCGAAGCAACGGTACGTTCGGCATCCTCGTGGGCCTGGCGGCGCTGAGCGGCACGCTTTGCTGCTTCCTCAGCCAGCCGCTCCTGTTCAGCCCGCGCGCGGCGGGCCTGCTCCTCATCCGGCAGCCGTCCCAGGGCGGCGCCCCGCCGTGATCCGGCCCGTGCCCGGGCGGGCGCGGCATCCCCGCCGGGGGACCGCGCCGCGGCACCGGACTCCGGTGCGGGGGCGGCCCGCAGGCGGCGTCCGGCGGGCGGCTGACGGGCTGGGACTTCCCCCGTCGCCGCGCTCCCGGGTGCGGCGGTGCCCACAGGCGCCGGTCCCCGGAGGGGGCGCCCCCGAGGGCGGGGCTGGGCCGCGGGCTGTTCGTGCGGGCGCCCGATGCTGGCCGGCTGGCTGGGCGCGGGCTCGGCGTCAGAGGCCACGCCGCTGGACGCGG
>Ga0187806_1000426_pt1 | contig 10279 bp, 7 predicted proteins | sample NC_wetland_sal_i_7_FD_132470 | JGI IMG/M metagenome (GOLD analysis project Ga0187806, IMG submission 132470) | Wetland sediment microbial communities from Neuse River Estuary, North Carolina, USA - ASW_1 | ecosystem: Environmental > Aquatic > Freshwater > Wetlands > Sediment | place: USA: North... | reverse complement strand
TGCCGCCGGGGGTCAGCCGGGTGGCGAATGGGTTGCGGGTGGGCCCGAAGACCGGGTTGAACGTCTGGGCTCCGGCGCCGAACTCGGGCGTGTTGGTCTTCCCGACCACCACCGCCCCGGCCTGCTTGAGCAGCGCCACGTGCGGCGCGTCGAACGATGGCACGTACGAGGCGAAGATCGGCGAGCCGAACGTGGTCCTGATCCCGGCCGTCTCGGCGAGGTCCTTCACCGCGATCGGCAGTCCGTGCAGCGGCCCGCGGAACTCCCCGCGCGCCGCCAGCGAGTCCAGTTCCGCCGCCGCTGCGGAGGCCTGTTCGGGGGCGAGCGTCACGATCGCGTTGACCGCGGGGTTGACGGCCTCGATCCTGGCCAGCACGGCGGCGAGCAACTCGGCGGCGGACAGCTCACGGGACCGGATCAGCCGGGCGAGATCGACCGCCGGGGTGGTGCACAGGTCCATCCGCCCATCACATCACGAGGGGATGGTGAGGCGGGCCGGACGCTCAGTCCTCGGGGCGGTGGGAGGCAAGGACGCGCACGATCGTGGTGGCGGCGAGGTCAAGGTCGTCGGCTACGGCGATCCGCTCCGCCCACGACCACCAGAACCACCAGATGCCATCCTTACCGCAACCGGCGTACACGTTCTCCTCGAGCGCCCGCGCGCCCGGGTTCGTCACGTACAAGCTGGGCATGCGCCCAGGCGTTTCCATCAACCAGGCCTCAAGCCCCCGGTGAGACAGCTCATCGGCCAGCTTCTCCAGGTAAACCGCCTGCATCTGGTCCGCCCCCTTGGACCGCTGAGGATCGCGGGTCCCTCTGGCTTCCATCCCCATCACCGTTGTTACCTCTCGCAATCAACCGAAAACTTAACGTTGTCGCGACTTACAGGATGCCTCCGCGGCGCAAGCCGCGCAACGGACATCGGGAAAGTCGCAGCTCGGGAGATCCGCGGGCACAACCGCCTTTTCCCTACCCATGCAGACGCTCCGGGCCGGGGATTGGTTCACTAATGATGCATTAAAACCGGACAGACGATCATGAACGCGGTCATCCTGGTGGGGCGCGGCGCCGTCCGGGCGATGGGCAGGGAGAACGGGCGATCACGAGCGCGGTCGTCCGGGGAGCGGCGCCGGCAGGGGCTCGGCGTGCAGGACGGTCAGCTGGGATACGGCCCGGGTCAGCGCCACGTACAGCCGCTGCAAGCCGCGGGCTTCGGCGCGGGCGATGCGCGCGGGCTCGACCACGATGACGTGATCGAATTCAAGACCCTTGGCCAGCGTCACCGGCACCAGCGTGAGGCGCGCGTCCGTACCGGGCGCGCCGTGCTCGACGCCCGCGCCGTCGAGCACGCCCGCCAGGGACCTGATCTGCGGGTCGGCGGCGATCACGGCCACCGACCCGGGCCTGGCGCAGGCCTGGGCGCAGGCCGTCACCAGGGCCGGGCCGAGCTTGGCGGCCGGGACCCCGACGATCTCCAGCGACCCGGGATCGGCCCGTAGCGAGGAGGCGGGCCGCAGTTCCGGGGCGATGACGCCGAGCAGCGAGGACGCGTAGTCGAGGATCTGCCTGGGCACGCGGTACCCCACGGAAAGCTCCCGCACGTCCGTATCCGGCTTGCCCAGGTTGGACAGCAGCGACTCCCAGGAGGACGCCGCCCACGGCGTGGTGCCCTGGGCGAGATCGCCGAGCACGGTGGCCGAACCGGTGGAGCAGCGGCGGCCGAGCGCGCGGCACTCCATCGGCGACAGGTCCTGCGCCTCGTCCACCACCACGTGGGCCAGGCTGGCGGTCCGCGTGATCAGGTCGCGCGCCTCGTCGATGAGCACGGCGTCAGCCGGTGACCAGGACGCCGAGCCGGGGCCGCGCGGGGCGGGCGACCACAGGATCAGCTCCTGTTCGCCTGGGGTGAGCACCCCCGCGGCGGCCGCCGCCAGGGCCTCGGCGGACGACAGCAGGCCGAACACCAGCCGGACCGGATCGACCTTAGGCCACATCGCGTCCACCGCCGCGCGGACGACCCGGGACCGCCGGACCGACTCGTGCGTCCGGTCGTCACACGCCTCTCCGGCCGCCTCCATCTGGGTCAGGATCACGTGCGCGATCCGGTGCTCGAGCAGCTCGCGGGCCGCGCCATACCGCACCCCGCGGACGCGGAGTTCCTCCGCGAGCTCCGCCAGCTCGTAGGCCGCCACGCGCCACCGGCGGGACCCGCGGGGCAGCACCAGCGGCGCCTGCGGCCGGCGCAGCGAGGACCAGAGCGCGCGGGCGAGGACTTCGGCCATCCGCGCGTCGCCCTTGACGACCGCGGCCGCCTCGGAGTCGGTGGCCCGGATCGCCACGGGCCCCCGGGGGCCGTCCCGTGCGATCAGCTCGCCCACGGTGGTCTGGGTCACGTCGAGCTCCCCGAGCGCGGGCAGGACGTTGCGGATGTAGGAGAGGAAGGCCCGGTTCGGCCCGACCATGACCACCCCGCGCCTGCGGACCTGCTCCCGGTAGGCGTACAGGAGGTAGGCGACCCGGTGCAACCCGACGGCCGTCTTCCCGGTACCCGGCGCACCCTGGACGCAGACCGTCTGGGCCGCGTCGGCCCGCACGATGTCGTCCTGGTCCGGCTGGATGGTGGCGACGATGTCCCGCATCGGCCCCGACCGGGGGCGCTCGATCTCCTCGAGCAGGATCCGGCTGGGCTGGGCGCCGGTGGCGGGCGGTGCGGTGTGCCCGGGGGTGAAGAACTCGTCCTCATAAGCGGTCAGCTCGCCGCCGGAGAACCCGAAGCGCCTACGCAGCGCGAGGTCCATCGGGTCGGCCCCGCTGGCCCGGTAGAACGGCCTGGACACCGGCGCCCGCCAGTCGATCACCGCGGGCGTGCCGTCGGGGGCGTGCACGTGACGGCGGCCGATGTGGAAGCTGTGCCCGGCTACGCCGTCGTCGTCGGTGTCGTCCGGGTCCGACTGCCCGGCGTAGTCGAGGCGGCCGAAGAACAGGGGCGCGTCGGGGATGTCCTTCAGCGCCTCGGCCCGGTGGTACAGGTCGGCCTTGAGGTACTCCTCGGAGACCGGGTCCCCGCCCATCGCCCGCAGGGACAGGACGTCCTCGCGCATCATGTGGAGGTACTCGCGGGAGCGCTGCAACTCGTAGCGCTCGGTGGTGAGGACGGGGTCCTCGGAAGGCCGTTCGGGATATTGATTGTGTGTTTGTGACGCGGCCACGAGGACGGGAACCTACCAGGTCGAGGCCGAGAAGTCACGCGGTTTTCTGCTCGGGGGCCGGCCAGGCGCCCAGGCCGCGCGCGGTGAGGAAGGCGTCGAAGACGAGTTCCGAGGCGCCGGTCAGCGCGCTGATGCCGCCGAGGGTGGACGGCAGCAGCGCGGGCGGTGAGTCGCGGCGGAAGCGCATGAGGGTGGACAGGTACCCGGCCGTGACCAGGTCAGGGGCGGCGTCGTACACCCGGGCGGCCAGGCCCGACAGGCCGACGGCCTCCGGGTCCAGGGCGTTGACCAGCGAGCCGATGCCGCGGCCGAGCGCCTTGGCGACGTGCGCCAGGGCCCGGCCGGCGCTGCGGTCGGTGGCGGCCGCGGCGATGATCTGCTCGGCCTGGAGCACCCGGTCCCCTTGCTCCGCCTGGCCGGCGGCCCGCAGCAGCCCGCGGGCGCCCGCGTCGAGCTCCCAGCACCCGACGCAGCCGCACCGGCAGCGTTCCTCGCCGCCCGTCAGCGGCATGTGCCCGAACTCGCCGGCCGAGCCGTGCGCGCCGGTCGCCGGCAGGCCGCCGGAGAGCAGCACCCCGCCGATGCCGGTCGCGACGTGCAGGTGCAGGGCCACCGATACGCCGCGCAGCGCCCCCCGGCGGGCCTCGGCCAGCCCGGCCAGCGTGGCGTCGTTGCCCGCCAGCACCGGGCCCGGGGCGCGGCCGAGGCCGAGCGCCGCGGCCACGTCGATGTCCTGCCAGTCCGGCAGCGTCGGCTGCACCATGGCGCCGCCGTTGACCGGAGAGGGCACCGCGACGCCGACGCCGACCACGCGCCCGGCGAAGCGACGGCCGGCCGCCCGCAGCTGCTCCGCGACGTCGGAGAGCACCCCGGCGCCGGAGCCGGCGTCGCGCTCCTGGCGGTGCAGGACCGTGCAGCGCCCGGTGAGCTCGAAGGCGGCGACGGTATACGAATCGTCCCGCAGGTCGACGGCGAGCGCGACCGGCCCCTCCGGGTGCGAGGACGGCACTCCGGTCGGGCGGCCCCGCGTGCGCTGGACGGTCGCGTCGGCCATCCCGCTCAGCTCTTCGATGAGACGGCGCCCGGCCAGGTCCCTGACCAGCACGGTGGCGGTTCCCCGGGCCAGGCTGAGCTGCCTGGTGAGCTCGGCCCGGGTGAGCCGGCCGCCGCCGTCGTGGATGGCGCGCAGCAGCCGCGCGAGATTGTGGGCGCGCAACTCGGCGCTGGTGGTCGCCGCCCCCTCGTCCTTCCGCACAGTTCGATCGTGCCACGCCCGGCGCGCGGCGCGGACCGCGGCTCCGGGCCGCCGGGTCGGCGGGGCGCGTTCGGCCAGCAGAAACACAGTCGCCGCGGCCGCCGGACCAGGGTAGATTGCATGGTATGCCCGGTACCGACGGTCGCCCGAACTGGCTGAGCGATGAGGAACAGCAGGCGTGGCGAGCCACCGTGCACCTGTCCCAGTTGCTGATGCGCCAGCTCGACCGGGACCTGAACGTACACGGGCTATCGGGGCACGACTACGAGATCTTGGTCGAGCTGTCCGAGGCGCCGGAACACCGGCTCAGGATGACCGATCTGGCCGACGCCACCAGTCAGTCCCGGAGCCGGCTCTCGCACCAGATCTCGCGCATGGAGGCCCGCGACCTGGTCCGCCGGGAGGAGTGCGAGGGCGACAAGCGCGGCACGTTCGCCGTGCTGACGAAGGACGGCATGGCGACCATCGAGAAGGTCGCGCCGGACCACGTGGACCACGTCCGCCGGCACTTCATCGACCGGCTGACGCCGCGTCAGCTCGATGAGATCAGCGACGCGTTCCAGCCGATCGTCGACTACCTGCGCAAGATCCGCGACCGCGACTAGCGGGCTTCGGCGAGCGGATATTGCCACCCGCGCATCGGACGCACCATTAGTCACTGCCGTAATGTCCTCGTTTGGGGCTTGTGGGCCACAAACACCGTCTATCGGTGCTTGTGGCCCACAAGCACCGTTTACGGGGCCGCAAGCCCATCGGGACACGAGCCAACGCGCCTCATGGTGATGAAACGGTCTACGTCCGGGGCGGGTGGGGCGGTTGGGGTGCTAGTGGTGAGACCAAGATGGCGACCGTAGCCGGGCGCGGCGCTCGCGGGGTGGAGGCGCTCGCCGGGTGGAGGCGCTCGCGGGCTGTGGGCGCTCGCGGGCTAGACCGAACTTCCTCCTGAGCCCTGGGTGCCGAGGGTCCCGTTGTGCCTGTGACCAGGCATGACAGGCCTGGCCGACGGTCCGTACGTAGTCATGTATCCCGGCGTGAGATCACCTCCCCGGACTACCCCGGCGAGCGGCTGATCGCCTGCTACAACCCGTTCCTCGCGGGCGAATGGGCCCGCAATCGCGGCGAACTGCTGGCGGCCACCGAGGCCGAGCTCGCCAAGATCGCCGCGGCGACCCGGCGGGCCCGCCGGCCGCTGCGCGGCCAGGACAACATCGCCCTAGCCGTCGGCAAGGTGATCAACGCCAAGAAGGTGGCCAAGCACTTCATCACCGACATCACCGATGACAGCCTGTCCTGGCGGCGGGACCAGGACAAGATCGCCGCCGAGGCGGCGCTGGACGGGATCGACGTGATCCGCACCAGCATGCCCGCGCACGTGCTCGGCACCGGGAACGCGGTGGAGTCCTACAAGGCCCTGGAAAACGTCGAGCGGGTGTTCCGCGGCCTGAACACCGACCTGCTCATCCGGCCGATCCGGCACCGGCTCGCGCCCCGGGTCCGCGCCCACGTGCTGATCCGCCTGCTCGCCTACTACGTCACCTGGCACATGCAGCACAAGCTCGCGCCCATGCTGTTCAAAGACGACGACCCCGCCGCCGCCCGCGCCGCCCGGCCCAGCCCGGTCGCCCCCGCCCGGCGCTCGCCCTCGGCGCGGGCCAAGGACGCCACCAAAGTCACCGCCGACGGCGCGCCGGTGCACAGCCTCGCCACCTTGCTGGAAGACCTGGCCACCATCGCCGCCAACCGCGTCCAGCCCGCCGGCGGCCTGCCCGCCTTCACCCTGATCACCACGCCCACCCCGCTCCAGCGGCGCGCCCTCGAACTGCTCGAGGTGTCCCACCGCCTCGGGCACGCGTAGTCAGGCAGCATCAGATCACCGCTCGTCTCCGCAGGCCAGCGCCGCGCCTCGGTCCAAAGTGGGGGAAGTTCGGGCTAGAACAGTACCGACATGAAGCGGCTGGTCTCGACGAAGCCGGCTCGCAGGTAGGCGGCCCGCGCCGGCGCGTTGTAGTCGTTGACGTAGAGCGACACCAGCGGGGCGAACGACCGTGACGCCTCGACGACGACCGCGGCCATGCCGGGGGCGGCCAGGCCGCGGCCGCGGTACTCCGGTCGCACCCAGACGCCCTGCACCTGGCACGCCTGCGGGGTGACGGCGCCGATCTCGGCCTTGAAGATCACCCGCCCGTCCTCGATCCTGGCGAACGCCCGCCCGGCCCGGATGAGCTGCTGAACCCGCGCGCGGTAGGAGGCGCCGCCGTCCCCGGAGGTCGGCGAGACGCCCACCTCCTCGGTGAACATGGCCACCGAGGCGGGCCAGAGGATGTCGAACTCGTCCGGCCGCACCCGGCGGACCAGGGGATCGGGGGCGATGCGCGGCGGCCCCGCGGTGACCATGACCGGCTGGACGGGCCGGACCTCCCTGGCTGGCCCCCACTGCGGCCGCAGCAGGGCCCACAGCGCCTGGACCTCGGCGGCCGGCCCGACCACGGACGAGCACCGGCGTCCCTGGCGCAGGGCCCGGTCGGCGAAGGCGACCACCGCGTCCGGGGTGGCCGCGACGGGGACCAGGTTGGCGCCGGAATAGCACAGCGACTCCAGGTGCCCGCCCGGCCCGTGACCCCACATCTGGGCGCCGAGCCGGCCGGGGTCCACGCCGAGGGCCCGGACGCGCGAGCTCACGAAGACGTTCGTCACCGGGTCGCGGTCGCAGATGGCCAGGACGGCGCCGCGGTCCCGCTCATCGAGCAGACGCACCGAGGCAGACCGGGGCGGCTTCACCCGCAACATAACGTCAGCCTATATGAACCCCCAGAAACCACCGTGGGTTCTTGGGTCGCGGGGTGCCTAGGGTGCCATGGCCGGCAGGGGGACGGCGGGGCAGGTGGCGTTGACCAGGCCGGGGGCCCCGGGCAGGGCGCCGGTGGCGAGGTAGGCGTTCAGGTAGTTCTGGACGCAGGTATCGGGGGGGTTATTGAGCGACTGGCCGTGGACGCCGCTGCCGGTCACGACGACCATCCGCGCGGACGGGAGCAGCCGGTGCGCGTCCTGCGCGCCCGCGTACGGCGTGGCCGCGTCGAGCGTGCCCTGCAGCATCAAGATGCCGGGCAGCCCGGACCCGCGGATCGGCAGCGGCGTGGCCGGGCCGCGCACCGGCCAGAACGCGCACGCGGCGTTGAACCAGGCGTTCGGCCACGCCTCGAAGGGAGCCGCCTGGTTGACCATCTGAGTATCGGAGCTCCAGTAGGCCCAGCTGCGCGGCCAGTTGACGTCCGAGCATTCCACCGCGTGGTAGACGGCGAACCCGTTCTCGTTCGTGAGGCCGTGGGCCTGGTACTGGGCGATCAGGTCGGCACCCTGCCCGAAATTGACGTACAGGGACAGCGCCTGGGCCAGGTTCGGCCACAGCCCGTCGTTGTAGCCCCCGGCCACGAACGTGTCGTCGAGCTCGTCCGGGCCGAGCTGGCCGTTGAGCGGGTCCGCCGCCAGCCGGCTGCGGGCCCGGTAGTAGGCGGCCCGCACGCTCGCGGCGGTCCCGCCGAGGTGAAGGGCCGCGTCGTAGCGGGCCATCCAGGCGTAGAACGCGTCCTGGCGCTGGTCGAACGCATAATCCTGCTTGATGTTGTCGGCGTACCACGCCCCGGTCGGGTCGACGGTGCTGTCGAGCACCATGCGGCGGACCCGCGAGGGGAACAGGGTCGCGTACACCTGGCCGAGGTAGGTGCCGTAGGAGAAGGCGTAGTAGTTGATCTTCGATACGCCGAACGCCGCGCGGATGGAGTCCAGGTCGCGCGCGGAGTCCTCGGTGGTCATGTAGGGCAGCAGCCAGCCGAACTTCTGCTCGCAGCCGTCGGCGTACAGCCGGGCCAGGCTGGTCTGCACCTGCTCGGCGGTGGCGTTGGCCGGGATGTAGTTCGGGCGCGCGCCGACGAAGAAGCTCTGATCGCAGCTCAGCGCGGGCACCGACGACCCGACGCCGCGCGGGTCGAAGCCCACGATGTCGTAGTCCGCGGCCACGCCCCGGGCCAGGCCCTGCGCTACGGCCACCGCGAGGGTCAGCCCGCTGGCGCCGGGGCCGCCCGGGTTGACCAGCAAGATCCCCTGCTGCCGACCCGGCGGGGCGCTGGCGGGGATCATGTCCAGCGCCAGGCTGATGTGCCTGCCGCCCGGGTCGGCGTAGTTAAGCGGGACGCTCAACATCGTGCAGTCGGGCACCCGGAGCAGGCTCAGCTCGCCGGAGCAGGCGTGCCAGTGCAGCGTGCTGGCCGTGGGGACGATCGGGCCCGCTGGGCTCGGCCCGCCAGCTGAGTCCGGCGCGGTGCTGGCGGCCGTGGCTGACGTCGTCGCTGACGAGGCCGCGGAACTCGGCGAGGTGCAGGCGCTGACCGCGAGCAGGGCGGCCAGGCCGGCCGTCAGGGCCGCCGCCGTGCCGGGGCGGCCCCGGGCAGCGCGACCCCGGGCAGGGCGACCGCCCCGGCGTGAGCTCGACATCCTCACATCATGCCGGATGTTTCGCCGTGGCTCGGGCCGCGAGCTTTACACCTGCACGAATTCAAGGCCGGCGAGCTGGCAGAACACGCGCCAGGACGCGGCGTGGTGGCCGAGGTTCATCACCTCATGGTGCGGCCCACCCGCCGTCAGCCACCCGTTCAGGCATGAGCGCAGTCCCGAGGCGGGCCGGAACTGGCCGTAGGGCATCTCCAGCGCGGGCAGGGGCTGGCTGTCCAGATTCTCGCCCTCGGCCACCACCAGCCGGAACCGCTCGCCCTCGAGCGATACCAGGGTCGCCAGCGTGGCCGGGCCCGGCTGGTACTGGAACAGGAAGGTCGGCGGGTCAGCCAGCCTGCCGATGCCGAGCGGGCGCTTGATCAGCCGCACCGGCCGGTCGGAACGGGCTATCTTCCAGTTGCCCTCGCCCATGTGGCTCATCAGCACCGAGTCGGAGGGGAAGTCCATCGCGTACATCTCGGTGAAGTGGGCGTTGCCGATCAGCGTGTGACCGGCGGAGACCAGGCAGGCGGTCAGCACGTCGCCCTCGGCGGCGTAGCCGTAGCCCTCGGCCATCAGCGTGGAGGCGGCTGCGAGCGGCAGCCGGGAGAACCGGCCGTCCTCGCCGATCGCGTCGAAGTGCGCGGTGTACGCGCCGTAGCCGCCCCGGTCCAGGATGGTCTTGATCGCTACCTGCATCCGCGCGTGGTCGGCGCGCTCGCCCGCCGACAGGGCCGGGTCGATCTCGAACCTGGCGTCCTCGAACGCAATCACCCCGGCCACCTGGGCGTCGGTGACCGCGAGCATGCCGCGGTACAGGTCGCCGGGGGCCACGGCGCGGATCTGCGGGCCGAGGCTGCGGATCAGCGCGCTCTCGTCCACCCGGATGTCGCCCATGTCGTTCATCGCGTAGCCGACCAGCGCGACCTTAAGCGACCTCCACGCGGTCACCGCTGCGGCGGCTCGCGCCCAGCGGCCCACGCCGGCCCCGAACGCCTCGCTGCGCCAGTCGTCGGTCAGCACGCAGAACGCCCGCCCGGCGCGGACCATGGCGTTGGCCGTGTCCTGCGCGCCGTGCACGCCCTGGTTGTAGGTCATGTCCGCCATGTCCCACGCGGGGGTAACCGCGGGCTCAGGCTGGATGTTGGCCAGGCAGATGGGCAGCCGGGACTCGGCCAGCAGCCGCGCGACCCGCATGGCCGGCCCGTAGGTAAGCATCACGACCATGACCCCGTCGAGGTCGGCGTCCTCGAACTCGCGCATAGCGCGCTCGGCGTCCTCGCGGTACTTGACCGGCTTGCTCGGGATGAACTCGGCCACGTCCGCGAGT
>Ga0187806_1000422_pt1 | contig 10304 bp, 11 predicted proteins | sample NC_wetland_sal_i_7_FD_132470 | JGI IMG/M metagenome (GOLD analysis project Ga0187806, IMG submission 132470) | Wetland sediment microbial communities from Neuse River Estuary, North Carolina, USA - ASW_1 | ecosystem: Environmental > Aquatic > Freshwater > Wetlands > Sediment | place: USA: North... | reverse complement strand
TGTGAGGCGCCGTACGCTGACCAGCGGCTCTTCTCTTCTCGATGCCGCTTTTGGGTTCTTGTTCCCGCCCATAACCTCACGTGGGAGACATGTCTCGCACGCAAAAACCCCTCGTGACCAGGGCTTCTTCCAAACGGACTTAAGATAACCGCCGTTAGGCGCGGCCACGAGACTTACGGCGGTCATCAGGTGAGGCGGGCAGATCCGGTCGATCTGGCGTCATGGGACGGCTAGTCGATGCGGCCGCGACCGGCATCGCGAGGGCCTGACCCTGACCAACCTCGGCGCCGCCTGCCCACAACCTGGGACAGCTCGAGGAAGCCATCGGCTGCTACCAGGACGCGGTCTACGGGGAGACCGAGGACCGGCACCGCGAAGGCCTGACCCTGAGCAACCTCGGCCTCGCCTGCCAGGAGTTGCGACGGTCAGACCAGGCCTGACTGGCTGACCTGCGGGTTTGTGTGAGGTCTTGCCCACAGGCTGGCTACTCCAGGTCGGCGTGACGGCCGAACATGGTTTCCGTCTGCTGGCAGGTGTGCTCCATCAGCTCGAGGACCACGGCGTCATAGACCAGCCATGACATCTGTTCGAACGCCGATCCCATCGGCTGGGCGGACGTCACCGGGCGGCGGGCCGTGCCCTGCAGCTTCGGCGACACGCCCGGCAGGACCACCACGACATCCGCCAGCCGGCCGAGCGTGGAGTTCTCGTCCATTGTGACCAGGGCGGTGCGGACGCCCGCCCTAGCCGCCTTCCGGGCCACCGCGACGAGGCTCTCGGTTTCCCCGGAGCCGGACCCGACGACCAGCAGGTCGCCCGGCGTGGAGTGCGGGCTGGTGACATCGCCGACGAGGGAGACGTGCAGCCCGAGGTGCATGAGCCGACTGGCGAAACCGCGGATGGCCGCGCCGGACCGCCCGGCGCCGGCGAGGAACACGTGGCCAGATCCGAGCAGTTCGCCGGCCAACCGGTCGAGCTGAGTGCCGTCCACCCATTGCTGGTTGGCGGCCAGTTCGTCGAGAATGACGCGCAGGTGGCGGCTGGTACTCACCGGGCGGCTCCGTCGATGACCTCACGCAGCGCATGCGCCTCGGCAGCCGGGTCGGCGGCCCGCGTGATGCCGCTGCCGACGATGAGGATGCTGGGCCTGAGCGCGAGATAGGACGGGGCGGTCTGGCGGCGGATCCCGCCGGCGACAGCCAGGGAGACATGCCGGACGCTGCCTGCCAGTTCCCGCAGGTCGTCCAGCGGCGTCCGGCCGTGTGCCTGCTGATCGACTCCGGTGTGCACGGCGATCACGTCGACACCGAGGTCCGCCAAGACCCGTGCCCGGCCGGCCAGGTCAGGCACGCAGATCATGTCGGCCATGACCTTCCGTCCGCGGGCACGCGCCGCCCGGACGCACTCGGCCACCGAAAGGTCGTCGGTGATGGCCAGGATCGTGACGTAGTCGGCCCCGGCCGCGAAGGCCAGGTCGGCCTCGTACTCCGCGGCGTCCATGATCTTGGCGTCGCAAAGCACGTCGAGGTCCGGAAAGTCCTGCTTGACCGCGCGGACGATGCTCATGCCGTAACGCATGAGCAGCGGCGTCCCGATCTCGGCGATATCGATGTACCGGCGGACGCGTCCGAGCAACGCGAGGGCGTCGCTCTGCGAGAGGTCGTCCAGCGCGAGTTGGAGCGCGGCGGTCACCGGACCCCCCGTCCGGCGGTCCTGGGCCGTACCCGGATCTCATCCGGCCACGGCGGGTCCGCCCCCGCCCGGGAAATGGTGACGGCGGCCGCCGCGACACCGTAGGCCAGCAGGGCTTCGAGGTCGGCCAGCGACAGCACGCTGAGTCCGCGACGGACGGCAGCGGGGTCGTGAGCCGCCGAGCCGGTCATAACGGTGCCGAGGAGCGCGGCAAGGAACGCCCCCATCAAGGTATCGCCCGCGCCGACCGTGTCCGCGACGTCGACCGCGGGAGCCGCTACCTCGACGGCGCCGGCCGTGATCATCGCGGCGGCGCCGCCGGCGCCGCGGGTCACTATGACCAGTCCGACGCCGTGGGTCAGCCAGCCGGCGACGACCCGCCTGGGGTCATGCCCGGGGGCGATCCAGGCCAGGTCCTCGTCGCTGACCTTGACGATGTCTGCCGCGCGGACCAGCATCAGCACGTCGCGCCGGGCGCGGTCGGGGTCGGGGAGATAGCCGGGCCGGATGTTCGGGTCGTAGCTGACCAACGGTCCAGGCGACGTGGCCAGGCGGCGCACGAGGGCCGAACCGGGTCCTGCGATGGCGGAGATCGACCCGATGTGGAGCAGGTCGACCGGGCCGGGCGACGGCGCCCTCGGGTTCCACTGGATGTCCAGCTCATACCGGGCGGCGCCGGAGGCATCCAGCCGCGCCGTCGCTACCGAGGTGGGATCGGTCCCGAGGCTGGCCGGGTCGACGCGCACGCCGGATTCGGCCAGCCACGCCTCGACGCGGCGGCCGCGGGCATCGGCGCCGATCCACGTCAGCAGCCGCGGCCGGTGGCCGAGCCGGCCCAGGGTCAGCGCGACATTGGCCGGGCTGCCGCCCGGGTGCTCCGCTGCGCTACCGTCGCGGTGGACCACCACGTCGATGAGCGCCTCCCCGACGACGAGGATCTCCGGCTGGTCACTCACAGAGCAATCCCACCTTTATTCTGGCGCGCGGCCCCCGGCGGCCTGAACGAATTGGCCGCCGGGAGCCGTTGCCGCTATTCGAGGGCCATGCCGAGCTGCTTGGGGTGCTCTTCCTGAAGCTTCTCCGGGTCTGGCGTCTCAAGCAATCCGGTGATGGTACCGAGCAGGCTCTCGGCGTCGAACTCCGAGGTTGGCGCGTCGCGGACGACCCGGCCGAGGCGGAGCACCACGATCCGGTCGGTCACCTGCAGCACGTGCGGCAGGGTGTGCGAGATGAAGATCACCCCGAGACCCTGGTTCTTGGCGGCCAGGATCACCGAGAGGACTTCGCCCGCCTGCCGCGCGCCGAGATGGTTGGTCGGCTCGTCGAGCATGATGACCTTGCGGGCCCAGGCGATGGCCCGCCCGATCGCCACCGCCTGACGCTGTCCGCCGGACAGCTCGGAGACGGTGCGCTTGGAGGGCGGGACCGTGATGCCGACCTCCTCGAGGTTGGCGAGGGCCTCGCTTTCCATCTCCTTCTGGGCCAGGAAGCCCAGCTTGCCGAGCAGTCCCGGCTTTGGCTTCTCGCGGCCGAGGAAGACGTTGGAGCCGATGGTCAGGTCCGGGGCCAGCCCGGAGTCCTGGTAGAGCGTCTCGACGCCTGCCTCGATCGTGTCGTGCGGCGACTTCCAGTGTCGCTCGACGCCGTCGAGTATCAGCTGTCCCGAGTCCGGGGGATGAACGCCGGACAGCACCTTGATCAGCGTCGACTTGCCCGCGCCGTTGTCACCGACCAGGCCAAGCACCTCACCGGGGTACAGGGCCATGCTGACGTCGGACAGCGCTTGCACGCTGCCGTAGCTCATGCTGATGTGGCGTGCCTCGTATAGCGGCTGGCGGCCGCCGTTCGTCGCGGTCATGAGCGCCTCTTTGGGGTGGCCAGTGCCCGGAGAGCCTGCAGGCTGGCCGCGGCGGCAATGCAGATGGCGACGGCGACCTGGTTCCAGTTCGGCGAGACGTTGCTGATGATGAGGCCGCTGGTCACGACGGTCAGGATCAGCGCGCCCAGTATCGTCCCGGTCAGCCGCCCGGAGCCGCCGAACAGGCTGACCCCGCCGATCACGACCGAGGCGATCGCGGTGAGCTCGAATCCGTCCCCCGAGCTGGGGGCGCCGGCACCGAGCCGGATATAGAAAACCATTCCGGTAAGCCCGGCCAGCAGCCCGGAGAGGACGTAGACCGACGTCAGATGCCGGCGAACGTTGATGCCCGCGACCCGCGCGGCGAACGCGTTCGACCCGATCGCGTAGGTGTAGCGCCCGTACCGGCTCAAGTGGAGGTAGAGCCAGGCGACCACCACGATGGCGAGGACAACCAGGAACATGTACGGGAACGGGCCGGCCCGGTCCGCGCCGATCGACAGCGCGGAACTGTCGGAGCCGATGGGCACCCCGTTGCTCAGCACCAGCGCCACACCGGTTCCGGCGCCCAGCGTGGCCAGGGTGGCGACGAACGGCACCAGCCGGGCCCAGTTCATCAGGGCCGCGTTGATGAACCCGATTCCGATGCCCATGGCAGCGCAGACGAGCGTGCCCACCAGCAAGACGAGTGCCTCGTTGTCGTTCGAGCTGACCATGCCGCGCGTCGCGAATGCGGCCACGACGCCAGAGACCCCGCAGATAGCACCGACGGACAGGTCGATACCGCCGGAAATGATGACGAACGTCTCGCCCACCGCGAGCAGGATGAGCGTGGAGAAGTTGGTCAGGAGGACGGCGATCTCCGCGGTCGAGACGAACGCGGAGTCACGGGCGGTGAAGTAGATGACGAGCACGGCCAGCGCGACTGCCAGCAGGAACTGCTGGTTAAACAGGACGGACCGAAGTCGGCTTGCGGAACGTTCGGCCTCCTGCGGGACCGCCACCGCTGGTTGCTGTTCGACTTGCGACATGGTGATTCCTCTCTGGCGGCGGCCAGGCCCAGCCCTGTCCGTCCCGCACAGCGAGCTGGTCGGCGGGCGCGGTACGCCCGCCGACCAGCGGTCTCCTTACGCGTTCGGGTAGGTGTACTTGGTGAGGACTGAGGTGGGCGAGTTCGGCGTGAGGATGATGTTCGGCAGCGTGACCAGGTGCTGGATACCGGCCGTGCTGTGGTTGCGGAGGTCCTTCACCACGTCTTCGATGGCCATGTAGCCCTCCTGATAGGGCTGCTGTGCGATCAGCGCCGCGAACACGTGCTTTTGCAGCAGGGCGACGTTGGTCGAGTAGGCGTCGTAGCCGACCAGCGCGACCTTGCCGACCAGGCCGCGGGACTGGAGGGCGGCCGAGGCGCCGGACGCGTTGGTGCCGTCGATGGCAAAGATGCCGGCCAGGTGCGGGTACTTGGTCAGCCAGTTGTTGACGTTGGTGTTGGCCACGGCCGGCTGAGACTCCGAGTACGCTTCCGACACGACCTGCATGCCCGGGTACTTGGCCTTGATCTCCGCCTCGAACCCCTGCAGGCGGGCGGTGTTGGTGGTGGTGGTGGCCGAGCTGGCGCCGACCACGATCTGGTAGGACTTGCCGGCCTGGTAGTGGATCGCCTGGGCCATCGCATCGGCGGCGGCCGCGCCGCCCTGCTGGTTGTTACCGGTGATGAACGACACGACCTTGGACAGGTCGTTCACGTGCGTGTCGACGTTGACCACCGGGAGGCCCTGGGAAATGGCCTGGTTGACGATCGGCTGCAGCGCGCTCGGGTCGGTCGGCGCGATGACGAACGCGCTCGGACGGCCGGCCAGCAGCTGCTGGGCGATCGGGATCTGAGTGGAGGGCGAGTACACCGACGGATCGCCCTGCCAGATGAGCGTGACGCCCAGCGACTTGGCCGCGGCCTCGGCGCCGAGGTTCATGGCGATGAAGAACGGGTCGGCCTCTGCGCCCATGTTGAACGCCACCGTGATCTTCCCGCCAGAGCTGGAGTCGGCGTTGCTGGCGGTGCTGCCGGATGAGGAGGAGGACGGGGAGCTGCTGCAGGCGGCCAGCAGGGCGACGGAGGCGGCGGCCAGCACGGCCAGGCCGCGGCGCGCGGCCTTCGATCGAACGGATACGCGATAAGCCATGGCGGGTTTTCCCTTCGGCCGTGATCGGGGTCAGGGGCGCCGGGCGGCCAGCCCCAAGACCTATGAGACAACGTTTTCTTAGGATCTTCAGTCGGTCGCCGGCCAAGGTCAAGACATCGCTCGGGCTTGTTACCAATACGTGATATCGATGTTGCGGCGAGGTTGCCAAGACTAGACAGCGCGATGATCTCGACTGGCTGGATATCAGCACTGCCAGCACTTATCCGGCCAGGAGCAATCGGGCGAGTCGGTTGCCCGGTCTTCCGTCCATCTGAGACAACGTAATCTCGGCAAGCCGTCCAAGGCATTCCCTTGCCAGGGCGTAGGCCCTATGATCGGGGCAGAGCACAGACCCGTTCCGCTCGAAGGGACATCGATGTCTTCAGCCCGCGCCGGGAATCAGAGCCGCCCTGCCCGGCCAACCATGAAGGATGTGGCGGCGCTGGCTGGCGTGGCGATCAAGACGGTGTCCCGGGCGATGAACGGCGACCCGACGGTGGCGCCGGACCTGGCCGCACGGATCCGCGACGCGGCAGACAAGCTCGGATACCGGCCCAACCTCACCGCGAGCAGCCTGCGCCGGGGCGACCGGCGCACCGCGACCATCGGCTTGCTCCTCGAAGACGTCGCCAACCCGTTCTTCGCTGGCCTGCTGCGAGCGGTCGAGGATGTGGCCAGGCAGCGGAGGGTGCAGATCCTGATCGCAAGCCTGGACATGGACCCGGAGAGGGAACGCCAGATGGCGATCACGCTCATCGACCGCGGTGTCGACGGCCTGGTCATCGTTCCCGCCGCGCCGGACCAGAGCTACCTGCTCGCCGAGCGGAACCTCGGGATCAAGGTGGTGTTCCTGGACCGCGAGCCTAGGTTCCTCGACGCTGACGCCGTCGTCTCCAGCAATCGCCAGGGCGCGGTGGCCGCGGTTGATCATCTGCTCTCCTTCGGTCACCAGCGGATCGCCTACCTCGGAGACAGCCCGTCGGTCACCACCGCCGCACAGCGCTTCGAGGGTTACCAGCACGCGCTTGACCGGGCCGGGCTGCCGGCCGACCCGCTGATCATCCGGCATGGCCTGCGCTCCATCGAGGCCGCGACCCAGGCCACCATCGAGATACTCGGCCGTCCGGGCGCGGCGACCGCGCTGTTCGCGAGCCAGAACCTGGTCACGATCGGCGTGGTCAAGGCCCTGCGCCAGCTGGGGTTGCAGGACCGCGTCGCGCTCGTCGGCTTCGACGACTTCCTGCTGGCCGACGCGCTGGTGCCGGGCACCACCGTCATCACCCAGGACGTGGAGCAGCTCGGACGGATGGCCACGGAGTTGCTGTTCGCGCGCCTCGACGGTGACGACTCACCATCGCGCACGCACGTGGTGCCGACGGGCATGATCGTCCGAGGTTCGGGAGAGATCAGGTGCGCTCCGAGCGTGACGGCGAGCGGATGACCGGCCAGGGCATCCGGGCAGGGCCTGGGGCAGGCTCTACGAGACCAGGGTGGGCGGCGAGGACGGGCCGGTGGCGGAGGTGGCGCGCCGCCAGTTTGGCGCCGAATGCCAGGGCGGCCGCGGCGACGACCGGGAGCGCCCCGTACACCAGGTACCAGGGCCAAGCAGACGGCAGGATGCTGACCACGGTCGGCGGCGGCCCGTCGCCGAAGTGTGTCCCTGCCGCGATCGCCCCTGGAGCGCCGACCGGCGCGGCCGCGGTCGGGCGCGCGAGCTTGGCCGCGTGATTGATCGCGCTCATGCGGCGGTGACGCAGGTAAGTCTTCGCCAAGAAAAATCCTCCGCGATCACGCGAGTGCTAGTGATGCTAATTGTCCATTAAAGTCGGAATTTCAGTAGCAGCACGTCGGCGCTCAGGCGCGTCGAATAGCACAAGCCGCCTTGTTTCGCAGGGGGTCTAGGCGGCGGCGAGGTCGCGCCGGCGGAAGGTGGTCAGGCCGGCGAGTGCGCAGATCACGGCAAGTCCGGTCAGCCAAGCGGCAGCGGTCCAGTCGATGCCAGTGGCGGGGACCGGCCCGAGGTGGGAGAGCAGGGCGGTGTCTATGAGCCAGTGGTTGTAACTCCCACCGCCTTCCAGTGTGAAACACTCGACCTGGTCGGCTTCAGTCACCGCCCCCGGGCCGCGCATTTAGCAGCCCTCCGTCACATCGCGAAACTCTGCATGAGAAGTCGGCCGCAGCCATGGATCGTCTACGGGAATTTCGGGTTATCGTGGGCCTTGCGCCAGAGGAATACCGGGGCCTACCGTGTCCTATTCACTTGAAGCTTCTTTCAGCTGCTGGAACTTCGCCCGAACAACACCGGCCGGAATCTCCAGGGGTCCATTTGGAGCGTGTTGCTTCTCGACCAGATCCTCGAGCCACCGCTCAAATGCGGGATAGGTGTCCTGACGTGTTCCTCGCATGAGCCCTGCCGCCCGGCAGACTGAGATCTCCAGTCGCCCCGGACCGCCGCCATCTGACCAAACCGTCGGCTCAACCATGCGCAGCTGCTGGTCTGCGGTGCCAGTTAAATCCTTCCGAGATGGACTGGCTTCGCACCGGAATGGCTGTTATGGGCGCCGTGCATGACACTTGCACCTGACGATCGCCGAGCGCCGATTCGGCGGTATGGAGCACGTTCTAATCGCGGCTGAGACGGCGCATCAGTTACGAATCGTGGCGTAGCTCATCTTCGGTGAGCGGCATAGGTTGCGGGCATCATTCATCGGTGGGACCTTCGGCGGCCCAGCCTTCCAGGTCCCGGCTGTTCCTGGAGGTGCCTGATGACCGCCACGTCTTCTTCTACTGCCCTCGCCACCATTCAGCCGGCCTTCACCGACGCCGAGCGGCTCGCGCTGGCCGGGTACCGCGGCCTGACCCGCGAGGCCTACACCCTCGACCTGCGCCAGTTCACCGCGTGGTGCCGGGCACGGTCTCTTCCGCTGTTCGCGGTCCGCCGCGCCGACATCGAGACCTTCGCCCGCGAGCTGGAAGCCCGCGGCCGTGCCCGCGCCACAGTCACCCGGCGGCTGTGCACCATCGCCGGGTTTACAAGTACGCCGTCGAGGAGGAACTCTTGGAGCACTCCCCGGCCGCGCACGTCGGCCGTCCCCGGCTGGATTATGAGTCGCACGCCACCGCCCTGGACCGCAACGAGCTCGGCGCGATCCTGGTCGCCGCCGGACTCGGGCCGCCGACCGAGCACGCCCTGATCTCCCTGCTCGCCATCAACGGGCTGCGGGTGTCGGAGGCCACCGGCGCCGATATCGAGCAGCTTGGCCTGGAGCGCGGGCACCGCACCTTGGTCATCACCCGGAAAGGCAGCAAGGTGGTCACCATCCCGCTCGCTCCACGTACCGCCCGGGCGATCGAACTGGCAGTCGGCGAGCGCGCGGAAGGCCCGCTGTTCGTCACCGTGGACGGGCGGCGGCTGGACCGGCACGGTGCCGCCCGGATCGTCCGCCGGGTCAGTCACCGGTCTGCCAATATCTTTAGGGGACTGGCAATGTGGCGACGGCGCGCTCGCGAGCGCTGCGTCCATCAGGAGCTCGAACGGACCCGTGTACCCGATGGCGCTGATCCTCTTGAGGCCATCGACTGCGGTACCACGTGATCCCTGGCGCCCGGCACCGTCCCAGGTGGCCTGTGTCCGGTTTCGGGTTCGCGAAGCTCGGTTACCGCACGGCGATGGATCACGTCGAGCACGTCTTTATCGTTCGCACAAGCATGCCGATCCGGATCGCCTGGCGAACACACGGCGAAGTTAAGGCATTCACCGCACCGTTCCAGGTGAACAAGCATGTGGCGGCGGCCTGTAAAACCGTCGGCTCGTCCCCGCAACAGTCGTGGTACTCAGACGAACCCAGTACGGCTCCAGAATTGGCCAATATGCGCTCGCTGCGATCATGAAGAGCCCCTCACGGATAACGCAAATATTCGGCGTGATGCGCTGCTTGGACTTTTGTGTGCCCAGTCTGCTCGTCACGGTGCGTGAGAACTGAGGTGGCTCGGGGGTGCCCTCCGGTCGGCAGGCCAGCGGTGGCCGCTGATCTGGGCCGCAGACTGCAGGGCAGGCAGGTGCCTGCGACGGGCACCCGCCCGCTCGCGCCCGGTCTTACGGTGAAGGGATAACCGATTCCGGCGGGTGGCGCGCGGGCGCCGCAGACGGGAGTATCAGCATGGACAGCGCAGAGCTTCGCGCCGTGCAGGAACCGCTCAAGGACGCCTATCGAAAGAACCCGCGCGAAGCGCTGATCACCTTGCGGGCACACGGCCAGCTCGACGAGCAGGCCATCGCGTGCTCGGTGGACACGGGCCGGCAGCTGGCCGTGGCCGGCCTGCACCCGGCCACCGGAGGAGACGGCTCCCTGCTGTGTTCCGGGGACATGCTGCTGCAGGCGCTGGTGGCCTGCGCCGGGGTCACGCTGCGCGCCGTCGCCACCTCGCTGAAGATCAGCCTGGCCGGGGGAACCATCACCGCCGAGGGGGACCTCGACTTCCGCGGCACCTTGGCCGTAACCAAGGAGGCACAGGTGGGGTTCAGCTCGATCCGCCTGACCTTCGACCTGGACACCGAGGCAACCGCCGAGCAG
>Ga0187806_1000421_pt1 | contig 10305 bp, 6 predicted proteins | sample NC_wetland_sal_i_7_FD_132470 | JGI IMG/M metagenome (GOLD analysis project Ga0187806, IMG submission 132470) | Wetland sediment microbial communities from Neuse River Estuary, North Carolina, USA - ASW_1 | ecosystem: Environmental > Aquatic > Freshwater > Wetlands > Sediment | place: USA: North... | reverse complement strand
GGTCAGGCGGGCGTGCGCGTACGGGCTGCGCACGAACGCGGCGTGCAGCAGGCCGGGCCGGCCCAGGTCGGCCGTGAACCGGCCACGGCCGAGCAGCATCCGGCGGTCTTCCTTCCGCGGCACCGGGACACCGATCCAGCGGCCGTCGTGGCGGGACTGCTGGCTCATGGCCGGGCCCGCTCCGGGAGCCGGCTCGCCTCGGCCAGGGCCCGCGAGACGAGGGTGGCGGTCAGCGTGCGCCGGTACTCCCCGCTCCCGTGCGTGTCGTCCGGCGGGTCGATCTGGCCCGCGGCGTGCTCGCCCATGGCCTGCCAGGTATCCTCCGTGGCCGGCTGGCCGGCCAGCGGCCCGGCGTCCACCTCGACGGGCAGCGGGCCGACCCCGCCGAGGACCACGCGCCCGGACCGGCAGGTGCCGCCGTCGACGTCGGCCGACACCGCGGCGGCGACGATCGCGAAGTCCCCCTGCCGCGGGGCGAACTCGGTGAGCACCGCGTGCGGCGACGGCCGCGGGAACCACAGCTCGGTGATCATCTCGTCCGGGCTCGCGGTCGTCGTGTAGTAGCCCTGGAAGAATTCGCGGGCCGGGACGGCGCGCTCCCCGCCCGGTCCCATGAGCACGACGTGCGCATCGAGCAGCACCGCGAGCAGGCACCATTCCGAGGCGGGATCCGCGTGCGCGATGCTGCCGCCGAAGGTGCCCCGGCTGCGGATCGGGTAGTGCCCGATCCAGCGGGCCGAGCGGGGCAGCACGCCGAACCCGCCCAGGACCGCTGGATCGCGGCTGAGCTCCACGGTCCGGTGCGTGGTCAGCGCGCCGATGCGCAAGCCCCCGGCCCCGGCCGCGTCGGCCCGCAGGTAGCGCAGGCCCTCGACCCTCGTCACGTCGACCAGCGCGGTCGGCCGGGCGAGCCGGAAGTTCATCATCGGGACCAGGCTCAGGCCCCCGGCCAGGATCTTGGCCTCGTCACCCAGCTCGGCCAGGAGCGCGACCGCCTCGCCGACGCTGTGCGCGCGGTGGTAGGCGAACGGCGCTGGCTTCACCTGGCTGGCTCCTCAGGGCACCGATGAGCGGTCCGTCCATTTGGTATACCATATTTCAGACGTTCCGGGAGCCCCGCATGCCGCATCCTCACCTGGTGGTCGAGCAGAGCCCGGCCGGCTACCGCTGGCTGCGCCTGGCCCGGCCGGAGCGGCGTAACGCGCTGGACCTGACCCTGATGACCGCCGTGCGGGACGCGCTCGCCGCCGAGCCCGGGGTGCCCGTCCTGCTCGGCAGCACCGACCCGCGGGTGTTCTGCGCGGGGGCCGACCTGACCGTCACCGACGCCGAGCGGGCCGCGATCTCCGACCTCGTCTACGACTGCTGCGAGGTCATGATCACCCGGCCGGGACCGGTGATCGCCGTGATCACCGGGGCGGCGGTCGGCGGCGGGGCGCAGCTGGCGGCGGCGTCGGACCTGCGGATCGCGGGCCCGAGCGCGCGGCTGCGCTGGATCGGCCCGCCCGGTGCCGACCTCGCGGTGGGCGCCTGGTTGCTGCCCGACCTGGCCGGCCGCGGCCCGGCCCTGGACCTGGTGCTGACCGGCCGCTGGGTGGACGCCGGCGAAGCGCTCGCCCTCGGGCTCGTTAACCGGGTGGAAGATGATCCCGAACGAGCCGCCGAGGAGCTCGCCACCTCCCTGGCCACGCGTGGAGCGGGAGCCGGGGTAAAGGCCGTGATGGCGGCCGGGGGGCTGCTCGACCGCCTGCGCGCCGAGCGTGAGGTGAACCGTGCGGCCTGGGCGCGGGTGACCGGGGCCAGCCCCGCCGGCCATGACCGGTGACCAGGCCGGAGGCCTGCCGCGCCCGAGCGGTGATCAGGCCGGAGGCGTGGCGGATGTGAGCGGTGATCAGGCCGCGAGCCTGGCGCGCCCGGGCGGTTATGAAGCCTGGAGCCTGGCGGGCTGGCGGGCGCATGTGCCCGGGGTAGCCGACGTCCGGTCCTTCGTCGCGGGCCTGGGCGACGACACGATCCCGGGGCTGGCCGCCGCGGCGGCGTCGGCGGTGCCCGGGCGGGTCGCGGTCACCGTCGACGGCGAGCCGGTCACCCACGCCGAGCTGGACGACGGCGCGGCCCGGGTGGCGGGCTGGCTCGCGCGCCGGGTCCGGCCGGGCGACCGGGTCCTGCTCGCGGCGGCCGCCAGCGTCGGCTTCGTCCGCTGCTACCTGGGCGCGCTCCGGGCCGGCGCGGTCGTCGTCCTGGCCAACCCGGGGTACACGGCCGCCGAGCTCGGGCACCTGGTCGCGGACTCCGGAGCGGTGCTGGCCTTCGCCGACCCCGGTCCGGCCCGGCTGCTGGCCGCGCTGGGCCCGGGGGTCGATCCGCCGGAGACGGCCGACGTCCGGATGCTGCCCGACCAGGCGGGCCCGGTTCCCGCCCTCGCGGCGCGCCCGGGCGAGGTGGCACTGCTCGCGTACACCTCGGGCACGACGGGCCGGCCCAAGGGCGTCCCGCTGACCCACCGCCAGCTGGTGACCTCGATCCGCTCGGCGATGGCGGCCTGGGGGTGGAGCCGGGATGACGTGCTCGCGCACGCGCTCCCGCTGTACCACCAGCACGGGCTGGGTGGGGTGCACGCGGCGCTGATCGCGGGCGGCACGGTGCACGTCAGGTCCCGGTTCTCCCCCGCCGACCTGGCGGGTACGATCCGGGACACCCGGGCCAGCGTCCTGATCGCGGTGCCCACCATCTACCAGGCCCTGGCGGACTCAAATGCAGCAGCGCCACCGGATTTCGCCGGACTGCGGCTGGCGGTGTGCGGCTCGGCCCCGCTGAGCCCCGCCCTGGCCGGCCGGCTGGCCGCCCTGCTCGGGCGCGTGCCGCTGATCAGGTACGGCACCACCGAGACCGGGCTCAACGTCTCCAACCCCCTCGGTGACCCGCGAGGTGACACGGTCGGGATACCGCTGCCCGGGGTGCTCGCCCGGATTCAGGACGTGGACGGCGAGGCGGATCTAGGTGCGGACGGCGAGATCCAGCTCCGCGGGCCGCAGGTGTTCGCGGGGTACTGGCACGACCCGGCCGGCACGCCACGCCCGTTCACCCCGGACGGCTGGTTCCGCACCGGCGACATCGGGGCGGTCGACCCGGCGACCGGGCACCTGAGGATCCGCGGCCGGACCAAGGAGATGATCATCACCGGCGGGCTGAACGTCTACCCGCGCGAGGTGGAGATCGTGCTCGAAGCCCACCCGTCGGTGGCCGAGGCCGCGGTCGCCGGCGTCCCGCACGAGCGGTGGGGCGAGCAGGTCACCGCCTGGGTGGTGCTGCGGGACGGGCATGAGTTCGACGAGGCCGTCCTCATCTCGCACGCCCGCACGCTCCTGGCCGGCTACAAGTGCCCCAAGCGGGTGTTCCGGCTAGCCGCCCTGCCCCGCAACCACGTCGGCAAGATCGTCCGCACCGCGCTGGGCCGGTCAGGGTAAGCCGGTCGGCCCGCCCCACTGCGCGTAGCTGACATCGGCCGACCCGATCGTGGCTTGGACGCCCCCGGTGACGGTGGCCACGATCACCCCCTTGCCGTGGCGCACGGCGGCGAAGTGAACCCCGTCGGGAGCCCAGGACGGGGAGGTGAACTGGCAACCGGCGCAGTGCAGGACGATCTTGGCGCCCCCGTGACCGTCCGCCTCCCAGATGCCTGGCTCATTGCCGCTGGTGAACAGCGGCTGCGGGCCACGCGCCATCTGCCGCCGGAGCAGATCATCGCGAGCAAACTGCTAGAGCACGAACATATCCAGCACAAACCCGGCGTATCGCCGGTTCACCAAGAAACTCACGCCCGCTGAGGACCCGGCGGGGCCGATCGTCCGCGCCGCCCTTCGCTGAGCCTGCGGTCGACATCCGCGCCCGTGGCTGGCACGCTCCCCGGATAGGCACGAGTCCGGCATTTCGGGCAGAGGGAGATAGTTGAAATCTCATATCTTAGGGTAAGATAGTATCGAATGCTGTGACCTGGAGGGGGTTCCGAGCTTGGTGACGGCTCCAGCGGACAATCCAATTCGCCTGCTCCACATCACTGATCTCCATTTCCGATCCGACCCGAACTTGCATCAGGCGCCCGACTATAAGCTCCCGCCCTGGGAGCTTGAAGAATTGCTGACGACTCGCGATCGGGCCGATACCTTCATCCAGACGGCCGCGGAACTCTTCAAGGGCGGCCCGCCCGACGCCATCATTGTCTCCGGCGACATCGTAGATAAGGGCGGCACAGACCGCCCGTCAACCGGACCCGATGAATTTACCAGGGCCACGGGGTTCCTCAAGGACCTGGCCACTCGTCTCAAGGTCGATTTCTCTAAGGTGCTCGTCGTTCCAGGAAATCATGATATCGACTGGACCACGCAGGGACCTGAGCGCTTCAGCAATTACATGAGAGCGGTCGGCGAGTTCACGTCTCCGCACCACCTGAAGGACAACAAGCTAGCTCCGGTGACCGTTTCCCTGACCAACGGGGACTTCGAGACCGAGATCACCCTGCTCGTCTCCCCGCTGCTCAGCGGGGTACGGGCGCCCTGGGGCCGCGATCTGCGCCGGTCGGTGACCGACCAGCTCGACGAGGAGGCCCGGGCCGACGCGCTCACCCAGGACGAGTTCGGCCTGGCGGATATCGCGGTTCTCGGGTCAGACCAGAGGGACTTCCTGGCCAGTCAGCGCGATCGCCTGCCCGACGGCATCAAGATCGCGGTCCTGCATCATCACCTGCTCCCGCACCCGCAAATCGAGTTCACCGCATTCGAGACCGTCGTGGACGCCGGCGCGGCTATCGACAGCCTGATTCAGGGGCATTTCGATCTCGTGCTCACCGGGCACAAGCACCGCAGGCGCATGCAGCGTATTGGCCTGCCCGGCTCCGGCTCCATCGATCACTACTCCGGGCCGAGCCTTTTCATTCAGGGCCCCGACGGCGAGCCACCCGGCTTCACGGTGATCGATATCTTCGGACCCGACAATCCGCACTATGCGGTGTTCAAGTATTATGACTCCAACTACCAGGAGCCCGTACGCGTCGTTCCCGTGCGCCGTGACAAGCGACTGCTCTCCACCATAACCGATGTCATCGGTGATCTTTCCGACCACGACCAGACCAGCATTCTGCCGTTGCTCACGTCCTTTCGCGACGCGGCCAAGCTACGCGATACGGTCAAGTACGAGGGGATGCCCGACCTATTCAGCGACGTTCTCCAGCATCCCCAGGAGGAACTGGCCGCCCTGGCCGCCGGGAGGTGGACCCTGCGCCCGCCCAAACTGGCCGCGCAATGGGAGCAGTTCCTTGACGCCGCCCGCGAGTGGAGCACCGGCGGGCAGCGCCCGGCGGTCCACCTGGCTAGCGTTAATGACCTGGATTACTGGGAAATCGCGCAAGAGGACGAGCATTCCCACGCCGCTCGCTACGGTAAGCCGATCGGCCGGCTGCTCGGCGAGAAGTTCCGTATCCTGATCCTGGATGAGCAGGCCTTCCAGGTCAACGGGAAGGCGGCCCAGGCGGATCGCGTCATCAAGCACATGATCGGCGAGGGCTATAGGGTCGGCGTGGTGCGCTCCGGCGGTGCCCATGACAAGCAGTACGACTTCGGCATCATCGACAACATCGTGGTGTGGACCTTCAGCGAGTCAGAAGGCGAGGTCAGGGGGCTCAACCTGTTCTTCGACCAGCGCACCATCCAGCAGCGGAAATGGCAGTGGGAGGAACTCGTCGACCGGATTCGCTGGGAGAGTTCAGGTACCGATAGTTTCCTTGACTGGGTCAGCAGGCGCCATGACCACGACCGCGGCTGACGGACGATAGCGGGCGACCGCGGCCGCAGAATAGGCCTGGATCGCCGGCGGGCTCGCGGTGAACGTCTGGCTTGGCAGGGGGTGCTCCGCTGGTAACTAGTGCTCACGCGGAGGAAGTGGCCGCGCTGCGTTCAGCCGAGCTGGCCGCGCTGCGTGAGGTGGCCCTGCGGCTCGACTATAAGGTCTGTCAGATCACGCCCCAGGAATTCTCCTGGCAAGATGCGAACTACGACCGCGACCTGACCCACGGGCGCGAACTGCTCTTCTTGATGGCCGACAACGAATGGGTCCGGGCCACCTCCGAGACCATCGACATATCCCGCTCGGACGCGGTAGACACGACGATCAAGATCGATGTCGACCTGGGACGAATTACCCATGAGGCGTTCCGCTCCCGGACCGGCCAGCTCTGGCTGCCCGTCCTGATCCTCCCGCCGTTGCAGCAGCGCCTGCCCGAGCCTGACCCGTTTTCCACGCTCACGGTCACCGACACGGGCGGAACGCGCCTACCTACCCTGCCGAACACCGACGTGCGGCACCGCATCGCCGCGGCCCTGACCGAGATGCTCGTCCGAGCCGCGGAGGCCTGGCCGCCCGACCAGCATGGGCGCCGCTTTATGGCCACCCGCGACCACCGGTTGGTCCTTTCCGCGGCCATCTACCGGCTGCTGCGCCGGGAGCACGTCCCGGCCACCGTCCTGGACGGGACCACGCCTGTCGGCCGCCGCGGATCCGACGGGCCCTTGCCGCGATTCGGACGGGAGCGGCGGGACCTGCAAGATGTGCTGGATCGCTTCTCAGACTCGCTGAAGGATGACGGCGCGCCCAGTGATGGCGATGCCCTCGGCGCCGGCGACTCGGCGATCACTAGTCAGCTCGCCGAACGGGCGATCGGGGTCCTCCGGGCTCTTTCCGAGTCCGCCGTCGTGGTAGTCGCGGTCGAGCGCGGGCTGACCCCGACCGTCCTGACGATCACCGTCCCCAGCCGGGCGTTGCACCAGGCTCCGGCCGGCCAGACCGATGCTGACGAGCCGGCCGCGGACCCCACCCGGAGACCGGACCGCATGCCGTCGTGGCGCTGGCGCAGTCCCGCCCACTGGGTCCTGCCGAGAGCCAGCCTGCGGATCGACCTACTGCTGCCTTCCGCCGACGCCGACCGCCAGGTCCAGGTCAACCTGCCCGACGGAGTCTCGCCCGATCCGTCCCGACCGCTCACGCGGCGGGCCGAGCTGGACATCAGGACCGGTCAGCCACCGTCGGTCAGCCAGCTAACTGAGCTCATCGGCCAGCTGGACGATCCGGGTGACGACTGGCGGCCAGAGCTGTACAAGTGCCTGACCGACCTAGCCGGCGCCAAGGCCGATGCCGTGGAGGAATCGCTACGCGATCATCAGGTGGAGGAAAACGCGAGCGAGCCGGCCCCACCTGACGGCGAGGCGCCTTCGGCGACCGAGGCATTCCGTGAGCGCCTGGCGGCGCTGACCGCAGCGCTGCGTGAAGACCAGCCGAGCGATACCGTCGCGGCCGCCCGGGGCCGGGTTTCGCAGGCCTGGGGTGACGGCGGCTGGCTACGGGTACCGATGATGCGGCGGACCTCGATAGAAGCGGTCAGCCCCGACGTCATCGTGGCGCGCGCCCGCATGATCGAGGACATCTCGCAGCGAGCCGTGCCGACGCAGGCGAGGATCAACGTCAACATTGCCGTCACCGACTCGGTGTACTTCTCCACAGCCAGGCTCTCGGGCGTTATGAGCACGCTGCTGATGGCGGTGGTCCTGATCTTCTTCACCCTCGATAGGACGCTGTCCAGAGGTGAGCAGCAGGTCAGCGCCGAGGTTCTGGCCTTCGTCCTGACCCTGTTCTCGGCCATACAGGCAGGCAGGCTGGAGCGGGCCGACCGGTCCACGGTGCGCGGCATGCTGGCCCCCGCCGGGAACCCGCTCATCCTGGGCTCGATCTTGCCGACGGTGGTCCTCGCCGTGGCCCTGGCCTTCTCCCTGACCACCACCTGGGCCATGGCCTGGGCTGGCGCGTGCATCGTGGTGCAGCTACTGGTGCTGTGGTGGCAGTGGATGCTGTTGCGCCGCGCCCTGGCCCGGGGGCTGCGCCCCACGGAGGATTCGCCGCCCAGAGGCGGCCTGGTCCTGTACACCGAGGCCATCGATTACGGCTACCTGGAGGTGCTCCAGAGCCGCTGGTGGCGGACGACGACCGCGGATGCGCTGATGGCGGGTCACCGGGCCCATGCCTATCTGGTCTGGCAGCACGGAGCCCCGCCGCCCAAGCACGCGCCGGCCACCCTGGACTCACTGTTGCGTGGCGGACGGCCGAGCGCTGACGCAGATAGTCACCCGGGCCGCGGTAACGGCAGTCAGCCGAGCGCGGGCCTGTCCCCGCCCGAGCGGCCGGCGGACGTGGTCGCCCTGCTGCGCTCGGGTACCGGTGCGCAGTCGCTGAACTTCGCGGTATTCCGTGACGAGCCGAAGGCCGACTGGGACTTCGCCACCGAGGACGTGATCAAGGTCCACCTCCAGCCCAGCCATTTCGCGCCGTTCGAGGGTCCTACCGGCGTGGTGGGGGTCTTCCTCGGCCTGGATCCCGGCCGGGGCCCGCAGCCGATCGGCGAGCATCCGGTCACCGTGGTCCTGCGGGTCGCCGCCCAGGAGCGGCTCACCGTGCTCGAGGTCCAGCTACCGGTGCCCGCGCCGGCCCTCGCCTACTCCGATCTGCGGTGGGCTCGCGTGCAGATCGGCCTGCGCGACAGCGACGTCACGCGGCTGACTCCGTTCCTCAGCGAGATACAAGGGCTCACCGCCCGCGCGGTGGTCGGAGTCCAGACCGTGGCGGTGGGCCTTCCGCGGATCCTCAACCCCCGGCCCGCGACCGCCCGTTCGGGTCCGGCCTCCGACGAGGAAAGGATCGCGGACTACCGGCTAGTGATGGCCAGCGATCTCGATGTGGTGGCGACCAGCGGGGTGGACCTCGATGAGAGCGAACCACCGGGGTCCTGGCGCGTCATGGCCGTCGGCGCGGACTGGCTGAGCGGTGTGGAAGCGGAGATCCTGGACGCCCTGGATCCCAAGTTGAGGCTGGTCGGCCTGACGTCAGCCATCCTGCACGGCAAAGCGGTCTTCCTGCTCCTCGGCCACCAGCCCGGCGGGGCGGGCGACAGTGCTACCGGGCACCGCCACGGCACTGTCACGGGCACCGGATCCGTGACGGTTTACCTCGACAAATGGCAGAGCAGGGGCGACCTGGGCGTGACGCGGCGCTACCCGGTGCTCCGCGTGCACATGCGGACCCCGAACCGCCCGGGAGCCACCTTGGAGGTACTCGAGGCGCTGCGCGACACGCTGAAGGAGGTGGCGCCCGGCGGAGCAGAATGGGACGTCTGGTACGCCAAGGTCGCGGTCTCCACCGACAACGCCGGGCTGATCCAGCTCACCGTGCGCCTAGCCTTCCACCCGCACCCGAGCGCGTTCGGGGAGATCGAGCGAAGGGCCCTCGCACTGGCCGCCGGCAAGATGACCGCCGGTCAGCCCGACGGCACCGCTCCCGATGCAGGCCCCGACGCGCCCGTGAATACCGTCATCAGCGTCGGACTGGTCAACATGCCCGACCTTGATTCATGAACCATCCCCGGCGGCGAGTCCGGTTTCCAGCTGGCCGAGCAGCCGGTAGCAGGACAGTACGTCGCCCACGCTGGAGTTCGGTTCGCGTCCCTCGCGGATGGCCGCGACGAACTCCCGGTCCTGCAACTCGATGCCGTTGGTGGAGACGTCGACGGTGGAGACGTCGATGGGTTCCTCGCGGCCGGTGACCAGGTCGTCGTACCGGGCGATGTAGGTGCCGTTATCGCAGATGTAGCGGAAGAAGCTGCCCAGCGGCCCGTCGTTGTTGAAGCTCAGCGACAGCGTGCAGATCCGCCCGGCCGGGGTGCGCAGCTGGATGGACATGTCCATCGCGATGCCCAGATCGGGATTAACCGGTCCCTGGATGGCGCGGGCGATCTGGACCTGCTCGCCGGTCTGGTACTGGAACAGGTCCACGGTGTGGGCGGCGTGGTGCCACAGCAGATGGTCGGTCCAACTGCGCGGCTGGCCCAGCGCGTTGGTGTTCGTGCGGCGGAAGAAGTACGTCTGCACGTCCATCTGCTGGACCGAGAGCTCCCCCGCCACGACCCGGCGGTGGATCCACTGGTGCGACGGGTTGAACCGGCGCGTGTGCCCGACCATGCAGGTCAGGCCGGTCTCCCGCTGCACCCCGTCCACCTCGAGGGCGTCCGGCCAGCTGTCCGCTAGCGGGATCTCGACCTGAACGTGCTTGCCCTCGCGCATGCAGTCGATCGCCTGGGCCGCGTGCAGACCGGTCGGGGTGCACAAGATGACGGCGTCTACGTCGTCGCGGGCGAGGGCATCGTCCAGATTGACCGTGGCGTGGGGGGCGCCGTATTTCTCCGCGACCTGTTCGGCCTGCTCTAGCCGGCGG
>Ga0187806_1000420_pt1 | contig 10362 bp, 8 predicted proteins | sample NC_wetland_sal_i_7_FD_132470 | JGI IMG/M metagenome (GOLD analysis project Ga0187806, IMG submission 132470) | Wetland sediment microbial communities from Neuse River Estuary, North Carolina, USA - ASW_1 | ecosystem: Environmental > Aquatic > Freshwater > Wetlands > Sediment | place: USA: North... | reverse complement strand
AAGGCTCGCCCCTTGATCCTGGGTGAAGCAACTTCGCCATACCTTTTCATCAACCGAAATGCGAACAAGATACATCGCATTACGTTTTGGATTGCTCTCGGCAATTACGGACGCAAGGCCGGGCTACGCAAAAAGCTAAAGCCGCACATGCTGCGTCATAGCTTCGCCACGCATTTGCTTGACCGCGGCGCGGATCTCCGCTCGGTGCAAATGATGCTGGGCCACGCAGACATTTCCACCACGCAGATTTATACGCACGTCGTCGAGGAACGATTGAAGCAGGTGTACAAGGCCCATCACCCGCGCGCCTGATCCGGTTCGCGCGGAACTACGAGGAGGCACAAACCCTCATGCCCGATTACATGTACTTGCTGGAAAGCCGGCTCTCCCCCGAACAGCGCGCCGTGCTCGAGCGCGTTCAGGAGCTTTCGCGCGTCCAGGACGTGAATATTTATTTGACCGGCGGGTCCGTCCGCGACCTGATTTCCGGAATGCCCATCCGCGACCTCGATTTCACGATCGAGGGCAATCCCGTCCGCATGGTCCGCGAGCTGGAGAAGGGTGGGGCGCGCGTGGTTTGGGAAAGCGAGCGGCTGCGCCATCATGAGATGATTTTTGCGGGCGATGTGGACGGCTCGATTTCCGCGGCGCGCGAGGACGTCTACGACCGCCCCGGCGCGAAGCCCGAATATCGCTTCTCAAGCGTGATGGAAGATCTGCGCCGCCGCGATTTCGGCATCAACGCCATCGCCATCTCGCTCAATACGCAATCGCGAGGCCTCCTTCTTGATCCCACGAATGGCCTTGCCGATCTCGAGAAGCAGGAAGTTCGCGCGCTCTCGATCCATGCCTTCACGAACCAGCCCGTGCGGCTCCTTCGCATCCTGCGCTACGCAGCGCGCATGGGCTTCAAGATGGAGTCGCGCACGCAGGAATGGTTTGATCTCGCCATGGAACGGGGCCTGAACAAAAATATCGAAGGCGCCGAAGTCGGCCACGAACTTCGCTCCCTTTCTCGCGAGGACAATCCCGTCGCCACTCTAAAGCAATGGGAAGCGCATGACCTTCTCGCCGCGATCCACCCGCAATTGCAGCGGCGGAAGCCGGATTACGATAGTCTCAACAAAATGGCCCGCGTGCGCGCAAATCTCATCGGAGCCGGGCTCCGGCCCCGCCTTCAGGTGCCCGTTACTTACTACACGCTCGCACGCCTGAAATCCCGCGAAGCCGCCGCTGCGATGCGGGATATGGAATTTCGACAGGCGGAAGTGGAGGCGGTGGCTCACCTGATTCCCGAAGCCCAAAAGATCGTGAAGGTGCTGAAAAGCCGCAAGACCAACGCGCCGAAGGACGCCTATTTCTACCTGGCCTCCCTACCTGCGGAGATGCTTGTGTTCATCGAAGTCGAGTTGCCCAACCCACGCGCCGTTTCCAAGATGCGTAATTACATCCAAAAGTGGCGCCCGCTCCGCCTGGCTCTTCCCGCCGCCGAGCTGGATTCTTTGGGCATCCCGCGTGGACCCAAATTCGACAAAATCCTCGAACAGTTATTTGAAATGCAGCTACGCGGCAAGGGGCGTGATCCCGAAGCGCGCACGAAAATTTTGCGCCAGCTCGCCGGGATCAAGGAAGAGCCGAAAAAGAAGCCAGAGAAGGAAAAGAAGAAGGGGAAAGGCAAGGCCGCAGTTGCTCCGGAGGCGAAGCCGCAGGAAAAGCCCAAGCACCCGGAACCTGCCTCCGCCACCCCGGCGCCGCATGCCGCGCACGAAAAGGGGGCGCATGAAAAAGCCGCTCCCCCGGCCGCACCAAAGCCATCGCATGCAGCGACCGCCATTGGCGCCCGGGCCATTGAGAAGCATGAGGAGGCCGCCAAGTCTGCCAAGGCGGCGTCTGGTGCCACAAAATCGCATGCCTTGCCGGCACACCCCAAGCCCAAGGCAGGCAGGACGAAGAAATCTCGCGGTCACTAATCTGTGGCTTGGAGCTACTGGGGCATGAAGACATGCTCGCTGCGTCTAGCCGAAGCCACGCCCCATTCCGCCGCGCTCTCCAAGCTCGCCCACCCAAGCAAACTGCCGGGTGAGCAGCGCATCCCTAGAATCGAAGGATCAGACCGAAATTCGCCTGACCCTGTTGCGCGTAGTTATGGATTCGAGTTTGGAAACATTCGCCGAATGGCCCACAGACGATGCCGGTGGACGTGGACGTTTCCGTCGGAGAATAACGTGCCTCGAGGCGCAATCCTACGTGGCGGGTGAAGAAATATTTCACGCCACCGCCCACGTTTGCGGAAAAGCGGTTGTCGAAAGGCAGAGCTCCGTTGGAATGAAAATTTGTGAACCCAAGCCCACCCGTAATGAAGGGCTTCAACTTTGCGTGTTCGTTCCCAAACTCATACAGGGGACCGAACTGGAACATGTCCAGCGTGGCATCTGTGGGAGCGGAAAACGTACCTGTCGTGGCGTTATGAGCTTCCAGCTGCGTGGGCTGTCGGTTCCACATTGCTTCCACCTGAAATTTCGGCCAGATCGTGACCGTCCCGATTACGCCGTAGTCCCATGTGCTCTTGATTTTCAGATAGTCAAAGTCCTGCGCATTGGGTGTGGTTAGATCAATCTGTCCGCCAAATCGCGTGCCGCCGAATGGCGTGAGCTCGAACCGGTCCTGTGCGTGCGCGCTCGATACGGCAAAACCCAAAGCTAAAATGACTAAAGCAATTATTTTCCGCATAAGCGGTTTCCTCCCTTTATGGCCCCAGGCTTAAACGCCCGGGGCGGCAAAAAGTTCTGCAGCAAACTCCATCCGATGATTTTTCCAAGGCCCACATTGCCGGTACCCGATTCGTCGAAGCTGGTTTAGAATAGGTTCCGCATGGCTGCTTCGAACTTTGTCCACCTTCATCTCCACACGGACTACTCTCTCCTCGACGGCGCTTGCGAAATCGGCGAATTGACTGCCGAAGCCGCCCGTCGAGGAATGCCCGCCGTCGCCGTCACCGACCACGGCAACCTCTTCGCCGCCGCAAATTTCTATCACCAAGCGACTACGCACGGCGTGAAGCCCATCATCGGCTGCGAAGTCTATGTCGCGCCCGACAACCACAAGAATCGCGGTAGCGAAGCCGAGCGCTCCAATCACCTTGTCCTCCTCGCCGAAAACGAGGAGGGCTACCGTAATTTGATTCAGCTTGTCTCCACAGGGTTTCTCGACGGCTTCTACTACAAACCTCGTGTCGACCACGACCTGCTCGCCCGGCACAGCAAGGGGTTGATTGCCCTCTCCGCCTGCCTGCGCGGAGAGGTCGCCGAGGCGCTGGTGGCGGACAAGTTCGAGCAGGCACGCACGAACGCCTATCGCCTCCGCGACATTTTCGGAAAAGGAAATTTTTTCCTCGAAGTCCAGGACCAGGGGCTCGAAATCGAGCAGCGTATCAATCGCGAACTAGTCCGCCTCTCGCGCGACACCGGCATCCCCCTCGTCGCCACGAACGATACGCACTATCTCACCCGCGCCGACTCCCACGCCCAGGAGGTACTCCTCTGCATTCAGACCGGAAAGACCATGAGCGACGGCTCGCGCATGAAATTTGCGACCGACCAGTTTTATTTCAAGACCGCCGTCGAAATGGCCGAAGTTTTCCGCGAACTTCCGGATGCGCTTGAGCGCACGGTTGCGATTGCGGAACGCTGCAGCGTCAAGATCCAGCGCGTCAGCAATCCATTCCCCGAATTCAAGGTTCCCGAAGGCCACACGGCGGATTCCTATTTCGAAAAAGTCGCGCGCGAGGGATTCTCGGCTCGCGCGGCCGTTCTTGAGCGGCTGTCAAAGGAAGGCCGTCTCCGCCACTCGATCGCCGAGTATGAGCACCGTCTCGACGATGAAATTGCCATGATTCAGAAGATGCGCTTCGCCGGCTACTTCCTGATCGTGTGGGATTTCATCCATTACGCCCGCGCGCAGGGCGTTCCCGTCGGGCCCGGCCGCGGCTCCGCAGCCGGCAGTCTGGTCAGCTACGCGCTGCAGATCACGGACGTGGATCCACTTCAATACGATCTGCTTTTCGAGCGCTTCTTGAATCCCGAGCGCATTTCCATGCCCGATATTGATATTGATTTCTGCATGAGGCGCCGCGGCGAGGTGATCGATTACGTCCGCCAAAAGTACGGGGAGAAAAGCGTTGCGCAGATCATTACCTTCGGGACCATGGCAGCCAAGGCGGTGCTAAAGGATGCGGGCCGCGCGCTCGACATGCCCTACGGCGAAGTGGACAAAATCGCGAAGCTGGTTCCCCTCACGCTGAATATCGAGCTCGAGGATGCGCTCAAGCAGTCGCCGCAGCTCGAGGCCCTGCGCAAATCCGACGAGCGCGTTAAGGAGCTCATCGAAGTCGCGCTGCGCCTTGAGGGACTCGCACGCCACGCTTCCACGCACGCCGCGGGCGTGGTCATCTCCCCGCGCCCGCTCACGGAAATCGTCCCTCTCTACAAGTCGAACAAGGATGAAATCAGCACGCAGTACGATATGAACGCGCTCGAGCGCATCGGCCTGCTCAAAATGGATTTCCTCGGCCTCACAACGCTCACCGTGCTCGACGATGCTGTCCGCCTGATCAAGCAAAATCGCAATATCGAGATCGATCTCGCCACGCTGCCGCTCGATGACGCGCCCACCTACGCTCCCTTCGCTCGCGGCGACACGACCGGCATCTTCCAGTTTGAATCGCATGGCATGCGCGACATCCTGCGCCGCTATCAGCCCACGCGCCTCGAGGACCTCACTGCGCTCAACGCGCTCTACCGCCCGGGCCCCATCCAGGGCGGCATGATTGATGATTTCATCGCGCGGAAGCACGGCAAAAAGAAGGTCACCTACGACCTCCCGGAGCTCGAAGAAATCCTGTCTGAAACCTGGGGCGTCATTCTGTATCAAGAGCAAGTGATGCAAATCGCCAACCGTCTGGCGGGCTTCTCGCTCGGCGATGCCGATCTGCTCCGCCGCGCCATGGGCAAGAAGAAGCACGATGAGATGGCTGCCCAGCGCGAGAAATTCCTGGCCGGCTGCCTCGCGCGAAAGGTCCCCGCGAAAAAGGCCGAACGGATCTTCGACCTGATGGCCGAGTTTGCCGGCTACGGCTTCAACAAATCGCACTCCTGCGCCTACGCTTTGCTTGCGTATCAGACGGCCTATTTGAAGACGCATTATCCTGTCGAATTCATGGCCGCGATGCTCAGCTCGGAATCCGGCAACACCGAAAAAGTGGTGAAGTACATCAACGAGGCGCGCGGCATGGGCATCACAGTTCTGCCTCCGGATGTCAATTCGAGCGACCTGAATTTCACTCCAGTCGGCGACAGCATCCGCTTCGGGCTCGCCGCCATCAAGAACGTCGGCGAGAACACCGTGAAGGGAATTCTCCAGGCGCGCGAAACGCTTGGCCGCTTCACATCCATCTTCGAATTTTGTGAGTCCGTGGACGCGCGCCTGCTCAATAAGCGTGTCCTCGAGAGCCTGGTTCGTGCCGGCGCCATGGACGGCCTGGGGGCGCACCGCGCCCAGATGATGGCCGTGGTGGACCTTTCGCTCGACCGCGCTCAGAAATTGCAACGCGCCCGCGAGAGCGGCCAGCACGGCCTCTTTGGCGGGGCCTCGTCATCAGCTCCCCCGCCGCCGGACGTTCTCCCGGATGTCGAGGAGTGGCCCGAGCACGAAGTTCTCGCGGCGGAATATTCGACGCTCGGCTTTTACATCTCCGGACACCCGCTCGATAAGTACGCTGGCCGATTGAAGGATCTCACTGCCGTGGAGCTTTCCACCATCGAGGGCCGACGCAGCGGCGAAGATATCGTCGTCGCCGGGATCATCGTTCAAACGCGTCCCATGCGCTCCCGCCGTGGTGCGCGATGGGCGATTCTCACGTTGCAGGACCGCACCGGCGTGATCGACGCACTGGTTTTCCCTGAGGCATTTCAAAAGCTCGAGCCGCTCCTAAAGGGCGCCACGCCTCTTCTCATCAAAGGCCGCGTAGCCGTGGAAGATGTCGGCACGCGCCTCATTGTTTCCGACGCCCGCGTTCTCGATCAGGTCACGGACCGTGCTCCGAGTCTCCTCCGCGTCCGCGTTGGACTTCGCGCGCTCGATACCGGCGCGCTCGACCGCTTGCGAGAATTATTTTCGAGCCGTCCCGGTCGCTGCCGCGTGGCCTTCGAACTCGTCCACGATGATGGCACGGAAGCAACGCTTGATGCCGGCAGCGCCGTACAGGCAGACCCCGAACTTGTGCAACGCGTCCGCGAAATTTGTGGCACCGATTCCGTCGCGGTGGTTCAATGACCGAAAAAAGGGATCGCCTTCGGGATAAGCTCCGCGATCGCCGCGAACGCCGAAAGCGCCTGAAGGAGCTGAAGCAGATCAAGCAAGCTCGCAAACTCGCGCGCGCTGCGGCCGCCGGGGCGTCAAAAGGAAATGGAAAAGCAGGTCCATCGGAAGCGGATACCCGCCTAGGGATGACGCCGTCGCCCGTGCAAACCGATCGCAAAGAAAAGGAAAAGGAGCGCCAGCGCGCCATTGACGCCCTCGAGCGCGACGTCGAGGAATTGTCGCGCCTCTCGGCGCCCACAGGCGATACCGCCGTTGAAATCGGCCGCATCCGCTCGGAAGTCGAGGAATTGAAGCGCGAGTTCTACGCCCACTTAGGCGCCTGGCAGCGGCTTCAGCTCGCCCGCCATCCCCAGCGCCCCTATACGGACGATTACATCCGCCTGCTATTTGAAAATTTCTCGGAAATCCACGGCGACCGCAATTTCTCGGACGATCCCGCGCTCGTCACCGGCATGGCTTTTTTTCAAGGCAGGCCGGTCATGATCGTCGGCAATCAGAAGGGAAGGGACATCAAGCAGCGCGTGGCCCGGAATTTCGGCCAGGCCAAGCCCGAGGGCTATCGCAAGGCTCTCCGCGCCATGCAACTCGCCGCGAAATTCCGGCGCCCCATCATCGTTTTCGTAGACACGCCCGGCGCCTATCCCGGCGTCGGCGCCGAAGAACGCGGCCAGGCCGAAGCGATCGCCTTCAATCTGCGCGAAATGTCGCGTCTCCCCGTGCCCATCATCATCGTCATTACAGGCGAAGGCGGCTCCGGCGGCGCGCTGGCGATCGCCGTTGGTGATCGCGTTTTCATGCTTGAAAATTCCGTGTACTCCGTGATTTCTCCCGAGGGTTGCGCTTCCATCATGTGGCGCGACTCCTCCAAGGCCGAAATCGCCGCCGAAGCCCTGAAAATCACCGCTCCAGATTTGCTCGAGCTGAAACTGATCGATGAAATCGTGCCTGAGCCCGAAGGGGGCGCGCATTATGATCCCGATGCCGCCGCAAAGTTGCTCAAGCCATTCCTGTCCCGCTCGCTAGATGAACTTGCCGCTCTCTCTCCCGCCCAACTGCTGGAGCAGCGCTACGAAAAATTCCGGCGCATGGGCCAGTTCTTCTCTCAATAGAGCGGTTTTCAGCCTGACGTCTTGGATGCGTTGTTTCCGCGTGTGCCGCCGCACACCTAGATCAGCAAGACGATGCCCGCCAGCAGGCAAAGCGGAGCCGTACCGGCTCCGGGAAAATACCTTCCCTGCGCTGCGCTCAACGCCAAATGGCCAGCACCGTTGCCGATTCCTCCGGCGAGCGCGAGGAAAAGAACGACGATGTAAGCCAATGACACACGCCGGTACACACCAATGCCCGCGAGTACGAACACGCAAAGCCATGCCATGTTGAACGTCACGAAACGCGCATCGCTCCACTCGTACCCCACGAACTTCGGAGACTCGTGCTGGAACCCAGTCAAATATTCTTCAGAAAAATGCAGGCACTGCACGGCGATGGCGAGCAGATATGGCGGGAGCACTGCGGCCGGATCATTCTTCCAGAGAGTTGTGGACCAGAGCAAATAGGCGATGACCAGGCCCACGCTCAGAAGAGTCGAGCCACGGCCCATCCAGCGGACTTGTGACGTCACGACGGCCAGCACAAAGGCAGCGCCCGCAACGCGCTCGTCTGGAGTCAAAGGCTCTAGCTCTCCTGCCACCCTGGTGCCGTCCATTTACAAAGCGTTTGGCCTTCACTATACGGCTGTAATTGGCGATTCACAAATTCACCCACGCCACCCCTTAAGGACGCGGAGTCTATGGCCGCGACCCACGCTTCTTCGCCTTTCATCCGCCATTAGAGCATTGAACACGTCCTCATCCCGTTCTCGTTGCTCCTCGCCTCCCACTGCTTTAGTTTCAATCGTAGGGGAACACTCCAAATGTCAGAGGGCGACTCTTCACTCATGACGGACGTATTTCGGCCGTACGAAAAGCTCGTGGAAATCACCATTCTTGGGAAGACCTTCCTTGTGCCCGAGAAGAATTCGCTTCTGCGCGCTTTCCAATTCATCAGCCCGGAGACCATTCCGTACGGCCGTTTCTGCTGGAATCAGGAATGCCAATATTGCAAGGTGAATTGTCAGCTCTCCGACGATGATCAGGCGCGCCCCATTCTCAGCTGTAAGTTTCTCGTCTCTGAAGGAATGGCGATTTCCGATCTCGCACCCGAGTTGATTGGCTGCCTCCGTACAAAGCTTGGCCAGGCCGCACAATGTGCGCCCAGCAGTCAGAATGCCCCCGCGCCGGAGGATCCCCTCTAGTTTCTGGTCCCGAAGTTCTATCTTCCGCTCCGAGACCGTTCGTTCGCAGACTGTTTCTGCTCTTGCCCTGCTTTTCGCTCCGTGCGATTCTCTTCCGTTATTGAATGCTTCCGGGAGATATAGCATGCCTGTTTGCGACGGTTGCGGCGCGCGGACGGACGAGGATCACGTTCGTCGTCGCGTCGCCCGCCTCGAACTTGCCACGCGATACCGTCCCGTCCACATCAAGGTGCTTCTCCTCGATGGCGCGCCCCCTCCTCGCATGGAAGACTTTTTTTATCAAGCAACCAGAGACCGCTCCGTCCGCTCGCTTGCGTCGCGGATGTATTTCGACGAGCTTATCAAGTGCGCGGGCGCTGCCACCATCTCGGAAGTTCAGGAAGAAACAGCGCTCGCGGATTTCCAACGACGCGGTTTTTTCCTCACCTCCGCGGTCGAGTGTCCGTTTGAAGATCAGCCTGACCCGCAGGGCGCCCTCCGCCGTCTCGCGCCCACGGTCTTGAAACGCGTCCAAACTTCCTACAATCCGTCCTATGTGGTCCCCCTCTCCCCGCCCACCCAGGAATTGATTCGCCTGTTCGGCCTCGTCGGCTGGGGGGACCGTCTCGTCCTCAACAATGGCAAGCCATTCTCAGACCCGTACCTCGGCGACCCCAAGCGCCAGGCCGAAGCAGGAACCGCCTTCGGCGACCGCATCAAAAAGCTCCTCGCCGTAATGCCCTAGGCAATCTCCAGCACCCGACGGGGCTGCCCCACCTTTCGGACAGGCTGTCCTGGAGTTCTATGGTCACAGGTCACAACCCCATGGGATGAATAGACTTTAAGCCATATTCTTTTCATGTGTTAGAATAAGGCCGATTCAGGGGGCTTGCAGTTGAGGGTACCCGCATGAAAGCTCGCGCGAAATTTCTCATCGGCTCAGGCATTATCATCGTCACGCTGATTTCGCTTGCCTATGTGGGCTTTACCCAGAGCAAGACCTATTACCATACGATTTCCGAGCTGGGGTCGCTGCATGGTATGTCGCTTCACCAGCGCATGCGTGTTTCTGGAAACGTCCGTGCGGGTTCGATTAATCGCGCATCCGGACGCGTGGATTTCGTCCTCGAAGAGCAGGGCAAGGCGCTCCCCATCAGCTACACCGGCCGCGACCCTCTTCCAGACACGTTCAAGGATGGCGCTCAAGCGCTCGTCGAAGGGCGCCTGACGCCCGATGGCCGCTTCGTGGCCGAGCAGGTGCAGGCGAAATGCGCGTCCAAGTATGAAGCCACCCCAAACCAAACGTCAGGCGCCCCCCAGCCCGGCCAGACTTCGAACCGATCAAATGTAATGTCTCCCGGCAGCTAGGGCAGAGGACGTCGGAGGAACTCGTTGGATATTTTTGGCTCGTTCGCGTTGCTCCTCGCGTTTTTGGCTGCCGTGTACGCATTCGCCGCTGGAATTGCCGGTATCCTCACGCGCCGTACCCTCCTGGCCAAGAGCGCGCACAACGCCGGCATGGCCGTCTTCGCCCTGGTCACATTGGCCGTCGCCTCGCTCGAATATTATTTCTTCACCGACAATTTCTCGATGGCCTATGTCGCGGCTCACAGCAACCGCGCCTTGCCAGCCTTCTACAAATTTGCCGCGCTCTGGGCCGGCCAGGAAGGCTCGCTGCTGTTTTGGAGCTGGCTGCTCTCGATTTATGTTTT
>Ga0187806_1000418_pt1 | contig 10402 bp, 9 predicted proteins | sample NC_wetland_sal_i_7_FD_132470 | JGI IMG/M metagenome (GOLD analysis project Ga0187806, IMG submission 132470) | Wetland sediment microbial communities from Neuse River Estuary, North Carolina, USA - ASW_1 | ecosystem: Environmental > Aquatic > Freshwater > Wetlands > Sediment | place: USA: North... | reverse complement strand
TCCGGTGGCGTATCGGTGGGAGGTCGGCTGCCGCTGGTCAGCTCCGGCGGCGTACTGCCCGGCCCGATCTGCGCCTTCAGGGCGGCGAGCTCGCTCTCCACATCGGCGTCGGTCCCGGCCTGGTCGAGTTCCTTCTGGATGTCGTCGGTGCTACCCCCGACGTCTTCCAGGACGCCTGACTGCAGCAGTTCGTCCAGGGCGCCCGCGCGGGCCTGCATCTGGGCGATCTTGTCCTGGGCCCGCGCCAGCTCCGCGCCCGAATCGGACAGCGTGCCCGAGATCCCGGCCACGCTCTCGTTCACCGAGCTCATGGCGCTCGCCGCGGTGTACTGGGCCTTCAGCGTCTCCTTCTGCGTCCGGAAGGCGTTGACCCGCTGCTGCAGGGCCGCCAGGGTCTGCTCGAGCTTCTGCTCCTGCTCGGTCAGCTGCTGGTGCTGCGGCTCCAGCCCGTCGACCTGGACCTGGGCCGCGGCCTTGCGGGACAGCGCCTCCCTGGCCAGGTCCTCCTTGCCCATCGACAGCGCCGCCTTCGCCTGGTCCTGCAGGTGGTCCACGGAGTGCTGGAGCTGCTGTTCCTGTAGCTCGATCTGCTTGCGCGACGCCGCGACCGAAACAAGCGCCTGGCGGACCTTGGTCAGCTGGTCGAGCATCTGCTCGTAGGAGAGATCGAGCATTTCGTCCGGCCTCTCGGCCTGGTCGAGCGCCTTGTTGGCCTTAGCCGCGAGGATGTCGTGAGCCCGCTGGAAGAGGGACATGTCGGTCTGCTCCCAATCGACGGTGAACGGAGCTTGCGCCACAGATGCTACCGCCCCCAGTAAAGCCGCCCCCGGCTGCTACCGGTCCAATGGATAAAGCCGCCCCCGGCTGCAACCGCCCTCGGATAATGCCGCCCCCGGCTACTGCCGGCCTCCGGGGTGAAGCCGGCCCCGGCCGCTACCGCCTCCCAGCAAAACTACCCCCGGCGCGCCGTCATTTTGTGCGAGTTCTCCGGCTACGCACGAGTTACTTTTAGGTAGAGAACGGAAGATCAGCATAGATCGGCCGACATCGGATACGTGATGGGACACACGCCGAGGCTTACCGTCACCCTGCTCGTGGCCTGCGGCTCGTGTGCCACGCTCATCGGCGCGGCTCTGCTCTACGCGGGCCCGGCGTTTCCCGCCGCCGAGCCGCGGCCTGCGGCCACCGCGACCACCCTGCGCATCTCGGCTACCCCGCGCATCCCGGGCATCCCGGCTGATCCGACTATCTCGGTCGCTGCCAGGCCAGGCGAGCGCGCCGGTCACGCGGACGCCGACGGTCCGGCCGGCCAGCCGATCGATCCCGCGCTATTCAGCCCTGGCGCGTGCCTGGCCTTCGCCCCGACCAGCGGGGACCTGCACGAGACGGTGTTCCTCGACGCCGGGCACGGCGGGATGGACCCCGGCGCGGTGGGCACCACGCAATCCGGGGCACCCGTCAACGAGTCCGCCGTGAACCTGGCTGTCGAACTCGCTACGATGGCCATCCTGCGCGCCGAGGGCTACCGCGTGGTGGTGTCGCGGACGGAGAACTCCACGGTCACGAAGCTAACGGCCGCCGACGTGGACGGCCGGCTGCTGACCGTTCGGGGCGTCCTCAACGACGTCGGAGCCCGCGACGTGTGCGCCAACCTGGCCGACGCCGACGTGCTCGTCGGCATCTACATGGACTCCGGCAGCCCGCAGGACGCCGGCTGCGTGACCGGCTATGACGCGGTCCGCCCGTTCTCGTCGGCCAACCTCCGCCTGGCCACCCTGCTCCAAGATGACGTGCTGAGCGCCATGAACGCCCAGGGCTGGGGCATCCCCAGCGAGGGCGTCCAGCCCGACACCGTGCTGGGCTCGGCGCTCGACAACGCCGCGCTGGCCTACGGCCACCTGATCCTGCTGGGACCCGCCAAGACGGGCTACTTCACCACCCCGAGCCAGATGCCGGGCGCCCTGATCGAGCCGCTCTTCGTCACCGACCCCTTCGAGGGCTCGATCGCCGCCAGCGCCGACGGCCAGCAAGTTATTGCCACCGCCCTAGCCCAAGCCATCACTCAATACTTCGCTTAGATCGGGCCTGGCCCCGGTCTTGGACGCCCCAGCCCAGGGCGTTGGGTGCCCCAACGCCCGACTATCGGGTGTGGGGTGCCCAGCACCGAATGGATCGGGGCCTGTGGGGCCGCAAGCCCCCATTTGGCCGCGCCGCTATCCCCATCCGGCCACGCCTGTCCGGGCGTTGGGTGCCCCGAGGCCCGTCTATCGGGTGTCGGGTGCCCCAGCACCCATTACCCCGGGCCATTACCCCGGCCCCCGGCCCCCCGGCCCCGGCCCCCGGGCCCGCGACTCCCGCGCCCGCCGCGCCCAGCGCGCACCCGCAAACCCGGCCCGCCCACCGCAACTTCAGGCACACCTTTCTCCCTTATAGACCTTTATGGTCCGGTTTATTACCTTAGGTAGTAAGCCGAAGGAGGACATCATGGCCAACAATGGAGTCACCCTGTCCCGCGGAGCCATCGGATTGCGGGAGGTCCTGTTCCAGTCAGTCACCTCGATGGCCCCCGCCGGCGCGGTGGCGCTGTCGATCGCGGCGGGCGCCACCTACGCCGGGGGCGCGCTGCCGCTGGCCGTGCTGCTGGCCCTGGTGGCGTGCCTGCTGGTGGCGAGCTCGATCGGCCAGCTGGCCAAGCACCTGCCGTCCGCCGGGAGCATCTATACCTACCCGGCCGAGGCGATCCACCCGTGGCTCGGATTCCTGGTCGGCTGGGGTTACTCGCTCGTCGAGGCCCTTATCGGGCCGATCACCATGGTCCTGTGCGGCTATCTCGTCGGATCGATCGCCAACACCGAGTGGGCCTGGCCGTTCACCACCACCTGGGTCATCTTCATGATCGTCGCGGCGCTCCTGGTGGCCGCGCTGAACTACCGGGGGATCAAGGTCAGCGCGCGGGCGGGCACGATCCTCGGTTCGTTCGAGATCGCCGTCTTCGTCGTCCTGGCCATCTGGCTCGTGATCAAGGCCGGCGGAAACAACACCGGGAACGTCTTCACCCTCCACTTCGCGACGATCAAGGGCTACAAGGGCTTCGGCGGCATCGCCGCGGGCTCCATCTATACGATCCTGGCGTTCATCGGCTTCGAGGCCTCCGCCCCGCTGGCCGAGGAGGCCCGTAATCCACGACGCACCATCCAGGTCGCGGTGGTGGCGTCGTGCCTGGTCATCGGGCTCTTCTACGTCTTCACCACCTACGCGGGCGACGTGTTCTTCGGCCCGAACAAATACGTGAGCTTCGGCGCCCTCGGCGGCGGCAGCCCGTGGATCCAGCTCGCCCGCGACGTCTGGGGACTGGGCTGGGTAGTCGCGTTCTTCGCCATCCTGAACTCAACCTTCGCCAACGGCAACGCCGGCACGCTGGCCACCACGCGCACCTGGTTCGCCATGTCCAGGATCGGGCTCCTGCCCGCCCCGCTGGCCAGTTTGCACCCGAAATACAGGTCCCCATACATAGGCGTGGTCGTCCAGCTAGTGGTCACCCTCGCCATCGGCCTGCCCATCGGCATCCACTTCGGCCCCACCACGGCGTTCGTGTTCCTGGCCACGATCCTCACCGGCGTCATGATCGCCATCTACATGATCTTCAACCTGTCCTGCATGCTGTTCTACCTGCGCCGGCAGCGCTCGGAGTTCAACATCCTGCTGCACGCCGTGATCCCGGTCCTCGGCATCGTCGCGTTCATCCCCGCGTTCCTCACCGCCCTCGGGCTCGGGTCGTCGTTCCTGAAGTTCGTCACCCCGCTCAGCTACCCCTCCAGCGAGACCGGCCTGGCCATCGGGATCTGGTACGTCATCGGCATCGTCGTGCTGGTGTACCTGGCCGTCAGGCACCCGGCCCGCCTGCCGGAAATGAAGCGGGTCTTCGCCGACGAGCCAGAGCCCGCCGCCGGTGAGCCGGTGGGATCGGCATGACGGTCGAGGAGGGCTACCTCGAGGTCCCCGGCGGCCGCGTCTGGTACCGCTCCCTGAACAACGAAAGCACGAGCACCCCGCTGCTCTGCCTGCACGGCGGCCCCGGCTTCACACACAACTACCTGGAGCCCCTGGAGGCGCTTGCCGACCAAAGGCGCGTGGTCTTCTACGACCAGCTGGGCTGCGGCCGCTCCGACCGCCCCGACGACGAGACCCTGTGGACCGTCGAGCGCTTCGTCGAGGAACTGGTCCAGGTGCGAGAAGCGCTCGGCCTGGACCGGCTTCACCTGTTCGGCAGCTCCTGGGGCGGCATGCTGGCCATGCAGTACGTCCTCGACCGCCAGCCCGACCTGGTGAGCCTGACCCTGTGCGGGAGCCCGGCCAGCATGATCCGCTGGGTCAGCGACTGCGCCGAACTCCTCCAAGAGGAGCCAGCCGAGGTCCGCCGGGCGATCCGCGAGCACGAGGCCGCCGGGTTCACCGCCTGCCCCGAGTATCAGGCCGCGATCCTCGGCTTCTACCGCAAGCACGTCTGCCGCCTGGACCCGTGGCCGGCCGGCTTCGAGCGGTCCTTCGCCGAGGCGGGCTACGTCGTGTACAACCAGATGAACGGCCCCAGCGAGTTCACCGTCACCGGCACCCTGAAGACCTGGGACATCATGCACCGCCTGGGCGAGATCCGCGTCCCCACCCTCGTCGTCGGCGGCCGCTTCGACGAGTGCACGCCCGGTCACCTGGAGGAGATCCACCGCCGCATCGCCGGTTCGCAGCTCGAGATCATGCAGGACGCGTCCCACCTGTGCTTTGCCGAGCACCCAGCTCAATTCGCCGCGCTCATCAACGCCTTTTTTGACCGAACGGACCTTGGTTCCCGCCCCGAATACCCTTAATCAATCGCTTTTTTCACCATCCGGAGTCCTTCGTGTCGGATTGGCGCGTGGCGTGGACGGCCTGGAAGGGATCCGCCCACCGGAAGCTGACCGGTCACGCCGAAGACATCACGTCGGTGGTCATCGGTAGGGTCGCGGACCGGGACGTGATCGTCTCAGCCGGTGGCTGGACCGTGTGCGTCTGGGATCCAGGCACCGGAGAGCCGATCGGCCCGCCCCTCGGAACGGCGGCGGGCGCGGTCAGCGCGATGGCGCTCGGGCGGGCCGGCGGGCACGACTACATCGCGTGCGCCTGCGGTCGTTCGGGGTATCAGGAGGTGCGCGTCTGGGACGCCGTCACCCGGCAGCCGATCGGGGCGCTCCCGGGGCTCGGGTACGTGGACGCGATCGTGCTGGGCCGGGCCCGCGATCGGGACATCATCGCGTGCGCCGACCGTAGCGCTCACGCCGTGCGTATCTGGGATGCCGTCACCGGGCAGCCGGCCGGGCCGCCCGTGCCCGTACCCGCCGGCTGGTATTCGGCGCTGGCGCTGGCCCGCGACGGTCGGCGCGACGTCATCGCCGTGGCGGTCGCCCAGCCGTCCATCTATGACCCGGGAACACAGGGCACTCAGGCCGGATACGCCATGACCGCTCTGCTTGACCCGAGCAAGGCGAAGCTGATCGGCCGCCCGCGCCAGATCGACGGCCTCCAGTCAACGATGGCGATGACGTACGAGCCAGCGCGCGACCTGGTGTTGTGCGCGGGCGATACGACCGACCGCAAGATCAGGATCTGGGACGCCAGGACCGGGCAGCCCGTCGGTCGGCCCCTGGACGCCCCCGGTGCCAAGGCCCTGGCGTTCGGCCGGGTCGGCGATCGACTGATCCTCGTGTCCTCCCATTCCAACGAGGCGACGCGCTTCTGGGACGTGCTCACCGGAGAGCAGGTGCGCGCACCGGTCACCCACGACCAATCCCCGCAGGTCCTGGCGGTAGGCCGGGCCGGGGACCGCGACGTGATCGTCTGTGGCTGCGAAGGTTACCTCGAGGTCATGGACTGGGACGCGGAGGATCACCCGTACGGGCATACCGACTCGGTGCTGTCCCTGGCCAGCGGTATGGTCGGGGACCGCGACGTGATCGTGTCCGCGGCTGCGATTGATGACCACGCGGTGTGGGTCTGGGACGCCACCACGGGACAGCCCGTCGGCCCGGGACTGCCGGTACGCGGCGTGTCAGTCGAGGCGATTGCCGCGGGCCACGCGGGCGATCGCGACGTGGTAGTCACCGCCGAACTGGACCACTCCGGGCCGTCCGGTCAGATTCGCGTCTGGGATCCGGTGTCCGGGGCGCCGATCGGGGACCCCATACCCTGCGGCAGCGACGTGGCGGCGCTGACCATGAGCCGGGTCGGGGATCGTGACCTGATCGTCGCCGCGGCCGGCGATGGCGTGGCGACCTGGGACGCCGTGACCGGGGAAGCCGTCACCCGCCTGCCGTTCGTCAAACCGGACCGGCCCCGCGCCCTGGCCCTGGCTCTGGCCCCGGGCGAGCCGGGCCTCCAGGTCCTGTGCGCAACCGCGCTGGACAGCGAGGTGATCGTGCACGCGTGGGACACCGCGACCTGGCAGCTGGTGAGCGCGATCGGCATCCCCGTCGTCGTCTCCCGGCCCGCGCTGGCCTTCGCCTGGCTTCTCGAGCGCCTCTGGCTCGTCTTCGTCGACCAGCGCGACCAGAACCTACATATCCGGGACGCCGCCGCGGGATCGGTGGTCGGGCCGGCTTTCACGCCTCCGGCCGCGGGGATACACGCGCTCGCTGCGGGCCGGGCGGCCGGTCGCGACGTGGTGGTCACGGGCGGCAGCGACGGGACGGTGACCATCGTGGATGCGGCGTCCGGCGTGCCGATCGGGGAGCCGCTCGCCGGGCACCAAGGCCCGGTCTGGGCCGTCGCGCTGACCCGCGTCCACGGCCGGGATTGCGTCGTATCGGGAGGCAATGACCGCAAGGTCATCTGCTGGACGGTATCTACTCCGGCCTAAGCTGGCTCGCTCGCCCCTTTGCGGGCCTGATCCTCGATCGTCGTCATCGGCCGATGCGTCTCGGGACGGGCGGCCGGGACGGCGTTGCGGGCCGAGGCGGCCGGGCAGGCGCCCGGCATCGGCCAGCGCCTTGCGGAGCAGGAACTCGATCTGGGCGTTGGTGCTGCGCAGCTGATCCGAGGCCCACCGGGCCAGCGCGTCATGCACGGCCGGGTCCAGCCGCAGCAAGATGTTCTTCCGCTCACTCACAGAAAACCAGGGCCGTCACTAGTACAGCGAGCCGGTGTTGATGACCTGCTGGGTAGCCTGCTCGCTGCACAGCACCACCAGCAAGTTGGACACCATCGCGGCCTTGCGCTCCTCATCCAGTTGCACCACGCCCTGCTCCTCCAGCTGCCGAAGAGCGAGCTGCACCATGCCGACCGCGCCCTCGACGATGGTGCGGCGGGCTCCCACCACGGCGGCGGCCTGCTGCTGGCGGAGCATGGCCGGGGCGATCTCGGCGGCGTAGGACAGCCGGGTCAGCCGGGACTCGATCACCGACACGCCGGCCGGGGCGACGCGCTCGGCGATCTCGGCGGACAGCTTGGCCGTGATCTCGGCGGCGCTGTCGCGCAGCGACAGCTCACCCTCGAAATGGCTGGTGTAGGGGTAGGCCGAGGCGATGTGCCGGACGGCGGTCTCGGTCTGGATCGCCACGAACGTGGGGTAGTCATCCACCGCGTAGAGCGCCATCGCCGTGTCGGCGACCTGCCAGACCACCACCACCGCGATGTCGATGGGGTTGCCGTCCGCGTCGTTGACCTTGGCCACCGGGCTCTCGTGGTTGCGGATCCGCACCGACACCTTGCGCCGGCGGATCATCGGGTTGACGAAGTGCATGCCCGGCTCGCGCACCGTCCCCTGGTACCGGCCGAACACCTGCACCACCGTGGCCTCCCCGGCCACCACGGAGATCACCCCGTGGGCGATGACGTACGCCGCGACGATCAGCAGCACGCCGAGCGCGATCCTCCCCGCCCGGTCCCCGCCGGGGCCCGACCAGGAGATCAGCACCTCGAGCCCCGCGATGAATATCGCTGCGTGGATCAGGATTCCCAGCGCCGGGTGCGCCGACCAGGCCGCACGCTCGCTCAGTGGCCACCGGGCCGTCTTCACGACCGTCCTGACCGGGGCCTGTACGCTCATCGCCACCACCTCCGTTCGGTACCGCTGAATAAGCTAGCCGGGTCCCGGCCCCCGCCGGCCGCCTGCGGCATCAAGCCGGCGAACAGCGCCGGGTAGTTGTAGGCGTCCTCCGGATGGGCGCGCACATTCTCGTCGAGCAGCACGGCGTCCTGGCCGACCAGGATCCGCCAGGCGCCGGAGCGCACGCCATCGAGGATGATGGTCGCCGCGTCGGCCGCGCTGAGCGGCGCCTTGTCCCGGAAGTCGGTGCCCATCTGGATCAGGACGCGGCGCAGGTCGTCGGCCGACGCCCCCTCGGGCAGCATGCCGACCCCGATGAGCCGGTCCCGCGCCTCCAGTTGGCGCTCGGTCATGTCGCCCGACTCGGGCAGCATGTCGTTGGCGGCCATGCTGTTCAGCACGATGTCCGTCCCCACGTGTCCGGGCATGACGACGGCCACCCGGACCTGGGGGGCGTTGATGCGCAGGTCCTCGATGAGCCCCTCGGTGAAGCCCTTCACGGCGAACTTGGCCGTGCAGTAAGCGTGGTTCGGCATGCCCGGGCCTAGCGTCGCCCAGAAGCCGTTCACGCTGCTGGTGTTGACCAGGACGCCGTCGCCGCTGGCGATGAGCAGCGGCAGGAAGACCCGGGCGCAGTGGTACACGCCAAAGAAGTCCACGGCGAACGTCCGCTCCCACGACTCCCGGGGGTCGGTGACGAAGCTGCTGCCGCCGCCGATGCCGGCGTTGTTGAACACCACGTCGACCTGGTCGCTGGCGTGCGCCTCGAGCAGTTCGTCGCGGAACCGCTGGACTTGCCACTCGTAGGCGACGTCGCAGTCATGGCTGGTGACCAGGACTCCGGGCGGGGCGCCTTCCCCGGCCAGCGCCGCGGTCTGTTCGATGGCCTCGCCGTGCACGTCACACGTCGCGACCGAGCACCCCTGCGCCGCCAGCTGCCGGACCAGCTCCCGGCCCATGCCTGCGCCGCCGCCCGTCACCACCGCGAGCTTTCCCGCGAACGAATCCATAGCCCGAGACCTCCCACAGGTCGCGCCGATCCAGTCATCACTAAAACTGATATCATAATGCTAGTACAACTTCAAGTCCCGTAGGAGCCTCCCAGTGACGAACTCGGACTACCCGGAGCACCTGCTCGCCCGCGAGGCGGCGCCGCGCTACGCGGGGGAGGGCCCGTTCGCCCTGTGGCACTACAGTGAGGATTCTTCTCTCGGCCGGTTCCTGCCGCACGTCCCGGTCACCAATCCGCAGGTGCCGCCGCTGGTCTGGGCGGTCGATACCCGGCACGCGCCGATGTTCTGGTTCCCGAGGGACTGCCCGCGCGGGTGCATCTGGCCGGTGTCGACCACCACCGCCGAGGACCGGGAAAGGTTCTTCGGCCAGAGCGCCGCCGACCGGGTCCACGTCATCGAGTCCGGCTGGCTCGACCGCGTACAGGCCGGCCGCCTGTACGCCTACCGGCTGCCCGTCGAGGCGTTCCGGCCGCACGAGGTGGTGGGCGGGTACTGGGTCGCCGATAAACCGGTGGAGGCGATCGAGCGCGAGGTCGTCGGCGACCTGCTCGCCCGGCACGCCAGCGCCGGGATCGAGCTTCGCGTCACCCCGTCCATCTGGCCGTTCTGGCGTCAGGTCACCGCCTCGACCGTCGCGTTCAGCGGTTCCCGGCTGCATAACGCCGCCCCGTACCCGGACCGTCTCGGCTAGCCCCAACCGGATCGGCGGTCACCGGACCGGGCTACGGGACTACGGGACGATAACCAGCGGTACCGGCGAGTGGCGGGCCAGGCTGACCGCCACCGAGCCGACCACCCGGTGCGAGGCGTGGGAGGAACTCCCGACCACGATCGCCACCACCGTGCCCGCGCCGCCGGCGTCCTGGAGACCGGTCGCCGCCGCGATCAGTTCGTCGGCGATCATCCCCTGGCGCCGCTGGAACTTCCAGGCCTCCGTCTTGCCGCTCAGCTGCGCGGCGGCCTGGGCACGAAGCTCCTGCTCGATCTCGCTGAAGTCCTGCTCCATCTCGGCGATGGCGTCGGCCGACAGCATGACCAAGCTGGACAGGTGGGCGATGTAGACGACCTCGATGCTGCCGGTCCGGCCCTGGAGCAGCCTGACCGCGCCATCGAGCGCCCGGCGGGCCGGAGGCGAACCGTCGTAACCGACGACGAGGTGCAAGAACGAGGTGGCGGGAGGTTCGGCAGTGGTCACGGTGATCAACACTAGTCCTGCTGCAGCGCGGTGCGCAGCGCGGCCATCCCTCGCGAGGTGTGACTCTTAACCGAGCCCCGGGTGACCTTCATGGCGGCCGCGATCTCGCCCTCGGACAAG
>Ga0187806_1000417_pt1 | contig 10407 bp, 10 predicted proteins | sample NC_wetland_sal_i_7_FD_132470 | JGI IMG/M metagenome (GOLD analysis project Ga0187806, IMG submission 132470) | Wetland sediment microbial communities from Neuse River Estuary, North Carolina, USA - ASW_1 | ecosystem: Environmental > Aquatic > Freshwater > Wetlands > Sediment | place: USA: North... | reverse complement strand
TCGGGGCCCCCGTCCCAGATGCCCTGGCTGCGGCCGACGCCGCGAAAATTGAAGCGCAGCACCGAGAATCCGCGCTCGGCGAACGTGTGGTAGAGCGTGTAGACCACCTGGTTGTTCATGGTCCCGCCGAACTGCGGGTGGGGATGCAGGATGAGGGCGCTGGGGCCGTCGCCCGCGCTATCGTGGTGGTAGCGGGCCTCGATGCGGCCCGCGGGCCCATTAATGATCAGCTCGGGCATCTTTTTGTCTGCTCTTTTTGGGGGTTACGGCTCGGCCCCGCCGGCGGTCGACGGGACGGTTAATTAGGCCGCTCCGAAACCTTGACTTGCGGGCTCGGAATTTTCATATTCAGCTGTAGAAGTTTAGAACTGTTCGAAAGAGCGGGTTTGGCGGCAGCCCGGCTCTTGACGGTCGCGCTTCTTAGCACAAGCCCGGGTGCCGATTGCAAGCGAAAGCGCCGGGAATGCCGACGCGGGGCGTCCCCGCCGGCGGGAGGATGTGGCGTGGAGTTGAACACCAAAGCCCGATACGCCGTGATGGCAATGGCCGATCTCGCCAAATGCGGGCAGGGAGCGGCCGTTCCGCTCTCGGCTATTGCCGAGCGACAGAACCTTTCGGTCGCCTATCTCGAGCAGATCTTTCTGAGGTTGCGGCGCGCGGGCCTCGTCGAAAGCGCACGCGGCCGCTCCGGCGGCTACGTGCTCGCGCGCCGCGCGCAAGACATCCCCATCGCGGAGATCATGGAGGCCGTGCACGAGGAGACGCGCATGACGCGCTGTCTCGACGGCCCAGTCGGCTGCCTCGGCGAGCAGCGCTGCCTGACGCATGGGCTATGGCACGCGCTCGGCGGCCACATCGCGGCATTCCTCGCGAACGTGACGCTCCAGGAGGTGCTCGACGGCATCCCGCACGAGAAGCTTGCGGTGCAGCCGCGGGTGAAGGAGCTCGCGGTCGGATGACTGAGACGCGCACATACCTCGACTACAACGCCTCGGCTCCGCTGCGTGCGGAGGCGCGCGTGGCGATGGTCGCGGCCATGGACACCTTGGGAAATCCTTCCTCGGTGCACACGGAAGGCCGCGCCGTCCGCGCGATCGTCGAGCGGGCGCGCGAAGAGGTCGCGCACCTCGTCAACGCGAAGCCTTCCGAGGTCGTATTCACGAGCGGGGCGACAGAAGCCAACAACTGGGTGATGGCCGGGGGCTGGGACGAGATTTGCGTCTCCTCCATCGAGCACGACTCGGTATTGGCGCCCGCGCGGGCGTCGGGAGCGCGGCTCGCATCGCTGCCGGTATCGACGAGCGGCATCGTCGATGTCGAGGCCATGAAGTCGATCCTCATGCGCGCGGGCGAGCGCTCCAAGCGGGTGCTCGCGAGCCTGATGATGGCCAACAACGAGACCGGCGTGATCCAGCCGGTCGCGGAGGTTGCCGCGGAGGCGCGACGCCTCGGCGCGGTGATGCACGTGGATGCCGTGCAGGCGCCCGGGCGCATTAGCGTCGATTTCGCGGCGCTCAGCGCCGACGCGATGGTGCTTTCGGCGCACAAGCTCGGCGGCCCGCGTGGCGTCGGCGCGCTGATTGTGCGCGATGGCGTGACCTTGACGCCGCTCATCAAGGGCGGTGGGCACGAGCGCCGCCGGCGCGGGGGCACAGAGAACGTCACCGGCATCGCCGGCTTCGGCGCGGCGGCGGTGGCGGTGCGGCGGGAAACCGATGCCGCCTCGCGCATGAGCCGCCTGCGGTCCATGCTCGAGGACTGCGTCCTGCGCATCACGCCCACGGCGGTGATTATCGGCCGCGAGGCCGCGCGCGTTGCCAACACCTCGTGCATCGCGCTGCCGGGCAAGCCAGCCGAGACGCTCGTCATCAAGCTCGATCTGGAAGGGATTGCCGTGAGCGCGGGCGCGGCGTGCTTTTCCGGCAAGGTCGGGCCAAGCCACGTGCTCGAGGCCATGGGGCTTTCCCCCGAGATCGCTCGTGCGGCGGTCCGCGTGAGCCTCGGGCCGGAGACTTGCGAAGGCGATATCGCCGCGTTCCTCGCGGCTTGGGAGAAGGTTGCAAAGCCCGTGGCGATCGCCGCGTGAGCTAAAGAGTTCGAGGCGAAAGGGTAGTTATGGCAGCGGTTCAAGAGACGATCGACCAGGTCAGGAAGATCGACGTCGACCAGTACAAGTACGGCTTTGAGACCAAGATCGCGACCGTGAAGGCCCCAAAGGGCCTCTCCGAGGACATCGTGCGTTTCATCTCGGAGAAGAAGGGCGAGCCCGCGTGGATGCTCGAGTGGCGGCTCGAATCCTACCGGCGCTGGCTGAACATGGTCGAGCCGAAGTGGGCCAACGTCACCTATCCGAAGATCGACTTCCAGAATCTCTACTACTACTCGGCGCCGCAATCGACCGAAGGGCCCAAGAGCCTGGCCGATGTCGACCCTGAGCTGCTCGCCACCTACGCCAAGCTCGGCATCCCGCTCAAAGAGCAGGCGGTTCTGGCGGGCGTGCAGGGCGCGCGCGTCGCCGTCGACGCGGTGTTCGACAGCGTTTCCGTCGTCACGACTTTCAAGGCCGAGCTCGCGAAGGCCGGCGTGATCTTCTGCTCGATGTCGGAGGCGGTGCGCGAGCATCCAGAGCTCGTGAGGAAGTACCTCGGCTCCGTCGTGCCCCAGGGCGACAACTTCTACGCCGCGCTCAATTCCGCGGTGTTCTCCGACGGCTCCTTCGTCTACGTGCCGGAGGGCGCGCGCTGCCCCATGGAGCTGTCGACCTACTTCCGCATCAACGAGAAGCAGACCGGCCAGTTCGAGCGCACGCTCATCATCGCGGACAAGGGCGCGTACGTGTCCTATCTCGAGGGCTGCACGGCGCCCATGCGCGACGAGCACCAGCTGCACGCGGCGGTGGTGGAGCTCATCGCGCTCGACGACGCGGAGATCAAGTATTCGACCGTGCAGAACTGGTACCCGGGCGACAAGACCGGCAAGGGCGGCATCTATAACTTCGTGACCAAGCGCGGCGACTGCCGCGGCCGCAACGCCAAAATCTCCTGGACCCAGGTCGAGACCGGCTCCGCCATCACCTGGAAGTACCCGAGCTGCATCCTGCGCGGCGACAACTCGCGCGGCGAGTTCTACTCGATCGCGGTGTCGAACGGCTATCAGCAGGTCGACAGTGGCACTAAGATGATCCATCTCGGCAAGAACACCTCGAGCCGCATCATCTCCAAGGGCATCGCCGCCGGGCACTCGAACAATACCTATCGCGGGCTCGTCTCGGCGCACCGCAAGGCGACGGGCGCGCGCAACTTTACCAATTGCGACTCGCTGCTGATCGGCGACAAGTGCGGCGCGCACACGGTGCCCTATATCGAGGCGAAGAACGCGTCCGCCCACTTCGAGCACGAGGCGACGACGTCGAAGATTTCCGATGAGACGCTGTTCTACTGCCGCCAGCGCGGACTTTCGGCGGAGGAGGCGGTGGCGCTCGTCGTCAACGGCTTCGTGCGCGACGTGCTGCAGAAGCTGCCCATGGAGTTCATGGCGGAGACGCAGAAGCTGATCGGCGTTTCCCTCGAAGGATCGGTCGGATAAGGCTTGGAGTAGCGGAATGCTCGAGATCAAGAACCTGCACGTAAAAATCGCGGACGAGGAGCGCGAGATCCTCAAGGGCCTCTCGCTCACGCTTCCCAAGGGGGAGGTGCACGCGATCATGGGCCCCAATGGCTCCGGCAAGTCGACGCTCGCCTACGTGCTCGCCGGCCGCGAGGACTACGAGATCACGAAGGGCGACATCCTGTGGAACGGCGAGAGCCTCATCGGCATGGAGCCGGAGGAGCGCGCGGCCAAGGGTGTGTTCCTGGCCTTCCAGTATCCGATGGAGATCCCCGGCGTTGCGAGCCTCACTTTCCTGCGCACCGCGGCCAATGCCGTGCGCGAGGCGCGCGGCGAGCCGGAGTTTTCGACGCCTGAGTTCCTGAAGCTCATCAAGGCGAAGGCGGCGGCCCTCAACATCGACATGGAGATGCTGAAGCGGCCGGTGAACGTCGGCTTCTCGGGCGGCGAGAAGAAGCGCTCGGAGATCCTGCAGATGGAGGTGCTCGAGCCGAGCCTGTGCGTGCTCGATGAGACCGATTCCGGCCTCGACATCGACGCCCTGCGCGTCGTCGCGGATGGGGTCAACGCCATGCGCTCCAAGGAGCGCTCGATGCTGGTCATCACCCACTACCAGCGGCTGCTGAACTACATCGTCCCCGACAAGGTGCACGTCATGATCGACGGGCGCATCGAGAAGTCGGGCGGTCCGGAGCTGGCGCACGAGCTCGAGACCTCGGGCTATGCCGAGTACCAAGGGAAGGCCGCGTGAGCAGCAAGACAAATCTATCGGTCGGCGAGGTGAGGGAGGCCGCCCCCAAGACGGAGCGGGCGGCCAGCGCGCACGCGCGCGCAAGCGAGGCGCTGGGGAGGCGCGAGATGAACGTAGCGGTGTTGAAGACCAAGGCGGAGCAGGCGCTGACCGAGACCTTCGCGATGATCGCCGACAAGCTGCCGGGCGCCCCCGCGGTGCTCAAAGCGCGCAAGGAGGCGATCGGCCGCTTCGGGGCGCTGGGGCTGCCGCACAGGCGCATCGAAGCGTGGAAGTACACCGATCTGCGCAACCTGATGAAGGACGCGCTGCCGCCGAGCCTCGGCGCGCCCATGTCCGTAAAGCCGGCCGAACTCGCGGCCGCGCTCGGCCCGCTCGCAAAACTCGATGCGATGCGGCTCGTCTTCGTGGACGGCGCGTATGCCGAGGCGCTGTCCAGCGCCGGCGACCATGACCGGGTTCGGGTGGCGCCGCTCGCCCGCGCACTCGCGGACGAGGGCGATGCGGCGGCCGGCGACCTTTTGGCGCTGAAGCGCAGCGATGACGAGCCGATCCTGGCGCTCAACACCGCCTACGTCACCGACGGCGCGGTGATCGGGATCGCCGCCGATGCCAGGCTCCAGAAGCCGCTGCTCATCGTCAACGTGAGCGCAAGCCCGGAGCCGCGCTTCGTCGCCACCCGCAACATCGTGAGCGTTGGCGCCGGTGCGCACGCGACCATCATCGAGGCGTTCCTGGCGCTGCCAGGCGCCGCTTCGGAAGCGCAGGCGAGCGCCGTCACCGAGATCGGCGTCGGCAAGGACGCCAGGGTCGCGCACGTCAAGTGCGCGATCGGAGAGGGGCGCAACACGCATCTTAGCAACTGGCTCGTCGACCTTGCGCAGGGCGCCGATTACCGCGGTTTCCAGTTGACCGCTGGCGTCGCGCTCGCCCGCAATCAACTCGCCGTCACCTTCGAAGGCGGGGGCGCCAAGATCGATCTTTCGGGCGCGTTCCTGGCGCTCGGGCACGAGCACGTCGACACGACGCTCCTCGTCGATCACGCGGTGCCCGGCTGCTTAAGCCGCGAGCTGTTCAAGGGCGTGCTCGCGGACGAGGCGCGCGGCATCTTCCAGGGCAAGGTCATCGTGCGCCCGGATGCGCAGAAGTCCGACGGCAAGCAGATGGCGCAGGTCTTGATGCTGTCGCCGAACGCCGAGTTCGATTCCAAGCCCGAGCTCGAGATCTACGCCGACGATGTCATCTGCGGGCACGGCTCGACCAGCGCCGATCTCGACGAGGAGACGCTGTTTTATTGCCGTTCGCGCGGCATTCCCGAGGCGGAGGCGCGCGCGCTGCTGATCGAATCGTTTATTGGAGAGGCGATCGCGAAGGTCGAGCGCGAGGACGTGTGCGAGGCATTGGCGGCGTTCGCGAGGGCGTGGCTCGACAATCTGCCGCCGGCAGCGAGGGCATGATGGCAACGAGGACCCACGATACCAAGGAGCTGCAGCGCGCACCGGCGCGGCCCGTTGTGCCGGCACCGGCCGGCGAGGCCTATGATGTCGAGCGCATCCGCGCAGATTTCCCGATCCTCTATCGCGACGTTTACGGCAAGCCGCTCGTCTACCTCGACAACGCGGCCTCGGCCCAGAAGCCGCGTTCCGTCATCGAGACGATGGATCACGTCTATCGTTTCGAGTACGCGAACGTGCACCGCGGCCTGCACTTCCTGTCGAATCTTTCGACCTCCAAGTACGAGGACGCGCGCTCCCTGGTGCAGCGCTTTCTCAACGCCGGCAGCCCGGACGAGATCGTCTTTACGCGCAACGCCACCGCCGCGATCAATCTTGTCGCCGACAGTTTCGGCGCGCTGCGGATCGGCGAGGGCGACGAGATCGTGCTCTCGATCATGGAGCACCACTCCAACATCGTGCCCTGGCATTTCCTGCGCGAGCGCCACGGCGCCGTGCTCAAGTGGGCGCCGATCGCGGATGACGGCGAATTGCTGCTCGACGAGTTCGAGCGGCTGTTGAGCCCGCGCACCAAGCTCGTCGCCATCACGCACATGTCGAATGTGCTCGGCACCGTGGTGCCGATCAAGGAGATCGTGCGCATCGCGCATGCACGCGGCATTCCGGTGCTCGTCGACGGCAGCCAGTCGGCGGTGCACATGGCGGTCGACGTGCGCGACCTCGATTGCGACTTCTACGTTTTCACTGGGCACAAGACGTACGGGCCCACCGGCATCGGCGTGCTCTACGCCAAGAAGGCGCATCTCGACGCCATGCGCCCCTACCAGGGCGGCGGCAACATGATCGAGGCGGTGCACGTCGACCGCATCACCTACGGCAAGCCTCCGCAGAAGTTCGAGGCCGGCACTCCGCCCATAGTCGAGGCGATCGGGCTCGGCGCCGCGCTCAACTACATGATGCAAGTCGGCCGCGACAGGATCGCCCGCCACGAAGCCGAGCTCGTCGCCTATGCGCACGCGCGGCTCGCCGAGCTGCCGTGGCTCAAGATCTACGGCACCGCGCCGGGTAAAGGCGGCATCGTCTCCTTCACCATCGACGGCCTGCACCCCCACGACATCGCGACCGTCATCGACCGCTCGGGCGTCGCCGTGCGGGCGGGGCACCACTGCGCGCAGCCGCTGATGGAGCGCCTCGGCGTCACGGCGGTCTGCCGCGCCTCGTTCGCCATGTACAACACCAAAGGGGAAGTCGACGCGCTCGTGGAGGCGCTCAAGCGTGCGCACGAGCTATTCGTGTAGCGTTGCGGGAGTTCGGGATGATGGAAGGCAAACCTCTGGAGCAGGATCAGCCGGTCGCGGCGGCTACGTCCGCCGACGCGCCGGTGGCGGCTGCAAATGACGTGGCACCCACTCCCGCCGCTGCGGTGAGCGCGCCAGCTTCCGCGCTTTCGCCCGAGGAGGACGAGCGGCTGCGCGCCGATATCGTTGCCGCCTTGAAGACCGTCTACGACCCCGAGATCCCGGCCGACATCTATGAGCTGGGCTTGATTTACGGCATCGACATCGACGCCGAGCGCAACGTAGCGATCACCATGACGCTCACCGCGCCGGGATGCCCGGTCGCTGGCGAGATGCCGCAATGGGTGGAGAACGCGGTCGGCGCGGTGCCCGGCGTCAACGCCACCACCGTCACCATGACGTTCGATCCACCCTGGGACATGAGCCGTATGTCGGACGAGGCACGCCTTGCCCTCAATGTGTTCTGAGGTGCGAAGGCCACTTTGGCGGCGCGTCCCGCTGTCCTATATGAGTGTAGACACCGCTTGCAGGTAAGCCGATGCCCACGCTGCGCATGATGCCCAAAGTCGTGACCCTGACGGACGCCGCGGCCGCGCGCGTGCGCGCCCTTATGGAGGCGAACCCCGACGCGCTGGGCTTGCGCATCGGCATCAAGAAGGGCGGCTGCGCCGGCATGGAGTACACGATGTCGGTCGCCCGCGCGAAAGGGCCGCACGACGAGGTGGTCGAAGATCAGGGCGCGGTGCTGCTGATCGAGCCCTCCGCGATCATGTACCTGCTCGGCACCGAGATGGACTACACAAGCGACAAGCTCGCGAACCAGTTCGTGTTCAACAATCCCAATCAGAAGGGCGCCTGCGGGTGCGGCGAGAGCGTGAACCTGGTGCCGGCGGCCGAGCCCGAGGCACCGGCGCAAAACGACTAGGCCGCCATGCCGGACGCCGCCGATGAGGAGTGGGTCGGCGAGGTTCTCCGCTTCTGGTTCGACGAGCTTGGCGCCGAGGCGTGGTTCCGCAAGGACGCCGCTATCGACGAGGTGATCCGCGCGCACTTTTTGATCCTCTACGAGGTGCTGGCCAAGTGGCCGGCGCATGCAGCGCTGGCGAGCCCCGAGCGCGCGCTGGCAACCGTCCTTGTCCTTGACCAATTCCCCCGCAATCTCTTCCGCGGCAGCGCGCAGGCGTTCGCGACGGATGCGCTAGCGCGCGATGTGGCGCGGAGAGCTATCGCCAAAGGGTTTGACGCGGCGGTTGGCAAGGAGCGGCGGTTGTTTCTTTACCTGCCCTTCGAGCACAGCGAGGAAAAGGCCGACCAGGCGCGCTCGGTGGAGCTGATTGCAGGCCTCGGCGACCCGGGTCTGGCGGACTGGGCCGTGCGCCACAAGGCCGTCGTCGACCGCTTCGGTCGCTTCCCTCACCGCAATGCCCTGCTGGGGCGCATCTCTACACCCGAGGAGGAGGACTTCCTCAAGGAGCCCGGCAGCTCGTTCTAGATGCAAGGCAAGGAAGCACGCGCTAGCATGCAGCTTCTGCCGACGGAGAAATGCTCATGATCCGCAATACGAACGATGGCTGGGGCTGGCCTGCGCGCACGCTGCACTGGATCGTCGCGGCGACGGTGCTCGGCCTGTTCGCCTTCGGACTGTGGATGGTGGACGTGGCGCCCCGCAGCGAGCGGCCGTACTACTTTGCCATCCACGCTTCCGTGGGCATCACCCTCCTTGCCCTGATGCTCGTGCGCTTCCTCTGGTGGATCGCAAACACCGCGCCAGCCCCGCCCGAGGGAACGCCTGCCTGGCAGCGGAAGGCTGCTTGGATCAGCCATCGGCTGCTCTACGCCATGACGTTCGCGACGGCGCTCGTCGGCTGGCTGATGTCGGGCACGTTCAAGCAGCCGCTCGAGCCGAAGGTCTTCGGTGTCGTGCCCGTGCCGCAGTTGCTCGAAGCCGGATCGCCCTACAATGAGCAGCTGACGGAAACCCATGAATCGCTGGCCTTCGCGCTGATCGCACTCGTCGGCGTGCACACCGCGGCGGCGCTCTACCACCACTTCATGTTGCGCGATTCCGTGCTGCGCCGGATGATCACCGGCGCACCAGAGCCCAAAGCCTGATAGGCGGTCACTCGCTCGCGACCTTCACCGGGCGTTTGACCGGATTGCGCAGGAACGCCGGAACGTTGTCGGCAAAGCCCGAACGCGCCGGCTGCGGTTGCGCCTCGCCGCGAGCGCGCTGAGGCTGCCGCTGGCGCTCGGGCCGCGGCTGCGCTGCGTGCCCATTGCCGCCTTCGGCGTGGCGGTGCTGCTGCGGCTTCTCCGCGGCGCGCGGCTCCTGCCGCCTTACCTCTTGTCTCGGGGCCTCTTGTCTGGGGGCCTCTTGTCTGGCGCCCTCGTGCCTGGGACCCTCGTGTCTGGCGCCCTCTCGCCTCGGACCCTCGTGCTTGCGTGGCTCCTGGCGCTGCTGCCCCTGCGGCCGCTGACCGTTCGCCTCTTGCTTATGCGCCTCCTGCCGGCGCGGCTCGGGGCGCTCAGGCCGTGTTTCCGGCCGCTCGACCGGACGACCGTGAACGCGGTGCTCGTCGCGCCGCCCCTTGTCGCCGCCGCGCGCCGGCGGAGCCGGTCCGCGTCCACGCCCGCGCTGGGCGCCGGGGCGGTCACCGCGTCCGCGGCGCTTTTTGCCCGCTTGGGCGTAGTCCTCTGCCGTGGGTGCCTCGCCGAGCCAGACCACTGGCTCGCCCAGCATCTTCTCGATGTCCTTGAGCGACTTGAGCTCTTCTGTGGTGACGAGAGAGGTGGACATACCTTCCTTGCCGGCGCGGCCCGTGCGGCCGATGCGGTGCACGTAGTCGTCGGGCTGCCAGGGCAGATCGAAGTTGAAGATGTGGCTCACATCCGGGATGTCGAGGCCGCGGGCGGCGACATCGCTCGCCGCAAGCAGCATCAGCTCGCCGGCGCGGAACTTGTCGAGCGTCTCCGTGCGCGCCTTCTGGTCCATGTCGCCGTGCAGCGCGCCGGCGCTGAAGCCGTGCTTGACCAGCGACTTGTGCAGGATCGCCACCTCGACCTTGCGGTTGCAGAAGATGATCGCGTTCTTGACGTTCTGGCTGGCGATCAACTCGCGCAGCATCTCGCGCTTGGCCCAGTCCTCGCCGTTGGGGCAGAACTGGAAGCGCTGGGTGATGGTTTTCGCGGTGGTGGCGGGCGGGGCGACCTCGATGCGCTCGGGGTCCTTCAGGAACTGGCTGACGAGGCGCGTGATCTCGGGCGGCATCGTCGCGGAGAAGAACAGCGTCTGCCGCCG
>Ga0187806_1000415_pt1 | contig 10449 bp, 5 predicted proteins | sample NC_wetland_sal_i_7_FD_132470 | JGI IMG/M metagenome (GOLD analysis project Ga0187806, IMG submission 132470) | Wetland sediment microbial communities from Neuse River Estuary, North Carolina, USA - ASW_1 | ecosystem: Environmental > Aquatic > Freshwater > Wetlands > Sediment | place: USA: North... | reverse complement strand
TCGATGCCGCGTTCCGCCATATCGTTGAGCAGCGACCAGAGCGGTGCCATCCCCGAACCACCGCCGATACAGATGATGTCGCTATTCGACTTCTCGCGGAGCATGAAGACACCGTATGGCCCCTTCACCTCCAATTCCTGACCAACACTGAGGCCTCCCTCCAGTAGGCTTGAAAACCGACCCCCTGAGAAAATCTTGATCATGAATTCCAGGCGGCATTGTGAGGATGATGTGCGTGGGGTGTTGGCCATTGAATAAGCCCGGTGCTCATTACTGCCGGGAATGAGGATATCAGCGTACTGACCAGCGGTGAACATCATCCTTCCTGGTTCGACGATCTTGAGCACAAGGCGCTTGATATCATGGGTAAGTGGTTCGATTTCCTCAACGGTAGTCTGCAAAGTTACAATGGGGATACCTAAGCGCAGTATGTCCTCATCGTAGTTGATCAGTTCAACTTCCAGATCGCTGTACGCATGGCATCGACAGAGCAGAACATACCCTTCATCGCTCTCGTATTCTGGCAACGCAAAGGTGGAATATCTCTCCATCTCTATATCGCCGTCAAGCAGAAACGACTTACAGGCTGAGCACTGTCCCTCCCGGCAGCCATGCGTCAAGGATACACCTTGACGAAACGCTGCGTTGAGCACGGTTTCATTTTCGTTCACTTCGATCTCGATGCCGACCGGTTGAAATCGAACCCTATGTGTAGCCATCCCCAACTCTTTCTTCATAGAGGTAAGAAACATGAGTCATCCCGAAGTTTTCGAGCATGTGTTCGAAAAAAGCCGGGGTGCAGGGGCTTTGCCCCTGCCGGGATGCGGGGTGTCCCCGAAATACTTCTTTTTCTCTTTTTGCACGCCGCCGCAGGCGGCGTGCAGGAGATGAGAACGTTGGGGCACAGCCCCAAGCCCCAGGTTAAGGGCGGCAGCCCTTAACAATCCCGCTTAAGTTGACGGCAAAGGGGGTGTCCCCGCAAAACTCCTTTTACTTCTTTTGCACGCCGCCTCCGGCGGCGTGAGAGGGGAGAGAACAATCAAGGGGACACCCCTTGAACCCCGGCAAAGGGCTGCGGCCCTTTGCAATCCTGCTCCTCAGTTGCTTGAGGTATATAGACCATTTGTTTCAAAAATTCGGGATGACTAATGTCTCAGTCCCTTGCCAGTACCCTGGACCGCGGGCGGGAGAAGCACATCTGCTCCTTTCCCACGGTCCAGCGGTTTTTAAGAATGTGGAACGACTACTTGATAGTGAAGCCTTTCTTGTAATCGACCAGCCATGCCTCTCGTTGCTCGGGTGTCATCTGGTTGAGCAATACATTCGGACTCTGAAACTCAATGCCTTTGAGGTGATCCAATGTCCACATGTACTTGTCGTCGAAGATGACGTGGGGCTGCGGGATGAGCGTCTTGCCATCGGGGCGGACGAAGCCTTGATCCTTCATGACGTCGGTCAACTCCCACCCATGATAGCAGGTCTCCCACTCGCGCTTGCCAACGAGCCGGCCCATCGCGGGGGTTTCGCGGCCCTGATAGCTGCCGCGGAATACCTCTTTATCGGTCCAGTGGCAGGTCTTGGAGCAGTATGTGCGCACCTGGCCATCGACGGTATCCATGATGGTATCTTCACGAATCATACAAGGAACCATACATGTCCAGCAGCGGTGCGGATACACATAGCCGACATCCTCGAAGGCGATAGGCTTGTGGCCGTTGGGCTTGGACAGACGCGCATAGTGCTCCCACCACTTGCCATACTCGTTGTACCAGCCCGGATACTTAAACTCAAACCATTCGTAGTCTTCCTCAGTCAGAGGATCAATGCGCCAGAAGTTCGCGAACCAGCCGGTGGCAAAGAACTGAGCCGTCTTATGCACGTATCCCTTGTTCGCAATGCGGTTCCAGGCCTCCTCAATGTCCTCGTGATGGATCTTCAGACCGTACTTCTCCAGCGGCATCAGGTAGCTGCGATAGTAGTCATCATAGATCCAGCGCCGCCACATCTGTGCGAAGCTTTCCCGCTCTTTGCGACGATCCTTCGTCCCATACTCGATGAAGGTGCCGATCGCTGCATCGACGAGAGCGTGATTGTTCCAGAAGGCATACTGGAGGTCGCGTTCCAGCAGCAGTTGGTTATCGGGGTCGGCAAGAGCCATCAACAGGGTGGCGTACCCGTTGCTGATGTGTCGTGACTCGTCGGCCTGGACCGACAGGAAGACGGTGGGCAGCAGGTAGTCACCATTGGCGGCTGCCTCCGACGGCATCGCTACGAACAGCGTGTTCGTGAAGGCGGTCTCGGCAACGACCTGCAGGTAGATGTTACCGGCAGTGATCGCATCACCGGTGATGAAGCCCTCAGCGAACTGCCTTCCAATCGTCCCTGCATAGCATCTATCGAAGGACTTCTCGGTGGTGTCGAAGCCAGCAGGATCGATATAGTTCTTCATGTAGTAGCGCTTCAGGTGCATCTGGATGGTCGAGTGACGCACCTCGTCAATCATCTGAAGCACGAGTCCGTTGTGGAGTTCTGGGTTGGGCACCGCTGAGGTGAGCAAGGGCATGGCACGAGCGGCGGCAATCTCGGGGAACGGACTGATGCCCAGGAAGAGCTTCATCCACTCCATCCAGCGCGGCTGCGTCGAGCGGAACATATTTCCGCGCAGTGCTCCGTCCATGGCCCCCATGGCGCGATTGTCTTTCTCCTCCTGCATGGGGAAGTAGGACTGCAGGACCTGCTTCAGCGGTTCCTTCTTGGGAGCTTTGGTAAACTTGTAGTCGGTGGGATACTTCTTGACCGGTGTAGCAAATGTTGGCTCCCAGGAAAGCTCCTGGATCTTTTGGTGTGCCCTGGTGAGGCTTGCACGAGCCATAAAGTTGTTCTCCTTGTCTGACTAGCCTGCTGGCTGTCACATTCTAGTGCAAAGTCAAGAGACCTGTTAGGTAATGGGGGTGCAGGGGGCGAAGCCTCCCTGCCGGGGTTTTGGGGTGTCCCCAAATTTTCCTTTTCCCTAAAATGTTGGTTGATTCTGCACTAGGTTGTCTGCAACTAACTGTCGTAGCAGTACGGTGTTCAAGACCTTATAACCATCTGTGATTGGACGCAAATACGTGTTTGATGATACCGAGCTGCTTCGCACTCGGTCTAATCAAAGAGATCCAAGCCTGAGATTAGCCCAGGTGCCGCAGCAGCCTGGGATCATCGAGCATAGCCTGGGTGCCGCAGCAGCCCAGGATCATCAAACATACGTTGTGTGACGTTCGACGACAATTGTGAGAACTATCGGTCACTCCTTTCCAATCCGAATCTCTATGCTGCCTACGCCATTGAGTATTTGAAACGCGCTCCGCTTCGCTTCGCTGAGTGAAACGCGCTGCGCAAGCTTCGCTGTTTGAAGCGCGGAGCAAGACGACACATTCCTATGTCGAGATACACACTTCAGGGGATGAGAACACGGTGGTCACCCAGGTGGCCACTTGAATTATTGAAACGCGCTCCGCAAGCTTCGCTGTAAACGCGCTGCGCAAGCTTCGCTGTATTACTCATGGCATCTTGACCGCCAGATAGCTATGTGCAGGACGGATGCAAGGTCACGTCCCTACGCGCCAGGGAGCCAAGGCCATTAGTTCGGCTACGCGGTTGTCGGTACCATCACATTATTGAGTGGGTTAGTAGTATGGTAACATAATGTTGGTGAGGCACTGGTGAGAACCGATAGGTTTGCCGGTGAAAAAACGGTGAAAAAATCTAACTCTCTAGCTTATTTCCGTAGACAGCCGCACCACGATATGCTATATAGTCTATAATATAGGCAGTGGTATGGTCGTGGTAACTTGTAAATGAGGCGTTAAGCTACTTTAAGCCTTCAGACCGTCTGAGCTTTTGAAGAAAATTTGCATCGGCAGACAATGGCGGAGCAGCCATTGTCATGCCTTATCTATACCGGGGTAGAGATATGACCAACCGACTATATCGCGTTAATCTATCCATCGCCTCACCATCGGAGATCGAGCGTACTGCTCGGCAGTTGACGGCAATTCGCGACCGGTTCCTGACTACAGGAAGCCCTGCTGTCTATACTCCTCGTCCAATGATTTTGCAGTCCTGGCAGCGTTGTCGCGCTCTGGATGTCAATCCTGGACGGCGTTACGCACCGCTTGCTATTGCCAGGGAAGCTCAGCTCTATCATCTGCGTGAGGTCAATGAGCTGCTCATACGTGCTACACGGTCTGTGATGAGCCATCTGACGGACTTTCTCGCCGGCTCAGGATATGTGATCGTGCTAAGCGACGCCAAAGGTTGCCTCCTGGATGTGATCGGTGATGTTGCGATCCGTCGCCGGCTTGCTCGCATCGACTTCATTCCTGGGGGTGACTGGAGCGAAGCCGCGGCTGGCACCAATGCCATCGGCACTGCTCTCGCTGATGGTCATGTCGTGCAGCTTATGGCTGCGGAACATTATTGCGATGGGTGGCAGGACCTCACCTGTACGGCAGCGCCTATCCACCACCCATTGACAGGCGAGATTATTGGTGTCTTAGATGTGACGGGTGACTACCGTCTCATCCGTCCATTTCTCACCAATTCCCTGGCGGCAGCCGCTCTCGAGACTGAGCAACAGCTGCGTGCTTTCCTCACTCTTGCGCCTGCTGGGAAGCATCAGACGCTTGAAAAGGAATTCCCCCACCCCGCAGCCGCGATAAATCGGGTGGATTGTCACCCTGAGCGCAGCGAAGGGTCTGTCTCGATGGGCAGAGAGATGCTTCGCTGCGCTCAGCATGACAGTTCGGACGCGAAGGATTTAAACGCGCTTTCGCTTAGGGCCCCTACACTTGACGACATCCAGGCATGGCTCAATGTACAGGAACGTCGAGCGTACGATGCAGAACGCCTGGCTGCCGCTTCAGGCGCGATCAGCGCCAGCCTGGATTTGGGTGTCGCTCTTGAAAAAGTGGCTGAGCAGCTAGCTTACGTGCTGCAACTTGAAGTTGCTGCTGCCTGCCTGTTCAATGAGTCAGATGAAGGGATGTCGCTACACATCTGGTGCAAACAGAGTTCATTGCGATCGGAAACTCTTCACGTTGTGGAAACATTGCTCGCACAAGCTGAGGTAGTCTCACTCATTCGGGAGCGCGGTGAACCAGTGATCATTGATGATGTCCTCAGTTCTACCTTCTTTCCGGTGGCTCTTATCGAACAGATAGGTATTCGTTCGATAGCACTGCTTCCCTTGACGACAGCCCGCGGGGTAATCGGCTTCATCGCTGCCCCCAGATTTATACGCGCTCCACTGCGTTCCGCTGACAGGTACTACCACTGGCTCGTCGATGATGTGCGGCTAGGTCTGGCTTTCGCAGCTCAGTCAGCAACAGCCATTGAGAACGCCAGGCTCTTCGACGCCCTCCAACAGCATAATCGTCACATTGAAGCGCTCAATGCAATGGCACAACTGCTAGGTACGTTACTTGATCCCAGCCAGCACCTCAACCTGATTCTGGAGCGTATTGCGGAGATCATAGGCCTGGACGCAGGCATAGTCTTGCTGCTCGACAAGAGTGGGGACCATCTCACCCTCGTCGCGCAATATGGTCAGCTTGAGGTGGTGCTCCCTGAGCTGGGTGAACGTCCCTTGAGATCCCTCTATGAATTGGCTGACCAGGTCGCAGCCACAGGGGAAGCGCTGCTGATCAATGACCTGGAGAGTGATAGACGTATCATGCAAGAGTCTCGGCGGGCTGCAAACCTCTGCGATTTGATGGTCGTCCCGCTGGCTACTAGCAGCACGATTCTCGGCATCCTGGTCGTCGGAAGCCATAGTCCTCGAAGGCTGACGCAGGAGGACTTTGCATTGTTCACGACCATCGGGCAACAACTGGGTCTGGCCCTGAAGAATGCGCAACTCCTACGTGCCGAAAGCGAGATGGAGATCTTGCAAGAAGCGGATCGTCTCAAGAGCGGGTTTCTGGCAGCCGTTTCACACGACCTGAGATCACCGCTTACTGCCATCCGCGCTTCGGTCGAGAGTCTGCTCGACCGGGGTGGGGTCGGGATTCAGTCTGCTCGGGAGCAAGAACACTTGCTGCACAATATTGCAAGCCAGGCGAGCAGGCTGGGGCGGTTAGTCGACCAATTGCTTGACCTCTCACGCATCGAAGCTGGCGCGCTCTTGCTCGATCGCGACTGGACCGAACTGCCTGTGCTGATTGCTGATACCATAGCAAAGTTTGAGGGACTGAGTAGTGGATGCCGGGTGGAACGGGACCTGTTGCCGGATCTGCCGTTGTATTACATTGACCCCGACAGCTTCGTTCAGGTGCTGTGGAACCTCCTGGAGAATGCCTACAAGTATGGTAACCAGGGGACGACCATCAAGGTGGAGGCGAGGTGGACGGGGGTCGATGTGCTGATCGGGGTAGCCGACTGTGGCCCAGGCATACCTATGGAAGAGCGTGAGAAGATCTTCCAGCGCTTCTATCGTCTGGATCGGGGTCATAGAGCAGATATGCAGGGTTCTGGATTGGGCCTGGCTATTTGCCGGGGTATTGTGGAGGCCCATGGTGGGCGCATCTGGGTGGAGGATCGACCGGGAGGAGGGAGCATCTTTCGCTTCACGTTGCCTCTGCCGACAACGACTCCCATCAGCCTTGAGGCGTTGGAGGAGCATGAACCGTGCAGGGTGAGCACAAAGGAGTGGTGATGGTATGGGTCATGCCAGGCAGCGCATTTTACTGGTGGATGATGATCCCGGCATCATGGTAGCGGTGAAACAGGCTCTGACCACCCACGGCTATGAGATGACGACCGCCGCTGATGGGTTGGAGGCTTTGGCAGCGTTCGAGCGCGAGCCCCCAGAATTGATCCTGCTAGATTTGGTGATGCCCCGTTGCAGCGGACTGGAAGTCTGCCAGCGCATCCGCGAACTCTCCGCGACCCCGATTATCATTCTGAGCGTCAAGGGTAGTGAGGCCGACATTGTGTCTGTGCTCGACCTGGGTGCTGACGATTACCTGGTCAAGCCTTTCCGCCTGGCCGAGCTACTAGCCCGCGTACGGGCGGTATTGCGTCGCGGAAGCAAGATCTTAGCGACCAAGGTCACCTGTGGTGATCTCAAGATTGATACCGAGGAGCACAGGGTCACACTTGCGGGTCGCAACATTACCCTTACACCCATTGAATACGCTCTGCTTGCCGAGCTAGCGGCAAATGTAGGACGGGTGTTGACCACGAGGCTGCTCTTGCAGCGGGTGTGGGGCCATCAATACAGCGATGCGACCGATTACATCAAAGGGGTCATACGTCGTTTGCGCGTCAAAATAGAGCCGGATCCCGCTCATCCACGCTATATCATTACTGAGCCGCATCTTGGATATCGCCTCAACGACTCCTAGTGAGCCAGGGCAGCCTCATTCCTCGTTAAATCGGCAGCACAATCGTTGCTGTCATCCCTTCGCTTCGCTCAAGGGCAGGCTCTGAGCGCAGCGAAGGATCTCTTCGTCCGGCGAGACAGACCCTTCGCTGCGCTCAGGGTGACACGGTGTGACTGTTCAAACTGTCAAGTACTTTTCTTCAAATTGAACCTTGCCTTAAAACGGCAGTACAATCGTTGGAAGGTGCGGGAGAACAGGCCACACCGCAGTCACAATCAGTGCCACCACAAGCAAGAATGCGAAGTACACTTCGAGTCTGATCGCCTGGCGCATCACCAGGTGCAAGCCGGCAGGAGTATCTGTGCGCAACATACCTGATATCACAATGACCAAGGTGGGCAATGTCCACAGCGTGATGAGGAGAAAATGTGGTGCATTGTGCGGCAGCCCCAAAGCCACGATGATCATATAGGCCGTCAGCAATAACATCAGGCAGAATAGGCGGCTCCACTGTAAACCGAGCAATGAGGCAATGGTGTATTTTCCAGCCTGGGCATCATCTTCAAGGTCTCGCATATCGTTGAGCAGAATGACGGCCATTGCCAAGAGGCCCAGTGGGATGCTGTAGACGAGCACGATACGATCGATATGGCCTATCTGCACCATATAAGCACCCAGAGTGATCAATGGGCCAAAGATGACAAAACAAATTAATTCCCCAAGGGAGAGTGCAGAGAGCGACCGCGACGTGGCACTATAAAAAAAGGCACAGAGCAGTCCAATCAGGCCAAATAAATAGACCAGAAAGCCACCTGAAACCGCTACAATTGCACCCAGGAGAGCACCTAACCCCAATGCAATAAGCCCGGTGGTGAGCACTTGTGCGGGTGGAACAACGCCTTGCTGAATCAGGCCACCAGGACCAAGCTGGTTACTCGCATCTACCCCTCTCAGATCATCGAAATAGTCATTGACAAGGTTCGCCCCTACTTGAAGCAAGGCCACGGCCATCAGCGTAGCCAGGAAACGGAGAACGTGGAAATGTCCAAAGGGCGTCCCAGGTGCGATACTTTTTGTCCAGGCCAGTGTACTGCCCACCACCACAGGAAGCAGTGGTAGAGCTAAATAAGTGGGGCGCATGCCCTCCCACCACGCTTTTAGCCACTCAGAAAGACTACGCCGATACTCCGATGGCTGTACTACCAGCGGTGCAGGTAGATTCACTTCAGGCGATGCAGTGAGCGCGTGTACAGAGACTTCGGGCTGAAGTGCGTTGATTGTCTGAAGTGACCCCAGTGGGATCGTGGGTACCTCCTCGGCTTGTACCGAGTCAGCCGTGACGACCTTAGGAACAGAGACCGAGCCTTTATTCTGCGAACCTTTGTCTTGCATAGTTGTTTATATGCTCCCTCTCAGCATACGATGGGCGGTAGGCACGGCGGGCCACACAATCCCCCGGATTGCGTCCCATCAACTCCACACCCCGCTCGCCCCTACGGGACTATTACCCAGGTGGATGGTGGAGTTCTTGTTGCAGGGCATGCATAGCCTGCTGCAACTGCGCTTGTCCAACTGCCGTGGTCAGATCACCGCGTGTCTTCTCTAGAATACCCCTTGCTGCATCAGTTGTACGCCGTAGTCCAGCGGTAACAGCATCGGGGAAATCGATGGTGGTCAAGAGAGCATAGATGTCATCCATATGATCCAACAGCGACTCACAACTCTCAATCGTACCGTGATCTCCAGCTACACGGATCGCGGGCGACAATAAAGGCCCATCCTGCCACTCCTCACCACTCTCGCCCCTACGGATACCATGGCGTAATTGGTCTAGTATATAGCGCCTCAGTTCCCCAATAGTCTCTCCCAGCCCATTGAGATAGGCCGCCCAGCCAATAGAGAGTTGGGAGGCTGTAGGCAAGGGACGATGTTGGACGAGTGCAGCGAAGGTGACGGCTTCAGCATATTCTTTGTGGGCATCTTGTACGAAGCCCGCATAGAAGACATCTTGATGGTCACGCAGGTCATTGGCCATCTCTACAAGGGCGGCATAAGCCTGTGAAGCCAGTTCCTCTGCAGCACGGAACTCCTGGCGGTGAGTAGCACGGATACTATTCGCACAATAGCGAATTGCAGCACGAGATTTGGGCAACGCCCGCTCACGTGCTGCATGCTTGAGCGATAAATGCTCCATTGCGGCTCTACCTACCAAGTCGAGATTATCAGTCATGTTTGTTTCAATCCTCACCCAGCCGCGATCAACTGGATGCCACGAGTCTGGTCAGCTAGACATGAGTCATCCCAGATTTTACGAGCATGCTTACAAGTTCGTTCATCCCGCTTGAGAAGGAGGGTTGCAATGAGCGGCTAGCCCCTTGCCGGGGTTGCAGGGGTGTCCCCTGCTTCATCTACTCTCCTCTCGCGCCGCCGCAGGCGGCGCGCAAAAGAAGAAAAAAGAGTTTTGCGGGGACACCCCGCACCCCGGCAGGGACGCTGCGCTCCCTGCACCCTCGCTTTTGCGAATTTTTGAAACAAAAATTCGGGATGACTCATGTCATCGCCTTCAGGCGATAGGGTCACTGACCTGATGGTTCTCCCTGTATTGACCGAATCATAGCATAACCACGCCCTAGAGACAAGTAGTGTTTTACATCAGGCGATAGACAACAATCTCTGCTGGGAAGCACATGCTGCTCAGGTCACCTGCCCAAAAGAGCTGCTTCATCATCTCCGCGACGGCATAGAGGAGATGTTGCTGGGCCGCCTCGCGTCCGCGTTCGAAGGCGGGACTCCCATGATAGGTAGCCAGGGATGAGAACCAATTGGCCCAATTGGGCCAATTGGTAAACGGCGCCTGTTCACTCATGGTCACCAGGTACATCTCCATCTTCAATGCGCCATTTTCGATGGGCATCATAATGCGTAGTTGTGGCGTCTGCTCGATGATATCCAGGCGATAGAAGACCCCGTAGTGGTCACGCGAAGCCTGAAAAATAGAGACCTCTGGAATGGAGTTCTCATCAAATTGCTCGTGCTTTGGGCTTTCCATCTCTACTCCTAAATCTGCCAGGATATTCTCAAG
>Ga0187806_1000413_pt1 | contig 10516 bp, 3 predicted proteins | sample NC_wetland_sal_i_7_FD_132470 | JGI IMG/M metagenome (GOLD analysis project Ga0187806, IMG submission 132470) | Wetland sediment microbial communities from Neuse River Estuary, North Carolina, USA - ASW_1 | ecosystem: Environmental > Aquatic > Freshwater > Wetlands > Sediment | place: USA: North... | reverse complement strand
GATCGCGACGCTGGAGCTGACCAAGGTGTCCGTCAGCTACTCCAGCGGGACCGGGGCGTTCGCGTTCGACCTGCAGGCCGGCTTCACGGTGGAGTCGGCGCCGGTCCAGGTGGCGGTCACGATCACAGTGATGCCGACGGCCCAGGCGCCCGCCGCCGGCGCCGACCCGCACACGGCCGTGACGCAGGGGACGAAGGGGTACGCGGCGACGTTCACCGGGCAGGTGACGTTCGCCGACCTGCAGTTCGACCTCGTCTTCGACACCGGCGACACCGGTACCGACGTGCTGGTCGCCGATGTCGTCCGCACCGGGGCGCCGGTCGAGCTGCAGGCGCTGGTCGCCGCGGTCTCCGCCCAGGTCGCGCAGGCGATACCGCCGGGAATCAGCATCGACCTGGAGGAAGTCAAGTTCGTCTTCCTCAAGCAGGCCACCAGCCAGTGGGCGTTCGGGCTGCGGCTCGGCGCCCAGATCAGCCTGTCCGAGCTGCCCATCGTCGGGTCCAAGCTCCCGGCCGATCAGACGCTGGCGATCCAGAACCTGCAGATCCTGTACTCCAGCGCGGACATGACCACGGCGCAGACCGCGATCATCAACCCGCTGCTGCCCGCGGGCGTGGCCAAGCTGCCCGACGCGGTCAGCGAGGGCATCGCCTTCGACGCGGACGTCCAGCTCGGCGCCGAGACCAGGCACCTGCACGCCGGGGTCACGCCACCCACGCCCGCCGCCCTGCCAGCCGCCGGCGGGGCCGCGGCGGCCGGGGGCGCGGGCGGGGCCGCCGGGCCAGCGGCCACGGTGGTGCCGGCCAGCTCGACGGATCCGGTCAAGTGGCTGGACATCAACAAGCAGTTCGGCATCTTCTCCTTCGAGCGGGTGGGCGTCGGCTACCAGGACAACGTGCTGCGGTTCGCGCTGGACGCGTCGGTGGCGGTCGGTCCGCTCGCACTGGCGATGCAGGCCCTGTCCGTGGGCTCGCCGCTGTCGGAGTTCAAGCCCGAGTTCAGCCTCCAGGGGCTGGCGCTGACCTTCGACCGGCCGCCGATCGCCATCGGCGGCGCCTTCCTGCAGGTGCGCGAACAGGTCGGGACCCAGGTATTCGACTCCTACTACGGCGAGCTCATCGTCCAGGCCGCCACGTTCTCGCTGAAGGCGCTCGGCGGTTGGGCGCCGGACGCCGATCCCGCCTCGTTCTTCATCTACCTGTCCATCGACGTCCCGCTGGGCGGGCCGCCGTTCCTGTTCGTCACCGGCCTGGCCGGCGGGTTCGGCATCAACTCGCGGCTGATCCTGCCCACCATCGACCAGGTCGGCGCCTACCCGCTGCTGCCGGGCAACGCGCCGCCGGAGAAGTCCACCCCGGCGGAGACGATCCAGGACGTCATCCCGGCGCTGCAGAACACGTTCGTGCCGCTGGCCGGCCAGTACTGGGTCGCCGCGGGCATCTCGTTCACGTCCTTCGAGATGATCGAGGCGCACGCGGTGATCTCGGTGGCGTTCGGCGTCGACCTGCAGATCGGCGTCGTCGGGACCTGCTCGATGACGTTCCCCACCGGGGACCCTTACCCGGTCGCCTACGTGGAGATCGACGTGGTGGCGTCGTTCACGCCCTCCACCGGCCTGCTCGCCGTCGACGGGAAGCTCTCCCCCGCGTCGTACCTGTTCGGCGGCTTCGTGAAGCTGACCGGCGGGTTCGCGTTCTACGCCTGGTTCTCCGGCGAGCACCAGGGGGACTTCGTGGTCAGCCTCGGCGGCTACCACCCGGCGTTCACCAGGCCGGACAGCTACCCGGTCGTGCCGCGGCTCGGGCTGGAGTTCTCGCTCGGCCCGCTCAAGGTCATCGGGCAGGCGTACTTCGCCCTCACGCCGGGCATGTTCATGGCAGGCCTCCGGCTCACCGCCACGTTCGAGGCGGGGCCGGTCAAGGCCTGGTTCGACGCCGGCGTGGACTTCCTCATCGCCTGGGCACCGTTCCACTACGAGGCCCACGCATGGGTGACGATCGGCTGCTCGGTCGACCTCGGGCTGTTCACGCTCAGCGTCCAGATCGGGGCCGACCTGCAGATCTGGGGACCCGCCTTCGGCGGCGAGGCGATGGTCGACCTGGACGTGGTGTCGTTCACGATCGCGTTCGGCGCATCGCGGGAGGCACCGGCCCCGATCGGCTGGAACACGTTCGCGACGAACTTCCTGCCGCCGCCGGAAGTTCCGCAAACGCCAGCCGCAGGGCCCGCGGCGATGGCGCGCGCGATGACGGCGGCACCGGTACCGGCACCGGTACCGGTGCCGGTACCGAACATCGTTAAGGCCACGGTCACCGCGGGCATGATCTCGCAGGCGCCCGGCGTGGACTGGATCCTGGATCCCGACCAGTTCCGGATCCTTACCGCCAGCACGATCCCGGCCAACCACGCCATGTGGACCACCTCGGCCGCCGATACTGCCGAGCTCCCCGACACTGCCGCCAGCTACCAGCGGGCAAGCGTCCGGCAGGCGGCGGACGCCGCAGCCGCGGCCGCTGCCGGGTCGCTGGCCACCGCGCCGCCGCCGGCGCAGATGCTGCTCGAGCTCGACTACGGCGCGGTGACCTATTCCGACTCGCAGGTGTGGGCGCCGGTGCTGAATATCGCCCCGATGGGCGAGACGAACATCGCCTCGTACCACACGGTCACGCTGCTCAAGAGCGACGAGAACGGGCAGTTCACTGGCTACGTCACCGGCGTGACCGTCGCACCGCAGCTCGGTGCGTCGAACACCGCGCTGTGGGGTGGTCCAGGTCAACCCAATGATCCGAACGGCCCGCGGCTCATCCCCGCCACGCTGACCGGGTTCGCCATCTCACCGGTCCCGCGGCACCCCGATCAGGTCAGCGACGTCGCGCTGCAGTCGCTGATCTACGGCCAGGGCAACACCACCGGGTTCGGCTATCAGGCGCCGGTAGTGGACCAGCAGTTCACGGTCGGCTCGGCGGTCAGCTCCGACGGGCAGACGTTCACCATCACCATCGGCGGCGGGCACGCCGCCACCCTGGAAAACCAGCAGTACGTGCTGTCCGCGCTGACGGACTCGTGGGTGGCCAGCCAGCGGTCGGCGACGCTTGATGAGCTCCGGCAGCTCGGCTTCACCACCCTTCCCGGCGACGCGGTCCAGCTTGGCGTGATGGCGCAGACCGCGCTCACCGACTGGCCGTCCGCCGCCCGGATCGGATCGGAGACATGGGCATGAGCACTCCAGGCCCCGTTCCCGCCAGCGAATTCGTCACCTTCCTCCAGCACCGGCTGCCCGGGCTGGAGGACGGCAGCTACCAGCTCACCGTCAGCCAGCACGTGAACGACTCCGACGGCCAGCCGATCAGCGGGCAGACGCTGAGCCGCACCTACACGTTCGCCGTCACCGGCGACCGCTTCCGGCTGAGTAACCCGTCCGCCACGGTTGCATCGACCTTCCCGGCCTCGAACGCCACCGGGGAGTTCACCACCGTGCTCCCGCACGTGGTGTTCACCGCCCCATCGTTCCCGTGGGCGCGCTACCCGACCAGGAACCCCCCACCGCTGCCCGCAACGGGCCAGGACACCGAGGGTGACGTGCCGACCTGGCTCGCGGTGCTCGTCCTGGACGATGACGACGCCGCCGCGTACCCCGGGCTCACCCTCGACCCGGTCACCGGCGTCCTGGGTGACCTGTTCCCCGCCGCGGCGTACGGGGCGAGCACGCTCGGCGCGAACTACAGCTACTTCACCGGCGCCAGCGAGACCAGCGGGCTGGAGACCGGCGAGGCGGTCACCGACCCGGTGCAGACCATCGACATCCCGCTGCAGCTGTTCGCGGACATCGCGCCGACGCTGGCGGACCTGAACCTGAGCGCGCACGTCCGGCAGGTGTCGGTGGAGAACAAGCCGATGGCGCTCGGCGCGCAACCGCCGGCGGACCCGATCGGCACCTTCGCCATCGTCATCGGCAACCGCCTGCCGCAGCAGAACAAGCAGAGCCACGCCTACCTGGTCTCGCTGGAGGCGCTGCAGGACTACCTGCCGGCGACCGGCGACGGCGGCACGACCGCGAACCCCGCGCTGGACATGAGCCGGTCGCTGCGGCTGGCGGTGCTCCAGCACTGGACGTTCAACGCCACAGGCGACACGGCGGCCTTCGTGGACCTGCTGGAACTGCTCAACGGTCGGACCATCGGCGGTGCCGACGCCGCCAACCCGAACCTGCGGCTGACCGCGGCCGGCGCGAGCCCGCCGGTCAGCACCGCCCTGGCGGGCGGCTACGTGCCGCTCAACCACGGCCTGCGCACCGGGGAGACGACGGTGTCGTGGTACCGCGGGCCATTGTCACCGATCGACGGCGCGCGGGCGGGTCCTGACCTGCCGGTGTCCTCGCCCGACCAGGCGCTCGTCTTCGACCCGACGACAGGGATGTTCGACGCCTCGCTCGCGGCCGCGTGGACGATCGGCCGGCTCGTCGGGCTGCAGGACGAGAGCTACGCCACCTCCCTGTACAGCTGGAAGAAGGGGCAGGCCCAAGCCGTGGTCGACGGCGTGGAGCGGCAGATCATCGACGACGCCTTCGGCGGCCTGCTCGCCGCGCCGGCACCGCCGTCCGCCCCGGCGGCAGCACCGGCCGCGGCGCCCGCCGCGGCATCCGCCTTGCGCCCGTCGACCTCGACCCTGCTGCACGACACGATGCGGCTGATCAAGAGCGTAGGTACGCCATGACGATGTTCTCGCGCCAGCTCCGCCAGCAGGCGATCCAGTCCACGTTCGCCGACCCGGCGGCGATCGCGGGCACGCTGGGCGACATCAGCGTCCCCGCAGACATCGCGGCCTGGCTGGGGCGGCTGGTCACCCTGGCCGGGGTGCCGTTCGGGTACCTGGTGCCGGACGAGGCGATGCTTCCGCCGGAGTCGATCCGGTTCTTCCGGCTCGACGAGGAGTGGGTGCGGGTGCTGCTCGACGGCGCGTTCAGCCTGGGGCGCGACCTCACCGCCGAGGCCAGCGGCGCCAGCGCCAACCTCGACCGGGTGCTGCTCGGCCCGGTCACCGCCGGCGCCAGGGCCGCCGCGCCGCTGCGCCCGCGGGCCGGCGTGGCCGCGCCGGATCCCGCCGCGACGGACACCGCCTGGACCGGCTTCCTGATGCGGTCGCGTGTCGTCGCCGACTACCCGGGCCTGGGCGTCAACGTCTACCCCAAGGGCAGCACGCCGGCCGACCCGCAGCTCGTCCTGCTGCCGGTCCGCAGGCTCGACCGGCTCGGCCCGGCCGGCGACACGCTGTTCTGCCTGGTCCACGGCGACGCCTACCGGGTCGACGTGCACGAGGCACCTGAGCTGCTGCACTACGGCATCGATGACTATCAGCCGCCCGCCGCCCAGGGCCAGGCGCCGACGGCGGTCAAGCAGCTGCGCAGCTTCACCCGCCAGCAGGACGGCACGGTCACGATCGGCGGGACCACCGTGCCGGTTCAGATCGGCGCCAGCTTCCGCACCCGGTCGCCGCGAGTGCTGCGGCTGACCGACCTTGCCACCGCGCTCGCCGCGGCGAACGGGGCCGGGCCGATCGACTCCGCCGAGATGGGATTCGCGATGACCGAGGGAGTCGGCATGGTCAGCTTCATCAACAGGGACGCCACGTGACGGCCATCGTCCCGCTGAACGTCGCGGCGCTGCGCGTGTCCAACCCCGACTCGACCAACGTCACGCCGGGGGCCGGCTTCGCCGGCCGGACCGCCGCGTTCGACCTGCTGCCGCACGGCCCGCAGGCCACCCAGGCCAGCACCGGGGACACGATCTGGCTCCCGCTGGGCAGCGGCAGCCCGTCGGTCCCGCTGGAAACCGGCGTCCACCTGCACTGGGAGCTGCCCGAGTTCTTCAAGCGCGGTCGCCAGGACGCCAGCACCGGCGCGATCGTGTTCCCGCACGCACCCACCCGCTGGCTCGTCGTCCGCTCGCTGAGCACCTACGACCAGGCCAGCGGAAGCTACGGCGCGCCGCGGCAGGCGAGCTGGGTGGTGGAGAGCGACTACGTGTCCGCAGAGCTGCAGACCGATCAGCACAACATCACCCGCCCGGCCATCTCCGTCCCGCTCACCGCCCCCGACGGCACGCCGTACATGTTCATGGGCCGGGTGGTGGACGCGGCGAGCTGGAATCCCGCCACCGAGGACCAGGCGGACTACCTGCCGCACTACACTGGCCCCGGCGGGACCCCGCTCTACCTCACCTCGATCGGCTTCGCGGGCGCCGCGTTCTCCAGTTACTACCCGGACTGCCGCAGCGTGTTCGGCTTCTGGGACACGTTCGCCGACCTGAGTGACGTCTACCCGGCGATCACCCAGAACAACCCGGTCAGGTTCCGGGTTTCCTACACGGTCATCGGCTGGCTGCCGGACACCGCGGACGACCCGCTCAGCACGCTGGCCGCGGCGGTTACCAGCCAGTACAACCAGTACGTAGGCCAGGCCGTGGCGCAGCAGGCCAAGGTGAGCAGCACCCCGGCCGACGTGTTCGCCAGCATCACGGCGGACCAGTACGGCTGGCAGTTCAGCGCCAGCGCGATCTCCTACACCCTGGCCGCCGACCAGACGCTGGCCACCCTCGACGTCCCGGACGGGACGCTGTGCGCGGGCGTGATCCAGGAGGTGGTCTGGGACCAGACCGACCCGTCCAAGCAAACGCCGTTCCTCGCGGCGCCGACGTCCGGCCAGCCGTGGACGGATCAGGTGGAGATCGCCATCGGCAACACCACCGTGGAGGCCGTCTCGGCCCTGGTCAAGAACCACCTCGCCGCGCCGGCCGGCGATCCGGTGCTGGCCAGCTACGAGACCCTGCTCGACGCGCTGCAGCTCGGGGTGCTGCGTGATCTCGAAGGTCAGGGCAACGCGCTGGCCACGCTCGAGCAGACCCTGCATGCCGGGGCGTTCGCCCAGATCGACGGCGGTCACCAGTGGACGATCCAGACCAAGGCTGCCCCCGGCAGCCAGGCCTCCGTCGCGCTGACGCTCCCGCTCCCGCTGGCCGAGCAGCTTGCCGCGCTGAACAACGCCCAGCTCGCCTACGACCAGGCGCGCTCGGGGCTCCTCGCGGCCCGGCAGCAGCTGTTCATGGACTGGGTCATCTACGTCAAGCAGCTGTGCCGCACGCCGCCGGGCACCACCGTGGTCGACACCAACGCGCTGGGGGCGTTCCTGGCCACCTCGGGCGGCGGTGAGCTGCACGCCGTGACCAGCGCGGCCGCCGCCGCTGGCCTGCTCCATTACCAGAGCGACAGCGCCACCGGCCGCATCACCGGCGTCACCGCGGACGGCGCGCCGACCTGTCTGGCCGGCCAGGTGGTGAGCGCCTACCAGACGGTCGCCGCCGCGCTCAGCGCGCTGCCCCAGAACTGGGAACTCGACGCCGTCCCCGCCGATCCGTTCTGGCTGCCGACCGATCCGGTGCTGGTGCTCGAGGGCAGCCGGCTCGCTCCGGTGCGCCGCAACGGGCCGACCCAGGCGATCGCCGTGCGCGCGGACAGCGAGCTGATCGGCACGCTCCAGCTCGCGGGCGCGGGCGGCAACTGGACCGTGGCCGCCACCAGCCTGGTGGGCCTGCCGGCCCCGCCGGCGGGGCTGCAATACGGCCCGGCCGCCGCGGCGGTGATCGCCGAGTCCGCGCTGCTCGACCCCGGATATGCCGCGATGGTCGCCGCGGCGACGACGGCCGCCGACCGGGGCACGCTCGCCGCCGCGATCACGGCCTGCCAGGGCGGGCAGAGCCCGCTCGACCTGCCGGTCACGCCGGGCACGCCGGGGACCCCGGGACTGTACGGGGCGGTCCACACGGCCGGATACCAGCGGACGGCCGACCCCGTGCAGTCGGTGCAGGCGCCGGCGCAGCTCACCGTCACGTTCACCAACGCGGCCAAGACCGCGCTGCCGCCCGACGCGGTCGGCTGGAACGCGCAGACCGCGCTGCCGGAGTTCTCCGCGTCCCGCGCCGATCCGTTCCTGCCCGTCTGGATGACCTGGGGGCTGCGGTTCGACCCGCTGGCCCGTGACACGGGCGGCAGCTATGCCGCCGGTACGCTGGCCGACCGGTTCATCCTCGGCACCGACGAGATCGACCTCAGCTACCCGGTGCCCGCCGCCTTCACCACCGGGTCGCCGGTCAGCTACAGCGGCACCGTGGTCTTGTCCAAGAAGCCGTTCGTCAGCCTGACCGAGCAGATCGGCACCTACCTCGCCCAGTTCCCCGGCGACGAGGCGGACACCGAGCTCGCCAGCGCGCGCGCCGACCTCGCCGGGCGGAAGGTCCTGTCGCAGGCGCTGGACACCTTCAGCCTCGCCCAGACGCTGCGCACCACGATCCCGCAGATCCCGGTCGCGGACCTGGTAAGGACGCCGGACCCGGTCACGAAGGCGATCGCCGCCGCGGCCACCGCGACGCCGGGCGACAGCTGGTACGACACCGGCTTCAACTCGCTGACTGCGATCTCCACCGGGCTTCAGGCGCAGTACAACTACGGGCCGCTCCGCTCGGGCTTCCTCGAGCTCATGCAGCTCACCGTCGTCGACGTGTTCGGCCAGGTGATGAACCTGACCACGGCGGCCACGACGAGCACCGGCGCGCTGCCGCTGACGGCCGCGGCCGACCTGTCCCCGGTAGCGGGCGACACCGCGAACGCGGGCAAGGCGTACCTGCCGCCGCGCGTGCTGGCCCCCGGCCGGGTCGACGCGCGCTGGCTCTCGGCCGCCTACGACGCCTCCGTGCCCGGCTTCACCGACGACTTCGCCGAGGCGAACGACCATCCGGCGACGTCACCGGTCTGCGGCTGGATCGTGCCGAACCACCTGGACTCCTCGCTCGCGTTCTACGACACCGGCGGCAGCCCGATCGGGTCGTTCGGGCTCGAGCACGGCGCCAGCAAGTACCGCACCTGGGCCGGCAACCCCGCCAACCCGGGCGACGACCTGGACACCGACCTCGGCGCGGACGCCGCGCCGCGGGTGAACGTCCATGTCGCGCGCCTGATGCGGTTCGTCGGCCAGCAGCCGGCCGCCTTCCTCACCGACCTCATGGCCGCCATCGCGAACTCCGACCAGTTCATCAACCCGGCCAGCTCCGGCCAGGACGCCGCGCTGTCGGTGCTGATCGGCCGGCCGCTGGCGATCGTCCGCATGGTGCAGTCGATCAGCACCTCCGGCGGCGTGCTGCCGGCCAGCCAGGCCGACAACTCGGCCAGCGACGCGCTCAGCCAGGCGGTGACCGGCAAGTGGTATGACTACGCTGATCGCCAGGCCCGCACCTGCGCGGGGCTGGGCCAGGTGAACATCCCGGTCCGGCTCGGTGAGCTCACCGACATCGACGACGGCCTGGTCGCGTACCTGCCGGAGGTGCCCGGGTCCGCGCCCTACTCGGTGGTGTACTCGGCGGCCGCGCCGGCGGGCGGCGCCCACGCCGTGCTCCAGCCCGGCCCGGACACCGTCGAGCTGACGCTGAACGGGCCGGCGCTGACCTTCACCGCGATCGTCGACCCGCGCGCGCCGGTCCACGTCACCACCGGGGTGCTGCCGACCGTGAGCATGCAGATCCCGGCCGATCAGTACCTGAACGCGATGCATCAGCTCGCGATCACCTTCACCACCTGGCCCGTGCTCGGCGACCAGTTCGGCCTGCGCGTGCCGCTGCCGGCCGAGGCGGGTTTCACCTGGTCGTGGGTCAGCCGCGGCGCCGCGCCCGCGCCGCTTACCCCGGCGTCCGCCCCCGACGTGCCAAGCTACGGGTACAGCCCGCAGCAGCTGCTCGAAGGGTGGCTCGACCTGATCCCGAACCCTGCTCCACCATCTGACGGGAGCCAGCAGTGAGCCTTACCGACGTCCCCTTCGGCCTGGCCGTGACGAACGCCGCCAGCGGCGAGGAGATCCTGCAGACCGGCGTCGCGGCCTCGCTCACGATCGCGGTCGTGAACAACACCGGCGCCGACATCGCGCTGGCCAGCGGCGCCGACGCCGCGGCGTTCGGCGTCTACCTGCCGAGCCCGGCGCTGTTTACCCTCGACCAGCTGCGGGCAATCACGGTCACCGCCGGCGGCTGGGCCGGGACGCTGGACGTGCCGGACCTGGCGATCAACATCACCTGCACCAAGGCCGACACCTGGGCCAGCGGCCAGACGCTCACGTTCACCCTTGCGAACGTGACCTCGAGCGGCCCGCCCGGCAGCGGCACAGTGACATTGCTGCCGGGCAACCTCGGCGACGACGCGCCGCTGTCCATCGAGGCACCGCTGTCGGTGGCGAACCCGCCCAAACCGGGCAACCTCCAGCTGACCGACGTGCTCCAGGTGACGCTGGACAGCCAGGGCAGCGTACTGCACTCGCCGTCCTCGGCCGACCCGCTGAGCAACACCCTGTACCTGACGCTGAAGAACACCGGCGCGACCCCGCTGGCCGCCGGGGGCAAGCGGTTCGGGAACCCGCAGGTGCTCGTGTCGTTCATCTACGGCAACACCAGCGGCGCGCTCGCGCCCGACGCGTTCGACCCGG
>Ga0187806_1000410_pt1 | contig 10548 bp, 16 predicted proteins | sample NC_wetland_sal_i_7_FD_132470 | JGI IMG/M metagenome (GOLD analysis project Ga0187806, IMG submission 132470) | Wetland sediment microbial communities from Neuse River Estuary, North Carolina, USA - ASW_1 | ecosystem: Environmental > Aquatic > Freshwater > Wetlands > Sediment | place: USA: North... | reverse complement strand
CATTACTAAAAATGAGTATAAAATAGTGAAAAAGAGAATAATATTATTGTATATATTGTGGTGAAAAAGGACACTCATAATAATTTACTATCGGACATTTTAAATATCCCTCTTTACATCTTCCGTTTTCTAATAGATTACCACATTTACCATTAATAAAACATCTTTCCTCTAGTAATTTATCTAGGTTTTCTTTAGTCATATGTATTCACCACCATAGTATTCGATATTACTTAAAACGTAACATGCGAATATATCATTTATTTCTTTTCTACATATTTTATAATATTTACATTTAGGGCAAAAATGTTTTAGATGAATATCTAATTCACACATGATACTCATTTATTTTCCATCAGTTTATCGATTGCGTCTATTAGTATTATTCTTGCTATAACGTCTGTTGTTGTAAAATATTTATTTGCTTGTTTTTGTAAGTATTTTTCTTCATTTATTCCTACTTTCATAGGAATATTATACTCGCTTGATTCAAGTGGTTTGTATTCTTGGATAATCTTTTTTGCGTTATAGTATAGTGATGGCCAATAGTCACATTCTTTTATTGCTTGTGTTATTGTTGAGTCACTATATTTTTTCAAATACTGTTCTACGTTATTTATTATTATTCTTGCTTGGTGTATGTCCATGTTAATCCTCTTATTATTAGTTTATGTTAGAGGAAGTATTTAAGGTTGTCGTATTTTTATTCATATAGAATTATTTTATTAATGGAAAGGCTTATCTAGTAAGCGATTCTATATATTTTAAGAGGAAAATTATTAATAAAGGGTGATTATTATATTAAAGGGTGAATTAAAAAAGTTGAGGGTACATGCTACCATTACTGAGGAAGGTTTTATAGTAAAATTCTATAATCCAGCTTCTAACGGTTTAAAAGATACTTCTCTGGAACATATTTGGAAAATTAAACGCAATGGGCTTGCTTACAAGATTTTTGAAGGGAATTTAAAGGCTATTGAATGTCTAGGATAAAGATTACTTACCGCTACAACCAAAAGATTGAAGGTTACAGCATAGGAGTAAGAATTACCTACAATTGCCCAAAATCCGCTAGACGTTTTCAAGCACTCGGATATAGTAGTATCTTTTCAGAAAATCCATTCCATAACCCAGATAGTTATAATAATGCTCATTTTGAAGCAATAGCAAGCGCAAAAAAACATGCCGCTTGTCCGTATAATATGGTTTTAAATCTAAAAGTTGAGGAAGAAATACTTATTGTATGGAAAATTCAGGAACAAAAAGAAATTGAACCTTTTGTTCCTAATATTTCATATAATGAAGCACAGAAAAAACACGGGGAAAATTTTATTCCTAAAAATGACTATTATTTTTTGAAGAAATACTATAATTATAACGTACAGGATTTAACCGAGTCTCAAAAATCAAAGCGGATTAGATTGATAATAAAATATAAAACAGTTATTGACACATGGCCGTCAAGAGAGACACGGAGAAAGTGGGAGAAAACGAGACAGGAAATAGGGGAATAGCGTGTTTACGCTATTTCTATAAAAATTGTTCTCATTGTATCTATGATAAGGATACTCTCTCACAATGTCCTGAATATTTACCACTAGAGTTTAAGGAACTTAAACGTAAATATATAGGTGACTCCATCCGAAAACACTATTTTGTAGCTTTTGATGTAGAGAATAATACAAAACCGGGCGACCCTGAAAATTTTAAACTTGCTTCAATATACGGTGAGCTTAAACACGGCTTAATTGTTGATGAAACATATAAAAATATAGATGATTTTCAAGAAGATTTAGCATATTATGTTGGGCGACCTAATACTATTGGAATTGCTTATAATCTTGGATATGACCAGTCATTTACACGGGAAATAGTAGATGATTCCGGTTCACTTATTACTGATAGTCGTTTTATTCAATTAACGTTCAGAAAGGGTGATACTAAAACATTTAACGGTAGAAATATTGTTTGTAATGGGGGAAAAGTATGGGATATACAAAATATTAGCGGTATTGAGTATACTTTAGAATATTGGATTAAACAACTAAGAAAGTTACCTGAATACGAAAAATATGAGTTAAAGAAATATGAGTTAACTGAGGAACAATTAGAGATAAGAAATAGGTATGATAGTATAAGTACGTGGGCACTTGCTGATTTTATTCAAAACTATTTCGTTGATTCATGGCATATTCCGCTAAAAATGACAGTCGGTAGTAACGCGCTAGAAATATTTTGTACTCATTATCTTACGAGAACTATAAGGCGACCATATGAACAATTGATAGATTCGTTTGAACGTTTATCATATCGTGGCGGTCGTAATGAGATATTTAAACGTGGCTTATTAGGTGTAAATAGTTATGATGTTCATAGTATGTATGTTGCTATAATGAAAAATCATGTATTTCCTATGCCAGATACAGTTACCTATATAGATGAACCTTATTCATTAGTAAAAGGATGGAGATATTACTATGATAATTATTTGGGTATTTATGATGTACAGATTAGTATACCCGAAATGTATGTGTGTCCACTTCCGTTAAGAGCTAAAATTAATGGTATGGAGAAAATAATTTATCCATATGGTAATTTTAGAGGTGTTTATACTAATAAAGAGTTACAAATTGCTGAAAAATATGGATGTATAATAGAAAAGGTATATAGATTTTGTTATTATACGGAAGCATTACCGCTTTTTAGTAAATTTGCTGAGGATATATGGAGTAGGAGATTGCTTCATAAAAAGACTAATGAAGCGATGGATACGATGGATAAAAAAACTGGTAATTCTTGTTATGGAAAAACCGGACAACGTATATATGAGTATACTTATAGTGGTCGTATAAGTGATTTACCTGATAAGATTCTTAAAAAGATTAATAGCGGTGAGCTTACACCATATTATACAGAATATAATGATGAGGGTTATGTTTTTGTGAATAGTAAGGAAAAGCGTGATAGTAAACATAGTTTTCCGTGTATTGCTAGTTTTGTTACTAGTTATGCACGTATAAAGTGGTATGAACGTGCTAAACAAGTTGAAAAATATCTTGTTTATGGTGATACTGATAGCGTAAAATTTTTAGAGGAAGCGGGTAAATTTGAGGATGAAAAAGATTTAGGTGGTTTTGGTTACGAGTATACGGAAAAAGATGTATTTTTCGCTCCTAAAAACTATATGAAAGATGAGGATTTTATACAGGTATTAGAAGTGAACGATATATTAAAAGAGTACAATATGAGTAATCTATCTCAGGTTGAAAAGGATAAAATTATTTTTGAAGCTAACAAAATTTTATCGAGACAAAAAATAAAAATTAAGGGTGTTCCTAAACGCGCTAATATTGAGTATATAGATTATGATTTAGGAGTAATTACATTTAGTTATGACGCTCCAAATAAGTATAAGAGTAGTATCAGGAGAAATAAGGAAATGGCAAAATGGGAACGAGTTACAAAAGATGTAAAAATGTGTGATGATAAAAGAATATGGTTTAATAAAATATTTTTCAATCAAGGGATAGAAAGTATGCCGTATAGAATAATATCTAATTCATTAGATACGCCAATAATTAAGACAGATAAATAAAAATATTCTCATCAATCTAAGAGTATTAAAATATGATGCTTACAAATAAATAATATTGTCGATTACAAAAAATTTATCGTTAATACTAAAACTAAAATCGCTTAATGTAAACGGTGAGATAATATATAGTTTATTGTATACTTTTTTCTATGGTTTTAGGATAGTTTAATCTAACTTAAAAGCTTAAAAACCATAAAATAACTAAAAATGCCTCGTTGTTGGTATAATTCACTATTGTTAATTATCGTCAACAATTATTATAAAATTTTAAATTATATGAATGGGTGAATGGTGTTTTTATCTAAGGGCAACACCTAACCTTTACAAGTAAACTAGAGGATTAACAATGTATTATACTATACATTCCTATATAAATCTTACACTCATTTATTATAAAATCAATAAAATATTTATTGGGTGATAGGTTTAAAAGCACACACGCGAAAGTAGTTTAGGTGATATAAATATGGAGACATCCCAAATTATTAAAGTAGTCGTCGCGGGTATGGCTGCTGCCATTACGTTGCCGATTACTCTAATGTTGTTCGCAGAAGCCAACACTACCGGCGTAGACTCTACGACCTTAATGGTCTTTAAGCTGCTCCCGGTCATCATCTCGCTGGCGGTCGGACTTGGCTTCTTCAAGCTGATTGAGAAATCCTAAAGAAAAAATCGTTAATAACGATTTTACTTATATGTTTTCATGTCAGCTATCAAAAGCCTCATTAGGAAAAGTGGTGTTCTTAGCAATGAGAATACCACTTTAATATTTTACCTCTTATTCTATACTGGCGTTATCTCCGAATATGTGGGAGATAGCATAAAAATAAACCCAAACTACAAAACAATAATAATCATATTCCTAGTAATGGGAGTAATTCCTATTATATTACAATTCATAGTGTACGATGAGAAAAACTCGTTATATTCTAATTTATTCGATATATTATCATTAATTTATCTTGTAATCGGATTATTACTAATTAACGCAGGATATCTTAATGGGTGTGGCCAACCATTACCATACAACTTTTTCTATACACTAAGTAATTACACGCCTAATAATCCTAATAAAATCAATTTCTATTATAATAACTGGACGATAAATGGAAGTGTTTAAACATGAAGTACAATTCAATAATACTAATAATATTAATTGCCATAATTTCACTTATGGCGACCGTACAGAATGTAAACGCATATGTAACGAGTAATAACGGCCAAACCGCTACCGGATATATGGCTTCATCAGTAAATGGAATGATGACATATCCAATTAATATTGCTGGTTCAATTGGTGGTAAACTTAACGGCGTTATGATTGACCTTACCGATTATTCTACAATAAGTAGTATAAGAGTATCCGGTCTTAATCCCATAAACACCTATTCGTTAGATAACATTATATTTAAGGATAATGGCACACAAGTAGGAACTGGTATAATATCGTGGTATAAAGGTGGAGATGTAGTAGTAAGTTTTTATACGTTTACAGATACAAATATGGGAAATAGAACAATAGTAATTTATGATTCTACCAATTCATACAATTTTGGTAGTGGTTCAAACCCATACTATAACACATATTTCCTATCAAGTGCTCCATATAGCAAAGGTAATCTTCCAACTAATCATACATGCCCTGCGTATTTAATAGATACTAGTAATGCCTCAATAGGAAATAGCGCCCAGTATATTTATACTACTACATATACCACTAATTATCGTTTTGCGTATATGTTAGAGCTTGATGGCGGTATTACGAATAATAATAATTATTATTATCCTAAAATATACGCATACAAATTTTTAACAGGTGTAAATACAAAAGGAGCTAATGGTATTAGCTATATTAGTAAAGTTACTCTCACCGATGTTAGTTCTAACACTATTTTAGGACGTGAGCCTTCATATACTGGCGCAAGTGGAACAGAGAGTAGCGCCAACAATTATACTACATGGAGTAGCTCTTTTGGTAGTATCGCTAATATGAGCGAGACTTATAATGTAAGTGTAACTTTTAATGAAGTAGGACGCGGCGAAGTTACTTTTAATGATATAATAACTCTCACTGCACCCGGTTATTCACAGTTTTATTATCAGGGATTAATATATGACTATCTCGGAAATACTATCAGTAATGCTATGATAATATTAAAAGATAGTGATACTAGTAGTGTTTTATATACAACTTATAGCGGAGTTAATGCAGGATATATTATTCCTATTCCCGGTAATGTTTTCAGGGGAGAAAATTTACAATTAGTAGCGAGTAGTAACGGTTTTGGAAGTGACACATACAGTACTACATATGATAATGATTTTACACAGGCAAATAGCGCATATGTAACACATAATTTTAATCTTCCAAAACTAAACGGCGCACAAACATCTTGCGATTTAGCCGTCTATGTATATGATGGAAGCACTAATAGTTTTATTAGCGGTGCAAGTGCTATCGTCTCAAACGCTACATATACGAATTCACAAACAACAGGATTAAACGGACAACCAGCAACATTATTTAATGTACCATTTGGAACGTATACACTTGAATGTAGCTATCCCGGTTATACAGATAGTACTCAATCACTTGTTGTTAGTCAGAATATGACAATGAAAATACCCGTTATAATATGGCTATATGGTTCTAATAATGGTGGTGGAAGTGGTAATCCGACTTATAACCCTAGCGCATTTCCAACATATAACCCTAGTGGTCAACCTACATATTCTCCCACTACAATAGCTAATAGTATAACTCCAACGCCTTCGGCTTATCCTAATGGGTCATATCCTAATGGTGGTAATGGCGGTAATGGAAATTATGATTTGTGGGATAATATTCTTAACGGTTTAGGTTTACCTGAAAGTGTCCATCCTCTTGTAAACGGCCTTATAGTTGTTGCTATTTGCGCGTGTTTGGGTGCGGTTATTACCGTTAACACTCCTAATATTTATCTTATCGGGCTTTTTGCAATGATAGGAATATGTTTAGACGTGTTTATGCAGGTTTGGCCGTGGTGGTATTTAGTCGCTATATTAATACCATTATTAGCACTCGTAGCATACAGGTTTAGCGGTGCCGATGGAGGGAGTAAGTAGAAATGGCTAATGATACACAAATTTTTAGCGGTATACTAATATACCTGATATTGGTAATAATAGTATTAACCGCTATTTTTACCACATCACCTGTAAATAATAACATAAATGTGGCATTATTCAATCAAAATACTACACAGGATTTTAGGACGGATATTCCAATAGAAAATCTTGATATATATGTAGCGGCAAGCACACAAATGCACTATTCCGTAAGTAGTACAAGAGGATTATTTATGGATTATAAGGCAACAGGCATAGGTTACGGTATTGAAAAATGGCCACTTACAATGATGACAGGTGGCTCATGGACAACATTTGGTAATGTATCCTATGTTCTTAATGGTCAACCAATTATCAGCGAAAAATATTGGTTAAAAGGAATGACTAGTATAATTAATCCCAATGATGATAATTCACTATATATTCTAGTGAATGATTTTCCACAACCACTATTATTAGATGATACATATAGTATACGTATCACCGATGTTGGCAATGGATATAATACGTTCTATATTCATGAAAAACTTGTTAGTGGAACACAGGATATTATAATCGGAAGTTATCCTGTTAGCGATTCATATAATTTTACATATTCTTATAACTATGTTACTGGAATGTGTTTATTATACGATGAAAAGACACAAATAGCAAGTATAAAATTCAATACGTATACATTCACCACTAGTGATGCATTACAAACGTATGAAGCTAAGGTACGACCACACATGATTATTATTAATAATTATGATATGAGTATTATAAGCGCATACGACAATAGTATTCATTTTAATAGCGGTCTTGATTTTGGAAATGCTCTTAACGTACTTGCTAGTGTAGCAATATGGGATTTTAAGGGAACATATCTTCCAGCGCCATTACAATTTTTATTTATCACGGTGCCGGAGATAATACTAATATTAATAGGATATAGATTAGTAAGGGGTTTGAGTTAATATGATGTTGAAAAAAATATTCTGTATACTATTCCTATTATCATTTTGTATGATAGGAATAGCAAACGCTAACGATGGAACACAGGAAAATTATGGTCTTACATTCATAACAAACATGAGTATTGCATTAATTGTTATCTATGTTTGTTGTGGATTAATGATTCTATTTACGAGTAAATTTTTACTCCACATTTTATGGTACTCAGTAAATCTACTAATACTTGCTAGTTTTAACTCTACAAATAGTAGTACGGGAGACTACATTTTTATAGCCATAATGGTACTAATAGGATTCTGGAGAACATACAGTGATTATAGCGACGGAACACTAGATTAAAAATGGAGATGAAAAAATGATAGGAACACTCACAAAAATAATGAACGATATTTCAAGAACACCCTACAAAATAGGAATTTTCGTTAATAAAGGTATGCGCTACACAACCAAATATTGTGCTATTAATGAGCGTTTTGATTTGCCGTTCGGTAGCTATAATGATAAAACACCATATCTTATCGACGGCCATAAATACTATTTTATGTGGGATATCGAGAACGCACTAAACTATATCGTTAAAAAAGAAGCAGAAAAAGAAAAACAAGATAAAGAAGATTTAGAGAAAATCAAGGGAATAATACCAAAATTCTCCGCTGAAATGAAAGAACTAAGAAAATTCCTTATTGATGCTCACGGAATTACGATAGACCTTAAAGAATCTGACCAAAATTTTGATAGTCTCACTCTAGAGATAGAGAAGATAAGTCCGGTAGAATTAAAAGCCACTCGTGAGATGACAAGCTATACTAAAGCCGTTGCCGCAAAAAAGAAAGAACCTATGAAATTACCTGATATTGGTTCAATGCTTCCGTATATCGCTCTATTAATATTAGCGGTATTTGCTACTAAATATATGGGGTGGTGGTAAGTAGTGGAAAAACAAACATTTGAAGCAGTAATGAATAGTGGTGAGAACATACCCACTAATGATAAAAACGCTGTTAGCCGTATTGACGATATTATACGGATGATAAAAAGCATATTTGTTACAGATAATAAGGAACAAACAAGCAATTTATCATCTGTTAATGTTGAGGGGTTACAAGAGATTGATACGTATGTTAAGTATCATTCTATCAAATATGGTTTTGAGGATAGAGTAGCACGTAATTTTTATGAGAATATTCTTATTCTCAATCAATCGGTTGATGGATGGAAAACTGATAAACTTATTGCTGCTTTTCAACCTATCCATACTGAAATTAAGGATGAAAATAATATTCAGGGTGGTAAACTCATAAAATTAGGATGAGATAAAATATGATTAAAAACCTTATTCGTCTCATTTTTTGCATATTAGGGTTTGTTGGTATTGTTGGTAATATTGACGACACAATAGTACAATGTGATGGCACATTAGAAGGTAATGGTAAAACCCTTACGATGATAAAATACTTAGCTTGTAGCGCATATTATGACCATATGCAGGTTATAACAAATATTTACACAGAAATACCTGACGCTAAGACAATGACCGTTAAGGAAATGGTAAAATATTTTAATGAAGGACAACTAAAAAACTGTATAATAGGTATTGATGAGCTTACAAGCACGGGATTAAGTAGTCTAGGTACTAAAAAAGTTGTACTAGAATTCTATAACTCCCTTATTAATCAAATACGTAAAGGAGATAATACCGGATTTTATACACAACAAAGATTTAAAGAAGTACCTAAAGGAATACGAGAACGTACTAAGCAAATTATCATGCCTGAAAAATACCATAAAGACGACAATACCCTATGTTATTTTCATAAGTGCGAACGACCACATTATATTAAAGTATTTCTCGTAAGGCCATTTTATAAAATGTTAGAAATATTAGATTGCGAAAAATGGGGAAAACTCTATAACACTAAAGAAGTTGTGCATATGGAAGATTTAACGGACGTGATAAAATGAGAATAGAAAAAAGACTTGAAAATAGTTATACAAAACGAAAATACCTTATAATAGTATTAATCGTTTTTGTTTTCATTGGTGGATTATACGGATATATGTATGCGTATGATATGATAGCCGGTCATCATACCATTACACCTGTCACCACACCAATACCTTCAGTTAGTAATATCACGTATTTACATGATAATCAATATATCATGAATGGTACGATATATACATATGATTCATGCCGTTTACAGGGTGATAATGCTCCCTCTAGCGCGGGAGCATCACCCGGAAGCGGCATACCCTCGGAGTCGCCCGGGATGGGGAGCGTCTTAGCGTCTCCTACTCCACGCCCTGTGTCGCCTACTCCGGGTTTAATTAATGATAATACTCCTATTGTAATTCCTTTTGAGAGTTTAACGGATTTAAAGGGTAGTGATGTGGTAAAACTAGTTTATACTGAGTCACCATCCGTTAATCTTGGGGATTTAATACCGATGGTGAATGATAGAGTATGGTATATGTCTCGTAATTATGCGTATATTGGTGATACTATGGCTCTTGGTATAGCGTTATATAATCCTAACAATTTTACAATTATACCAAGTGTAGTATTATACGTATATGATAATACTAATAGTCTTTATAAGACTATTCCTATTGTTGTGAATGATGTTAATGACACGATTTATCCGGGTATGACGCTTGAAAAGTATGTGAGCGTAAAAATTCCATATGATGTGAATGATAGATATTATTTGCATCCAGGTTACTACATATTCAAATTAGAGATATTAGACCAAAACGGAAATAGGGGAGTTGAAATTATAAAACAAATGAATATATTACAATAAAATAATAATCTTTGTGGGAGTACATGAATAAAAATCGCTGTACTCTCCCACATATTTTTTATTTTTTGTTTTTTGAACGTTTAAGTT
>Ga0187806_1000409_pt1 | contig 10548 bp, 9 predicted proteins | sample NC_wetland_sal_i_7_FD_132470 | JGI IMG/M metagenome (GOLD analysis project Ga0187806, IMG submission 132470) | Wetland sediment microbial communities from Neuse River Estuary, North Carolina, USA - ASW_1 | ecosystem: Environmental > Aquatic > Freshwater > Wetlands > Sediment | place: USA: North... | reverse complement strand
CCGCGCGCGAGCGGGTCCGTGTTGTCAACGTGCTGAGCCGCTGGTGCCGCGCTGTCAGCGATCCAAGGCATGCCCTCCTGCGCCCTGACGCGCCCGCCGCCAACTACCAAGGGTTGCTCACCGTTCTCACGACGGCCTGGGCCGAGGCAGCGCTCGACGAAGACCGACTGACCCGGCTCGCGGGAGAGCTCTTCGGCGCATTCCTAGGAGACGGCAAGTCACCAGGCTTCCTTGGCCGCGCTGACCATGACCTGCGGGAAACAGCCCTGGACCAGCTTGATGACGCCGTGCGCGAGTGGGCAGCCGGGCTCGCCTACCTGGCCTTGCGGCCGGATCGCCCCTGGAAAGCCATCGTTTACGAATGGCAGCCTTACCTCCGCACCGGGCTCATCGACACGGATGCCATGATCGTCGGTGAACAAACCGTCGCTCTTGCTGAACGTGTACTCGGCTACAAGATGACGGCCGGGGCCATCGAAGACGTTCTCCTCGCACGGGCGGACTATCTAGATGAGGCGAAGTGGTGCGAGAACCTCGCGCGCGCCCTCGGGCTCCGGAAAGTCGCCTTGAAGACGGTAGACAACCGGTTCGTGTCGCTACGCATCTCGCTGCAGGACATCAGCGCACCATTGACTGACCCTCGCGTGGTAGAGGCCGCTTTGCAGGCGATGAGGTTCCGCAAGGTCGGCGCGATAGGCATCGAGACCGCCGACCTCACAATCGTGCTTCAACCAGGTCACCGGGTTTGGGTTAAGGCCCGCGGAGGAAGTGCCGAAGGGACTGTGCCCTCCAATGTGATCTTCACCGACGAGCGCCTCGCGGCCGTCGAGCGCCAGGGTGGGGCGCTCAGCGAACTCTTGGGACTTACGGCTGATGTGGCGTAGCCACGTCGACGCGCACTCGCACGGCTCCCAGCGATGGTGACCAAGCCCGGCTCCAACGGGTGACGTATCCGACACTGACGGGAAACTAGCCCCTCATCGAGGGCGCCAGCCAGCTACGGGGGGAGACCAAGTAAGCGCGAAGGGGCAATGGGCTGGTAAGGCGGGCCGGATGGTCCGGGTTAGTGATGGCTTGCGCTGATTGGGTTGCGGTTTGGTGAACCGCGGGGTGGGAGCGCAGCGGGCCGGCAACGCCGAGGGGCCGCCACCGCTCGGGACCTGGTCGTTAAACCAGTGGAACGAAACCAGAGGCGCAGGATGACGTCCAGGGCGGCCGCGACGACGACGTAGCCGAGGACGAACATCGCCGCCAGGGCCACGGCAACCCTCCAGCGCAGCGATGGCCGGGGGTAGCCGGCAAACACCGAGCTTACGGGCCGAGCTGGTAGCCGGCGCCGGGGACCGTCTCGGTCACCGGCGGCTGGCTCAGCTTGCGGCGCAGCGTCATCACCGCCACCCGGACGGCGTTGGTGAACGGGTCGGCGTTCTCGTCCCATGCCCGGGCGCGTCCTCCAGCTCGAACGCTCACGTCCGGGCCAGGCCCCCGAGCCGGCTGCATCGGCCGAGCCGGGCGATACCTCCTATCACCGACGCTGCGTGGCGCCAGGCTCCCGCCAGCGAGCGGCGCGCCCAGGTCATCGGCAGGTCCTGGTCCCAGCCGCCTGCGATGAAAGAGGCACGGACGCCTGGCGCACCCCGGAAGACACTGATTGCCGCGACCTGCTGTCCGGCGCTCACCGAATTGGGGTACAAGGATCGAACCGCGCGTCACCCGACAAGGACGCCAGCTGGTCATTGCCGCTCTGACATTGTTTCCGGCATCGAGACCGCTGCCGATAACAGTCCGGCGCCCTTGTCTCATCTCGTTAGACTCCAGCGCCATGGACTACCAAAGGGCTGAGACGACGCTGCGAGCCTACATGGAGCTCGTCGGCCAATGCGAGGAGCGGGCGGAGTCGCTCTCAGAGGAGCAGCAGACTGCAGTCCCTGCTCTCAGGATGCCCGCCCGCCGCGTCAACGGGGTCCTCACCAGCCTGACTCCCGACCACGGCCGGGTGACAGGCAAGACCCTCAGAGACCATATGGCCGCACTCCCCCTTGTCATGCGGGCCCTAGCGCTGATCGATCTCACTCGCCAGATGAAGGCCGCCGAGGGCGAGTTCGGCTCTCCCGTGCTACCGATGAGGCTGCTCGATCCGCTCGTCCAGGACGCAGCCACCAGACATTGGCAGTTCGGCCACTACCGGATCGCCGTTGGCGAGGCGGCCACCAACGTGGACCGGTACACCCAAAGGCGTCTTGAGCGATTTGATATCTCCGGTACCGCGCTCATGGAAGCGGCATTCAGCACCAATCCGCCGCAGGCCGGCAAGCCGCGACTGCGATGCCCGGGCAACCAGGCCAGCGAGGCTGTTAAGTCACAGCAGACCGGGGCGCTGAACTATGCGAAAGCCTGCTTCATGACCATGCGGAATCCGGCGCACCATCAGAAGGGCGACTGGAACCCGCTCACTGCATTCCACCATTTGGTCTCTCTCAGCCAGGTGGCCTGGTGGGTCCGAAACTGGGATCTCGTAAGCTACGTGGCACCCGATACAGCACAGGGCCAGGGTCATTGAAGAAGTATCAGCGCATGGGTCAGACTGACGCGCGACCATGGTCGCCCAGGATGCCGCAGAGCGGTGATTTCTTCGCGCGCATAATTCCTTTTCGGGCGCGGCTCAGCCGACCACGCCGACGTCTGCACTGCCGACCAATCAGGCGGGACTGCGTGCTGATCCCCGGACCAAGTTTGATCACGCACCGTGGGCGAACGCGGCAGGGGTGGCGCGCGCCGAGCGCCGACTCGGCGCGGCGAAGCGCTGTGCCGGCTGCGCGAGCGTCAACGTGCAGAATGACCAGATATGGGCGGGCCACGGGACTGCCGCGGTCAGAGCAGGGACCAAGGGCTCTGTAGCTACGCACCAGGGCCGATCGAACGTAGATCCCTGGAGGTGCGTGGTGAACGTGCTCGTGGCCTACGCCACCAAGAACGGCTCGACTCAGGAGGTGGCCAGCGCGATCGCCGCGTCCTTGCGCGAGCACGGTGCGCAGGTCGCGTTGTTGCCCGGCCGGGCAGTGCGAGAACCAGTCGCCGGATACGACCTGGTCGCGCTCGGCGCGCCACTGTATTCCGGACGCTGGCACCGTGACGCCCGGGGATTCCTCAGGCGCCATCGCCGGGAGCTTTCCGGCGCAGCGGTGGCCGTGTTCGGGATGGGGCCACGCAACGACACCGAAGAGGCCTGGCGGCGCTCCCGCGCCCAGCTTGACCGGGTGCTGGTCAAGCGTGCCTAGCTGGACCCGATTGCGGTAACTGTCTTCGGTGGCGTCGACCCGCCGGGGCGCGGTAAAGGCTCACGGCGGGATCTGCGAAACTGGGACATTATCCGGGCCTGGGCCGCAACGGCCCTCGCCGCCGCAGGCGAAACCCGGCAAGACGGTAGCACCGCAGCTTCCGCGCACATCACTCGGCAACATAGTCCCAAGCCCGGGCGCTAGCCGCGCTCGCACGGGACGCCACCGTGGACTGCGGGCACCCGCGGCGTGACCGTGGCGCCAGTCTCCCGCCTGAAAGGTCCGCACCCCCGGACCCCGCTACCGGGTCCCCGGGAAACGCGCCCGCCCGTTGACCCGGGCACCGGGCCGGGTCCGGGCCATGCCGCTGGCGGTTCGCCGCTCAAGACACCGCCTTTGGCGACGTCATCTCGGCGAGGTCGCGGTGGGCCGACCAGATGACATCCCGTGCCTGGTCACGCAGCCCGGCAATGTCGTGATGGGTCAGGCCGCTGGTCTGCAGCGGGCGCCCTACGACGATGCGCACCTCGCCGCTGCGGATTGCCCGTTGCCCGGGTTGCCAGATCCGCCGGGTGCCATGGATGGCGGCCGGCAAGACCGGCACCTGATTGGTGACCGCGATGATGAAGGCACCGTCTTTGAACTCACCGATCGTGCCATCCGGTGAGGCCCTGCCCTCCGGATAGACCAGCAGCGAGTGCCCGGCCGCCAGATCCCGGGCGGCAGCATCGTCGATCTGGCGGAAGTCGGGGGAATCCCGGTCCACCTCGATCATCCCTATAGTGCGCATCGCGCGGCCGAACAGCGGGATCCGGAACAGCTCACGCATGGCCAGGGCCCGCAACGACAACGGCAGCGCCCGCAACTGCGCCATCGGGTCAAGGTCAGACTGGTGATTAGACACAACGACATAGGTGACGGCCGGCTCGACATGCTCAAGGCCATCCACAAACACTCGCGCGCCCGCGGCGCGCAGCCACACCGCCGCGCACCACCGCACCACCCGGTCAGTGACAGCCGAGTCAGCCCGGGCTGATCCGCGGCACAGCACCAGCAGGGCACTCGCCAGCGTCGCCAGCACGCCCACGGCCAACGCCGGCACCGTCCGCCAAGCCACCCATCCACCCTCTCGAGACCCACCCGCGCACGGCGGCGGGGCGCCCGCCCAGAAGCTGCAGCAGCGGCCAGCCGCCTGCCCGCCACCCGGCCAGTGTTCCCGCATCCCCAAGCCGCGGCAAGTGGCATCCGGGCTCGCTGCTGCGCCAGATCGACGGTCGGTCACGCGGCGCGATTCAGGGCGCGGTAGCGAGCGGCACGCTCGCGTGGGCTCCGCGCGAGATGCAGGACACTCCGAAACGGCAAGGGGATTCAGCGCGTGCTCCCGCGCCGGGCGGGACGTCCCTGAGAGTGTCTCTGCGACGCTGCCAGCATAACTTCCGGGGTGTGCCCTGGTCCGGCCGGCGTGCCGGTGCCGCCTCGATCCGGTGCCGGCTCTGGCGGTCCTGCCGTGACCGGCGGGTGCCCGCTGGCCTGTCAGCCGTTCTGCTTGTCCCGCCAGGACACCCATTCGCGCAGCGGGCTCAGGTCGTAGTCCGGTCCGCCGGTAGTCCAGGTGAACAGCGTGAAGCCCAGGTCACGCAAGCCGGCCAAGGTGGTCCCGCGGCGCCGGGACACCGGCGCGGCACGCTCGATCTCACCCGGATCACGGCCGATCGCTGCGCAGCACTCATCCAGGACCGTCATCTTCCGCCGGAGCGCGCCGAGGTCACCGGAGGAGTGCCAGATGTCGGCATGCCTGGCCACCATGGGCAGCGTCTTCTTCTCCCCGCCACCGCCGATCAGCATCGGGATCTTCCTGGTGGGAGGCGGACTCAGCCGGGCGAGCCGGCGCTCGATCCTGGGCAGCGCCGAAGCCAGCTCATCCAGCCGTCCGCCCGCGGTACCGAACTCGTAGCCGTACTCGTCGAAGTCCTTCTGCCACCAGCCCGAGCCGATGCCGAGGATGAGCCGCCCGCCGCTGATGTGATCGACCGTGCGGGCCATGTTGGCCAGCAGGTCGGGGTTGCGGTAACCGTTGCACGTGACCAGCGCGCCGAGCTCCACCCGGGAGGTCGATTCGGCCCACGCGCCGAGCGTGGTCCAGCATTCGAAGTTCTTGCCCTCAAGGTCACCCGAAATCGGGTAGAAGTGATCGTAGTTGAACACGATGTCCACGCCGATGTTCTCGGCCTCGCGGGCGGCGCGCCGGACCGCGTCGTAATCGGCGTGCTGGAGCTGAAGATGCGCTGCGACCCGCAGCGGCCTGCCCCCTCTGGCCATAACCCGTCCCTGCTGCTCGTGCCGCCCAGCGCGATCACCACGTCCGGCGACAGGGCGCGGCAGCAGGCCGGCGCAGCCCCGGACCGATGATCCCAGACCAGGCAAGAAAACCCATGCCCAGCACCCGGCATTGTCCCCGCTGGGCTCCCGCCTCCCTCTCACCAGGGCTGCGGCCGTGAAGGCGCTGTCCTGCCGGGAGAAAGCAGGAAACGGCCGATCGACAGCAACAGCTTCAACTGCAGCAACAGACCGCGGGCTGCCGAGCCCAGTGCCGGAGGCTGCCTGAGCGCCGGCGGCCTCGATCACGCAACGTGACGTTGAACGTTTGGGACACTCAGCGCCAGCCAGCGCCGGATCGCCGAATACGGGTGCCTGGCTGCTGCGTCCAGAGCGCGAGACCCGCCATGCGGATGAAACAGTTCTGCATTGCCGGGTGTGAGTCAGCATGGCACCGGGCGCTCATCCGGCGAGATTGCACTAGCGGGGCGGAAATCCCCGGAATCTTACTTGCGACGGCACGCTTTGCCCTGCTGCCGGCTTCAGCTTGGCCGCTACCGCTCCCCGGACAACCGTCCGCGCTGACTTACGTGACGTGACTCTACGGTCGTTTGCGCCTGCACCCCTAGCCGCGCGGACCTTTCCCGGGCCGGCCTGCGGGCCGGCCTGTGCGGCCCGCAGAAAGCAAGAGCCTGGCCGACGCCGCACCTGACTTACCCCCAGGTCACGATCGCCGGCAGACGCGCACTGCCCGGGATGGCCCTGTACGTGCCCGTCGCCCGGGGACTTCGGTCCTGCCCGGAAGTGCCTTTCGCCGGCAAGAATTCGCTAAATACCCCCTAGGGTATATGCAGCGGGGCGCGACCGGACCGGAGGAAGAAAGCAGACGTGATGACGCAACGACTCACTGGCGGGCTACTCGCGGCCGCAGCCGCGACCGGCCCGCGCGGAGCGGCCGCCCGCGCGCACGCACCAGGGCCGGGACGATGACAGTGCCCCGGGCCGGGGACGCGCATACGGGCCGCGGCCAGGGCGTCCCCGCGTGCCAAGCGCGCTGGGCAGATCCGGGTCAGCACCCGCTCCGGCGCGCTCGCCGCCTCCGGCACGTTCCGCGCGGCCCGCAACCGGCTCTTGGCCGGGCAGTCCACCTGCCCCGCCCTTCAGCAAGGGAGACCGCCATGTCATCCAGGTATTACCATGCCGCCGCCGGCGCTGCGCTGATAGCCGCCGCGGCCCTCACCGCCTGCGGCACGGGTGCCAGCCCGGGCACGCCGGCCGCGGCGTTCAACACCGCCGATGTCACCTTCACCACCAGCACGCTGGGGCTGGAAGAGCAGGCTGCGGCCCTGGGCGGCACCGTCACCGGGCACACGGCAACGCCGCAGCTGCAGCAGTTCGCCGCCGGCATGCGGGCGCAGGCGGGCGATGCCCAGCGGCTACGCGGCCTGATGGGCGACTGGCACCAGCCCATGCCCGCGCCGTACTCACCCGGCGCCAGCCTGCCCGCCGCAATGACGGGCGCCGGCATGATGAATGCGGCCGGCTGGGCCGAGATCAGCCGCCAGCACGGGCAGTCGTTCAACAGCGACTGGCTGAACGCCATGATCGGCAGTTACAACGCCGAGGTCGCCCTGTGCCAGCAGGAGCTTGGCTCCGGCGCCAGCCCGCAGGCCCGCGCGCTGGCCCGCACCATGCTGGCGCAACGGCAATCCGGACTCGCCCAGCTGCAACAATGGCAGGACGACGGCCAGCAGATGGGCATGATGGGCTGATAACCACAGCCGCCCGGGACGCCGGGCAGAAACGCAAAGCGAGGAAAATCCCGGGGACCCGTGGCCTGGCGCGCCGAGGGCGTGACCGCTGAGGAACCGCGCCTGCCCAGTTGCCTCCCCGCCTGCGAAGTTCCGGCGGTCCCGCACACCGGTACTGGTGTCCAGCCGCCGGCATGGCGAAAAGCTACCCCTGCCTTTCGCGCAGACCGGCCAGTAAGCGCGACCGCGATCACAGCGGGCCAGTACCAGGAAGCTGCGCATTAGGCGGTTCCGGCGGAGGTGAGCTGTTCGTGGCGGCCTTCGTCTCGGCTGCCCGGGTGGTGCGTGGCGGGGGTTGTGCCACGCTTGGGGTGCGGAGGGATCAAGACGTCATGACCGGGTTTGCCGCAGCTACGACGCTGTCGCCGGGAAGTACGCGGACGCCTACGGCGGCGAACTCGCCGGCAAGCCGCCCGGCCGGGCGCTCCTGGCCTGCCTGATCGAGCAGGCCGGGCAGGGCACGCCGATCGCGGATGCCGGCTGCGGCACGGGGCACATCGCGGCCTGGATCGCCGGCCACGGCCGGGCTGCCGTCGGCACCGGCCTGTCCGCTGGCATGGTCGCCGCGGGTCGGCGGGCGTATCCGGATACCGAGTTCCGCGAGGGGGATTTCCTTGACCTGCCGGCCCGCGATGGCGAGTCCGGGGCCGTCGTCGCGTTCTACCCGGTCAGCCGCCTGGAGCCTGGCGAGCTTGCCCCGGCCTTCAGGGAGATCTGCCGCGTGCTGCGGCCCGGCGGGCTCATGCTCGTTTCCTTCCACGTCGGTTCCGAAGCCAGGCACGTGGACCAGTGGCGGGGCCAGGACGCAGACGCCGGCTTCCGTTTCCTGGAGGTGGCGGACGTCGCGCAGGCCATGGAACGCGCCGGCTTCAGCATAGAAGTCCGGCTTGAGCGCGCGAGCTACGCAGGAGCCGGCACCCGCCGCGGATACCTGCCGGGCCGTCGCCGGAATTGAAAGATGTGCCGCCAGCGCCCTGCCGAATCGGATCGGCTGACTTGCGGTCGGACGCACGGCCGCGGCGCGCAGATCATCCGATTCCAGCGCCTCCGGCACATCGAGCGCTTGTGAGGGAAGGTGATCGCGTTTCTGTATGTGCGGCGCGTGCGTGTGGTCGCCGGGTGCCGCGCCCATGGGGCTCTGACGGCCGGGTGCCGCCCGCCGCCGGCTGCGGCGGGCGCGCGGTCCCGGCTGTGGTGATCTAGCGCTAGTCCCTGGTGAAGACGGCGTGGATAGTGACCGTGTTCTGCATCGAGGCCATGTTCATCTTGTTGAAAGTGATCCCGAACTCGGTGCGGTCAACGCGCACTGTCGCGTCGAGGCAGACCTCGCCGTCGCCGGCCAGGGCGGCCGTCGCGGGGAACGAGAGCGGCCGGCTCTGGTCCCGGACGGTGAGGGTGCCCGAGACCGTCATGCCCGCGGCGGCGAACTCGACCCCTGCGAGCGCGAAGGTGATCGCGGGGTAGGTGTCGCTGGCGAAGAAATCGCCGGAGCGCAGGTGCTCATCGCGCTTGCCGATCTTGGTGTCCAGCGACGCGGTCTTCACCGCCAGCTGACCGGTCACCTCGCCGCCGGCCGTGACGGTACCCGCCCCCTCCACCTCGCGGAAGACTCCCCTGATGGGCAGGAGCCCCCACATGCTCTTGCTCTTCAGCGCCACGGTCGAGCGCGCCGGGTCGAGGGTCCACGCTCCGGCGACCGCGCCGCTCGCGAACTGCTCCGGCAGTCCCGGGGATGCCTCCCCGGTCGATGTACTCATAGAAACCCCCCAATGAACAGGTGATACAAGGCAGATAGCTGAGGCCTGAGGACTCAATAGTCCGGCCTGGGCTAATTTGTACAGGTCGTGACAGGTGAGCACAAGCTTCCGAACCGGGGGATCTTTCCAAGCCACTGCCACGCAGCCGCAAGCTGCGGACTACGGCGCCTGCCAGCCCGAAGCCGCGTCCGATTCGGCCGTGTCCTGCGGTGGCAGCTGGCGCACCATGCACCAGCCTGAGCCAGGCTCCCGGGATGGCCGGCCCCCTAATGCGCGCGCCCAGACGTCGGCTGGCCGCGCCTTTAAGCACGCAGATCACCCAGATCGGCACCCTGGCGGAGGTGGTGTCATCACCCCGAGTCGACCGTACATATCGGCGGTTCCGGCGCGTGGCTCTTGTCTTGATGTCTCACTCAGTGTGAGTGTGTGAGTGGCCGTGCATCCCCTTCCTTAAAAGCTGGGATGCCGGCATGCACCCGGCGCCGTGATTGGCGGGACAGGATGGCTGACGCTGGAGATACGGCAGCTGAGGCAGCTGCTAACCGGGACCTGTGGACCCAGGCGAACCACGAGTACGGTGATGACCATGCCGACTGGGCGTGGGCCGCCGACGACATCACGTGGGGCATCTTCAACGTGCCCGAGCAGCAGCTCGGCGTGCTCGGCGACGTCCGCGGCCTAGACGTGGTCGAGCTCGGCTGCGGAACCGCGTACTTCTCCGCCTGGCTAGCCCGGCGGGGAGCCCGGCCGGCCGGAGTCGACCTCACCGCGGCCCAGCTTGCCACCGCGCGGCGCTGCCAGGAGCGGTCCGGCGTCTTCTTCCCGCTCATCGAGGCCGACGCGGGGGATGTCCCGCTGCCGTCGGGCAGCTTCGACCTAGCCGTGTCGGAGTGCGGTGCGAGCCTGTGGTGCGACCCGGCCCGCTGGGTTCCCGAGGCCGCCCGGCTGCTGCGGGCAGGCGGGCGGCTGGTCTTCCATACCACGAGCGTCCTGGCCGCCGTGTGCTGCCCGGAACCGCCCGGGCCTGCCCGCCGGGAACTGCTGCGCTCGCAGCGGGAGGCACGCCGGCTGGTAACCGCCGAGGGCGGGACAGAGTTCCATCCCGGCTACGGGGAATGGATCACGATCTTGCGGGCCAGCGGCTTCGCCACCGACGACCTCCGCGAGATCTACGCCCCGCCCGATGCCACCGATCACCCCTACTACCAGCTGGCGACCGCAGAATGGGCACGCCAGTGGCCCGTCGAGGAAATCTGGGTCGCCCACCTCGAGCAGTGACACGCGAGCCGGACTGCAAAGCTGAGCCGTCGGCTCGAGATCGCCGATTACGGGCGGCCGTTAGCCAGGGACATCTCGCACAGCGGTGAGCGCAGATCATCCATTATG
>Ga0187806_1000405_pt1 | contig 10556 bp, 10 predicted proteins | sample NC_wetland_sal_i_7_FD_132470 | JGI IMG/M metagenome (GOLD analysis project Ga0187806, IMG submission 132470) | Wetland sediment microbial communities from Neuse River Estuary, North Carolina, USA - ASW_1 | ecosystem: Environmental > Aquatic > Freshwater > Wetlands > Sediment | place: USA: North... | reverse complement strand
TTGAGCGGCCAGCTTCACATCGACGAAGAGCATCCAGAGAACTCCTGGGTGGAGGCAGAGGTAGATGCGGCCAGTATTGATACTCGTGATGAAAAGCGCGACGGCCACCTGCGCTCGCCCGATTTCTTCGATGCGGAAAAATTCCCGAAGATCACTTTTAAGAGTACTAAAGTTGAACATGTCGGCGGCCAGGACTATAAAGTGGCCGGGGATCTGACGATGCATGGAGTTACCATACCCGTCACCTTTGATGCAGAATATTCAGGGCAGCTTCAGAAAGATGCATTCGGACTGCGGCGCGCCGGCTTTGCAATCAAGGGGATGATCAACCGCAAAGATTTTGGCTTGAACTGGAATGTGGCACTTGAGACAGGCGGTGTGATGGTTAGCGACAGGGTCAATATCGAGATTGATCTCGAAGCGGTGCAACAGGTCCCGGCTGAGCAGGCGACTGCGGCGGCGCAAGCGTAATATATTACCGGCAAACTACATCATGGATTCTAAGGACACCTATGCGGGTGTCCTTATTTATTTCGTGTTCTTGCAACAGCCCTGACTACAAGCCCCAGGCAGTCGACACCTGGATTAAAAAGATGATATAATGTACGAGTAATTGGAAAAAATATTCTAATCGAGGACACAGCAAAATGCCAGATTTCAAGGTGGAAGCGCCATTTCAGCCCACAGGTGATCAACCAGAAGCCATCGCACAGTTAGTTGAAGGTATTCGGAATGGCTATAAGACGCAGACGTTGCTGGGAGTAACGGGCAGTGGCAAGACGTATACCGTGGCAAAGATCGTAGAGCAAGTGCAGAAACCAACGCTGGTACTTGCCCCCAATAAGACATTGGCGGCGCAACTCTATAGTGAGTACAAAGAGTTCTTTCCAAATAATGCCGTCGAGTATTTTGTCTCCTACTACGACTACTACCAACCCGAGGCTTACATCCCACGCACGGATACCTATGTCGAGAAAGAGAGCATGCTCAACGAAGAGATTGAGAAGCTGCGACTCTCCACAACACGCAGCCTGTTCGAGCGGCGGGATGTGCTGATCGTTGCCTCCGTTTCCTGCATCTATGGCCTGGGCAGCCCGGACGAATATGGCGAAGTAGTGCTCACCCTGAAGGTAGGGGAAGAGCGCCGCAGGGATAAGATCCTACGTCACCTGACGGAGATTCAATACGAGCGCAACGATGCCAACTTTATTCGCGGGCGCTTCCGTGTGCGCGGTGATGTATTGGAGATATTCCCGGCCTACGAAGATGTGGCGGTACGCGTCGAGTTCTTTGGCGACGAGATAGAGCGCATGACCGAGATCGATCCGCTTACAGGTGAGGTGTTGGGCAAGCGAACGCGCTTAGATATCTACCCGGCCAAGCACTGGGTCACGACACAGTCTCGCCTGAATAGGGCCATCGAGTTAATCGAACAAGAGTTGGAGGAGCGCCTGCAGGAACTTGAAGCCGAGGGCAAGCTGCTGGAAGCGGCACGTTTGAAGCAGCGTACCAACTTCGATATCGAGATGCTGCGCGAGACCGGCTTCTGCTCGGGCGTCGAGAACTACTCACGTCACCTGGCGGGACGAGCGGCAGGAGAGCAACCGTGGACACTGATGGACTATCTTCCCGACGACTACCTGCTCGTCGTGGACGAGTCGCATGTGGCGTTGCCGCAGGTGCGCGGGATGTATGCCGGGGATCGTTCGCGCAAGCAGGTGCTGGTTGATTACGGATTCCGCCTGCCTTCCGCTATGGACAACCGCCCATTGACGTTTGCAGAGTTCCAGCGGCAGATAAACCAGGCGCTCTTCGTCTCCGCGACGCCCGGCCCGTATGAATACGAACACAGCCAGCAGGTCGTCGAACAGGTTATCCGCCCGACCGGCCTCATTGATCCCGAGATCAGTGTGCGCCCGACCAAAGGGCAGATTGATGACCTGTTGGCTGAGATTCGCCTACGCGTTGGGAAGGGGCAGCGTGTACTGGTGACGACGCTGACCAAGAAGATGGCTGAAGACCTGGCTGACTATATGCAAGAGTTAAGCATCAAGGTACATTACCTGCACTCGGAGATCGAAACCATCGAGCGCGTGGATATTCTGCGTGACCTGCGCCTGGGAGTATATGATGTGGTTGTGGGCATCAACCTGCTGCGCGAGGGGCTCGACCTGCCGGAGGTATCTCTGGTGGCGATTCTCGACGCCGATAAGGAAGGGTTCTTACGCTCAGAGGGTTCGCTGATCCAGATTACGGGTCGCGCTGCTCGCCATGTCGAAGGCAGTGTGATTATGTATGCCGACACGGTGACCAGGTCAATGCAGCGGGCCATCGATGAGACGAACCGCCGCCGCAGGCTCCAGACAAGCTTCAATGAAAACCACCATATTACGCCGCGTGGCATCAAAAAGGACATCAAGACGCTTTCTGAACGTATCAAGGAAATGAGCGGAGTCCATGTTGAAGCGACGGATGGCAAAGCGGTTGCAATTGCATTGGCAGGTATCCCTAAAGATGAGGCACTGCGCCTGATTAAGGATTTGGAGTCGCAGATGCGGGCCGCAGCCAAGCAGTTGGAGTTCGAGAAAGCGGCGCAGTTGCGCGACCAGATCATCGAGATAAGAAGGTCCATGGTGGAATGAAAAAACCTGAGAACCTGCAATTATGCATTGCCCCATCCTGCAAACGCCTCCCCCACAACGCGATGGATCACCGCACGAAAGCGCCCCCAATCGCGCCACCGTCCATCAATCTCCTCACTATATGTTGTCTCCACCTGCTCCAGTCGCTCAGCCACCGAGAGCAAAGAACCCGGTTCCACCTCAAAGAATGCCTCTACCCGCTCACTCTCATCCAATGTTCCGAGCGTACCACCTACCTCATCCAGTAAGAAGGCAAAGGTGTAGAACACTGGAAGTGTCTCTCTTCCTCCATTCCTGAGCCGGTAAGCCACAGCTGCCAGGAAGCGGCGCACCTCGACCTGTAGACCCGTCTCCTCGTAGGTCTCACGCAGTAAAGCTGCCAGAATGTCCTCACCCTGATGAATCCCGCCTGTTGGCAGCCGAGATACCCCACGTGGGTAGAACACTTTGGTCATGGTCAGCAAATGACCGTTTGGGCGGAGTACAACCATACACACCTCGCCATAACGGTCGGTTTTGTTGAGCGGATCAAAGCGATAGTTGCTTGTTAACTCTACGACCCGCACCAGCGGCTGACCGTAAGATTGAGCCAGGTGCTCAAGTTCATGCTGAACCGTGGGTGGAAGTGATGGAAACATGCATACTTTCCCTTATTATCTCATGTGTTATTCACTGCATGGTAGTATAGCACAAGTAAGAACGTCAAGTGCAAGGGCACCTGGCATAGACTTATCATGCTTGACGCCAAGCTTGATCACGATGTATGCTCATGCTAAAGCAAATGAGGTGAGCGATGAATCAGCAAATTGAGCGAATTCTGAACCAGATACCAGGATGGAACGGGGTCGAAGCTGTAGTAACACCCCTGGTTGGCGGCATCACAAACCAGAACTATCGTGTTGATATTGGAGGAGAGACCTTCGTGCTACGTATAGGCGGCAAGGGCACACACCTGCTCGGCATCGACCGGGGACGCGAACGCACCTGCACTGCTATTGCTGCGCAGATGGGCGTCGGAGCCGAGGTTGTGCATTTTCTCGCCTCTGAGTCTGAAGAGGTTCTGATCACACGCTTCATTGTTGGCACGAGCATTGCACCAGAAACCGCTGCCCAACCTGAGACGCTACGACGTATTGTAGACTCTATGCATCGTTATCATGGTGGGCCAGACTTACCCGGCAGCTTCTCACCCTTTGAGACGGTGCGTAGTTATCACAAGCTGGCTCTCGAATATGGCGTTTCATTTCCTGACACACTACCCCAGGTGTTCGCGTTGATGACACAGATCGAACAGGCCATCGGCCCGCTAGATCAGCCAACACCTTGCCACAACGACCTGCTCGCCAGCAATTTCATTGATGATGGTTACACCATCCGCATTCTCGACTGGGAGTATGCAGGCATGGGCGACCTCTTTTTTGACCTGGGAAACTTTGCCGTTAACCAGTCACTGAACGAGCAGCAGTGTGAACTCCTCTTGCGCTATTACTTCGGTGAGGTACGACCGGCAGACGTGGCACATCTACACCTGATGCGCCTCGGTTCTGATCTGCGCGAGTCCTTCTGGGGCTTTCTGCAGCTGGGCATTTCTGAACTTGATTTTGACTATGCTGAGTATGCCCATCACCATCTCAACCGCTTCCTGCGTAATGTGGCCACACCCCAGTTCGAGCAGTGGCTACAGGACGTAAGACAATGACAGGAGACCAACGAGAGATCCTTCGCTTCGCTCAGGATGACAGCCAGATGGCTTCAGGACGTAAGACAATGACAGGAGACCAATCCATGCACGATCAGGCCAGAGCCGTTATCATTGGCAGTGGCATTGCTGGTTCCAGTATCGCCTACCATCTGACCGAACGAGGTTGGCGCGATATCGTCGTCCTCGACCAGGGGCCGCTGATCAGTGGCACCACGTCGCATGCACCCGGACTGGTGGGGCAACTGCGCTCAACAATCAGCCTGACGAAGATGCTGATGTATAGCATTGCACTCTACAAGAAGCTCCAGGTGGATGACATCCCTGGCTTCATTCAGGTGGGGAGCCTGCGGCTGGCCTCTTCACAGGACCGCATGGAAGAACTCAAACGCCAGGCGGGCTTTGCCAGGAGCGTAGGGCTGGCGGCAGAACTCATCAGCGCAGATGAAGCTCAACGGATGTTCCCACTGATGAGTATGGATGATGTTGCAGGAGCATTGTACCTGCCTACCGACGGCACTGCACGCGCCCCAGTCCTGGCGCAGGCGCTGGCAAACGCGGCCCAGCAAGGCGGTGCGACCTTCTACGCCAATACTCGCGTTACCGGTATCGAGGTCAGTAACGGGCAGGTACAGGTGGTAAATACCTCTCAGGGTCGCATTCGCAGTGAGATCGTGGTCGCTGCTACAGGTATCTGGTCGCCGCGTATTGGCTCCATGGTCGGCATCGCCATTCCGCTCATCCCGATGCAGCATCAGTACGCCACGACGGGCCTACTACCTGAACTGACAGAAGGTGGCAGTGTCCCCAATCTGCGCGACCCTGATAAGCTGGTCTATTTCCGCCAGGAAGGACAAAGCCTGGTGCTTGGTGGGTACGAGCGAGATCCATCATCGTTCGCTGTGGATGCCATTCCTGATGGCTTGAACCCCACTGTACAGGGATTCGACGATGCCCGTTTTGCCGGTTTGCTTGCTGGCTGCGTCGAGCGTGTCCCTTGTTTACGCGATGTCGAGTTGGTGAGGCGCGTCAATGGACTGGAGTCGTTTACGCCAGATGGTGAGTTTGTCCTGGGCGAATCTCCGGACGTGCGAGGGTTCTGGGTGGCTTGTGGCTTCTGCGCTCACGGCATCTCCGGCGCCGGTGGCGTCGGCAAGGTGATAGCGGAATGGATTGTGGAAGGTGAGCCTGAGCTGGACCTATGGCACATGGATATTCGCCGCTTCGGGGCCTATACCGCCAGCCGCCGTTATATCGCTACCCGCGTCGATGAAATCTATAGCACCTACTACGACATCAGCTATCCGATGAAAGAACGCAGCAGCGCACGCAACCTGCGCCTCAGTCCTGTATATAGCCGCCTTGAGGAGTTGGGAGCCGTCTTCGGTGAGAAGGCTGGCTGGGAACGGCCCAACTGGTTCACATGCAACGAATACCTGGCAGAAGGTCAGGGATGGCCAGTGCCTCAGGGTTGGGCAAATCACTACTGGTCACCTGCCATTGGAGCCGAACACCAGGCCACCCGTGAGCGCGTAGCAATGTTTGATGAAACCTCCTTTAGCAAACTCGAGGTATTTGGCCCTGGCGCATTAACCTTTCTCCAGCACATCACCGATAATCAGATGGACCAACCCATAGGCGCAATCACCTACACGCAGATGCTGAACACGCATGGGGGTATCGAGTGCGACCTGACGGTTACACGCCTTGCCGCCGACCGTTTCCAGATCATCACCGGCACAGCCTTTGGCATTCATGATCTCTCGTGGATGCGCAGCCAGATGCCGACTGATGGCTCGGTCTATATACAAGATGTAACCTCCAGTCGCTGCTGCATTGGTATATGGGGACCACGAGCGCGGGACCTGGTACAGCAGGTGAGCGAGAACGATTTTTCCAATGCGGCCTTTCCGTATCTGACGGCGCAACAGGTCACGATTGGTGACATCCCCGTGCTGGCGCTGCGTGTAACCTATGTAGGTGAACTCGGCTGGGAATTGTACGCGCCGATGGAATATGGCCTCAAGCTGTGGGATACGCTGTGGGAGGCCGGTCAGCCGCTCGGCATGGTAGCCGCAGGTTACCGGGCCATCGATTCGCTACGGCTGGAGAAGGGCTATCGCTACTGGAGCGCCGATATCCACTCGGAGTATAACCCGTACGAGGCGGGTCTGGGCTTTGCGGTCAAGCTTCAAAAGGGAGACTTCCTGGGAAAAGCCGCTTTGGAGCGCGTCAAAATGCAGGGTGTGACGCGCAAATTGAGTTGCATGGTCCTCAATGATCCGAGCGCAATCGCACTGGGCGGTGAACCATTGCTCGATGGTGAACGCATCCTCGGTCACGTAACCAGTGGAGGTTATGGCTATACCGTGCGACAGAGCATAATCTACGGGTATCTGCCAGTAGAATATACGACGCCAGGGATGCAAATTGAGGTACAATTATTTGGGATACGTTACCGAGCAACGGTGACGAAGGAGCCACTGTATGATCCGAAAAACGAAAAGATTAAGGCATTGTCACCCTGAGCGCAGCGAAGGGTCTATCTCGATGGGCAGAGAGATGCTTCGCTGCGCTCAGCATGACAGCGTTCAGAGCACAAAGGAGCACAATATATGGTTCCTTACCCGCTCCTACACAATCGCTACCGGGTCATCAACCAGGTAGGGACGGGTGGCTTCGGAGTCGTGTACAAAGCAGTTGACACCCAGCATACTGATCGCCTGGTCGCCGTCAAAGCGATCAACCTGAGTGGACTGAGACCCCAGGCTGTAATTGAGGCTACCGATGCATTCAATCGCGAGGTGCAGCTGTTGTCCCACCTGAGCCATTCCAACCTGCCGTGCATTTACGATCACCACACAACTCCTGAAAATTTCTACCTGGTAATGGAGTTCATCAAAGGCGAGACCATCGAGCAATGTATGAGCAAAGCGCCGGAAGGACGACTTCCACTCAGTGAGGTACTCGATATCGGCATTCAACTCTGTACCGTACTTGACTACCTGCATAGTCAACAGCCGCCTGTGATCTTCCGCGACCTGAAACCGTCCAACATTATGCGCACAACGCGGGGTCACCTCTACCTGATCGACTTTGGCATTGCGCGCCATTTCAAGCCAGGCCAGGCCAAAGATACAGCGGCGCTTGGTTCGCCTGGCTATGCTGCTCCAGAGCAATATGGCAGAGCACAAACAACGCCGCGCTCTGATATTTATAGCCTGGGAGCCCTGCTCCATCACTTGCTGACCACTCATGACCCTACGGAAACTCCCTTTCACTTTATACCTTTATGGCCAAACAGCCACCTGGCTATTGTCGAACTGGGAATGCTGGTGATGCAGATGGTCGAGCGCGATGCGAACCAAAGACCAGGAAGTATGAATATCATCAAGCAGGAACTACAACGTATTGCTCACGTATGGAAGGCGCTTAATATGCACTTTTGGCGACCAGGCCCGCAACATACTTCTCTGGGCCAGGCAAGATATTCGCGAATGTAGAGATACTTCGATACATCTACACCCGCTCACCGAGGTCATCGCACATCAATGGTAAAAGGCACCTCTAAAACAAAGAGTGGACAGAATTGATTTGGTTTGCAGATAGCACGCGCAGTGAAGATGAGCTTCGTCGTACCTGTACTCCGGGCAACAAAACGCCAGACACACACATGTTTGTTTTTCAGTGAATAGCCGAATGGGGTTTGTAATTGCAGTGTACCCTGAGAAGTACTGGGGCCGCGCCAGAGCAGACCAAAGGGCAGGTGAATTTCAATCACATCGCCGGTGTGTGCAATGATGACAGTGTAGCCCTGTTTAATACTAATCACCACATTCGGCGCTGGTGGCAGAGGATTTACTACGACATCACTTGGACAGCCAAAGGAAGTGCCGTATCCCTTCACTGTTTTATAGGTGGGTTTTGGGGAGGGATCAACACTGGTTCCTCCCGTGCTTGTTCCACTAGTATTTGTTCCGCAGGCTGCGAGCATCACGGCCAGCACAACTACGAGGGCAATAGTACACCAGGGTGATCGCTGTCTACTAATCTGAATTGTGTGCATGGCGCGCTCTCCCCGTCTTGTATGTTTCTCATATGTTCGTAACTCTTCAGGTGCCTGATTTCTCGCCGCCTCCGGCGGCTCGCGTCTTTTTTTACTGCGGGCTGTGCAGCCTGCGGCTGCACAGCCCGCAGTAAAAAACCTTTTGCGAACTACCGAAGGTGTTGAGGAATCTTGAAGAGCTACGTATATTCTACGCATAATTTCGACTCTCGTGTGTGCAGACGTTTCTTCGGTTAAAAAGTTCCACTAATTAGTCTCAGGTACCAGGGGCTTAGGTTCGCGTAGCCAGCACTGTGAGCAGTTCTTCTGTATCTGTGAGGAAGTGACGAGAGGAGAGGACCTGGTGAACCAGGCCGAGGCGTAACGCTTCGGGCGCTTTAATTGTCTCGCCGGTTAGCATGAGTCGCATAGTGGCATTGTGTCCAATGAGTGCAGGGAAGTAGACGGCCGCAACGGGCGGAAAGACTCCCAGGTTCACCTCCGGCAGTCCAAAGGAGGCATTTTCGTGGGCAATGACGGTGTCACAGAGGGCGGCCAATTCACAACCGCCACCAAGGGCGTAGCCCTTGATGAGTGCCACGCTGGGGATACCGTGAGTGCGCAATTCCTCGAAGGCGGCGCAGTTATCACGGACGGCACGTAGCATCTCGACCTCGTGCCCGTCCAGGTGATCGTGGATATCGACGCCTGCGCAGAAGGCTCGTTCACCTGCACCTGTGATGACAACGAGACGCGGCGGACGCTTGATCGCGGCGCGCATAGCTGTTGTCAATTGATCGAGCATCTCAACGGTCAGGATGTTGAGTGGGGGCCGATCAAGGATCAGCCAGAGCATATCACTACGCTGACGGATGTGAATGTGTGACATATTCATCTCCAACCGGTGCAAGATATAACTCAATGGCTTCTCTTATATTTGCAAGAGATTCTTCGATCGTCCCCCCTTCGCTAATACAACCAGGCAACGAAGGAACGTATACTGTGTATCCTTCATCACTTGGTTCTAGAATGACTCTGAATCGCATTGAAAAGTTAAACCTCATCATCGGCGATGGGCGCAGTAAACCGGCCCCTACCGTTCCTGTTCGCTCACTATCGATACAGGTACCACTACCGACCGGCAAAATTCCCCTTGCGCTTCTCCGCATAAGCGGCCAGGCCTTCTTTGGCATCTTCGCTCTGGAAGCAGAGTTGTTGCAACTCGCGTTCGATGGCTAGCGCTTCGGAGAAGGCCACCTCGGCTCCCGATTGCACAGCGCGTTTGATGCGCCCGACGGTCTTCGATGCTTTGTTAGGTGGGCAGAAGCTGCGAGCATAGTCCATCACCTGCTGCCAGTAGTTCTCCGGCTCGTAGATGTAGTTAATGAGACCTAACTGCTGCGCCTCTTCAAAGCTGATCAGTTTACCCTCGGTCATCAGTTCGATGGCCTTATTCTTGGGCAGGGCGCGTGCCAGGCGCTGTGTGCCGCCGGTGCCGGGCAGCACACCGAGAGTTATCTCTGGCAGACCGACTTTGCCGGCGTTGCGACGTGCAATACGGATATCGCAGGCGAGCGCGATCTCCAGGCCGCCGCCGACAGTATGGCCGTTGAGAGCTGCGATGACAAGTTTGGGCGTCTGCTCCAGACGCGTCAGGGTTTCGTTGGCGTGGAGGCAGAAATAGTATTTGTAGGTGGGTGTGACCGCGTTAAGCATGCTGATCTCTGCGCCGGCGCAGAAGAACTTTTCGCCTGCTCCACGAATCAGCATTACATGGACGTTTTCATCGAAGCGCGCCTGCAAAATAGCCTGGTCCAGCTGGCTCATCATTTCGTAGCTGTAGGTGTTGGCAGGCGGATTTGTGAGTTCGATGACGGCAACACCATCGGTGACGGTGTAATTTACCAGGGTTCGTTCTGTGGTCGTGGTCACGCTTGACCTTCCTTTCGTGTTGCATAGTCTTCGAGTTCGTCATCTTTGATGCGCTCAAAGGGTGTGTGACAGTCGTTGCAATAGTATTGTACTGTTAGCAGTTGCTGTCCAAACAAGGATAAGAGTTCAGTGTTTGTTGAGCCACAAAAGGGGCAAAGGACCTGCGCTTTTGCCTCTGGCTCGTTTGTATTATATCGCATGATTGTCGTCCTTATCTCCTAAAGCTTCTCTCCTCCCC
>Ga0187806_1000402_pt1 | contig 10565 bp, 8 predicted proteins | sample NC_wetland_sal_i_7_FD_132470 | JGI IMG/M metagenome (GOLD analysis project Ga0187806, IMG submission 132470) | Wetland sediment microbial communities from Neuse River Estuary, North Carolina, USA - ASW_1 | ecosystem: Environmental > Aquatic > Freshwater > Wetlands > Sediment | place: USA: North... | reverse complement strand
CGCCTGGCCGCGGAACTGCGCCGCTTGCGCGGCAACCGCACCGGCACGGCTGTCGCCCGGGCCCTCGGCTGGTCGGCGGCAAAGGTCAGCCGCTACGAGCTCGGGCAGGGCAGCTTCCCGCTCGAAGAGATCCAGAAGCTCCTCGACTACTACCGCGTCACCGAACCCCGGCGCACCCAGTTGCTCGACTTGGCGGCTGAGGCCAACGAGCGCGCCTGGTGGTACGACTACGCCGACGCGCTGTCGCCCGCCTACATGGAGTTCATCGGGCTGGAGGCGGAGGCGGCGACGGAGCTGGCGTGGCAGGTGGCGGCGGTCCCTGGTCTCCTGCAGACTGAGGAATACGCCCGCGCAGTTCACAACGCCCACCAGCAGGCCGTGCTCATGCCTCCTGGTGTCTTCAAGCGTCGAGTGGAGGTCAGAATGCGCCGCCAACAGGTGCTGACCAGAGGCGATCCGCCGCCCCTCGAAATGTCCGCGGTGATCGATGAGTCCGTGCTGCTGCGGAAGGTCGGCAGCAGCGAAGTGATGTTCAACCAACTGCGTCATCTGGCTGAGATCGCGCAACTGCCAAACGTCGAGCTACGAATCCTGCCCTTGCGGAGCGATACATCGCTGAAGGCGGATTCGTTCGTAGTGTTCGGGTTCAGCCCTGAGGACGAGACCGGCAAGCTCGGTGACGTCGTCAGTACGGAGGGCATAGAGAGTGAGCTATACATAGAGGGCGAAACAGATACGTATGCGTTTCGCCTCATCTTCCGTGCGTTCGTCGCGGCTTCGCTATCTCCTGACGACTCGCGGGAGCTGATTCTGCAAACCTCGCACCGACTCTGGGGTTGAGTACGGTAGTGTCTACCCGACACTAGTAGAGCCACTGTTGCGGACGGGGTATATGAGCGGTTTCGCGCGTACCGAAGCTCTGAGCGACGACAGCAATGGCTCCTCCCGTGCGTGGCGAAAAAGCTCGTTTACCTACGGTGGCGGCAACTGCGTGGAGGTTGCCGCGCTGTACGGCGCGCGCATCGATGTCAGGGACAGTAAGAATCCCGCGGGTTCGGTGCTGCGGTTTACTGCTACCGAGTGGAATGCCTTTCTCGCAGGCCTGCGCAGCAGTAAGCGCCGCCTGTAACTAGAGTCCCAACAGGAATCCCGGCCATGGAATCGGCCTGCTGAACCAGGCGGTGCCGTTAGCACTGAAGGCATCGGGACAAATTTCGCATTGAAGAGCGACACGTACGTTTCTGCCTTTTCTTCCGCGCGTTCACCAAGGCATCACTGTCCCGTGGGCAAATAGACTTCGGTATATGTTGTCGGGCACCCGGACGTGGCGTCTGGTAGTGGGGAGGAGTTGTGGCACTTATGGTGCGTAGTCACGATGTCAGCCACGACGATGATGGCTCTGTCTACAAGTGGAGGAGAAGCTCATGCAGCTACGGAACCGGCAACTGCATTGAGGTAGCAGCGCCATACAGAGGGCGCATCGACGTCAGGGACAGCAAGAACCCGCGGGGGATTGTGCTCCGGTTTAGTCCTGCCCAGTGGAGGGCCTTCGTCAGCGGCGTGCGCAGCGGGGAGCTCAGTCTGTAGGCGAGTGCCCTCCGCGGGAATCCCGCCGGGGGCCGCAATGCTGACCTTAGGCGTGAAGAAGATCGGGTTTCTTTCGTTTGGGCACTGGCGGGACGTGGCGGGGTCGCAGACGCGCAGTGCGGCTGACTCGCTGTTGCAGACCATCGAGCTGGCGCAAGCCGCGGAGGACGTCGGGGTCGACGGGGCGTTCGTCCGGGTGCATCACTTCGAGCGGCAGCTGGCCTCGCCGTTCCCGTTGCTGTCGGCGATCGCCGCGCGGACGCGGCGGATCGAGATCGGCACGGCGGTCATCGATATGCGGTACGAGAACCCGCTGTACATGGCGGAAGAGGCCGCGGCGGCCGACCTTATCAGCGGCGGGCGGCTTCAGCTCGGGGTGAGCCGGGGGTCGCCGGAGATCGCGCTGCGGGGCGCGGAGGCGTTCGGGTACGTGCCGGCCGAAGGCGAGACGGCCACCGACAACGCGCGGCGCAAGACCGAGATCTTCCTGGCGGCCATCAGCGGGGCGGCCGTGGCGCGGACCGATCCGGCGCGCACCGGGATCAGCGGCGGCCTCGCGATCCAGCCGCAGTCTCCCGGCCTCGCCGAACGGATCTGGTGGGGTTCGGGCACCCGGGCGACCGCACAGTGGGCGGCGGAGAAGGGCATGAACCTGCAGAGTTCCACGCTGCTGACCGAGGACACCGGGGTTCCGTTCGACCAGCTGCAGGCCGAGCAGATCCGGCTATACCGGCAAGCGTGGGCGGAACAGGGCTGGGACCGGGAGCCGCGGGTTTCAGTCTCGCGCAGCGTGCTGCCCGTAACCGAAGATATCGACCGGCTCTATTTCGGCGACCAGGGGCATGAGGACCAGGTCGGGCTGCTCGATGGAATGCGCTCCCGGTTCGGCAGGACCTATGTGGGGGAACCGGACAAGATCGCCGCGGAACTGGCCGCGGACGAGGCGGTACGCGCCGCGGACACCGTGCTGTTCACCGTGCCGAACCAGCTCGGCGTCGAATACAACGCGCGGATCCTCGGCACAATCGCCCGGCTCATAGCCCCCGCCATCGGCTGGACGCCGTCGGGCGCGGCGGCGGCCAGCTGACCTAGGAGGCGAATCCCTGAACGCGTTGACAGGGCGGCTCTGGACTGCCAAAATCGGGGCAATCCGGGAATAATTTCGACTAATTTCGATGAGCATTTATGACTGCACCCACCGAGAGCAGCCCGCCGCCGCATGTATCACTAGCGCCGCACGCGCCGGTGCATGTGCCTTTGCCGCCGCCGCCGTCGGGATCTATCTTCGCGCTTGGCTGGCTGATGGCGGAGTTGTTCGATGACCGCCGCAGGAAAGTTCTTGATGTGCGCCAGCCTGCTTTCAGCCAGGCTGTTCAGCTGCCCCTTGTCGCCGACCTCGACGAAGCAGACCTGCTGAAGTTCTTGGTCACCGACCTGCATGATCTGCTGCGGCCGTACCCGGATGTTTCCGATGCGCGCGTGCAGGCCGAGGCAGCCAGAAGGCAGCCGGGAAGCGCTGAACCGTTCGACAAGGCCGGCTTCGACAGGGAAGTGCACGCGCTGCACCTGGCGATCCTCGACCGGCTCGCGGATGACCAGCAGCAGCTCAACGCCTACCAGCTTGGCCTCGCGCTCAGCGACATGTGCTGGCTGCCCGGGCCAGGGGGTCTGGACTCGTTCACCGGGATTTTCAAGCGCGGCCAGGTGGCCGCGATGGAGACGTGGCTCAACGGGGCGGGGACCGCGCTCCCCCCGGCGAGCGCGGCCATCGTCGGCCAGTCGCTCGGGCACTGGGCCGACTGGGCTGACGTTAACGCGCCGAAGCTGCGGGCGGTGGGCGCGGTCACGGTGGAGACGACCACGGTCATCAACGCGTTGCGCGTGCAGGGGGCGGTCTGGCACTCCGTGCTCACGGCAGACCCCGACGTGAGCCTCAACCCGGGAATGGGAGCCTGGGTGCAGGCGGGATCGGCCATGGTGCGGGCGGCGCGGATGCTGAGCGACGTGATCGTGCGGCGGTTCTGGCCCGTGGTCCTGATCGCCCTGGGGGCCCTGGCCGGGCTGCTTTACCTGGTGATCGCCAACCTCAGCGGCGCGGGTCAGGTATGGGCGAGCCTGCTGACGGTGACCGCCCTTCTCGGCGCCACCGGCGGCGGCCTTTTCGGGGGCGTTTCGCGGTCCCTTGGCGGGGTCGGCTACGACATCTGGAACGCCGCCAGGCGCGAGGCCCAGGCGTGGAGCATCACCTGGCTGCCGCCGACACCCGTGGGCGCCAGGGGGCGCGCCAAGCTGGAAAGCCGCGGCGTCGCGATGCCGCAGATCAGGAAGAACCTGGAAGGCTAGCCCACCGCGCGGCGGGGTTAGCATCACTGCATGCCGGACATCGAGGGAAACGCGGAAGACACCAACGCGGCCGTGTGGAAGACGGACGTTGGCGTGACCTTCTGGAAATCGACAGAAGCGGACAGGGAGCGCCGCCGGGCGGGGCACCGTGAGCTGATGGCGGAACTGCTGCCGTTCGGCACCGACGAGAGCTTCACGTTCGCGGACCTCGGTGCCGGAACCGGCGCCGGCGCCCGGACCGTCCTTGACCACTTCCCCAGGGCGCACGCCATCCTGGCGGACTTCTCGCCGCAGATGATGGCCCAGGGCATGCTCGAGCTGACCCCGTATCAGGACCGCTACACGTACGTCGAGTTCGACCTGACGCAGGCGGGCGAATGGCCCGCCGGGATCCCCGTCCCGGTAGACGCGGTGATCAGCTCGCTGTCCGTGCACCACCTCAACGACGAGCGGAAGCAGGGGCTGTTCGGCGAGATCCTGCGGCACCTGGCGCCAGGCGGCTGGTACCTCAACTACGATCCGGTCCTGCCCCCGGACGCGGTGGTCGAAGAGGCGTGGCTGCGGGCAGGTGACCGGCGTGATCCCTCCGCCGCGCACAAGCGGGCGCACCGCACCGCCGAGGAGCAGTTCCGCTACGAGAACCACGTCCGCCATATGTCCCCGCTCGACCGCCAGGTCGGCTACCTGCGCGCGGCCGGGTTCGAGGGGGTGGACGTGTACTGGAAGGAACTCGACTACGTCATCTACGGAGGCCGTCGGCCGCTATAGCCTCCACGCCCGCGATGAACACGCTGACTCCCAGCTCATAGTGCAGCTCGGGGTCGTCGCACGCGGTCATCGGGACCGCGCACTCCACTAGCCGGGGGTACTTGACGGGCGGCAGCGACGCGAACGCGACCTGCTTCTTGCGCTGCGCTTCCGCCCGCTCATCGGCGGTCAGCCACTCAATTCCCGGCTCGCTCATCACGAGCATGATCCCGGTCCACAGCACGGAGCGTGCTATCTCGCTCGCGGTGCTCGGATCGAACCCGGCGCCGCGCAAGATCTCAAGGGTGATCTCCGTCGCGTTGAACGCCGCCTCGTTCTGTTTGTCTGTCTGCAGCAGCAGTTGCGCCGCGGCCGGATGCGAGCGCAGCACGCGCAGCAGCGATTCGAGCAGCCTGCGCAGCTGTGCCGGCCATGGGGCCGCGCTGTCGACGTTGACGTCGATCTCGCCCCAGACGCGCTCGGCGAGCCCTTCGAGGAGCTCGTCCTTGCTGCGGAAGTGCCAGTAAAGCGCCATCGGGGTCACGCCCAGGTCGGTGGCGAGCTTGCGGATCGTCAGCGCGTCGAGGCCATCGGCATCGGCGAGCCGCAGCGCGCGGTCCACCACCGTCGCCCGCGTTAGCCGGGTCCGCTCGCCATCGGCCGGATCCGCGACGGCCTCTGATCGCCGGGGAGAAGTCACTTGACAACTATACGGCGTACAAGTCATCATCGGCAATGACAGTGCATGTACGACGTATAAGAACGTCATACAGGTACGGCATACAGGTACGCCGTACGGGACGTTCGGGGACGGAAGGACCAAGAGACGTGACGGCAAGAGCACGCTGGTGGGCGCTGGCCGCGGTCAGCCTGGCCACACTGATGACCTATCTCGACAACAACGTGACCAACGTGGCCCTCCCCACGATCGAGCGCAGCCTGCACCTGTCGGTGAGCGGGCTTGAGTGGATCGTGAGCAGCTACCTGCTCGTGCTCGGCGGGCTGCTGCTGGTCGGCGGCCGGATAGCCGACGTGTACGGCAGGCGCCGGATGTTCCTCGCGGGCCTGGTGATCTTCACGGTCTCCTCGCTCACGGCCGGCCTTGCCGGCAGCGGCGGCGTGCTGATCGCCGCGCGGGCGGTGCAGGGACTGGGTGCGGCGCTCGTCATGCCGGCGGCACTCGCGATTATCGCGGCGACGTTCACCGACGTGCGCGAGCGGACCATGGCGCTTGGCATCTCGGGCGCGATCGGAGCGCTTGGCCTCGCGCTCGGTCCCGCGCTCGGCGGCATCATCAGCCAGCACTTCCACTGGGGCTGGATCTTCTTGATCAACGTCCCGCTCGGGGCGGTCACCATGGCGATCGCTCTCCCGTCCATCGCCGAGTCGCGGGGCGGCAGTCCGGCTGGGAAGGCGGGATCGCTCCGCGCTAGGGCCGTGGCGCGGCTGGACGTTCCCGGGCTTATCACCTCCGCGCTCGCCCTGTTCGCGCTGACCTACGCGCTGATCGAGGGTGGTGACAAGGGCTGGACCTCGCCGGTGATCGCCGGCTCGTTCGCGGTCGCCGCCGTGGCCGCCGGGGTCTTCCTGGTCATCGAGTCGCGGAGCGCCTATCCGATGATCCCGTTGCCGATCTTCCGGTCCGCGGCGTTCAGCGGTGGCATCGGGACGATGATGATCTGGTCGTTCGGCGTCCTTGGCATCTACTTCTTCACCTCGCTGTACCTACAGTCCAACCTCGGGTTCTCACCCACTAAGGCCGGCCTGGCATTCGTGCCGATGGCACTGTGCCTGGCGCTCGCCGCGATGCTCTCGCCGCGCGTGGTGCCGGTGCTCGGCAGTAACCGCACGGTGGCGCTCGGAATGGCGGTCATGACGGTGGGACTGGTCCTGTTCGCGAGGCTCGGCGCCGGCGCGACGTTCGGTTCGCTGCTGCCCGGGTTCGTGCTCTTCGGCCTGGGCGCGGGCCTGATGAACGTGCCGCTGACCAACGCGGTGCTCGGCGGCGTGCCGACCGAGCAAGCGGGGATAGCGGGCGCGCTGTTCAACGCGTCGCGTGAGGTGGCCGGGCTGCTCGGGGTGACCATAGTCGGCGCCGTGTTGAGGACCACCGAGGGCGCCGCGCTCCGGTCCGGCACGAACCCGGCCCAGGCGTTCCTGGACGGGTACCACGTCGGCCTGTGGCTGACGATCGGACTGCTGGCCGCCGGCGTCGTGCTCAGCTACGTGACGCTCCGCGCGCGCACCGTGCCCGGGCCGGAGATGGCCGGGACGGCCGGGATGGTCGCGGCCGTTGAGGCCATCGAGGCGGAGGGTTCGAGCCGCGGCTAGCGGCACCAGCGGCTAACCGGCCGCCGGGCCAGACCGGGGGGCAGCGGGGTGCCTGCCCCCGGTCGCGGTGAGGGCAGTACGCTTCCCGCACGGGGAGTCGCCGGCGTCTGATGCTGCGGCACAACCGAGCGAGGAGGGCCGTTGGCAGCGGCGGACGGGTTTGACGCGGTGGTGGTGGGGTCCGGGCCGAACGGCCTGATCGGCGCGGTTACCCTGGCCGACGCTGGCCTCAAGGTGCTGCTGCTCGAAGGAGCCGGTGAGTTCGGCGGCGGGCTGCGCAGCGCCCAGCTCACGCTGGCTGGGTTCACCCACGACATGTGCGCCACCGTGCTGCCGATGGCCCGCGCGTCCGCGGCGTTCCGGAACCTGGACCTGCCGGTGGAATGGGCGTTCCCGCAGGTGCAGGCGGCGCATCCGCTGGACGGGCAGGACGCGGTGCTCGTGTACAGGGACATGGCGGAGACGGCGGCGGGCCTCGGCTCGGCCAGGGACGCGATCGCGTGGCGGGAGAGCGTGGGCGCCGCCGCGCGCGACGGGTTCGGCCTGCTCGACTCACTCCTCGCGCCGTTTTCCGTGCCGCGCGCGCCGCTGCGGCTAGCCCGTTATGGCGCGTTCGGCGTGCTGCCGGCCACGGCGCTCGCGCGGCTGCTCTTCGCCGGTGAACGCGGGCGCGCGGTGCTGGCCGGGATGGCCGCGCACTCGATGGTGGACCTGCGCGCGCCGATTACCGGCGGATACGGGCTGCTGCTCGCTGCCCTCGCACACCAGGTCGGCTGGCCGGTGGTAAGCGGCGGGTCGGCGCGGCTCGCCGCCGCCCTCGTCGACAGGCTGATCTCACGCGGCGGCGTGGCGGAAACCGGGCACCCGGTCAGGGACCTGTCCGACGTGCCGCAAGCCCGGGTGATCCTGCTCGACCTGACGCCGGCTCAGCTGCTCGCGGCGGCCGGCGACCGGCTCCCCGACAGGTACGCCAGGGAGCTGCGCCGGTTCAGGTACGGGCCCGGCGTGTTCAAGCTGGACTGGGCGCTGTCCGGGCCGGTCCCCTGGAAGGACCCCGCGATCTCCCGGGCCGCGACTGTGCACCTGGGCGGCACGCTCGCGGAGATCGCCGCGGGCGAGGCCGAGGTGGCCGCGGGCCGGCATCCGCAGCGGCCGTACGTGCTCGCCGTCCAGCCGTGCGCGGCCGACCCGTCGCGCGCGCCCGCGGGCCAGCACGTGCTGTGGGCGTACTGCCACGTGCCGAACGGCTCCACCGTCGACATGACCACCGCGATCGAGGACCAGATCGAGCGGTTCGCGCCCGGGTTCAGGGACGTCATCCTGGCGCGCGTGGCGCATGACCCGGTCGCCATGGAGCGGCACAACCCGAACCTCGTCGGCGGCGACATAGCCGGCGGCCACTCGGGGTTCGCGCAGTTCGTCAGGCGCCCGGTGCTTTCGCCGCACCCGTGGGCGACGCCGCTGCCCGGTGTCTACCTGTGCTCGGCGAGCACCCCGCCGGGCGCCTCGGTGCATGGCATGGGCGGCTACCACGCGGCCCGGCTGGCGCTGGCCCGCCTTCGGTGACATTGGCACCGGGAGTCACCCCAGGTACGTTCGGGATATGTCTTTTGATTTTTCCCTCGCGCCGCGCGTCCAGGAGTGGCGGGACCGGATCACGCGGTTCGTCGACGAGGTGGTGATCCCGCGTGAGCAGGACGCGTTCGCGGGCGGCGTCGACGACGCACTGCGCGCGGACCTGCAGCGGGAGGCGAAGGCGGCCGGGCTGTGGGCGCCGCAGGCGCCCGCTGAGCTCGGCGGCGGCGGATTCGCGTTCGACGAGGCCGCGGTGCTGCTCGAAGAGGCGGGGCGGAGCCTGCTCGGGCCGCTGGCGCTCAACTGCGCGGCGCCGGACGAGGGCAACATCCACCTGCTGCACATGATCGCCTTCGCGCAGCAGCGGGACAAATACCTGCGGCCGCTGGTGGACGGCGACGTCCGGTCGTGCTTCGCGATGACCGAGCCGCCGCCCGGCGCCGGATCCGATCCCGCCGCGTTGCGGACGTCGGCGGCGAAGGTCGCCGGCGGATGGGTCATCTCGGGGGACAAGCACCTGATCTCGGGCGCGATCGGGGCCGCGTTCGCGATCACGATGGCGGTGAACGCGGACGGCAGCGGGGCGACCATGTTCCTCGTCGACGCGGACAACCCGGGTTTCGTGATCACCGGGCACGCGCGCACGATCGACTCGCTGACGATCGGCGGGCACTGCCGGGTCCGTTTCGAGGACGCGTTCGTGTCGGACGAGGCGGTGCTCGGGGAGCCGGGACAGGGGTTCAGGTACGCGCAGGTGCGGCTGGCCCCGGCCCGGCTCACGCACTGCATGCGCTGGCTCGGCGCGGCCCGCCGGGCGCACGAGATCGCGCTCGCCAGGAGCGTTTCGCGCTCGGTGTTCGGCGCCGTGCTCGCCGAGCACGGGATGGCCCAGCAGATGATCGCCGACAACGAGATCGAGCTGGCGGCGGCCCGCGCGCTGCTCTGGCAGGTCGCGTGGCAGATCGCGCAGGGGGACAAGTCGACCGAGGCGTCGTCCCGGGCGAAGGTGTTCATCAGCGAGGCGGTGAGCCGGATCGCGGACCGTGCCGTCCAGTTGTGCGGCGGCCTCGGCACCTCCGAGGAGATGGTGACCGGGCGCATCTACGCGGACGTGCGGGCCTTCCGGATCTACGACGGGGCGTCCGAGGTGCACCGGATGTCGATCGCCAGGCGCGCCGCGCGGCGGGCGCGGGCCGATGGCTGACGATCTTCCCGGGCTGCCGGCGGAACCGGCCGCGCGATGGCTGCGCGGCGCGCTGCCCGGGCTGTTCGGTGACGGCACGTGGCGGGCCGAGGTGATCTCCGGCGGGCTGTCCAACATCACCTACCGGCTGTGGCTGCCCGGCGGGACCGTCATCCTGCGGCGGCCGCCGCGCGGGCACGTGCTGCCGCGGGCGCACGACATGGCACGCGAATACCGGGTGCTCCGCGCGCTGTACGGCACGCCGGTGCCGGTGCCCGAGCCGCTGGCGCTGTGTTCCGATCCGGACGTGCTCGGCGTGACGTTCTACGTGATGAGCGACGTGCCCGGCTCGGTCCTGCGCACGCCGGCGGACACCGGGGCGCTGTCGCCCGCCGACCGGGGCTCGCTGGCGAACGACCTGATCCGGGTGCTCGCCGACCTGCACGATGTGTCGCCGGACGCGGTCGGGCTCGGGGACTACGGGCGGCGCAGCGGCTACTGCGTGCGGCAGATCAGGACCTGGGGCGCGCAGTGGGAACGGTCCAGGACGCGGGATCTGCCGGACATGGAGACGCTGCTCAGGCGGCTGGCCGAACTGGCGCCAGAGGACAGCGCCTGCACGATCGTGCACGGGGACTTCCGGCTGGACAACACGGTCGTCACGGTGCCGTCCACTGGGTCGCCGCGGGTCGCCGCGGTGCTCGACTGGGAGCTGTCCACGCTCGGTGACCCGCTCGCCGACCTCGCCACCACGATGTCGTACTGGCACGACCCCGGGGACGTGGAACGCTGGGAGATT
>Ga0187806_1000401_pt1 | contig 10568 bp, 9 predicted proteins | sample NC_wetland_sal_i_7_FD_132470 | JGI IMG/M metagenome (GOLD analysis project Ga0187806, IMG submission 132470) | Wetland sediment microbial communities from Neuse River Estuary, North Carolina, USA - ASW_1 | ecosystem: Environmental > Aquatic > Freshwater > Wetlands > Sediment | place: USA: North... | reverse complement strand
GGACACCGGGCTCAGAGACCGTGATCCAGCGCGCTCTGCAGCGACTGGATGTAGCCCGCGCTGGTGTAGCTCGCCCCGGACACCGCGTCGATCTTGGCGCTCTGCGCGGATACCGTCTCGCTGATCAGCTTGGGGAACGCGAACCGGCCGATCTGGATGTCTTCGAGGGTGCTTTCCGGCTGCTCCAGGATCGAGACATTGATGATCTTCTTGTCGCGCACGATCAGCTGGACCTGCACCGGGCCGTACACGGTGTTGGCTGACTGGCCGGTGATCGCGGTCTCACCGGTGGGCAGGCTCCCGGCCTGGCTCCCCGTCGGGACCACCGCCCCGGGTCCCGCCTCGGACACCGGCGAAGACGACACGCCGGCGCCGGTGCCGCCGACCGTCGCGGTGGGAATAGTCGGGGCATGCGACTTGAAGGTCAGCAGGGCCACCAGGCCGGCGATGGTAGCCGTGATCGCCAGGATCGCTCGGCGCATCTCGCGGATCCTCCCCTCAGAACTCGAACGACTCGAAGTGGATCCGGCGGCGCGGAACTCCGGCGGCGCGGAGCGCGTCGACGGCGGCCGACACCATGCCGGCCGGCCCGCACACGTAGGCCTCCTGCTGGTCCAGCCCGGGCACGAGTGAGCGAAGCTGACGGGGCGACAGCGGGTCCCCGCCGAACTCCGCACGGGACCCGACCACGTAGTACACGGTCGCCCCGCGGGCGGCCGCGATCGCGTCAAGCTCGTCCCTGAACACGATGTCCCGCTCGCTGCTCGCGCGGTAGATCATGGTGACGGGCCCGGGCAGCGTCGCGAACATGGCCCGCAGCGGGGTGATGCCGACCCCGCCGGCCAGCAGCAGCACGCCACGCCCCGAGTCCCCGGCCGTGAACGCGCCGTACGGACCCTCGGCGATGACCCGGGTGCCGGGCCGCAGCCGGCCCAGGGCCCGGCTGTGGTCGCCGGTGTCCTTGACCGTGATCCGCATGACGTCGCCGCCCGGCGCGGCGGACAGCGAGTACGGATGCGAGGACCACCACAGCGAGGAGGTCAGGAACCGCCAGCGGAAGAACTGCCCGGGCTCGGCGTCGAGTTCGTCCAGGTGCTTGCCCCCGATGTAGACGGAGATCACGCCGGGTCCCTCGGCCTTCACGCCGATCACCGTGAACTCGTGCCTGGCGAACGCGCGCAGCGGGACCAGGACCCGGTACCAGGCCACGAGGACCGCGACCGTCAGGTACATCGCCGACCACCAGAACCGCGCCGCCAGGTTGTTGATGAACGCCAAGCCGACGGCGAACTGGTGACTGAACGCGAGCGCGATCGCGAGGTAGGTATAGAGGTGCAGGTAATACCACGTCTCGTACCGCATCCGCCGGCGCGCGGCGCGCATCGAGACGATGCCGACGCCCAGCAGCAGGAAGCCGGCCACCGTGGCCATCAGGACGTCCGGGTACTGGGTGAGCAGCGAGGCGGTCTCGCTGAACACCGTGGTGTGCGCCTCGACCGCGTACCCCCACAGGATCAGCAGGCCGTGCGCGACGACGAGACTGACGACGTACCGGCCGCCCATCGCGTGCCACCGCGCGAGCCGGTCGGTCCCGATGCCCCGCTCCAGCGGCGGGAGCCGCGCCATCAGCGCGACGAGGACCACCACGCCGTACCCGCAGAGCAGGCCGAGGATCTCCCCCGCGCCGGTCAGCCAGCCGCCCAGCCCGCTGACGGCCGGTGTGCTGTGCCACCACAGCGCGATGACGATGACCGCGCCGACGCCGATGACGGCCAGGACGACGGACGGGCTGACCCGCCCGTACCCTCGTTTATCCCGAACGGGCGTTGGTGTCCCCTCCGCGCGGTGCTGCGCCCCGGGTTGCGGCCCGCCGCGACCCCGAGACCCGGGGTACGCGCGAGCCCCGGCCTGGCGAGCCCGCGCCGAGCGCCCGGTCACGCTGGTCACCGAACCTCCCCTCGCGATCAGCAGCCGCTGATGGCGGTGGCCTAGCTGGATCGTATGCGCCCAGGCACACTGATCCATTGCCGGTCGTGACGAGATTTGTCCCGGCCGCTGGCTCGCGCCGGGCTCTCCCCCTCTTATTACGGGAACGTCACGCCATCGCGCCCGGTTCACCCTCCTCCGGTAAGCGCTTCGTAATCGGCTCCGGATCTACGCCCCGGTTGTCAACCGAAGTTGACACGGCAGGTCGTGTCAACATAGATTGACACCATGGACAAGGCACCAGAATTGGCGGCGGCGGCCGACAGCTCGGACCCGCGCACCGGGCTCCGCGCCGTCGCCGCCTTGCGCAGGCTCCTGGAGCAGCTTGAGGCGCTCCAGGTGGACAACGCCCGGGACCACGGCTGGTCCTGGCAGGAGATCGCCGAGATCCTCGGCGTGTCCCGGCAGGCCGTGCACAAGAAGCACGCTCGCCGAGCCGACCTCAGCCAGCCTGCCCGCCGGCGCGCCCGCGCGCTCTGATCCGAGGGGAACCCGCACGATGTTCGAACGTTTCACCGATAAGGCCCGGGCGGTCGTGGTCGCGGCCAAGACCAAGGCCCAGGAGCGCGGCGACGACCAGCTCCGCCCGGCGCACATGCTCTACGGGCTGGCCGCAACCGACGGCGTGGCCGCGCGGGCGCTGACCGCGCTGGGCGTGGACGCCGCGGCGGTCGAGCGTGAACTCGGGCACGCCGGGGCCGCAGGCGGCGGGGCGCTGGCGGACGACGGAGACGACGACGCCGAGGCGCTGGCGGCGATCGGCATCGACCTGGACGAGATCAAGCGCAGGATCGAGGAGAGCTTTGGTCCCGGCGCGCTCGGGCGGGTGCCGCTCACCCCGAAGGGCCCGCTGAACTGGACCGGCGGACGGCTCCCGCTAAGCGAGCAGGCCAAGCTGTCGCTGGTGCTGTCCTTCCGGGAGGCGCGCGCCATGCACCACAACTACATCGGCACCGAGCACCTGCTGCTCGGCCTGGTCCGGGTCGCCGAGCGACACCCGCACGGGGAGTTCGCCGCGGTCACGCTCCCCGGCCTCGGCCTCGACCTCGCGACGGCTTACGACCGGATCCTGACCGAGGTGCTCGAGATCCTCCGCGCACACCTGTCAGGCCGGTAGGGCCGTCGGGGAATCAAAGGTGGTTCGGGTCGCCCTGCTGCCCTCGGGGGCGTTGCAGGGCGTCCCGGCCTCGGCACCTGAGCCGCAGCCCCGGCACCTGAGCCGCAGCCCGGCATTCGCTAGACCGGGTAGCCGACCGCGGTGAGCCGCTCGGACTCGCGCCACAGCCGCTGCTGGGCGTCGGTATCGCGGGCGCGCCTGGCCGGGGTGACCAGACGCGGGTGGCCCCTGAACTCCCCCGGCCCCCCTGGGCCGTAGTACTCGCCCCCGCGCGCCGCCGGGTCGGTGGCCGCCCGCAGCGTGGCTAGCGCGCCGATCGCCGCGCGGTTTCCGAGCGGCTCCTTGATGACTAGGTTCCCCGCACGCATCCAGGCCGGAAGATGCCTGATGAGGTCGGTCCGCGCCTTGCCCGGATGGGCGGCGAGCGCCTCGGTCCCCGCCCCGGCGGCCGCCAGGCGGCGCTGGAGCTCGTAGGTGAACATCAGGTTGGCCAGCTTGGACTGGTAGTAGGCGGCCATCGGCCGGGACCTGCGCTCGGACTGCAGGTCATCGAAATCGATCCGCCCGATCTTGTGGCCGTTGCTGGCCACGGTGACGATCCGTGATCCGGGCACGCCGAGCATCCGGGGCAGGAGCAGGGCGGTCAGCGCGAAATGGCCGAGGTGGTTGACGCCCAGCTGCAGCTCGAAGCCGTCGGCGGTGCGGCGGTCGGGGGTCATCATCACCCCGGCGTTGTTGATCAGCAGGTCGATCGTCGCGTGCGCCGAGCCGATCTCGCCCGCCGCCTCGCGCACGGAGGCGAGCGAGGCCAGGTCGAGCCGGACCGTCTCGGGCGGCGGCGGGCAATTCGGGTCGCGGTCGATCCGGGCGGCGGCCTGTCGGGCCCGGCCCAGGTCCCGGCAGGCCAGGACAACCCGCGCTCCGCGCGCGGCGAGGACCCTGGCCGTCTCGAACCCCAGCCCGGTGTTCGCCCCGGTGACGACGACCGTACGCCCCAGCTGATCTGGCACGTCCGCCTCGGTCCACCGCTCCCGCCGCCTGTCCACGCCTGCCGCCTTCCCGGCCGCCCGCTCTCGGGGGCGCCGCCGGGTCCGGCCTCCGCTAAGGATCACCTCATGCGCCCCACAGAAGCCATTAGTCACGCCGGTAATGCCCTCGTTTGGGGCTCGTGGGACACAAACCCCGTCTATAGGGGCTCGTGGGCCACAAGCCCCATTCGGCCGCGCCAGCATGCGGGCGTTGGTGCCCCTGGTCCCGTCTCGGGGCCAGGGTGCCACACGTCCCAACCAGTGGGGGCTGGCCCCGGCTGGCTGTTCCCGCTGTTGCCCCGATTGAATGGTGGGCGTCCCGCGGGGAGCCGGCGTGCCGGGGAGCCCTGTCACCGGGCAGAACATCGTAGTCGGAGGCGGCATCGACGTCTGACCGCGGCTGCCTACTTACCTGACAGATAGGTCAGCCTTACCAAGAAGATAGGACATAGTAACCTTACTGAGAGTATCTATGTGAATACACACAGCCATAACCTGTCATTGGAGACATCACGGATAGGATATGGTCAAATGCTCAGAGTAAGCGATGTTTGGGAAAGAGCACTTCACACCCCGCAGATGGCCATCACCGCCCCCGGCGAGGTCATCATCATCCGAGCGGCCGGCAATTACGAGGGCAAGCAGGGCATGAGCCTGGCCACCGGGGTGAGCAGCCGCTCCGCTGGCGCGCGGGCGCTGTGCTTGCACCTGGTGACGATCCCGCCCGGCACCCGCGGCGTACCCCACGTGCACGACGGGCACGAGTCCGCCATCTACACCGTCAGCGGCGAGACCGAGGTCTGGCACGGCGAGGGCCTGCGGCAGTGCTCGATCGTCAAGGCCGGCGACTTCATGTACGTCCCGCCGGGCACCCCGCACCTGCCCGTCAACCGCAGCGACGTCATGACCATCGCCGTCGTCGCCCGCACCGATCCCCAGGAGCAGGAGAGCGTCGTCACCCTCAGCCTCCCGCCCCACCTGGCCGAGCTAGACGCCTTCCCCATCGCCAGCCCGGACACCCCCGCCTGAGAACGTGGCGATGAGTTCCAGGATGCGAGCCGGAGGCAGGTGCTGCTCGTAGATCCGCACGCCGAAGGGTGAGAGTGCGTCTTCGATGGCGCTCACCACCGTGGGCGGCGCGACGATCATGCCGCCCTCGCCCACGCCGCGGAAGTTGACGTCGGCGTCGAGCGGCACGGTCTCGAGGTGCTCTATCTCGATGCGGGGCACGTCACAGGTGGTCGGCATCAGGTAATCCATGAACGTGGCCGACTGGAAGTTGCCATCCTCGCCGTACGCCGATCGTTCGAGCAGCACCGCGCCGATGCCCTGGGCGACGCCGCCCCGGATCTGGCCCTCGACGACGGCGGGATTGATCAGCGCGCCGCAGTCCTCGACGGCGACGTACCGCTCCACCTTCACGATGCCGGTCTCGGCGTCGACCTCGACGATCGCGCAGTGAGTGCCCCCGGACCAGCCGCCTTCGCCGCCGTCGTACGTGGCCTGGACCTCGAGGTCGACGCCGGAGCCGGCACCGAACTGCCCCGATGCCGCGCGCGCCGCCACCTCGCTTACGGCGATCGCGCTGGCCGGGTCGCCGCGGACCCAGACGTTACCGTCGGTGATCAGCAGGTCCTGCGCGCTGGCCTCCATGAGCAGCGCCGCGAAGTCGAGCACCTTGGCCTTGAGCTGACGGGCGCCGTGGAGCGTCACGCCTCCGGTCATGGTGGCCGACCGGCTGCCGCCGGTCAGTCCGAACGGGACGACGTCGGTGTCGCCGACGACCACGCGGACCTGCTCGAACGGCACGCCGAACTCGTCGGCGGCGATCTGGGCCAGGGTCGTCTGGTGGCTCTGGCCGTGGGGCATCTGGCCGGTGAACAGTGCGACGATGCCGTCTTCCTCGAGCCGCAGGCGCATGGACTCCATGCCCATGGGGCCGCTGGGCCCCTCCGGAGAGCGCGGGCCCGGAGCGGCCTCGATGAACGTGGCCACGCCGATGCCGAGGTAGCGGCCCTGCGCTCGCGCCTGCGCCTGCCGGCGGCGGAACGCGGGGAGGTCCACGAGCTCGGCGACCCGCTCCAGTGATTCCTTCGAGGTGACTCCCACCAGCGGACGACCGGTGATCATCAAGGCCGGCGGATCGGTGCGCGGGGCGACGTTACGCAGCCGGATCTCGACCGGATCGAGGCCCAGCTCCTTCGCGATGAGGTCAAGGACGCGTTCCCGCACGAACGTCTCGGACGCCCACGGCCCGCGGTAGGCGACGTACGGTGCCTTGTTGGTGATCGCCGCGGTTGACTCGAAACCCATGGCCGCGAGCTTGTACGGACCCGGCAGCATGCCCTGCATGATGTCCGGAACCGTCACGCCCAGACCGGGGTATGAGCCCGTGTCGATGATCATCTTCACGTCCAGCCCGAGCAGGTCGCCGTCGTGGCTGACGGCGGCCCGGACGTCGAAGCTCTCCTCCCGGGCCTGTCCCGACACGGTGAGGTTCTCGCCGCGGTCCTCGACCCACTTGACCGGCCGGCCGACCAGGCGCGAGGCCGCGGCGGCGGCGAGCTCTTCGCGTGATGCGCCGATCTTCAGGCCGAACGAGCCGCCGATATCGCCGGCCAGGACGCGTACCTTATCTGGTGCGATCCCGAGGCGGGTGGCGACGGCGAGCCGGCTGACGTGGACGCTCTGCGTGGCCGCAATGACCGTCATGACCCCCAGGTCGGCGTCGTAACTGGCGACGCAGCCGCGTCCCTCCATGGGCACGTTCTGGTGGCGGTGCACGTCGATGTGGAAGTCGTACACGCGGTCGGCATCGGCGAACGTGCCGGCGACGTCGCCGAATTCGGTGCGCGAGTGCGGGCGGGCGATGTTGTCACCCAGGTTGGCGAATAGGGGCGGGCTGGTCGGGTCCAGCGCGAAGGCGGCCGTCACGACCGGGGGCAGGTCGTCGTATTCGACCTCCACCAGTTCGCAGCCGTCCTCGGCGACGTAACGGCTCTCGGCGATGACGACCGCCACGGGGTCGCCGACCAGGCGCACCTTGTCGGTCGCGAGCAGGGTGAACTCCGGGGTGGGCCCCGCCCAGCCCATGAGGGCCATGAGCGTGTCCGGCCCGGGGACCGTCATCGTTTCCAGATCCGCTCCGGTGAGTACCGCGACCACTCCGGGCAGCGCCCGGGCCGCCTCGGCATCGACCGAGATCACCCGGGCGTGAGCCAGCGGCGAGCGCACGAATGCGGCGTGCAGCATCCCGGGCAGCTTGATGTCGTCGACGTACCGGCCCGCGCCGGTCAGGATGCGCGGGTCCTCCGAACGCTTGATGCTCGCGCCGGTGTAGCGCTCAGCCGCGATTGCTGTCATGGTCGCTCCCTCGCTCAGTGCCTGTCCAGAGCGCGCGCGTCGGGCAAGCCGCCGCGCGGCCGCTCAGTGCTGTCCAGAGCGGTTGCGCTCGGCGGCCAGCAGGACGCCATCGATGATGCTCTGGTAGCCCGTGCACCGGCAGATGTTGCCGGATAGCGCCTCGCGGATCTGCTGCTCATCGGCGTCGGGGTGGTCGCCGAGGAACGCGGTGGCCTGCATGACGAACCCCGGCGTGCAGAAGCCGCACTGGAAGCTATGCGAATCCCACATCGCCTGCTGCAGCGTTCCCATCCCGCCGTCCGGGGCCAGCCCCTCGATCGTCGTTACCTCGCTGCCCGCGGCCTGGACCGCCAGCATCAGGCACGAGCGCACCGCCCGTCCGTCGACGATGACCGTGCACGCACCGCAGACCCCGTGCTCGCAGCCGAGGTGGGTGCCGGTGAGGTCGAGGTCATCCCGCAGGAAGTCCGCCAGCGTCTTGCGCGCCTCCGGCGAGCCGGTGCGCGTCGCACCGTTGACCCGCATGGTGATGGCATCCATTTTTGTCACTGCCTCTCGGTGGCCTGCGAGTGATCCGCAGCCGCTCGCAGGCCGCGGCGCACCAGGGCGGCCGCGACCGTCTTCCGGTACTCCGACGACCCCTGCAGGTCGGCCGGCGGGTCGGCATCGTCGGTCGCCCGGCGGGCCGCCTCATCGAACAGTTCCGCCGATGGCCGCTGGCCGGCCAGCAGATCCTCCGCGGCGGTGGCCCGGAGGGGGACATCGGAAAGTCCCGCAAACGCCAGCCGGGCATCGCTGATCACGCCGTCGGACAGCGTCAGCGAGGCCGCCAGGCCGACGATGGCAAAGTCACCGTGGCGGCGCGCGACCTCCTGGAAGCTAACCCCCGTGCCCGGTCCTGCGGTCGGGAAGCGCACCTCGACGAGGAGCTCGTCGGGACCGCGTGACGTCGTGAGAAACCCCTCGAACCACTCCTCCGCCGGGATGACTCGCATCCCGGCCGGGCCACGCACGACGAACTGCGCGTCGAGCGCCCGGGCCACGGCGGGCAGCTCGCCGGCCGGGTCGGCGTGCGCCAGGCTGCCCCCTATCGTGCCGCGGCTGCGGATGGCCTCATGACCGATCAACGGCAGGGCCGCCGCCAGCAACGGCACGGCATCGGCGACGGTCTCGGACTCCTCGGCCGCGTACTCCCGGGTCATGGCGCCGATCGCCAGCCAGCCGTCGGTCGCCGACACCCCCGACAGGTCCCGTACGCCGTTGATGTCGATGAGCATCGCCGGGCGGGCCAGCCGCAGCGCCAGCAGCGGGATGAGGCTCTGGCCGCCGGCGAGCACGCTCGCCTCGTCGCCGTGCTCGGCCAGCAATTCCACGGCCTCGGAAACGGTCTGCGGCGCCTCGTAGTCAAACGGAGGCAACTTCATCGGCACGGCCCCCTTCGATCGGAATGCCGTGCCTACGCTACTCGAAGGCCTCAGGCGGCGGGCAGGCGCACATCAGGTTTCTGTCGCCGTACGCCTGGTCGATGCGGCGGACCGGCGGCCAGTACTTGGCGCGGCGGTCGACGCCGGGCGGGAACGCCGCCTCTTCCTGCCGGTAGGGGTGCTTCCACTCGCCCGCGATGAGCATCTCGGCGGTGTGCGGGGCGTTCTTCAGCGGGTTGTCGTGCGCGTCGTACTCGCCGGCGGCCACCCGCGCGATCTCGGACCTGATCGCGATCATCGCGTCGCAGAAGCGGTCAAGTTCGTGCAGCCTCTCGCTTTCGGTCGGCTCGACCATGAACGTGCCCGCGACCGGGAACGACATGGTGGGAGCGTGGAACCCGTAGTCGATCAGCCGTTTGGCGACGTCTTCGGCGCCGATCCCGGTCTGGGTGGCCAGCGGGCGCAGGTCGATGACGCACTCGTGGGCGACGAGCCCGTTCCGCCCGGTGAACAGGACGGGGTAGTGCGGGGCGAGCCGCCGGGCCACGTAATTCGCCGACAGCACCGCGACCTGGGTGGCCCGGCGCAGCCCGGCCTCGCCCATCATCGCGATGTAGGCCCAGGAGATGGGCAGGATGCCCGCCGACCCGTAGGGGGCCGCCGCGACCGGGCCGCCGCGCCCGCGTCCCGGCAGGAACTCCGCCAGGTGCCCGCGGACGGCCACGGGGCCCACGCCGGGGCCGCCGCCGCCATGCGGGATGCAGAACGTCTTGTGCAGGTTCAGGTGCGAGACGTCGGCGCCGAACGAGGGCAGGGTGGCCACCCCGGCCAGCGCGTTGAAGTTAGCGCCGTCGATATACACCTGGCCGCCAGCGGCGTGCACCGCGTCGCTGATGGCGGTCACGTTCTGCTCGTAGACTCCGGCCGTGGACGGGTAGGTCACCATGGCCGCGGCCACCCGGCCCTCGTGGGCCTCCAGCTTGGCGGCCAGGTCCCCGAGGTCGACGGCGCCGTCGGAGTCGCACTTGACCACGACCACCCGCAACCCGGCCAGCACCGCGCTGGCCGCGTTGGTGCCGTGCGCCGACTCCGGGATCAGGCAGACGTCACGGTCCTGCTCGCCACGCGAGGCGTGGTAGCCCCTGATCGCGAGCAGGCCAGATAGCTCGCCCTGCGAGCCGGCGTTCGGCTGGATGGAGACCGCGTCGTAGCCGGTGAGCCTGGCCAGCCTGACCTCGAGCGAGTCGATCAGCTCCAGGTAGCCTCCGGCCTGCCGCGCCGGGGTGAACGGGTGCAGCCCGGCGAACTCCGGCCAGCTGATCGGCTCCATCTCGGCCGCCGCGTTCAGCTTCATCGTGCACGAGCCGAGCGGGATCATCGACCGGTCCAGGGCGATGTCGAAGTCGGCGAGCCGCCGCAGGTAGCGCATCATCGCGGTCTCGCTGCGGTGCGTGCTGAACACCGGGTGCGTCAGGAAGGCCGAGGTCCGCAGGAGGCCGGACGGCAGCGAGTCGGGCCTGGCCTGCGACAGCTCTACCTCGGCGGGGTGTGGTACGTGGCAGATAGCCGCGACGACCTCGCGCAGCTGCTCGTCGGTGGTGGTCTCGTCGCAGCTGACCTGCAGCGCGCCGTCCGGCGCCAGGTACAGGT
>Ga0187806_1000396_pt1 | contig 10616 bp, 8 predicted proteins | sample NC_wetland_sal_i_7_FD_132470 | JGI IMG/M metagenome (GOLD analysis project Ga0187806, IMG submission 132470) | Wetland sediment microbial communities from Neuse River Estuary, North Carolina, USA - ASW_1 | ecosystem: Environmental > Aquatic > Freshwater > Wetlands > Sediment | place: USA: North... | reverse complement strand
GGCGACAGGTGCTGCAGGTCGCGCTCGGTCTCCTCGGCGACGCTCCCGTCGAGCAGCTCGCGCAGCCCGTCCGTGCCGAGCAGCTCCGCCAGCAGCGCCGGGTCGAGCGCGAGCGCCTGCGCGCGCCGTTCGGCGAGCGGCGCGTCGCCCTCGTACATGAAGGCACCGACGTAGCGGAAGAGCAGAGATTTTCCGAACGGGCTCGGGGTGGCTGTCTCGACCTCCACCATCTTGATCCGGCGGGCGGCCAGGTCGCTGAGCACCTCGGTCAGCGCCGGCACGTCGAACACGTCCTGGAGGCACTCCCGGACGGTCTCCAGCGTCATCGGGAAGCCCGGGTACTGGCTGGCGATCTCCAGCAGCTGCGCGCTGCGCTGCCGCTGCTGCCACAGCGGGGTGCGACGGCCCGGCTGCCTGCGGGGGAGCAGCAGCGCCCTGCTCGCGCATTCGCGGAACCGCGAGGCGAACAGCGCGCTGCCGCCGACCTCGGCGGTGATGATGTCGCCGACCTCCTCCGGGTCGATCAGCGCGATCCCCGCGGCCGGCGGCTCGTCGCTGTCCGGCACCCGGATGATGATCCCGTCGTCGGTGTGCAGCGCCTGGACGTCCATCCCGCCGTACCGCTCGCGCAGCCGGGCGGTGATCGCGAGCGCCCACGGCGCGTGCACCCGGTCGCCGTACGGGCTGTGCAGCACGACCCGCCAGTCGCCGAGTTCGTCGCGGAACCGCTCGACGACCAGCGTCTTGTCGTCGGGCAGGTGCCCGGTCGCCTGCCGCTGGTCGGCGAGGTACTTGACCAGGTTGCGCGCGGCCAGCGGGTCGAGGCCGCTTTCCTGGAGCTGCGTTACGGCCTGGTCGTCGGGCAGCCTGGACAGCTCGCGGATCTTCGCGCCGATCGCCTTGCCGAGCTCCGCGGGACGGCCCGGCGCGTCACCGTGCCAGAACGGCAGCTTGCCCGGCTGCCCGGGCGCGGGCAGCACGAGCACCCGGTCCGGCGTGATGTCCTCGATCCGCCACGAGCTCGCGCCGAGCACGAACACGTCGCCGACCCGCGACTCGTACACCATCTCCTCGTCGAGCTCGCCGACCCTCCTGGGCTGCCTGCTCTCGGCGGCCGGGAGGAACACCCCGAAAAGGCCCCGGTCCGGGATCGTCCCGCCGCTGGTCACGGCCAGCTTCTGCGCTCCCGGGCGGCCGTGGATCACGCCCGCCACCCGGTCCCAGACGACGCGCGGCCGCAAGCCCGCGAACTCCTCGCCGGGGTACCGCCCGGCAAGCATGTCGAGCACCGCCTCGAGCACCGGCCTGGTCAGCGCCGCGAACGGGGCCGCCCGGCGCACCACGGCCTCGAGGTCGTCCACCGGCCAGTCGTCGAGCGCGGCCATCGCGACGATCTGCTGGGCGAGCACGTCCAGCGGGTTGCGCGGGATCCGCAGCTCCTCGATCGCCCCGTCATGCATCCGGCCGGCCACCACGGCGGCCTGGACCAGGTCCCCGGTGTACTTGGGGAAGATGACGCCGCGGGAGACGTCGCCGACGTTGTGCCCGGCGCGGCCGACCCGCTGCAGGCCGCTGGCGACCGACGGCGGCGACTCGACCTGGATGACCAGGTCGACCGCGCCCATGTCGATGCCGAGCTCGAGGCTGGACGTGGCGACGACAGCGGGCAGCCGCCCGGCCTTGAGCGCCTCCTCGATGTCGGTCCGCTCCTGCCTGGAGACCGAGCCGTGGTGCGCCCGCGCGATCGTCAACTCCTGGTCGGGGTCCCCGGCCCGTTCGGCGGCGAGCTCGTTGAGCCGGCCGCAGAGCCGTTCGGCCAGCCGGCGGGAGTTGGCGAACACGATCGTGGACCTGTGCGCCTGGATGAGGTCGAGCACCCGTTCCTCGACGTGCGGCCAGATCGAGCGGCGCCGTACCGGGTCGTCCCCGCCGTCTTCCTCGGCCAGGCCCTGCGCGGTCTCCAGGTCGGTCATGTCCTCGACGGGGACGACCACCTCGAGCTCGATGCGCTTGGCGCTGGCCGGCTGCACGACGGTGACCGGGCGGGCGCCGCCGAGGAACGTGGCGACCTCTCCGGGCGGCCGCACCGTCGCCGACAGCCCGACCCGCTGGGCGCGGCCATTCTCGGCGCCGCCCAATGCGTCGAGCCGTTCGAGGGTCAGCGCCAGGTGCGCGCCCCGCTTGTTGCCCGCCACCGCGTGCACCTCGTCGACGATCACCGTCTCGACCCCGCGCAGGATCTCCCTGGCCTGCGAGGTGAGCAGCAGGAACAGCGACTCCGGCGTGGTGATCAGGATGTCCGGCGGCCTGGTCGCGAGCTTGCGCCGCTCCTCGGCTGCCGTATCGCCGGTGCGCACCGCGACGGCGATGTCCGGCTCGGGCAGCCCGAGCCGGTGGGCGGCGTGCCTGATCCCGGTGAGCGGGGACCGCAGGTTCCGCTCGATGTCCACCGCCAGCGCCTTCAGCGGCGAGACGTACAGCACCCGGCAGCGCCGCTTCCTGTCGGCGGGCGGGGGTGTCGCGGCGAGCCTGTCGATCGCCCACAGGAACGCGGCGAGCGTCTTGCCAGACCCGGTCGGTGCGATGACCAGCGTGTCGTCGCCCTTGCCGATGGCCCGCCACGCCTGCGCCTGCGCTTGGGTGGGTACGGCGAAGGCGCCCTCGAACCACGCCCGCGTCGCGGGCGAGAACCCGTCGAGGGCCTCAGCGCTGCTTACCGGTGGTTGTTCCGCCACCTTTCCATACTGCCTCGCCCCACCGACATTCCTGACCACCCACGGTGTGCCCGCGGTCAGGCGGGCACCACGTAGCTGCGGTTCTGGCCAGGGAGCATCCCCATGACCCGCCGAATGCGCAATCGGCCCGCTCTAGGGGAACGTGCCGACTCCCCAATGTGCCGTCTTGCCGTCGAGGCAAGCTACGACATCTACGACCGGCCGGCTCTCGCCGCGCCCGGAGCGCGTCACGAAGATCCAGTTAACGCATGACCGGTCCCGTCGCGCGCAATCCACCTGGTCTAGCGGCGGAAGCCCCGACGATGAGATCCGGAGGCGCGGACCGTCACAATGACCACGAAGCGAATGTCACCGAGGAGGCCCGATGACCAGCAAGCCGTTCACCACCTTCCTGTGGTTCGACACCCAGGCCGAAGAGGCAGCGCGCTACTACGTGAGCATCTTCAAGAACTCCCGGCTCGGCACGATCCACTGCTACACGAGCGCCGGGCCGGGCGAGGAAGGGTCGGTCATGCTCGTGGAGTTCGAGCTCAACGGCCAGCGGTTCGCCGCGCTCAACGGCGGCCCGCAGTACACGTTCAACCCGGCCGTCTCATTCGTCGTCGAGTGCGACGGCCAGGCCGAGGTCGACTACTACTGGGACCGGCTGGCCGGGGGCGGCCAGGAGGTCGCCTGCGGCTGGGTAACCGATAGGTACGGCCTGTCCTGGCAGGTCGTGCCCACCGTGTTCTTCGAGATGATGAGTGATCCGGATTCCGAGAAGGCGGCGCGCGTCACCGCGGCCATGCTCACCATGACGAAGTTCGACGTCGCCGCCCTCGAGCGCGCCTACGCGGGCGGGTAGCGGCGCTCGCGGTAACGTTTCCGGAACGGTCGCGGCCTATCCTCCCATCATGAGCAAGGCATGGAGCGTGGCGCTCGGCGGCCTCGCCGCGCTGTCCCTCGCGGCCATGATCCCGCTGTCCGTGCTCGCCCGCCTAGTGGGCGACGGGGTGGTGGCACTGGTCATCGGCGTGCCGTGCATGGCGGTCGGATTCGTGGTCGCCAGGCGCCAGCCGCGCAACCCGCTCGGCTGGCTGTTCCTGGTCATCGCCATCTTCCTCTTTGTCCCTACCGTCGGCGGCGACTACGCCTACCTCAACTACGAGTTGGGGCACCACCTGCCGTTCGCCGCCGCCGGGCTTGCCGTCGACCAGTTGTGGATCGAAGGCCTGGCGCTGTTCATCGTGGTGATCCTGCTGTTCCCCGACGGCAGGCTGCCGTCCCGGTTCTGGCGCTGGGCGCTGCGCACCTGGTGCGCGGTGTTCGCGGTGCTGCTCGTGGATCTCGTGGTGGACACCGCGGTCGCACTCGCGGCCCACCCGGTCCGCGTCGACTCCACCGGCGGCTTGGCCGTGGTCGACAACCCAACTGGGGGCTTCGCGGTTGTCCAGCATGGGTGCCTGCTCGTGGTCTTGGTGCTGTCCGTGAGCTTCATCGGCCGGCAGGTGCTGAGCTGGCGGCGCTCGTCCGGCGAGCGGCGCCAGCAGCTCAAGTGGCTCGCCGGCGGCGCCGCCGTCAGCATCGTCGGCCTGGTATTCGCGGTGATTTTTGCCACGTCGTCGGGCTCTATCACGACCGTCGCGCAGTGGATAGGAACCTTCGCGTGGTTCGGCCTTGCCGCGCTGCCGGTGTCCATCGGCGTGGCGATCCTGCGGTACCGGCTGTACGAGATCGACAGGATCATCTCGCGGACGCTGGCTTACGCCCTGGTCACCGGCCTGCTCATCGGCGTGTACGCGGGCGTGGTGCTGCTGGCCACCCGCGTGCTGTCCGTGTCGTCCCCGGTGGCGGTCGCCGCCTCCACGCTGGCGGCGGCGGCGCTGTTCAGCCCGCTGCGGCGGCGCGTCCAGCGGATCGTGGACCGCCGGTTCAACCGGACCCGGTACAACGCCGACCGGACCGTCGCGGCGTTCGCCGCCCGTCTCAAGGACGCGGTGGACGTGACCGCGGTCGGCGACGACCTGGCCAGCGTGGTGCAGCGGACGCTGGAGCCCGCGCACCTCTCGGTGTGGACCAGGCCGCCCGGCGGCTAGAGCCGCGGCGCACTACGCTTCTGCGGGTGAAGCTCGACCTGATCACGATCGTCGTGGACGAGTACGACCCGGCCATCGCGTTCTTCACCGGCATCCTGGGATTTGACCTCATCGAGGACTCGCCGTCGCTGACCAACGACGGCAGGCCGAAGCGGTGGGTCGTCGTCCGGCCGCCCGGCGCCGAGACCGGCATCCTGCTGGCCCGCGCGGACGGGGAGCGCCAGGCCGGAGCCGTCGGGAACCAGGTCGCCGGGCGGGTCGGGTTCTTCCTCAGAGTCGGCGACTTCGACGCCGCCGTGGAGCGGATGAAGGCGGCCGGGGTGGAATTCGTCACCTCGCCACGCACCGAGGCCTACGGCCGCGTCGTCGTGTTCCGCGACATCGCTGGCAACCGCTGGGATCTCCTCGGGTAGTTTCTTCTACTGTGACACCGCGGGACACAGTGGTCCGGGGCAGGCACCGGGGGCGAGTGGCGGTCGTGCTGCTAGCCGGCTGCGCCGCGCTCGCGGGCTGCGGCGGGCATCCCGCGAGCCAGGCGGCCCTCGCTGGCACCGCCACACGGGACCAGCAGGCGACCTCGAGCGCCGACCCCGTCCCGGCGGCCGCGCCGGCCGCCGGGATACCGCACGCCGCGCGCCCCGGCGGGCCGCCGCTCGTGCCCGGGCCGCCGGCGCCGAGCGCGCTGCCCGTCGTGCCCGGCGCGGGCAGCCTGGCTCAGACGAGCGCGTTCCCGAGCACGACCACGACACCGTTCCGCGACGCCGTCTACGACCTGTGGCTCGCGGTGACCACGGGCGACGCTAACCTCGCACAGCCCGCCTTCTTCCCCGAGGCGGCGTACACCCAGGTCAAGGCCATCGCCGACCCGCAGTCCGACTGGCAGTACCGGCTCTGGTACGACTTCACGCTCGATGTGGCGGCGGCCCACGCCCTCGTCGGCCATGGCGCCACGTTCGTCAGGATCATCGTCCCGTCGTCGTACGCCGCCTGGGTGTCTCCAGGGGCCTGCTACAACAGTGCCGGCTATTGGCACGTGCCCGGCTCGAGAGTCGTCTACGAAGAAGGCGGCGAAACGCGTTCGTTCGGAATTGCTTCTCTTATTTCCTGGCGCGGGGAATGGTACGTCGTGCACTTCGGCGCGGTGCTGCGTGACGGCGCGTACGGAGAAGTCGACGATCCGGAAGACGGCCCGGGAGTGCCGGGGCCGCCAGGCGGCTGCTAGCGGGCCACGCGGTAAGGCCGGCAGCTTCACCAGCGCGGCATGTCGGGCGCTAACGAACTCCTCATGGGGCGCCGCGGACGGATCCGGTCAGCTGGCCGCTGGTCGCCCGCACCTCGCAGATCACGGTCCTGGTCCCTGCCGTCCAGGCGACCTGGTTGGGGAACACGTACGACTGCGAGAGGCTGATGGCGAGCTGCGGGTTCAGGTACCCGGTCAGCCGGCTGGCACAGCCGGAGCTCGCGTCGGTGCGGACCGCGGCCGTCCCCGGCCACGCCGAAGCGGGCAGCGAGAACGTGGCGAACACCTCCGCCTGATGCGGCGTGGAGCAGGGGAGCACTGTCACTACCTGCCCGTTCGGAGTGTTGACGCAGTCTCCGGTTTGCAGCCTGAAGACGGCGGACTCCCGGTACTTGACCGTGACCGGCTTCTTGAAGCCGTGGGTGAGCGCACCGACGGTGCCGATCGCGCCGCCGACGATCGCGACCGCGGCGATGCCGAACAGCGCGGCGAGCGCGAGGCCGCGGCCGCGGTGCCCCGGCTCGTCCCGCTCGACCGGCTCGGCCAGTCCGACCAGTTCGGTGGGCTCGACCGGGTCGGGAACCTCGACCGCCCCGGAAAGCTCGGTGTCGTCGGAAAGCCTGGTGTCGTCGGAAAGCGCGGTCTCCACGGGAAGCGCGGTCTCCACGGGAAGCGCGGTCTCCCCGGAAAGCCCGGAAGGCTCGCCCGGCTCGGCTGCTTCGGCCCCGGCGCTCCCGGCGGCCTTCGCACCCTCATCGGGCACAGCGTGGCCCGGGGAGCCGGCGGAGCCGACAGGGGCCGCACGCGCCGCGGGAACGGGGTCGGCGGGCAGGGGCTTCTCGGCTGCGGGCACCGCTGTGGGCTGGGCGTTTTCCTCGGTTTCTTCGGTGGCTTCCAAAGACATTGCGCTCCTGCTTCGCGGTGCCAGACGCTCGATTAACGCGCCCTCAATTCCTCAAGTTCCCCAACTTCCCCGGCGGCATGCCCGCTCAGTTTCGCCTAGTTAGCTGGGAGTTCGATGAATGTCACGCGCCGGTAGCCTAAGGACCGTGCGGTTGACGGAGTTCTGGGAGCGGATGAGAGAGCAATTCGGCGACGTGTACGCCGAGAGCCTGGCCAAAGATTACGTTCTGTCTAACCTAGGTGAACGCAGTGTAATCAAAGCGCTAGCCGACGGCGTGGACGCCAAAATCGTCTGGCGCGCCGTCTGCGAGACGTTCAACGTCCCCGATTCGCGCCGCTAGCCGGCATCCGAGAAGCCTGCCGATTCCGCAATTTCATGATCACGAAAGTTACGCATCGTATAAGTGCACAAACTCTTCGTGATCATGGAACGCGAGCCGCACCTCCATCGAACAAGCCGGCGTGTCTTAGCTGCGATCGAATAACCGTTCCCCTATAGTGGGACCATCGGGCAACCGCGTGCGGGGTCCGGAGCGCGTTCTCCCTGGTCCGTGCGGTGCGGCCCGGAAATGTCAGTGGTGGCGCGTAGCGTGTGCAGCGATGGCAGCGGGCCGGGGAGTCGCCCGGTGGCGTCCTCGATACCTAACTACAACCCGGCAGGGAGTCCTCATGGCACCAAGCGGCAAGCCGGCCCCGGAAAGGGCCGGTGACAGGGACAAGGCGCTGGAGGCCGCGCTCGTCCAGATCGAGCGGCAGTTCGGCAAGGGCTCGGTCATGCGGCTCGGCGAGCGGGCTCGGGTGCCCGTTGACGTGATCCCCACGGGCTCGATCGCCCTCGACGTGGCGCTGGGCCTAGGCGGGCTGCCGCGCGGCCGGATCATCGAGATATACGGCCCGGAGAGCAGCGGTAAGACCACCGTTGCGCTGCACGCCCTGGCGAACGCGCAGAAGGCGGGCGGCATCGCCGCGTTCATCGACGCCGAGCACGCGCTCGACCCGGTCTACGCCCAGAAGCTTGGCGTGGACACCGACGCGCTGCTCGTCTCGCAGCCGGACACCGGCGAGCAGGCGCTGGAGATCGCGGACATGCTGATCCGGTCTGGTGCCATCGACGTCGTGGTGATCGACTCGGTCGCCGCGCTGGTGCCGAAGGCCGAGATCGAGGGCGAGATGGGTGACAGCCACGTCGGCCTCCAGGCGCGGCTCATGTCCCAGGCGCTGCGCAAGATCACCGGCGCGCTGAGCCAGACCAAGACCACCGCCATCTTCATCAACCAGCTGCGGGAGAAGGTCGGCGTCATGTTCGGCTCCCCGGAGACCACAAGCGGCGGCAAGGCGCTGAAGTTCTACGCCTCGGTCCGCCTCGACATCCGCAGGATCGAGACGCTCAAGGACGGCACGGAGTCGGTCGGCAACAGGACCCGGGTCAAGGTCGTCAAGAACAAGCTCGCCCCGCCGTTCCGCAACGCGGAGTTCGACATCCTGTACGGCATCGGGATCAGCCGGGAAGGCGGGCTCATCGACCTCGGCGTCGAGCAGGGGATCGTGCGCAAGGCGGGCGCCTGGTACACCTACGAAGGCGACCAACTCGGGCAGGGCAAGGAGAACGCGCGGACTTTCCTGCACGAGAACGAGGACCTGGCCAACGAGATCGAGAAGAAGATCAAGGAGAAGCTCGGCGTCGGCCCGCGCCTGGACGCGGACGCTAGCGCGCCCGCGGGTCCGGGAGCCGGCCCCGCAGGATCCGCGGGCGGGCCCTCGCTCGCCTCGGTGCCGACGGGCCCCGCGGCGAAGGGCGCTGGCACAGCCGCCGGCGTCTGACGGGGGCGCGTCCCTGTGGCCGGCCACAAGGGCCGCCCGGACCGCACGGGCGGCACGCGCCGCCGTGGCGCTCGCCAGGACCCGGACCAGGACCCCGGCCAAGACAACCCCGGCCAAGACAACCCGGGCCAGGACCGGGAGCCCGGCACCGGCCACGACGACACCCCTGATCCGGAGGCGCGGGCGCGGGACATCTGCCTGCGGCTGCTGACGTTCGCGCCCCGGACCAGGGCAGAGCTCGCCGGCGCGCTCCGCAGGCGCGGCATTCCCGGCGACGTGGCCGGCGCCGTCCTCGACCGGTTCACCGGAGCGGGGCTGATCGACGACGCCGCGTTCGCCCGGGCATGGGTGGAGTCCAGGCATTACAGCCGGGGGCTCGCGGGCCGCGCGCTGCGGGCCGAGTTGCGGCAGCGCGGCGTCGACGACGACCAGATCCGCGATGCCATCGACGACCTCGGGCCGGACGCCGAGGTGACCACCGCGCGACGGCTCGTCCGGCAGAAGCTCGCGGGCACCCGCGGTCTGCCGCCCGAGGCGCGGATCCGGCGGCTGGCTGGGACGCTCGCGCGCAAGGGGTACCCGCCAGCGCTGGCGTTCCGTGTCATCAGGGAGGCCATGGAGGCCGAAGGTACCGGCGGGACGTTGGGGGAAGAGTGGGGTGACGGCGAAGTACTGTGCTCCGACGACCCCGATGCCTGTACGGAATGAAATCTATTGATTTCGATAAGTAAACTTTGGCTCCCACAGTGATGGTTTGCTTGCTCAAACCGTTATCAACGCTTAACCTCACGGCAGTGAGGCGTTATCTAGCGCTGGACCGGTAATCGGCTCGGACAACCCGGAGATGACGGCTAGTCGCCGCAGCCGGACGGCGTGCGCGACCCCTCGCGCCAGGGAATGAGCCCGGGGCATCGACCCCCGCCATGGCCCTGGGCACCGCCCTGACCACCAGGGTTCCGGCGAGCGACGGACGAAAGGGGTGACCGTGAGCGGCGGAGTCGCCTTCATGGTGATCGGGCTGGTCGCTTTGGCCCTCGCGTTCAGCGCGTTCGCTCTCGTGCTGCGCCGGTCCGCGCCCAGAACCCTGCCGCTCCGGCCAGCGGCGGACCCGGAGCGGCTGGCTGGAGCGACCGAGCTGGACGCCGCTCAGGCCGCCGCCGCGGAATCCAGCGCGGGCCAGCTCCGCGAGCGCGCGCAGGCCGACGCCGACCAGCTCCGCAGCCGTGCGCAGGCCGACGCCGATCAGCTCAGGGACCGCGCGCAGGCGGACGTCGAGCAGCTGCGGAGTCGCGCGGAGGCCGAGGCGGACGGGATCTTGCGGCGTGCGGCCGATGCGGCCGAAGAGGCGGCGCAGGGCCGCCGCGAGGTCGAGGACGAGATCCGCTCCGTCAAGGAGGAAATACGCGAGCTCCGCGGCGACCTGGAGCGCCGCGAACTGCGGATCAGCGAGCGGGAGCAGCGCCTCGACGCTGAGATCCGGCGCGTGGAGGAGCGCAGGCAAGCACTCGAACGGCGCAAGCAGGACCTCGACGGCCGGGCCACGGCTCTCGATGACGCGTCCGCGTCGGCCCGCCAGGAACTCGAGCGCGTCGCCGGGCTGACCGCGGACGAGGCCAGGAACGAGCTGGTCGCGACCATGGAGAACCAGGCCAAGCGTGAGGCCGCGGTCACGATCAGGACCATCGAGAATGAGGCGAAGGCCGAGGGCGACAAGCGCGCCCGCAAGATCGTCACGCTCGCCATCCAGCGGGTGGCCGTGGAGGCCACCAGCGAGTCCGTCGTCTCGGTGATGCACCTGCCGGGCGACGAGATGAAGGGCAGGATCATCGGCCGCGAAGGCCG
>Ga0187806_1000390_pt1 | contig 10661 bp, 9 predicted proteins | sample NC_wetland_sal_i_7_FD_132470 | JGI IMG/M metagenome (GOLD analysis project Ga0187806, IMG submission 132470) | Wetland sediment microbial communities from Neuse River Estuary, North Carolina, USA - ASW_1 | ecosystem: Environmental > Aquatic > Freshwater > Wetlands > Sediment | place: USA: North... | reverse complement strand
TGCCTGGCCACGTACAGGATGCCGCTGCGCGGATGGTCGAACGGCGAGCCTACGTCGAGCCCGGTCCACCCGCGGGGGTATGGGGGGGACGGTTCCCCCCCATGAGCGGGGGGATCCCGGGGGGTCGCCCCCCCGGGGGTACTGAGCCCCCATTGCACTGCCAGCGGGTCGAAGGAGCCGCCCAGGGCCAAGGTGGCGGAGGTCAGTGCCACCGTGTGCTGGCGGAACAGCCGCTCCCGCAGCACCGGCCCGACCTCGAGCGGCGCCACGCGGAGCGTGGGGGGCCTGCGTGAGTCGTCACCGTACGGCCGGTCCAGCCAGACCACCTCGTCGCGACCGGCGACGTCGGCGCCGAAGGCACCGAGGATCCGACCGGAGACGTCGTACAGGTCCTCCAGCGAGGCCAGGGTCATCCGCAGCGTCCCCATCCGCTGGGGATCCTCCTCCAGGGCCTCCGCGTTAGCCCGGACCGCCTTCGCGCACGCGTCGGCTGCCTCGTGCACCGACCTCAGCGTCGCGGTCAGCGCGTCGGACAGCTCGTCCATCCGGCCCGCTGGCGCATCCGCCAGGTCCACGCTGAGCGCGGCCGCCGCGTGGCGCAGGCCGTCGGCTACGGCGGGCGAGCCCTCCAGCGGGGATTCGGTCAGCCGGGCGGAGCGGCGCGCGGCGGTGTCCACGGCGAGGCCGGACAGCTCGCCGGTCGTGGCCGAGGTGACCCGGTCGACCAGGTCGTGCGCCTCGTCGATGATCACCACGTCGTGCGGGGGCAGCACGTCGATGTCCGACGTCGCGTTGATCGCGAGCAGCGCGTGGTTGGTGACGACGATGTGCGCCCGGCCCGCCGCCTCACGGGCCTTCTCGGCGAAGCACCGCGGGCCGAACGGGCAGCGTTGCGCGCCGATGCATTCCTGCGCGCTGACCGAGACCTGCCGCCAGGCCGCCTCGGGCACACCGGGGACCAGCTCGTCCCGGTCTCCGGTCTCGGTCTCCTCCGCCCACTCGTGCAGCCGCTTCACCTGGCGGCCCAGCGGCGACGTGGGGCCGCTGTCCGCGGGCTCGAACAGCGAGTCCTGCGGGTCGTCGGGGGCCGCGAACCCGCCGCGCTGCCGGTGCAGGCAGAGGTAGTTGCGGCGCCCCTTGAGGATCGCGAAGTCCGGCTCGCGGCCGAGCAGCGGCTTGAGCGCCGTGACCAGGCGCGGCAGGTCACGGTCGATCAGCTGGCGCTGCAGCGCGATCGTGGCCGTCGCCACCACTACGGTGGACTCGGCGGTCATCGCGTGCCGCACGGCCGGGACGAGGTAGGCCAGCGACTTGCCGGTGCCGGTTCCGGCCTGGACGGCCAGATGCTCGCCAGACTCGATGGCGTGCCGCACCGCTTCGGCCATCGCGACCTGGCCGGGCCGTTCGGAACCGCCGATCGCGGCCACCGCGGCCGCGAGCAGTTCAGGCACGGACGGCAGGCCCCCGTCGTCCTCACCCGTACTCGCAGTCTCGCTGAGGTCTGCGGGGGCCGTGGGGTCTGCGTGGGCCTTGGGTTCCGGGGGTGCTTTCCGGGTGCGGCCTGCGGACACGTCGGGAACGCTACCTCGTGGTTATGACAATGGTGAGCGCGCGGACCCGTGGCCAGGTGAGCGCGGCGTGTCACCTGGGAATTCCTCCGGCAGGAGGTGAGCGATGGCGGGCGGACCTGGTCACCGGTATGACCGCCCGTTCCTGCTCGGCGAAAAGCGCAACGAGCTGCTCGCCTTGGCCGAAGTCCAGCAGTACGGCCGCGACAGCTTCGGTGACCCGGACCACGTGTCGATCTACGGCCTCAAGCCGCATGAGTGGTATGCGCGGGGCGTGCGGATACTGGGCCGCACGGCGGTTGAGTGCACGCCGGACCGGCTGGCCGACCTGATCGGGCGGGACGTCGCGGCGGTGGCGCGAGCCGCGCCCGCGGCCTCGCCGATGATCGTCGACCTGTTCGCCGGGTCGGGCAACACGCTGTCCTGGATCAAGCGGCATGCCGGCGCGCGCCTGGCCGTCGGCTTCGAGCTGGACGACGCGGTGTTCGAGCTGGCCAGCCAGAATCTCCGCCTCGCGGGCCTGGACCTTGACCTGAGACACGACAGCTACCAGCGCGGGCTGCAGATGCTCGGAGCATCGGGCGCGGATCTGGTGATCGTGTTCGTTTCTCCCCCCTGGGGCGACGCGCTCCGCGCGGGATCAGGGCTCGACCTCCGCCGTACGCAGCCACCGGTGGCGCAGGCCGTGGACGTCACCACCGCCGCCATCGGCCATGCCCACTTGCTCTTCGCCATTCACGTCTACGAGACCGTCGAGCCTGGCTCGCTGACCGAACTGACCGCCCGGTTCCCGTGGTCGGCGATGAGGGTCTACGACATCAACCCGCCGGGGAAAAACCCGGGGCTGCTCCTGGCGACGTGGGGCTGGCGACCGTAGGCCCGCAGTCCCGGGGGAGGCACCACCGCTCGTTCGGAGTAAATTCGCCGATGTGACCAGTGCAGAGGTTCTCATTGATGCGTTCGGCCGGGTGCGGGAAGGTGTGCACTGGGCGGTCGAGGGGTTGTCGGCGGTGCAGTTGGCGGCCCGCCTGGACGACGCGGCCAATTCGGTCGCGTGGCTGTGCTGGCACCTGAGCCGGGTGCAGGACGACCACCTCGCGCACGCGTTCGGGACCGAGCAGGTGTGGCCGGCGTTCCACGAGGCGTTCGGGCTGCCGTTCGGGGTGCTCGAGACGGGCTACGGGCACAGCTCGCGCCAGGTCGCGCAGGTCCGGGTCGCGTCGGGCGACCTGCTCACCGGGTACCACGACGCGGTGCACGAGGAGACCCTGCGGCTCGTGTCCGGCCTCACCGACGCGGACCTGCCCCGGATCGTCGACGAGCGGTGGAACCCGCCGGTGACGCTGGGCGTCCGGCTAGTGAGCGTGATCTCCGACGGCCTGCAGCACGCCGGGCAGGCGGCCTTCGTCCGCGGCATCCTGCTCCGCCAGGGCTAGCGGCGCGCCAGGTTGATCATCGCCGACCGGGTGTATTGCCGCCCTCAACCGGTGGCTTGCGCCTGGCCTCCCGTTCCGGAAACCGGCGTTGGACGGAGTCCGCGCGCACGGTGCGGACCACGGCGGCCAGCAACATGACTGCGCCCGCTATCCCGGTCGCGCTCAGCCGGTTCCCGAGCACCAGCGCCGCGAGGACGGCGGCGGTGAGCGGCTCGATGAGCGACAGCAGGGCCGCAGTGCTCGCCGGCGCTTTCCGCAGGCCGCGGAAGTACAGCGTATAGGCCACGGCGGTCGGGCCGATCCCGAGCGCGGCCAGCAGCCCGGCCGAGGCGAGGCTCGGCCGGAAGCCGAGCCCGCCGAGCACTGCGGCCAGCGGGAGCAGCGCCATGCCGCCGAGGCTGAACCCGAAGCCGTTCAGGGTCAGTTCGTCCAGGCCCGTCACCGGCGACGTCCCGATCAGCGTGACAGCGGCGAAGCCCGCGGCGGAAAGCAGCGCCATGCCCGTGCTGGCGAGCACCGCGGCCTCACTGAACCCGCCGCCGGGAAGGCCGACCAGCAGGCCGAGCCCGGCCAGTGCCATGGCAATGGTGATCACGCCCGCCCTGCCGGGGGCGCGACCGCCGCGAACCTGTTCGACGATGGCGACGATGACCGGGGTGCCGCCAATCGTGACGAGAGTGGCCAGGCTGACGGAGGTCAGCGATATGGCCGCGAAGTAGCAGCTCTGGAAGAGCGCGGACAGCAGGCCGTTCACGGCGATCCGGGTCCAGGCAGCCCGTCCGGTGGGCCACCGCTTGCCGGTCAGCGTGAGGAAGGCGACGATGAGCCCGCCGCCGGCTAGCAGCCGGCAGGTGGCGACCGACAGCGCGGAAAGGCCCGCGGCCTGGCCGAAGAGGGTGCCGATGAGGCCGCCGGTGCCCCAGAGCAAGCCGGACAGCACGAAACAAAGGGTAGAAATAGGCATGAAAAATCGCTCCTGCGACGAGGTGGGGAAGGTCGCGGAAGCGGGGCGCCGGCGTGGCTGCCCGATGGGGAAGAAAGTGGCCTATCGCCCCGCTCAGAAGCGCGGTGGGGGCGTTATGGGAAAGAGCCGGTGCACGTCACGCAGCTTACCGCTTTGGACGAGGGTTCCACTGCGGACTTCCCGATCCACCCGAAAGCCCCTGGTCGCCGCGGCTTGGTCCGGAACCCGGGTGGCCCAGCGTAGTAGAATCACCGACGTGGCTGACAGGACAATCAAGCTGACTGCGGCGGTCACCCGCGAAGGTGACTGGTATGTCGCGCGCTGCCTTGAGGTGGAGGTCGCCAGCCAGGGACGGACCTTCGAGGAGGCCCTGGCCAACCTAAGCGAGGCGCTGGAGCTGTACTTCGAGGATGAGCCGGTTCCCGAGACGTCGGAGCCCATCGTGGCGCCCGTCGAGGTAAAGCTCTCCGCGTGAGCCCGAGGCGGCTGCCCGTCATTTCCGGACTCCAGCTCGTTCGCGCTTTGGAGCAGCACGGCTTTGAGGTCATCAGCACCAGGGGAAGTCACCGCAAGCTCCGGCGAGGCGATCGCACCGTCATCGTTCCTCTGCACGACGAGATCGCGGCGGGCACGCTCGCCTCGGTCCTTCGGGCCGCAGGAATGACCCCTGAGCAGCTGCGCGAATTGCTGTAGTAGCGAACTGGGAGACGACGAAGTTTCCCCGACCGAGTCGGCCACAGGCGAACCCAAGCTAGGTCTCCTACTGAGTGCCGCCTAACTGGTTGCGCTGTCCCAGGAGCAGGCCGACCAGGAAGATGGCCGTCGCGCGGGCGTACAACGCGTGAAAGCCCCCCCGCGGGCGGCCCTTGGGCAGGACCGCAATCGAGGCAAAGTACCCGCCCTGCGCGAACAGCACGCAGGTGAGCTCGATCCACAGGGCCCAGGGGTCACGCCGGCGCAGCGGGCCGAGCGCGAGGACGATGGCGAGCCGTACGAGTGCGTCGCGCCTGGAGTCGGCCACGGCCGCGCGCTGGCCCCTGCACAGCGCGCCGTCACTGGTCGGTGGGGCCTCCATCAACTGGCTAACCGGCATGACCGCACTCCTCGCCATTGCTGCGACCGACCGGAATTGACCGGCTGCGGCTAGCGTGCCGGGACCGGGGTGCAGGGGTCAGTCACCGGGGCGACAGCAGGAGTGTCTCCTTGCCGACATAGCCGGGTACCAGTCTGCTCAGCCAGGCCGCCCAGTGATCGGTGGTTCAGGGCTGGACATCGAGTGTCACCGTCGACCCGCATGGCTCGTCCTGAGGCACAGGATCCTGCCCCCACACCAGGCCTGCGGGAAGGGCGGGTGCACCAGGATCGGCCTTCGTGTCTACCGCTGCACGCAAGCCAGCGGTCTGCACGGCGCTGACGGCGAAAGCCTCGTGATCATCAACGACGTCCGGCACGACACAGGCGCTTGCTGAAGGTGACGGAACCGCCGCCGGCGTCACCGTAGCCGCTGGCCCGCTGCTGGGCGCCGCCCCGATCGCCGCCAGGAATGCGTTCAGCGCCGCGGTCCCGGCGTTGAGGTCCGGCCGGACGGCCTCCTCGGCCGAGGCGGCCGTTCCGCCTGGCACGCTCCTCATGACCTCAGACGCCTCCAGGAAGTCAGCCATCGCCGTGTCGTAATCCCCTAGGTCCGCTGGCGGTGGGACCTTGTAGGCCATACGCGCTTCCCCGCAGAGGGCCTGCGCCAACGGGACCACACTCGCGGCGGTGCTGTACGGGCCTCCTGGCCTGGTCATGCTCTCGATGGCCCGGACCGTGGTCTGAATGGTCAGGGCCACCGACCCCTGCGCGTTATTGACGACGTTCGCGTTAGCCTTCCACTGGGCGAGACTCGGTATCTGAACGATGTCGGACACTGGCCCGCACCACAGCTCCATGGTGGTAGCCGGGTTCGTCGTTGGTGGAGCGTCCGGCTCGGGCGAGCTGGCCTGGGTGGCCGGAGCCGTGGTGACCGGAGCCGTGGTGACCGGCGTCCGGGTGGCCGGAGCCTGGGTGGACGCGGCCTGGCTGGACTGCGGTGATGAGCCGCATCCCGTCAGGCTGCCCGCCAGGATGGCCGCGGCGACGATGGCGATCGCGATCGGAAATCTGCTCATGCCCCACCCCTTGGTCCGCCGGCCCGTGATGAGCCGGTCGTAGGGGTCAGCGTGCTGCGTAGCACCAGGGCAGCGGCATACAGCCATCGCGTCCAAGATGGCGTAGCTCCGGGCCGTGAACTCGTTAAACCCCCCGCGCAGACGGTACCTTCACCACGCAACCCCCCGCAAGGCGGTGGCTCGCAGAGCTTCCGGGCCTAGTTTGCATGGCGTACCCCAATCCGACGACTAGCTGTCACTCACGATGGCGCTTATGTTGGCTTCCGATCCCGAAGCTTGTCCTGGAAAGGAAGGCGTACGTGGCCATGTTCCGTCAGCTAGCGCTGGCGTTCCTCGCGGTCGCACTGAGTGCTGGGATCACGGGGTGCGGCTCCTCCGGGAGCCCTAGCCCGCTGGCGTCCGATGGCGCCGCCACGATCTTCACCGAGGCCACAGCGAACACGATCGCCGCGCAGAGCTTCACCATCGCCGGAGGTACCTCCGCGAACCTCTTCGTCGACCTGACGATCGTCCGCGGCCTGGGCTGCACCGGCACCATCGTCCAGGCCGGTACCACCTCTGCCCAGGGCACCATCACGTCGAAGCTCATCTGGATCGGGAACACCGTATACGAGCACACATCGGGCATGCCGGCCAACGAGTGGATGAGAGGGCCCTCAAACTCAGCCTCATCCAGCATCCAGAACCTGATCGCCCTCTGCAATCCAAGCAGCCTCCTCGCGCCCTTGAGCACGGCAGGCATTAGCAGCACCACACGGTCAGTCATCGAGTATCACGGCCAGCCGGCCCTCGACCTCATCCTCCCCGGGACGCAACAGGACCCCAGCAAGACCGGGGCGATCGTCGTGACCGACACGCAGAAGCCGCTGCTGCTGGACATCTCTGAGCCGGGTTCCGGGGCGTTCGCCTTCACCGGATACGGGGCAACTAAGACGATCGCACCGCCGGCCTCGACGAACGCACCCCCGGCCTCCAGTCGGCCAGGGCCGCCAGCACCATGAGCGGGTATTCCCTGGGCTGCGCGATCTGGTGGGGCCGGAACGGCTTGTCGATATAGGACCAGCCAACACCCCGGAGTAAGAGTAGTGTGCGTGTCACTCGGCGGGAGCCTGAGGCCCGCGGTGCGGATGGCGGCCCCAATCTGCCGCCGTGAACCCGTGAACATCCGTCGTCACGTCTAGCCAGGATCGGGCCACATGCAATCGGACATTGACGCCCAGCCGACCAACGTCTCCGGAGAAGCCCCGCCGCGTGAGTTCCTGACGGTGATGCGGGGCTATGACCGTCAGCAGGTCGACGAGCACATCAGGCAGATCGAAGCCGAGGTGCGGCAGCACCGCGAGCAGACCACGGCTATGCAGCGCGCGCTGTCCGAAGCCCACCGCAACCTCCATGAGCAGGAACGACCAACGTACTCCGGGCTCGGGGCGCGGATCGAGCAGCTGCTGCGGCTGGCCGAGGAGCAGGCCACCGAGGTGATCCACGCCGCCCGGGCCGAGGCGAACGAGATCAAGGCCACGGTCAAGGTCGACGCGGCCGAGCTGCGCGCCGGGGCCGAGAACGAGGCCGCCGAGCTGCGCGCGAACGCCAAGCGCGAGACCGATGACCTGCGCGGGGCAGCCGAGCGGGAGGCCGACTCGATCCGCACCACCGCGCGGCGCGAGGCCGACGAGCTGACCAGCACCACCGGGCGCGAGGCCGCCAAGCTCCGCGCCACCGCCGACCACGAGGTGGCGGAGAAGCAGGCCGCGGCCGAGCGGGACATCGGCAAGCTGCGCACGTCCACCGAGCGCGAGGCCGCCCAGCTCAAGGCGACCGCCAAGCGGGACCGGGACGAGATCCTCACGACTTCCAAGCGCCAGGCCGACGAGATGCGCAGCCAGGCGCAGCGGATCCTGGAGGAGAGCGAGGCCCAGCTCGCCCAGGCCGAGGCCGAGTTCGAGGTCCAGCTCGCGACGCGCAGGGAAGAGGCCGAGCGCCAGGAAGCCGAACGGCTCGCTACCGCCCAGTCTGCGACGCAGAAGCTCGTGTCCGAAGCGGAGCAGCGCGCCTCAACCGCGGAGCAGCGGGCCGCCAAGGCTTCGGCCCAGGCCGACCAGACCCGCCGGGACGCCGACCAGCACGCCGGACAGCTCGTCAGCAACGCGAAACAGAACGCCGACCAGATCGTCAGCCAGGCCAAGACCCAGGCCGAGCAGCTGCTCGCCGAGGTCAAGGCCGATGTCGAACGCCGCCGCGCCGCGGCCCAGCGTGAAGTCGACGAGCTCACCAGGCAGCAGGACAGCATCGCCAGCCACCTCGCGCAGGTGCGCCAGGTGCTCGGCGGGCAGCTGCCAGGAACGGATCCGGTGCCGGAGGCACAGACGTAGCCTGCCACCGCTGACAGCTCCCGTCCTCTGCGTAGGATGAGAGCTGTCAGCGGGGGCCTCTGACCTGCAGCCCGTTAGAGAGCGAACTTCTCCAGGCCGCCTGAGTCGCCCCAGTACCACGCGCCGGCGTCACCCTGGACGTCCACCGGACTGCCGGACGTGGCCACGGACACGACGCTGCCGTTATCTTCTCCCTCGACCTGGCACCACCGGGGGAAGCAGTCCGCCCAGAGAATGTAGTTGCCTGCGACCGACACGCTGGTGACGCTGACACCGGCGACCGGAGCCTGCACCTGGTAAGAAATATCGCCGTTGAAGCCACGGACCGACCCGTTGGCCTCGCCCCACAGGACGCCGTAGGCCGCCGAGGGGTATATCGCCGTGATAGGGCTGGACGTGGAAATGACCGAGGTGGACGCACCGCCGCTGGTCGGGACGCTCAGAATGCTGTTTCCTGACGAGTAGTAGAGCAACCCTCCGCCGAGTCCGAGGTGCGCGAATTCCTCACCGGAGACGAGCGTCTGGACCGTGCCGCCGGTGATCGCCATCTTGCGGATTCCGTCCGCGTCGGCCCAGTACAGGGACGACCCGTCGGTTACCAGATCGCGGTTGCCGATGGCCGCCGGTGAGGTGGCGAGCACGACGGCGGCGCCACCAGCGAGCGGTACCCGCTTGATCTGGGACTCCTTCCGCGACGGATAGGTGGCGTAGTTGGCGACGAAATAGCCGTACCAGGTGCCTCCTACGTTGGCGTAGGTGATCGCTTCGAAGTCGACCCGCGACGTAGGCAAGCTCAGTTCCTGGTACAGGATGCGCTCCTGGCCGGGGTTGTTGGTCTTCGAGGCGCGGTAGACGACGGCCTGCGACCTTCCCTGGACGGTTTGGTCTGCGGTCCAGTAGAGGTTGCCGGTGGACTGGATCAGACGGTCGGGCTGTGAGTAGGACAGCGTGGCCGCGGCCCCGTGCCCCCCGCTGACGAAGTGGATGAAGTTATCCGGCCAGGGCTCAGCCCCCGGGGTGTCTGGTTCATTCACGATCTTCGCCCAGCCGTAATAATCAGTGTCGGTATGCCAGTTATCTTGGGATACGACGATGTAGCTGTCGTCCGGCCCGACCTGCTCGACGATGGCGACGTGCCCGTCGTCCCCGATGACAGGGCTATTGTCGCCCGCGTACCACTGCGCCACCGATCCCACGGTTGGGGTCTGGTTGACCGTGAAGCCGTCTTTTTGAGCGCCCTTCGCCCAGTCCGTGGCGTTAACAGGCAGGGCGGGCTTCGGGGCCGGGACACCGTAGACCGTAGATTCGACGAAGGCCACGTAGTTGGTGCAGTTGGCCCACACGCCGTTCGGCGCCGTGTCCTGGTCAGGGGGCATGCCCCAATACGATTTGTAGTATTCATTCTGGAAATTGTGGGTTGTATACGGGACGCTGGTGCACAGGTCCGTCTCGCCTGGCACGCCGTCGCCGGCCCAGCCTTCACACAGCGGTCCCGCGTAGACGGGCGTGTTCCCCGCGGCGGCAGCGGGAGAAGTTGCCGTTCTGTCCTGATTGCGCGAGATCGTCCCGGCATGCGACGGGGCCGCAAAAGTGACTCCCATCGCCGTGGTCACCAGCACGACCGTGGCTGCAGCCAACGTCTTGCTCTTCATGTCCTGTCCTCTCTGCACCCCGCAACGGACGGTATGCCGTCTGCGGTCGGGCATCGGTACAGAGGGGACCTGGCAGGCGCAGATACACGGCAGCCCCGACTTTCATCACCGGCCGGGCTCCGGGCCGCTTACACCTGCGCGGTCGAGGACGAGCCGAGTGCTGACTTCCGGAAGTGAAAGTGGCATGATCGCCCGGCCCGGACGCCCGCGAAGGAAACCCGTGACCCCAGCAGGCGTTTGATGCGACAGATCATTCCGTTCGGGCGCGATACAGGCGGCCATGTCAGCTACCAGGTGGCCGACATATCGGCGGCTCGGGAGCCAAGAAGATTAAGTCCTGTCACAGAACGTTGATAGATTCGGGGCTTCAGCCTGTCCACACGAGGTCGAAAACGCGGATCAAGCCAGCGGCTTCGTCGACGGCGAATACGACGAACCCGAACTCGCCGACGTCCGCGACCCGTCGTCGCGGCACTCCGGTCGGCGCGCTGAACACGGGGTCATACGGGTCGTCGTAAATCC
>Ga0187806_1000387_pt1 | contig 10728 bp, 10 predicted proteins | sample NC_wetland_sal_i_7_FD_132470 | JGI IMG/M metagenome (GOLD analysis project Ga0187806, IMG submission 132470) | Wetland sediment microbial communities from Neuse River Estuary, North Carolina, USA - ASW_1 | ecosystem: Environmental > Aquatic > Freshwater > Wetlands > Sediment | place: USA: North... | reverse complement strand
CTTGGCCGATTTCATCCAGGCTGATCTCGCGCAGAGTTTCTCAGGTTCGCCTGCTGCGTCGATAGCTGCGCCCGTGCGCGCCCTGCGCTCGGTAACGGCGCCCGCTGTGGCGATTGAAATTTCGAGCGTTTCAGGCTCCACGCCTGATGCACTCAACGCGGCCGCCGGGCCGCTCGCTGCAGCCATTGCGCATGGAATCTCCGCGCTCCGGCAGACCGGCTCGGCAGGGATTCGATAATGCCGCGCAATCTGAAAATTATCCTTGGACTGTTGGCGATTGCGGTTATCGTTGGCGTGATCAGTTTGCGCAGTTTGCGGCTGCGCATGCACCGGATGGCCGAAGCGCGGGCTGCGGAGGAACAGGCACGGCACGCCGTATTGGCGCCGCCGATTTCAACCCCTACCGATGTGACGGTCAAAGCCAAAATCTTCTGGGCTGCGGGGCCGGACCGGATTGCGCCGGTCGAAGTCGAAATTCCTCTATCGGCCGATCCGGTCGAGCGGTCGCGGCAGCTGTTGCTCGCGCTTATTACGAATCCACCTACGGTTGGACAGCGCACGCTGCCCGCCGATACGACGCTTTCCAGCTTTTACATTTTGCCCGATGGGACGGCTGTTGCCGACTTCTCGGATGCGATCTCCTCGGAGATGCCTTCGGGAATCTTGAGCGAAGAGTTGGCGGTGAATTCGATTGCGCGAACCTTGGAGAGCAATGTGCCTGGACTGCGCCGGCTGAAAATCCTGATCCACGGCCAGGAAGCAGAAACTCTCGCGGGCAACGTCGATCTGACCGGCTTTTTCGATTTGGGTAGCGCTGCGAATTCCCCTCCTGTGCGAAGCGCTCCGCCGGCGGCGCCGAGTGTCGCGCATTAGGACGGGGATTGACGTCGGACGCCGAGTTGACACTTCTGAGGGCAACCATCAAACTGGCCCGTAAAATGAAAACTTTCGGAAACAGGGGGAATCATTGAGATCTGATGGGCGCGCATCGAACGCCTTGCGGCCGGTGAAAATCACACCGGACTTCATCCGGAGCGCGGAAGGCAGCGTGCTGATCGAGTTGGGCCGCACGCGCGTGATCGCGACGGCGACCGTGGAAGATGGCGTTCCGCAATTTCTAAAGGGGACCGGCAAGGGATGGGTCACCGGCGAGTACGGAATGCTCCCGCGTTCGACCGAGGAGCGCACGCCACGCGAGTCGGTGCGCGGGCGCCAGTCCGGCAGGACACTCGAGATTCAGCGGATGATCGGGCGGACGCTTCGCGCCGCGATCGATTTGAAGGCGCTCGGTGAGCGCACGGTGTGGATCGATTGCGACGTGATCGAAGCCGATGGCGGCACGCGCACCGCGTCCGTAACCGGCGCGTTCGTGGCTCTGGCGCTCGCGCTCGAACGCATGGTTGCAGCGGGAATCATACGTTCGCTGCCGGTCACCGATTCAGTGGCCGCGACGAGCGTGGGAATCGTCGATGACGAGCTTCTGCTCGATCTTGCCTACGATGAAGACTCCCGCGCGCAGGTGGACATGAACGTGGTGATGACAGGTGGGGGCGAATTCGTCGAGGTGCAGGCGAGCGCTGAAGCGCGCCCGTACACGAGCCGCGAGCTCGAGCAGCTGCTCGATCTGGCAGCCGGCGGCATCCGCCAGCTCACGAAGATGCAGCGCGAACTGCTGCACATGAATTTCCGCACGCACGCCCGGTAGCGCCGCCGAGCTGCTCTCGATCCGTGAAAATTCATTTCGCATCGTCGAACTCCGGCAAGCTGCGCGAGTACCGCGAGCTCGCCGAGGGCTCGCAACTCGAGATCGAATTGCTGCCCGGCATACGCGAACTTCCGCCGTTCGAGGAGTCTGCGCCGACGTTCGCCGAAAACGCACTGGGCAAGGCGCTGCACTACAGCCGCTACACAAACGAGATCGTTCTCGGCGACGATTCAGGTCTCGTTGTGCCTGCGCTCGGCGGCGCGCCGGGCGTGCGATCAGCGCGCTACGCGGGGCCAAGCGCGACCGACGGGGCAAATGTGCAAAAGCTGCTGCGAGAGATGAAAGACAAAAAGGGGGGCGACCGGCGCGCGCGCTTTGTCTGCGCGATTGCGATTGCATTCGCAGGCAGAGCGCTGGTGATCGCGTCCGATTTCGCCGATGGCATCATTGCCGACGAGCCCCGCGGCGCGAGCGGCTTCGGATACGATCCGATTTTCTATTCTACGGATATCGGACGTACGTTTTCGGAGATCCCGCCGGAGGCAAAAAATCGCCTCAGCCATCGGGGTAAGGCTTTCCTCAAGGTGATCGAGTACCTGGTCCCGATGAATTCTTCGATTCCTCGTTAGCCCCTCGCGCATCCAATCTCGGGCGACAAAACTGCTTGCCCTTATGCTCCGGGCGGGAGTACAAATGACACCCCCGGCGGAGGTAACTTATGGCGACCTACCGCGTAGCGCCCCAGCTCCACCCGACCCTATTAACGCGCATGGACGAGGCTCGCGCGCGCACCGACGCACTTTTCAAGCTGCTGCCTCTCAAATCGCTGTATGACCGCCCAATTGCAGAGCGGCACCGGCTGATTTTCTATCTAGGCCATCTGGAGGCGTTTGACTGGAATTTACTCAGCGGGGCGCTCGAGCTTTCCTCGGCCGACGCAGCGCTCGACAAACTCTTTGCGTTCGGAATCGATCCGGTTGACGGCGGTTTGCCGACGGATACTCCCGCGGATTGGCCGACGATCGCTCAGGTCGAGAAATACAACGCGCAAGTCCGCGACGCGCTCGACGAAGCGTTGAACGGTTCTCGCGCCGTGCGCTCTTCGAGCGCCGATCTCGCTGACGGCACTCTGCTGCACGTCGCAATCGAGCACCGCCTGATGCACGCGGAGACGCTGGCCTACTTGCTGCACAACTTGCCGCTCGATCGCAAACTTCCGCATCCAGCTCCAGTTGTTGATCCACGGCCTTCGCCGAGGAGTCGGCAAGTGACGATCCCTTCAGGCATCGCCACGCTCGGACAGGCGCGCGGAGCGGCGTTCGGGTGGGACAACGAGTTCGAAACGCAGAGAGTCGAAGTGCCGCGTTTTTCGATTGGTGTGTACCCAGTTACGAACGGCGAATACCTGAAATTCGTGCAAGCGGGCGGGTACGACGAGCCGCGGTTTTGGAGCGCAGAAGACTGGGAATGGAAGTCCGGCGCTAAAATTGAGCACCCGCACTTTTGGTTACGACGCTCAGGTAGCTCGCTCGATGCGGCCACAGATCGGTGGGAATACCGTGCGATGTTTGGGCGAATCCCGCTGCCGCTTTCGTGGCCCGTGTATGTGAGCCACGCAGAGGCGTCCGCCTATGCGCGATGGGCCTGCAAAAAGCTGCCGACGGAGCCGCAGTGGCATCGCGCCGCGTATGGCGCGCACGACAGAACGGAGAGCAGCTACCCGTGGGGCGAATCGGCGCCCAACCCGTCCCGGGGTAACTTCCATTTCGCGTCGTGGGACGCCACTCCGGTTGATGCGCACCCGGCAGGCGCGAGCGCGTTCGGCGTGTTCGACCTGCTCGGCAACGGATGGGAATGGACGTCTACCCCATTCGGCCCTCTGCCCGGATTCCGAGCGTTTTCGTTTTATCCGGGCTACTCGGCGAACTTTTTCGACGGCAAGCATTTCGTGATGAAGGGCGGATCGCCGCAGACTGACGCTTGCATGTTGCGCCGCTCATTTCGCAACTGGTTTCAGCCGCACTACCCGTACGTGTACGCCACCTTCCGCTGTGTGGAGGAATAGCTCATGGCGACCGCTCCGCGAATGGCAACGACGATTTCGGCAGCCCGCGCGCTGGCTGCATTTTCCTCTGATGTCGTGGTCGGGTTGACGGCGCCGGGCCAGAAGGAACTTCCCTCGAAGTATTTGTACGATGAGGTCGGCTCAGCGCTTTTCGAGGCCATCTGTACTCTGCCGGAATACGGCCTGGGCCGCGCGGGAATGCGCATGCTCGAGCGCTACTCCGGCGAAATTGTGGATCGTGTACCCGGCCCCGTGATTGTGGCCGAGCTCGGCAGCGGCAGCGGCCAGCAGACGCGGTGGGTGCTCGAAGCGTTGGCGAGGCGCCAGCGAGTCAACTACTACCCGATCGACATTTCCGGGAGCGCGCTTTTCCGCTGCCAACGCGAGCTCGGCCAGATCGATATGGTGAGCATCGTCGGCTTCGAGCGAGCGTATTTGGACGGCCTGCAAGAGGTGGCGGCGCGGCGGCGCGATGGCGAGCGGCTGCTCGTGCTCTTTCTTGGAAGTACGATCGGGAACTTCGATCGTCCGGCGGGCGAGCAATTCATGCGCGAAGTGCGTTCGATTTTGCGCGCGGGCGATGCGCTGCTTCTCGCCACTGATCTCGTCAAGCCGATCCCCACGCTGATTCTCGCGTACGATGATCCGGCCGGCGTGACCGCGGCGTTCAACAAGAACTTGCTCGCGCGGATCAATCGCGAGCTCGAAGGCGATTTCGATTTGAGGCGCTTCGAGCACGTGGTTCGTTACGATGAAGGCGAGCAGCGCATCGAGATGCACTTGCGATCAACCGCCTGGCAGCGCGTGACGATTCGCAAGGCGGGCTTGCGAGTGCATCTTCGCGAGGGCGAGACGATCTGGACCGAAAGTTCGCACAAGTATGAGCCGGAGCAGGTGGTCCGGATGGGTGAGCGCTCGGATTATCACTGTGCAGGGCAGTGGTTCGACGCGGAATGGCCGCTGGCACAGAGCTTGTTTTTTGCGGCATAGTTCTTGAGGGAGGAGCCAATGGCCAGGGCACTGTGGAAAGGCACGGTCCTCGCCGAGAGCGATCGCACTGTGGTGGTCGAGGGCAATTACTATTTTCCGCGGAGTGCGGTGCGCGCGGAGTATTTGCGTGCCAGCGACACCCACACTGTTTGCCCTTGGAAAGGCACCGCGAGTTATCACGATGTGGAAGTGAATGGCGAGCGCAACGCCGACGCCGCGTGGTTCTATCCCAATCCGAAACCCGCCGCTGAGCAGATTAAGGACTACATCGCGTTTTGGAAGGGCGTCCGGGTCGACCCGTAACCCGCTGTGCTATAGTTTCCGCTCCATGTCTCCGAAAAAAGCGAAGAGAGCAGTGCCGAAATCCGCGGGAGCTCGTCCGAAGAGGGCTGCCGCTTCCAAAAGCGCGACGGGGCGGGCAACTGATCCGGCGCGCGTGCGAGCGATCCTGACGGGACTCGATGAAGCGTATCCTGCAGCGACGTGCGCATTAAAGCACGAGAATGCCTTTCAGTTGCTCATTTCGACGATTCTTTCGGCCCAGTGCACGGACGAGCGCGTCAATCAGGTAACGGCGACGCTGTTCAAGAAATATCCCGACGCGAAGGCATTTGCTTATGCGACTCCGTCCGAACTCGAGCAGGAGATTCGGCCCACAGGTTTTTTCCGCAACAAAACCAAATCAATCATGGGCGCGAGCAAGAAGATCGTCGAAGAGTTCAATGGCCAAGTGCCGCAATCAATGGAGCAGCTTCTGACATTACCCGGCGTCGCGCGAAAGACGGCGAACGTCGTGTTAGGGACAGCGTTTGGGATCGCTTCGGGAGTTGTCGTCGATACGCACGTCACGCGGCTCGCGCAAAGACTCGACCTTACGAAGAACGAGGACCCTAAGAACATCGAGCAGGACCTAATGGCCGTAATTCCGCGGGACCGCTGGATTCTGTTTTCCCACCAGCTGATTTGGCACGGCCGGCGCGTCTGCCAGGCGCGCAAACCGAAGTGCATCGAGTGTAATCTCGAAAAGTTGTGCTACTCGAAGGACAAGACCGTCTAAGTGGCGCGGCCTGTGTGTGCTAACATTTCTTGCATCGGGGCGTAGCGCAGCCTGGTAGCGCGCCTGCCTTGGGCGCAGGAGGTCTGGAGTTCAAATCTCCACGCCCCGACCATCGCAAGTTCCTGCCTGTGATCGCCCGGCGTGACGTTTTCAACATACACCGGTTTGCTCTGCGTGGGTGGCATCTGCGCCCGGGATAAACTGGCTCGAGACGAGGACATTCGCTTGAGCGCCCGCGCCGATACAATCACCGCGCACAGTTCCGCAGGGCCGTGGCTCTATTCATCGTGGATCGACTTGCTGGTCGGCTGCGGGGCATGGTCTGCTCCGCTGCTCGCGATCACGTGGCTCGCGCGCTCGAATACGCACGCCTGGGCCGTGGCGTTCTACGCGCTCGCGATCATTTTCAACTATCCGCACTTCATGGCGACGGTCTATCGCGCCTACCACACGCGCGAGAACTTCGAAAAATACAAGATTCTGACGCTGCACGTGACGCTGCTGATCGTCTTGACGGGCGTGCTGCTGCACGCGTGGCCGCGGCTGCTGCCGTGGGTATTCACGCTCTACATTTGCTGGAGCCCGTGGCACTACACAGGCCAAAACTACGGCTTGCTGATGATGTTCGCCCGGCGAAGCGGCGCCACGGTCGCTAACGCCGAGCGACGGTGGATTCGAGCGGCGTTCATCGCGTCGTATCTCATGTTGCTTGCGAGTTTTGAGACGGGCGTTTCGAGCGAGCCGCTGATTCTCTCGCTCGGCCTGCCGGCGAAGTTTACATTGTGGGCGCGGCTGGCGCTGGGAGCGGCGTTCGCTCTGTTCGCAGTGCTCGGGTTCCGGCGGCTCGTGGCGCGGAGCGGCTGGGAAGCGATGACCCCGCCGATTTTGCTCGCATTCACGCAGTTTCTCTGGTTCGTTTTGCCCACATTGATAGAGCTGCGCGCTCCCGACCAGATCCCGCAGACACAATACAGCAGCGGAATTCTCGCCGTTCTGCATTCCGCGCAATACATCTGGGTCACAAGCTACTACCAGCAGCGCGAAGCCAGCGCGGCCAGCCGATCGAAATGGCGCGTAGCAGCGTATTTCGTGACGCTGATCGCCGGCGGGATTGCGCTGTTCATTCCCGGGCCTTGGCTTGTTAGTTACATATTGCGCTTCGACTTCACGACGAGCTTGCTTATCTTTACGGCGCTCGTGAACATCCACCATTTCATCCTCGACGGCGCAGTTTGGAAGTTGCGCGACTCACGCGTCGCATCGTTGTTGATTGGCCAGAGCGCGAAAATGACGGTCAAGCGCAAGTCTGCCGCCCAAGCTTCCGGCCGCAAGGCCGGCGCAGCAGCTTCGGTATTCGCTCGCATCGTGGCGGCTCCAGCATTCCGAGTGGGACTCGTTGGCGTCTTACTTGTCTGGGGCGCCGTCGAAGAGGTGCGTTACGCGCTCGGTACGGACGATGGGAACCTCCCGGCGCTCGTGCATGCCTCGCGGATGAATCCGTACGACAGCACGGTCGAAGCCAGGATCGCCGTCGCGGAAGGAAAAGCCGGTCAGCGCGATGCGGCGATCGACGCATTGACACGAGCGGTTGCCATCAATCCGCACAACATTGGCTTGCAGCAGGCGTGTGCTAAGGCGATGCTCCAGGTTGGGCGCTATCAAGATGCCTACGACCACTACGCGAAAATGCTGCAGCTATTTCCGCGCGACCACGACGCACTTGTGAACTACGGCTTGCTGGCGGCACGGTTTGGCCATCAACAGGAGGCCATGGATTCGTGGTGGAAGGCCTCGGACGTCGACCCGAACCAGCCCAATGCTCATCTCTATCTCGCGCAGGCCTTCGATCAGCGCGGCGAACTGGCAGCTGCGGCTCAGCAGTGGCAACAGTATCTACGCATCGCCGCCCTGCGCCCGGATGATCCCATCGCCGGACTCGAGCCGCAAGCGTCCGCTGCGATTCAGCTCGCGGATGACGAGTCCAAGATCAACCATGACGAGTTGGCGTCGCAACAGTACCAAACTGCGATTGACCTCGCGCGCCGCGCGGGCGATTTCAAGCTCGAGAGTATCGCGCTCGCGCATCTGGGAGATTTGCAAGAGAAAGCTGGCGACGCAAAATCCGCCGCGCACTCCTATCAGCGCGGGTTGCAGCTCGACGCCAAAGCCGGCGATTCGCGTGGCGAGGCAATCGACTGGTTCAGCTACGGACAGTTTCTTCGCAGGCACGGACAGGCGGATGAGCTGGCCTACGCGTGTTTGCTGCGCGCCGAGGCATTGCTGAAGAATTCAAACAGCCCCGAACTTGCGACCGTGCAATCGGCGCGTCGCGAACTCGAAAGCCGGCTCGGCGCGAGCGCGCGCAAGAGCCAGACGAATCTTCCGCAGCTGCTCGCGACCGCTGGCAGTCTTCCCACAACCTCTTTCTGATTTCTGGCACGCGCGACGCGGTGTACACTCTGCACGGCAATTCAGGCGCAGATTCGGCGAGGGTGCTTTGGCGTCGGCTGTTGAAGGCAAGTCGGAAATAATCAACGTCAGCGAAATCATCGACCGCCGCTCGATGGGTGCGTTTCAGATCTGGACGGTCGTGCTGAGCGGCTTGGTGCTCGTCCTCGACGGTTTCGACAGTCTAACCATCACCTACGTGACGCCCTCCATCGCCGAAGGCATGCACATTCCAGTCGCGCAGTTCGATATCGTTTTGACTGCCAGCCTGATCGGACTGATGGCGGCCGCGCTAACGACTGGTCCCATTGCGGACCGCTGGGGGCGCAAATGGCCGGTGATACTTTCGACGCTCAGCTTTGCGGTCTTTTCTCTGTTTAGCGCGCATGCGAACACACGGGCGGAACTGGTGGCCTTGCGGTTTCTGACAGGAATTGGTCTCGGCGGAGCGATGCCGAATGTCGTAGCGCTGGCATCGGAGTACATCCCGAAGCGGCTGCTTTCCACGATCGTACCGATTCTCTTCGTGGGAATGCCCTTGGGTGGGACGCTCAGCGGTTTTGCCAGCAGGGCTATGATACCTGTGTGGGGATGGCGTTCGGTGTTTTTGTTGGGAGGAGCCCTGCCGCTCACGATTGCCCTTGTTTTGATCTTGGCCCTTCCTGAATCGATTCAGTTTCTAGCCGTGCGCGGCAAGGACTCCGGGCGCATCGCGAAGACGCTGGCGCACATCGCACCGGAATTCGTGCGAGCGGGAGTGAATGTCGTCGCTGGATCGCACGAGGAAGAACGCAAGGGCGTTCCGGTGAAGCACTTATTCACAGAAGGCCGCACGGCCGGAACGATTCTGCTGTGGATTCCGTATTTCATGAATCTGCTGCTTATCTACTTTCTGGGAAGTTGGCTGCCAGCGCTCTTACGCGAACAGGGAATGTCGGTTAGGGCGGCCGTGACGGCGAGCACTTTCATCAGCTTTGGCGGAATTTTGGGATGCTTGGTTGAGGGTCCGATGTTGCGACGGTGGGGCGCGTTCGTGATATTGAGCATCGAGTACGCGATCGCGGGGCTGTTAATCGGCTCGCTTGCGTTGATGCCGGTTTCATATCCGATCATGCTTGCGATGACGTTTGGCACCGGCCTGATGATCATTGGCTCGCAGGGCGGGCTCAACGCGCTTGCAGCGCGGTTCTATCCAGTATCGGTGCGTTCGACCGGTGTCGGATGGGCTCTCGGCGTTGGCCGAATCGGCTCGATCGTCGGCCCGATGATTGGTGGAGCGTTATTGAGGCTGGGATGGAAGACGCGCGACATGTTGCTTTTTGCGGCTGTTGTCGCCGTGATCGCGTTCGTTTCAATTTTGGCGAGTAGCCGGATTCGAGACACTGTGACTGCATACACCGCCGCACCTGATCTCGGCGGCCACTAGTGCGATGGGAGCCGATTTCTGATCTTTGCAACTTGCTTGACAAGCCATTCACCCGCCCTTAATGTAGGTCGGTTTTGCGGTGAGAACTCCACAGGATTCTGAGCGGCATCATATAAATCCAGCGAGGGTTTCCCGGTAAAATGCACTTCGTTTATGAATTTTGCAAGTGGCTGCAGCACACGACGGTTGGCACCCAGGTCGCGGAATCCGATTGGCTGTTTCCCGCGATCGAGACCGTTCACATCTGGGGCATCATCCTGCTCGTGGGCACTACTGGCGTGCTCGACCTGCGCCTGCTTGGATTCATCCTTCCCAATCAGCGCGTTTCCGACCTGCACCATCGCCTGCTTCGCTGGACCTGGACAGGATTCGCCGTGATGATTACAAGCGGCTCGTTGATGTTCGCCTCCGAAGCGGCGAAGATGTATGAAAACGGCGCGTTCCGGTTCAAAATGCTGCTAATCGTGCTGGCGGGATTGAACGCGATGATTTTTGAATTCACCGCATTTCGCAACGTTGCTAAGTGGGACGACTCTCCCCGCACGCCCATCGGCGCGAAGGTCGCCGCTTGCGTGTCACTCGTTGCATGGGTCGGAGTGATCGCCGCCGGCCGCTGGATCGCATACTGGTAATGCACCTCGCGTCCGTCCGCTTGTCCAACCATTCTCCGGGCCGGGCAATCTGATCGCAAACCTATGCTCTCCTTGTATACAAGATATCGTTGACACCGCCCGCGCGCCTCTGCTATACGCTCGCGGTATCACTTGGGCCAAGAGCGCTCGGCGTATTGATCTCAATTGGGGGGTGGTCGTATGAGATCCACGTTAGTCCTTGGGCTTTGCCTGATTTTTTCCGCAACCGTTCTCTCCGCGCAGACGATTTCCACTTCGCAGATCAGGGGCGTCATTCAAGATCCGAGCGGCGCGGCCGTGGCCGGCGCTCGCGTCACACTGACGCAGACCGCGACCGGCGCGACGCGTTCGACGACGAGCGCGGCTGATGGAGGCTATGCGTTTCCCGACTTGTCGGTCGGCACG
>Ga0187806_1000382_pt1 | contig 10744 bp, 11 predicted proteins | sample NC_wetland_sal_i_7_FD_132470 | JGI IMG/M metagenome (GOLD analysis project Ga0187806, IMG submission 132470) | Wetland sediment microbial communities from Neuse River Estuary, North Carolina, USA - ASW_1 | ecosystem: Environmental > Aquatic > Freshwater > Wetlands > Sediment | place: USA: North... | reverse complement strand
GCGGCGCCGTCGGCGGCGGCGTCATCCAGCGCGCCGCACAGCGGCCTGGCACAGCTCGGTGTCCAGCGCGTTGGCCTTGCCGTGCCGCATGGCCAGCACGGCCACGCCGTCCTTCGTGGTGGAATCGATCACCGGTGGCCTCCGTTGCAGGTCATCAGCTCCCGGCTGAGGATCTCCGCTGCACCTCCGGCGCAGCCATCAGGCAGGAACCCGCGTCACCGGAGTTCCAGGCTAGTGGAAACGTGCGACACCGCATGTCGTGACGGGGTAACCGCGGGCGACGCTAGCGGGGTGCCAGTCGCTGCAGTGGCCGGTAGGAAGCCGGGGTCTCTCGTCGCGCCAGGCGGCAAGTGATGACGTCGTTTCGTCCGCCTCAAGCTCTCAGGCGAAGGTCTCGATGTCCGCGCGGCGGACCGCGAACATCGGAAGCGACCGTGCCTGGCACCAGACCTGGACCGCTTCACCTTCCTCCTCGGTGGCAGCGACGGCGAAGACCTCTTCGGACCCCGCAGGGATGACACGCCCGGCACCGCACGCTAAAGGCCTGCCGCCGACGGGCCGGCAGCCCTCAGTTCCGCGCGGGCCACCAGCTTGCAGTCATCGTCATAGGTGATCACCCCCGCCAGCGTCTCCCCGGCCATCACCCGGGGCAGCCAGTACGCCTCGTCATCCCACATCTGCTCCAGCGGCAGCGACGCGACATCGAACCACTCCGGAACCATCTCCTCCGACTCCCGCGGCTCGCCGCTCCACCGCTCGCCGAAGAACACCGTGACCACCGCGTCCAGCTCAGGGCGCGAGGGAAAGACGAAGCTGAGCTCCGCCCGCTCAGTCACACCGCCCAGTTCGACCGCGATCCCGGCCTCCTCACCCGCCTCGCGGACCGCGCATGCGGCATCGCTCTCACCCTGCCCGGCCTTACCGCCCAGGCCCATGACCATGCCCGACCCGAAACCCCGCTTCTTCCGCCCCAGCAGCACCTGCCGCTGACCGCGCTCACCGGACCGGAACACGTAACACAACGTCTGCCTGCTCACCGACACACGCAATAGCATCCCACTCAGTGTGGTCACTTCTCACGAACATCGATCACCGTTCCAGCCGCCCGCGCGGTCAGAACTCACCAACAAGCACGGCCGGTTCCCGAAAACAAAATCAACAGGTACAAAGGCAGGACCAAAGCCTCTCTCCGAGTTGTGCACATCGGTTAATCCTCTGCTTGGAGGTTCTTCTCTGAGGACGTGATGGCACTGACAACCGCGCACCTGCCTGAGGTATCGCGCTCCACCCTAGCCAGGCCAACGCCGCTCGAGATCACTCTGCGTATTGAGCCTGAAGTGGAATACTTGCGGGGGTGAGTGGCATGGACTTTGCCCTCTACCGGGAGAGCCTGGGGAAGTACCTTTTCGATGGCCGGCCGGAGGTCTATTTCAGTACCCGCCTGAACGGCACCGAGCGGGTGTTGTTGGAGCTGCACGAACACACTCACTGGGAGGTGGCCAACGCCTCGACATACGGGAAAGAGCAGCTAATGCTGGCCGAGGCGATCCGGCACAAGGCCGGGGACCCTGTCGCCGCGGAATTGGGGAAGTGCCTGGAGACCTCGGTGGAGTTCTCGCGGCTGGCGTACGAAGGGTCGGCGCTCGCCGCAGAGCGGTCTTTGATGGCGATCGTCGGCGCTTCGTCACCCGAGTGGAATTCCCTCCTGCGGACGAAACTCTACGGGCAGGCTGACCGGCTATTCGGGGACTGGCTTCGCAAGCTCCCCTACTCACCTTCAGCGCAGGCTTCGATCGCCACGAATGCGGCGGAACTGTGCCTGAACTCGGTCTCCATCCTTGACGCCACGGAGTCCGAGCGCGACGCCATCTCGGCGCGTGACCCGAAGACCTTGCGCGCGGCCGACGTGCGGGCACGGCTGGCCCGGCGATCCCCGGACTCCCTGCTCGGGCTACTCAGCAAGCGGCTGGTGGCCAGGACGGGCGAATTCGTGGCGCGCCTCGATGCCGCCATCGACGGCGGCCTCGCCCAGGACGGGCTGACCGCCGCCGTGCTCCGGACCGAGGGAGCGCTCCCCGACATGAGCGCGATGGCGGAGGGCCACCTCACGTACGTCACATATGAGGCGCTGCGCCGCTTCGCAGAGGACAGCGGCGCAATCGACGGCACGCGAGAGCACGGCCTGCTGCAGGACATCTTCCAGTACTTGCAGGCAGACTGGATCGGCAAACTGCTCGCCGACGAGCTACTGGGCGTGCCCACCGCGCGTGGCATCCGCGCGCGACCACTGACTGAGGACGTGGTCCGCGGCGACCTGGATTTCTTTTCGACCATCTACACAGTCGTTCATCCGCCGGAGCGGGATCGGGCAACCGATATCCGGGTCACGTCCTGGGCCCCAGTCCACCAGGCGCTCCGGAGCTTGCCTGGACAGCCGCAGCTTTATCTCGCGATCACCGCCATCGAACCGCTTCCGCACTCTGCGGGCTCGCGCCCGGCAGGGTCAGAGCCAGAGGCATGGTACGAGCTCTCGGCGGCGAGTGCGGTCATCGCGCCGCACGATGACTTCAACTGGAAGTTCGGCCGGTCGCGGTACGTCATGAGCGTGCCCGGCTCGCGATTGCGCGAGGCGGTCGGGGAGCTCCTCCACTACAACCTGGCCGTCGCGGTTCCGTTCGACCTGATCGACCTGCCGACGGGGCGCATACGCCACCTCGGCACGCTGCCCCGGAACGCGACGGTAGGGTGCCTGCTCGAGAACGCTCCGTTCGCCGATTGGGCGCGGGAGATTAGGCGCCTGTCGCGGTCCTCCCGCACCATCAGCCACTACTACGAGATCGGCCCGGCAGCGGCGAACTTCATCATCACCTTCGGGATCGCCGATACCGCCACCTGGTTCGTCTACATGCCGCTGTCCATGTCCATGCGCCGGTTCATTGACGCCGGCGCCGTGTCCCTCGCCGAGGACGCCGGTCACGAGCTGGCGAAGACACTCGACGATGTCCCCATGAGCAGGCAGTTCGCCGCAGCATCATTCCTGATCTGCGAGCAATACCTCCGCAACGGACTGTGAGCCGACGTTGCCAGCGACACGGGAACCCAAGGATCCGCTGACCGAGTTCATCTCCGAGGCCAGCGCCGCCGCAATGACGGCCGGACTTGCCGCTCCACCGGCAGGGGCGGACGTTGCGGCGCTCCTGAGCCGCTTCACGTCATTCGAAGCCGACGCGCCCGCCGATCAGGGTTACGAGCGCATCCTGCTCATCAAGGACCCGGCCTGGTTCCCCGAATCGGGGAACTCGGTGAAGCCCGGCAACTTGCGCTTCAATCTCGGCACCCTCTTCGAGGCGATCGCGAGCGGCGTGGCGGCCGGCTTCTCCGTCGGCACCCCGATCGTCGCCGTCCTCACCGGACTGCTCGCGATCAGACAGCTGATCCGGGCGGCAACGGTTGACCTCTCCGACCGCGACGCCCTGGTGATCTGGTCCCTCTGGTCGTGTGAGCGGCGGGGAGATCCGGCCACGATCGAGATGATCCGCTCGCGCGCCCTGGCCGAGGCGGCCCAGGTCGGCTCGGCCACTCGGCCGTCCGCAGCCGAGATAGAGCACAGCCTGGATCGTCTGGCGAGACTTGGGACCGTCCGTCAAGCGAAAGATGGAACGTGGGAGACCCGCGAGGCGGTCACCGTCCGCACCTAGCCCTACCACGGCCCTACAACGTCGCAGCCCCCCAGTCCGATCTCAGAGAGGGGAAAGCGGCTGTTCCCGGCGACTCGCCGCAGCCAGGCACCCCAGGCGCCGTCGGTCTTTGCCACCCAGCGAGCACTTGTCCGCGCGCAGGTCCGGAAAAGCCTCACTACCGCTGACCTCGTGATCTGGCTGCCATCGGGTCTGCCGCAATAACCGGGTCGCTGTCATATTCATCCGCTGGGCGCCTCGTCACCCGGCTAAAGGGCGGCGGGGTCCGGCGGGCGCCAGTCGTAGATCGGGGCTAGGCCGCGCAGGGCGGCGGACGGGGCGAGCTTGCCGAGGGTCTGGGCCAGGCCGTCGCGCAGAGCGACGGCGGCCGGGGAGGTCCACATGGCCATCCGGCCGGCTCGCCGGGACAGCCGGACCACCTGGGTGGTGCGCGCCAGCCGCATCGTGGTGTACTCGGTCAGCATCGCGGCGACCCGCGATCCACCGTCCGCGGCCGCCGCCAGGCGGGCCAAGACTGCGGCGTCCTCCAGCGCCTGGCAGGCGCCCTGGCCGAGGTTCGGCGTCATCGGGTGCGCCGCGTCGCCGAGCAGCGCGACCCGGCCGCTGTGCAGCGCCGGGAGCGGCGCGGCGAGTTCGGAGACGTCGTGCCTGAGCACGGCGTCGGGCGCGGTCATCGCGAGCAGCGCCGGGATCGGCTCATGCCAGCCCCCGAAGCGCCGAACAAGCTCGGCCAGCTCCCCATCCCCACCCCGCGCGCCCTGCGGCGCGTCCGCGGCGGCGTAGCAGTACACCCGGCCGTCGGCGAGCGGCATGACCCCGAAAACGGAGCCGCGGCCCCAGGTCTCCGCCATCGGCACCGAACCCGAAACCCCCGGCGTCAGCAGCCGCCACGTGGTGAACCCCGCGTAGCGAAGCCCCGGATGCGCCGGGAACAGCGCGCTCCGCACGGCCGAGTTGATCCCGTCCGCCGCGACCACCAGATCGGCGTCGATCTCCCCCGCCGTCGTCACCACGTGTCCGTCCGGGCTGGCCGACGTCACCTCGGCGGACAGCGCGACGACGCCGTGTGGGACCCGGGTCGTCAGTGCGTTGATCAGCCGGGCGCGCGGCAGCAGGATGACCGGGTCGCCAAAGCGGTCGGCGATCATCCGGTCGGTGGAACTGCGCAGCAGCCACCGCCCGTCGGGGCGGCGGATCCCGATCTCCTGGCGGTTCACGTCCGCGCGGACCATGTCGCCCGCGCCGATCACGTCGAGCGCGCGCAGCCCGTTCGGCGCCATCGCCAGCCCCGCCCCGACCGTCTCGAGCGACGCCGCCCGCTCGCATGCGGTGACGTCCCAGCCGGCTGCGTGCAGGCCCGCCGCGGCCGCCAGCCCGCCGATTCCCGCCCCGATGATCACGGCTCTGGGCCGCGCCCCGCCTACGGTCATAGACCATAGGCAATCACGGTTTACCCGGCGCCGGCGACTTGCCTGGTGACCCGGTTGAGGCGGTTGAAGACGCCCGCGTTCGAGGAACACCGGGCGCACTTGACCAACGTCGCCGGCCGGGTGGCGCTGAACCTGCTCGAGGCCCGGCGGTCGCGCCGCGAGGACGTCGGTGGCGGGCGGGACTTTGCGGGTGGCGCTCGGCTTCACGATCGGCGCTGGCGGGCGCGTCGCGCGCATCGACCTGATCGCCGACCCGGGCGTGCTCCGATCTCTCTCCATCGAGCGCTAGGAACCTTGCAGGAGGGGTAGCAGGACGGGCAGCATGGGCCACAGGTGATCCGTGTGGAACGGTGAAAGGGGAACCATGCCGGACCCGTCAGTCCTGGGTATCGTCCTGGCCGGCGGCGTCGGCACTCGCCTCGCGCCGCTGACCGCGGACCGGGCCAAGCCCGCCGTGCCGTTCGGCGGGGTGTACCGGCTGGTCGACTTCGCGCTGTCTAACCTGGTCAACAGCGGTATCAGGAAGATCTGCGTGCTCACCCAGTACAAGAGCCACAGCCTGGACCGGCATATCTCCGTGACCTGGCGGATGAGCGACCTGCTCGGCAACTACGTGACGCCGGTGCCCGCGCAGCAGCGGCTCGGGCCGCACTGGTACACCGGCTCCGCGGACGCGATCTTCCAGTCGATGAACCTGATCAACGACGAGAACCCGGAACTAGTGCTGGTCGTTGGCGCCGACCACGTGTACCGGATGGACCCCAGGCAGATGATCGCGCGGCACGTGGAGCACGGCGCGGGCGTGACGGTCGCGGCGCTGCCGGTCAACCGGCAGGATGCCAAGGCGTTCGGCATCGTGGGCGTCGGGCCGGACGGGCGGACCGTCGAGACGTTCCTCGAGAAGCCGTCCAACCCGCCGCCGCTGCCGGACAACCCCGAGGAGTCCTACGCGTCGATGGGCATCTACGTGTTCAGCACGAAGGTGCTCGTCGACGCGCTGCGCAGGGACGCGGACGATCCCGGAAGCCGGCACGACGTGGGCGGGAACATCATCCCGTTGCTCGTCGGGGACGGCGTCGCGCAGGCGTATGACTTCCTGACCAACCAGGTGCCAGGCTCGACCGAGCGCGACGCCGGCTACTGGCGGGACGTCGGCACCATCGACGCGTACTTCGACGCGCACATGGACCTGCGCACCATCGAGCCCATGTTCAACCTGTACAACTACCGCTGGCCGATCCTCACCCACGTGGAGAACCTGCCGCCCGCGAAGTTCGTGCACGACGTCGGCGACCGGGTGGGCCGGGCGATCGACAGCCTCGTCAGCAACGGCGTGATCGTCTCCGGCGGCCTCGTGCGCCAGTCCGTGCTGTCCCCGGGGGTGCGGGTCAACAGCTGGGCCACGGTGGAGTCCAGCGTGCTGCTGCACAACACGATGGTCGGCCGGCACGCGGAAGTCAGGCACGCGATCATCGACAAGAACGTCTTCGTCCCCGAAGGGGTCAAGATCGGCGTGGACAAGGAGCACGACCGCGCCCGCGGGTTCGTGGTGTCGCCCGGCGGCATCACCGTGGTCGGCAAGGGTCAGGTGGTCACGGAGTGAAGGTGGCGCTGCTCACCCGCGAGTACCCGCCCGAGGTCTACGGCGGCGCCGGCGTGCACGTCGAGTACCTGGCCCAGGCGCTGTCGCCGCTGGTGGACCTCACCGTCCACTGCCAGGGCCAGGACCGGGAGGACGCGGTGGCGCACCACCCGTGGGCGGCGCTGAAGGACCAGGTGCTCCGGGTGTTCTCCGCGGACCTGTCGATGGCGGACGCCGTCGGCACCGCGGACCTCGTGCACTCGCACACCTGGTACGCGAACCTGGCCGGGCACCTCGCGGCGCTGCGGTACGGCATCCCGCACGTCGTCACGATGCACTCCCTCGAGCCGCTGCGCCCGTGGAAGGCCGAACAGCTTGGCGGCGGTTACGCGCTGTCCTCCTGGGCTGAGCGGGTGGCTGCCACCAGCGCGTCGGCGGTGGTGGCGGTCTCCGAAGGCATGCGGGCTGACATCCTGGCCGCGTATCCAGAAATTCATCCCGAACGTACGCGTGTCATACGCAACGGCATCGATACTTCCGAATACCGGCCGGACCCGGAGACCGACGCGCTGGAGCGGCACGGAGTCGATCCCGACCGCCCGTATGTCATCTTCGTGGGCAGGATCACCAGGCAGAAGGGCCTGCCCGTGCTGCTGCGTGCCGCGGCGTCGCTCGACCCGTTGGCGCAGCTCGTGCTCTGCGCAGGAGCGCCGGACACCCCGGAGCTGCTCGCCGAGGTGACGACGCTGGTGGACGGCCTGCGCGCGTCGCGGTCCGGCGTGCTGTGGATTCCGGAGATGCTGCCTAAGAAAGAGATCATCCAGTTGCTCACGCACGCGCTCGTCTTCGTCTGCCCGTCGCTGTACGAGCCCCTCGGCATCGTCAACCTGGAGGCGATGGCCTGCCAGACCGCGGTCGTGGCATCCCGGGTCGGGGGCATCCCCGAGGTCGTCGAGGGGACCGTGACCGGGCTGCTGGTCCCGCCCGACGACCCGGCGTCGCTGGCCGACGCGCTGAACATGCTGATCCGCGACCCGGAGCGCGCGGCCGCCATGGGCCTGGCGGGGCGGGAGCGGGCGGTCGCCGAGTTCAGCTGGGACACCATCGCCGCCCAGACCGCGGAGCTGTACGCCGAGCTGACCGGGCTCCCGGTGGGCGTGATCACGCCCACCGGGTGAGGATCTCCTCGCCCCGCAAATCCGGCGGCGCAATGTGAGCGCCTTGCTATGGGCGCGCTGGTCAGGTAAGTGGCGCTGAAGTCCTCGTCGCCGTGTTCCTTGGCCCCCTGGGTCCGCCCGCGCCAAGCACCGCGACTGTCTCGGTCCGCACGGTCTCCGTCTGCGTGCCGCTCATCTGTCCGTATTCCCCTGTGGTGACTGTCGGTTCAGCGGTTTACCCGCGCACCTACCCCGTGACTTCACGAGAAACCGAGGCGACGGGATCTCGGGTCTGAGCCGCTAATTTCCCGATACTCGTTTTCGCCACCTCGTGCCGGGTAGCGGGCGAAACCGTTCGAGAAAAAATCACGACCTGAGGAAGTAAGGAGGCTGGAGAGATGAATAGCGGCATGCGGGCCGCGACAGCCGTCGCCGTCGGGTATGTGCTCGGCCGCCGGAAGAAGCTTCGCACCGCGACGCTCGTGGCCGCGGCGACCGCGGTCGGCGGTACGACCGTGGGTGGCATGGTACTGCGCCGGGGCATGAAGCTGGCCGGCTCGTCGGACGCGCTTGGCAAGGTCGCGCCGCAGCTTGGCGAGATCGTGGACACCGTGCGCGGGGATCTGCTCGCCGCGGGGAAGTCAGCCGCCACGGCGGCGGTCAGCAACCGGCTGGACTCGCTCACCGACTCGATCCACGACCGGGCCGAGCGGGTGCGCAATCCCGGGGCTTTTGCCGAGGAGGGCGCGGGTCAGGCGGCGGCGGCCGGGCGCGCGGCAGGCGGCGCGGGCCGCCGGGCGGCGTCTGGCGCCGGCGGCACGGCCCGGCGGCTGGCCGGGCGCGGCAGGGCCGGCTCGCGCGACGAGGACGAGTACGAGGCCGATGAGGCCGGCGAAGCCGGCGAGCCCGACTACGAGGCCGATGAGGCTGACGAGGCTGACGAGGCCGACTACGAAACCGACGACTACGAGGCCGGCGAGGCGGACGAGGCTCCCGCCAGGCGCGCCCCAGCGCGGCGCCGGCCGTCCGTGACCAGGTCGAGGAGGTAGCGAGATGGCACGCGCGGACAAGCCAAGCGCACCGATGGACCGGCTCAGAAACGAGGCAGGCGGCCTGCTCGACGCGCTCGCCCAGCGCGCGACCTCGGCCCTGCGCGACAAGGTGGAAGACGCGACCGGGCGGCTCACCGACTACGTCGACGGCGGCGGCGGGCCTGGCCTGATGGCCGCGGTCACCGGCGCCAGGAACGTGGCCGAGGGCAAGGGCCCCGTCCGGTCGCTGCTCGGCGCCGGGTTCGCCGGCGTGAAGGAGAAGGTGCGGGGGATGTTCGGCAGGGGCAAGAGCGGCGGCAGGCAGAAGCTCAAGCTCACCAACATCGTCGAGTCCGTCGAGGTGGGCGTGCCGCTGCGGCTCGCCTACAACCAGTGGACCACCTACCAGGACTTCCCCACCTTCACGAAGAAGGTCGAGCAGGCCGAGCCCGACGAAGACGGCGCGAAGGTCAAGTGGAAGGCGCAGGTCTTCTGGTCGCATCGCGAGTGGGAAGCCACGATCACCGACCAGCGTCCCGACGAGCGGATCATCTGGCGCTCCCAGGGCCAGAAGGGTCACGTCGACGGCGCGGTCACGTTCCACGAGCTGGCCCCCAACCTGACCAAGATCGTGGTCGTCCTCGAGTACCACCCGCAGGGGTTCATGGAGCGGACCGGCAACCTGTGGCGGGCCCAGGGACGCCGCACCCGGCTGGAGCTCAAGCACTTCCAGCGGCACGTCATGGCCCACGCCCTGCTCAACCCCGATGACGTCGAGGGCTGGCGCGGGACCATCGAGGACGGCGAGATCGTCAAGGACCACGAGACCGCGATCCAGGACGAGCAGGAGCGAAACGGCGAGCAGCAGCCCGCGGACGAGTTCGGCGAGGAGCGCGACGAGCGCGAGGCGCCGCAGGACGAGGGCCCCGACGGCGAGGCCGGAGCTCGTGAAGACGAGGCCGAGGCGCCCGGGGACGAAGCCCCCGAGGACGAGGAAGCCGGCGAAGACGGCAGCCGCGAGCGGCCCGCCGCTCGGCGCCGCGCCGCCCCCGCCGCCGCCAACGGCGGCACCCGGGCACGCCGACCCGCCGCCAGCCGCGCGGCGCGGTCCGATGACCGGCCGCAGCGGGCCGCGCGACGTGGCGCGACGCAATGGAGGACGCGCTAATGACGGTAATGCAGCAGCCAGGCGGCATGAGCGGCGGACGCCCGCAGCCATCGGGACTGGCCGACGTCATCGACACGATCCTCGACAAGGGGCTGGTCCTCGACGCCTACGTGCGGGTGTCGCTGGTCGGCATCGAGCTGCTCACGATCGACGCGCGCGTGGTGATCGCGAGCGTCGACACCTACCTGCGCTTCGCCGAGGCCGTGAACAGGCTGGACATCGCGCACGACAAGGAGACGCTGCCCGATCTCGTCGGTGACATGGCGGAGGGCGGCGCCAAGCACAAGACCAAGGGCGTCCTCGATGCCGCCGGGGACAAGCTCCGCGAGTTCACAGACGCGCAAGGCGAACAGGGCGGCGAGCGCGCCGGCGCCGGCCGGCGCTCCCGCCGGGAGGGAGACTGACCATGGCCGCGCAGACGCGGGAAATGCCCGCCCAGGAAGCGGGGAACAAGGCCGTCTACATCTACGGCATCATGCCGGGCGACGTCGAGCTCGAGCCCGGCACGACCGGCGTCGGGGACCCGCCGGCCGAAGTCCGGATCGTCCGGAACGGCGACCTCGCCGCCCTGGTCAGCGACGTGGACACGGACAAGCCGCTGGGGCGGCCAGAAGACCTCTACGCGCACGAGGAACTGCTCGACTCGAGCGCCGCCGACGTGCCGATCCTGCCGCTGCG
>Ga0187806_1000381_pt1 | contig 10751 bp, 8 predicted proteins | sample NC_wetland_sal_i_7_FD_132470 | JGI IMG/M metagenome (GOLD analysis project Ga0187806, IMG submission 132470) | Wetland sediment microbial communities from Neuse River Estuary, North Carolina, USA - ASW_1 | ecosystem: Environmental > Aquatic > Freshwater > Wetlands > Sediment | place: USA: North... | reverse complement strand
CAGTCGCTGTCCAAGCTGCGTCACCCGAGCCGCGCGCAGCCGCTGCTGGACTTCGCCAGCTAGGTATTCCTTCTACTTTGCCTCCCGACCACAGTGCCGGGCCCGACCTCCCGCCGGGCCCGGCACTCGGCTTTCCGGGCTGGCATGCGGTAGTGACGGCCTCAGCGACAGCTACGGGCATGACGGCAGGTGGCGCGACGGGGTCCGAGGCCGAGCCCGACTCCAGGGCACTGCGCCGCCGGCTGGCGTCGCCGATGCCCGACGACCGGCCGTGGGGGTGGCTGGGGCCGCTGCTGGTGACGGCGTTCGGCGGGTTCCTGCGGTTCAGCCGGCTGCAGGTCCCCCGCGCGATCTCGTTCGACGAGACCTATTACGCCAAGGATGCGTGGAGCATCCTGCAGCACGGCGTCGAGTGGCAGTACGTCAAGACCCAAGCCAATCCTGACCTGGCTAACCAGCTGATCATGGCCGGGCACACGACCGGCCTGTTCGCGCCCTGCAGCGGCACGGCGTGCGGCGAGTACGTGGTGCAGCCGGAGGTCGGCAAGCTGATGATCGCGGTGGGCGAGGCGCTGTTCGGGCTCAACCCGCTCGGCTGGCGGTTTTCCAGCGCGGTGTTCGGCACCATCGCGATCTTGCTGGTGTGCCGGATCGCCCGGCGGATGACCCGGTCCACGCTGCTGGGCTGCATCGCCGGGCTGCTGATGTCGCTGGACGGGCTGGAGTTCGTGCTGTCCAGGACCGGGATCCTGGACATCTTCCTGATGACGTTCGTGCTGGCCGCGTTCGGCTGCCTGGTGATCGACCGGGATGCGTCGCGGGACCGGCTGGCCGGGCTGATGGCGCGCGTAGGCGCGGGCGCGGCTTCGGGGGGCGGCCCGCTGCTGGGGCTGCGCCGCTGGCAGCTGGCCTGCGGGGTGCTGCTGGGCCTGGCCGTGGGCACGAAGTGGATCGCGGCCTGGTACATCATCGCGTTCGCCGGGCTGTTCGTGGCCTGGGAGATCGGGGCCCGCCGGGCGGCCGGGCTGGGCTCGTACGTGCGCGGGGCGCTACGCGAGGCGGTATGGCTGCCGCTGACGTTCGTGGCGGTCCCGCTGGCGGTGTACCTGGCTAGCTGGAGCGGGTGGTTCGCGACCGGCACCGGCTGGGACCGCGACTTCGCCCAGCAGCGTGGGGTGAACATCCCGGTCATCTCGCCGCTGTACTCGCTCTGGGAGTACCACCTGCAGGCCCTCGGCTTCGGCCTGGGCCTGAACGTCCCGCACCCGTACCAATCCCAGCCGTGGGACTGGCTCCTGATCACCCGGCCGGTCGCGTTCTACGCGCAGTGCTATACCGGCCCCGCGACCAGCCAGGTCTGCCCGAAGGGCACGGTGGCGTGGGAGCAGGAGGTCCTGGCGCTCGGGACCCCGGCGATCTGGTGGGGGTCGATGGCGGCCCTGCTGTTCTGCCTGGGCTGGTGGCTGCTGCACCGGGACTGGCGGGTCGGCGCCGTCCTGCTCGGCGTTATCGCCGGCTGGGCGCCCTGGTTCCCGCTGGTGACCCGCACCAAGTTCTACTACTACGCGCTGGAGTTCGAACCGTTCCTCATCTTGTCCCTGGTGCTCTGCCTGGGTCTGGTCCTCGGCCCGACCCGGGCGAGCCCGGTCCGGCGGTCGGTCGGGGCCGGGCTGGTCGGCGCGTACCTGCTGTGCGTGCTGCTGATGTTCTGGTACTTCTATCCGATCCTCGCGGCCAAGACCATCACCTACCAGGACTGGTGGAACCACATCTGGTACCGGGTGAGCGGCCACGGCTGGATCTGAGGGCGCGGGCCTGCACCGGGTCCACGCCGGGCCCACGGCTCCGGCTAGTCCGCCGTCGCGACTTCGTAGAGGTCGACGCCGTCGGGCGAGACCTCGCGGGTCACCTCACCCCGGAGCGCCAGCACCTCCAGGTGGGCGGCGGTCTCATTGGCCGCCAGGAACTGGGACATCGGGTCCAGCTCGCCGAACGCGCGCTGCCGCCTGGTCCACTTGATGGCCTTGGCCACCTCATAAGGCGTGGCCTGACCGGCCTGGACCGCCTGGCGCGTCTCCGCCAGGCGCACGTCGTGGTGGGCGAGCAACTCGTTCACCCGAACGTGCGTGCTGCCGCCCACCGGACCGTGCGCGGGGAGCAGCCGGGCGTCTGGCAGGGCGAGCGTCCGCTTCAGCGAGCTCAGGTAGTCGCGCAGCGCGAACCGGTGCGGCGAGGGCTCGAACCCGATCGACGGGGTGATGTGCGGCAGCACGTGGTCCCCCGCGAACATGATCTGGGCCGCGGCGTCGTGGTAGACCAGGTGACCTCGTGTGTGGCCGGGCGTGTGAACCGCCCGCAGGGTCCGCGACCGCAAGTCCAGGTCGGTCCCGTCTGCCAGCCAGCGGTCCGGGTCCTCCCACTGGTCAAACCGGGGGCGGTCCTGGCCGTTGAGGGCGGCCAGCTTGACGCCGAGTTCGGCCGCGCCTACCCGGTGCAGGTCGCCCCCGAACCTGCGGCCCTGGAGGCCGTTGCGCAACATCTCGTGCAGCGCCTCCACGTTGGCGCGTTCGCCCTCGCCCAGGCAGATCACCGAGGGCAGCGTCTGGCGCAGCTCGACCGCGAGCGAGTAGTGGTCGATGTGGATGTGGGTGATGAAGAAGTTCCTGATGTCGCCGAGCTCGTAGCCGACCTTCCGCAACCCTTCGGTGAGCCGCTCCCGGGACTGGACTAGGGCCATGCCCGCGTCGATGAGGTCGACTCCCCCGGCGTCGGTAATCGCGTAGACGTTGACCGCTTTCAGGCCATCCATCGGCAGGGGAAGCGGGATCCGGTACACGCCCCCGCCGAGATCCTCGACTCCCGGCTCGGTCCAGGCGTGCTGGTCAGCCTCGGACATCGCTCATCGTGATGACAGACTCTCATTCCTCGCAGATCTTTACTACTGCGAAGTAACCATACAGGAAGGCCGGGCGTCTCCCGCTTTCCAGATCGTAGGCCCGGCCGGCAAGGCGTCCTCAGGCTGGGTCAGCGTCAGCAGGCACCGCTCGAGGTGGAGCTCGAAGACGGCCTCCTCCTCGAAACCCGGCCATACCTTCCCGTCTCGCTCGGTGAGGACTTGCCCGCGGACCACGCGGATGACCTCGGCGTCGGCCACCTCGCTGACCTGGCCGATGATCGCGAAGCCGTCGTCCTGGCGGGGCGGCGGGCAGGCCTCGCTGTGCAGGGCGTAGCGCCCGTCCCGCCGCAGGTCCTGCTGCTTGGGGCCGGCCTTGATGAGGAGGTGCAGGCCGGCCGCGCTGATGACCGGGCAGACCGGGTGGACGCGCGGGCCGCCGTCGGGGCGGATGGTGCCCAGGAAGGCCAGGCCGATGCCCCACTGGTAGAGCTGTCGGCGGCCGGCGTCGGCCAGGGCGGGCTCCTGTCTCGTGAATTCGGTCCAGGTAATGGAGATCATGCCGGGACGCTATCTGCCTATTGCTGACACCCGATGTCACCGATGCGAACTAATCTTGATCGCATGCGCGCCGACCGGCTTCTGTCCCTGGTCCTGCTGCTGCAGGCGCGGGGCGAGACGACGGCCGGGGCCCTGGCGGCCGAGCTCGAGGTGTCCGTACGGACCGTCTACCGCGACCTCGAGGCGCTGGCCGCGGCCGGGGTCCCCGTCCTGGCCCGGTCCGGTCCCGGCGGCGGGTGCCGGCTCATGGACGGCTACCGCTTCCCACTACGGGGCCTGCGTCCCGACGAGGCCGAGGCCCTGCTGATCCTGGGCGTGCCCAGCGCCCTGCGCGAGCTGGGTCTGGACCAGCTACTGGACGCGGCCCACCGGCAGATCCGGCTCTCGGCCGGGCTCGGCGGGGCGGCGGCGGGTCCCGGCTCGGACGGGCACGGCGCGGCTCTCGTGCACCTGGACATGCCCCGCTGGTTCAGCGGGGCGGCGGAGGAGGTCCCCTGCCTGCGCGACCTGGCCCGCGCGCTCCGGGCGGGCCGGAGGCTGGCGCTGACCTACGAGCGGGCCGGCGCCGGGGGCGGCGGGTCAGGTGGCGGAGAGCCCCGGGTGGTCGGGCCGCTCGGCCTGGTAAACAAGGCGGGCACCTGGTATCTGGTGGCTGCGCCCACGGAGACCGCGGAGGCCGGGCAGGCTAGGGCCGGCGGGGCGGTCGGCGGGGACCCCGCGGAGGCCGGGCAGGCTGGGACGACTGGCGGGGAACCAGCGGACGCCGGGGACCGAGCAGCCGCCCGGGCTATCCGCGTGTTCCGGGCTGGGCGCATTACCTCGGTCCGGGTGCTGGCCGAGCCGTTCGAGCGCCCCGCGGGCTTCGACCTGGTCGCCTGCTGGGAGCGATGGTCAGGAGAGTTCGCGGCCAGCCGACCGCAGCTCCCGGTGACGCTCAGGGCCTCCCCCGCCGCGCTGGCAGCGTTCGGGGAGGTGTTCGGGCAAGCGGCGGGACCGGTCCTGGAGGCGGCGGGACCGGCCGACGAACACGGCTGGCGGGTGGTGACCCTGTCCTTCGAGCACGAGGTGGCCGCCGCTCATCGCCTGGCCGGCTTCGGGGATCAGGTGGAGGTCCTGACCCCGCCCACGGTGTGGACCACACTGGTGGCCACGGCGCGGCAGATCCTACGCCGATATGATGCCGCTGATTGGTAACTAGCGCCCTGGTGCCAGGGGGTTATGCCGGGTAGGTAGTCGGCGTGGTGGTGTAGGCGCGTCCGGCTGGGGTCCGCCAGCGTAGTACGCCTGGTTCGGGCTGGTCCAGCCGCCACCCTTCAGCCTGCTTACATCGGTGGTGATGGCGACACAGCGGAGCCAGGTCGCATTCGCAGGTGATGCCGCCTTGGTCCCAGGCCAGGGTGTGGTCCAGGTCGCACCTGGAGGCGGGCTGCCCGCAGCCGGGAGCGGTGCACCGCGTGTTGCGGACGTTGATCAGGTGGGCCAGGGCCCGGCTGGGCCGGTACCCGGTCTCGGCCCGCGTGTGGTCGCAGTGGGCGCGGGCGATCGGGGTCAACTGGATCCGCAGCCCGGCCAGGTAGTCCCGCGCCCTGGTTCCGGGTGGCGGGTCCGGGCCGGGTGCGGTCGGCGGTGGGTGGCGGCCGCGGGCGCAGCCGTGGGCGGCGGCGGTGCCGTCGGGGTGCAGGGCGGTGACGCACCAGCGGGTGTGCGGGTGCCGGGCCGCCGCGGCTACCAGGTCCCGGGCGTCTGCGGCGTCCAGTAGCCCGTACCCGGCCGCTTCTCCCGGCGCGGCGGACAGGCCCAGCAGCGTCTCGACCGGGACCAGGATGTTCACCAGCGCCGCCACGCTCGGCCCGGCGCCCTGGCGAGCCTGGTGCGGGTGGTGCGAGTGGCCTTCCGGGCCGGTCCCGCCCGGGCCGCCCCCGGGTCCGGGACCCGGACCGCCGGCCCCGCCCGGGCCATCGTCCGGAGTGCCGCCCGGGTCGGGCGGGCCTCCGGGGCCGGCGTCCTTCCTGTCTGGGCCCTGGCCGGCGGGGACCAGGCGGCTGTCCCGCTCCTGGAGCAGGTCCAGGTAGGCGCGGACGCGCAGCTCGGTGAGCGTGCCGCTCATCCCGGCGGCGCGCAGGTCCAGGGCCCGCTGCTCCACGTGCTGCCACGAGGCCAGCACCTCATCCGGGGGGAGTTCCCGGGCTATCATCCCGGCGTTCCCGGAGTCTTCCCGGAACCGGCGGACGTGGGCGTCCTGCTTCGCCTGCTCCTTACGTTTGCGGGCGGCGTCCGGGTCGAGCTTGAGGACCAGCCGGTGGGCCTTGGACCGCAGCTGCCCGAACGTCAGCGATCCGGCCACCCCGGCAAGCTCCTCATCGGCCCGGGCCCTGTCGTCCGGTGAGAGCATCGCCGTCTCGTCTTCGATGATCCGCAGGTGCACCGGGTGCAGCTGCCCGGCGGCCAATGCGGCGAAGCAGCGGGGCAGCGTGCCCTCGACCTGGCGGGCGTACCAGATCTGCTCCGCCGCGGATTGCTGGGTCAGGTGCAGCTCGGCGGCCACCTCATCGGCGGCGAAGTCGCTGAACCCGTATCGGCCGGTGTCGGCGGGTGAATCGGCCGGGCGGCGGCGGGCCAGCTCGGCCAGGGCGGCCATAAGCGTCCACGCGGCCCGGGACTCCATCCGCCGGGCCGCCGAGACGATACCGATCAGCTGGTCGTCGGCCAGCCCCGCTAGCCCGGAGCCGTCCTCGCCGGTGATCGCGTCCAGCAGAGTGGCCAGCAGCGCGCCCGGCGTCATCGTGTCGGCCCGGCCGTCCTGAGCGAACCCTTCCAGGGTCAGCTCCTCCGCCGGGAGACACACGAACAGCCCCTGCTCAAAAGCCTGGCTATCGGTCGGGGGTCCTCTGTCGTCGGCCCGGCGCCATCCGGAGCTAGCAGGCTCGGGATCGTCTGGCCTGCGGTCGGGGCAAGGTTCCCGGGGCATTTACCACCGCCCGTTCGGGATAGGAGTAAGGATTGTTCTACAAAGAGATTATCATGTTGCAGTCAATGCTACAAGCAGATAGCAGATATTTTTTCCAAGATCTTTTCGAATACTCGACGAACCGTGGAGCGGTGCTACCGTTGGCTGGGTCAGGGCTGGATAGGCCCGGCCGGAACGGGAGGTGCTGCGTCTCCATGATCCGGGCGGCGATAGGAGGCGGCATGGCAGGCGACGCTCGGGCGGAACGCGGTGGTGGCCCGGAGGTCATCGAGCTGAGCACGGTCCCCGGGTTCGTGGTGTTCGACCTGCCCGGCGTGCCGATGTCCGCGGGCGGGACGCGCCTGGCCCCCGACGTCAGCGTGGCGGAGGTGGCGCTGCTGGCCCGGGCGATGACCTACAAGTACGCCACGCTGGGGGTCCGGATGGGCGGGGCCAAGGCGGGGGTGCGCGGGGATCCAGCCGACCGCGAGGCCAGGGCCGACCTGATGGCCCGGTTCTGCGCGGAGATCACCCCGCTAGCCGAGGCGGGCCGGCTGCTGACCGGGCCGGACATGGGTACCTTCGAGGAAGACTTCGCGCCGCTACGCCACGCCCACGTCGTGCCGTCCGTGATCAGCGCGGTCGTGGACGGCGTGCCGTTCGAGGACCTGCTGACCGGGTACGGCGTGGCCGCGGCCGCCGAGGCGGCGCTGAGCGCCCGCGACGGCAGCGCCAACGGCAGTAGCCGGGGTTGGGACGGCCGATCGGTGGCCGTCGAGGGGTTCGGCAAGGTCGGCGGCGGAGTGGCGCATGAGGTCGTGAGGCGCGGCGGCCGGGTGGTGGCGGTGTCTACTATCGCCGGGTGCCTGGCGGACCCCTCGGGGCTGGACGTCGAGGCGCTGCTCACGCTCCGCCGGGCGTACGGTGACGCGTGCGTCCAGCATTACGGCCGTCCGGCCGGGCCACCCACCGAGCTGTTCACGGCGGTCGACGCCGACGTGATCGTCCCGGGGACCCGGCCCGGGGTGATCAGCGGCCGCACCGCCGGGTCGCTGCCACCGGGGGTCCAGGTGATCGCGCCTGCGGCCAACGTGCCCTACACCGCGCGGGGCGCCGAGGTGCTCCGCCAGCGCGGCATCGTGGCGCTGCCGGACTTCGTCTGCAACGTCGGCGCGGTGCTCGGCTACCGGGCCAAGGCTGACGCGACCCCGGACGAGGTCCTCGCGGAGGTCGGAGCCCGGATCAGCGGCACCATCGCGGACCTCATGGACCACCCCGACGGCCCGCTCGCGGCGGCCTACGAGCGGGGCGATGCGTTCCTGCGCGGCTGGTGGGGCGAGCCGCCGGGCCCCGCGTTCGCGCCTGAGGACGGCGGCGCGGCCTGACCTGAGCCTGACCCAGGCCCCGAGCAGGACATAGGGCATGGTAGGTAAATGCCTACCCCGATGAGTGGGTACCCGACCCTGGCGCCGGGCGGGCGCCCGGACCACCATGGATGACATGACTATTACGTCCGCCGCGCGCGTGCGCCGTCTGCCGCACCTGGGCTGGGGAGCCCTGCTCGCTCCCGTGATGGCGCTGTCCCTGACCCTGTGGGGCGTGCACTACTCCACGCTCACCGTGGTCTTCCTCGCGGCGACCATCTGGTACGTCGCCCCCGCGGTGGCGGCGGACCTGCTGCCGATCGCGCTGATCAACCTGGGCGTGCACTGGGTCATCTGGGCCGTTGACCTGGCCAAGGGCAACGCCACCGTTCCCTCGGGCGGCGGCATCGGGGGCCTCTTGACCAACTTCCAGTCCATCGCCGCCACCACGCAGGCCACCGGGAACGGGGCCAGGTTCATCATCTCCGAGGGCGGCGTGGCCGTCACCAGCCCCAACATGACCTCGGTGGCCGTCATCGACGCGACGGCCGGGCTGGCGCTGGTGCTGTTCGGCCTGTGGCTGGTCCCGCGCACGGTCGGCGTGCACACCGGGCTGGTGAAGCACAACAGCGAGCTGTCACACCGGGTGGCGAAGCTGACCGCGACGCGGATCGATGCGGTCGACACGGCGGCGCTCGAACTCCGGCGGGTCGAGCGGGACCTGCACGACGGCGCGCAGGCCCGGCTGGTCGCGCTCGGGATCGCGCTGCGGGCGGCCGAAGGCCTGGTCAGGAGCAACCCGGACGCGGCCACCGCGCTGCTGAGCGAGGCGCGGGAGAACTCGGCCAAGGCCCTGGCCGAGCTGCGTGACCTGGTGCGCGGGATCAACCCGCCGGTGCTGGCCGAACGCGGCCTGGGTGACGCCATCGCGGCCCTCGCGCTCGACGCGCAGGTCGAGACGACGGTCGACATCGACCTGCCGGGCCGACCGCCCGCGCCGGTGGAGTCGGCCGTCTACTTCGCGGTGGCGGAGGCACTGGTCAACGTGGTCAAGCACGCCCACGCGACCAGCGTGCACATCAGCGTGACCCATTCCCGCGGGCACCTGCGGATCGAGGTCAGCGACAACGGTTTCGGCGGCGCCGATCCGTCGCTCGGCAGCGGGCTGCACGGCGTGGAGCGGCGACTGGGTACATTCGACGGCATACTCGCGGTTAGCAGCCCGCCCGGCGGGCCGACCATCGTCGTCATCGAGGTGCCGTGCGCGTTGTCATCGCCGAAGATCTCTTCCTATTGAGGGAGGGCCTGGCCAGCCTGATCAAGCAGCATGGCTTCGACGTAGCGGAAACCGTCGACAACGGCCCTTCCCTGCTGCGCGCGCTGCTTGATCAGAAGCCGGATATCGCGGTCGTCGACGTCCGGCTGCCGCCCAGCTACAGCGACGAGGGCCTGCGGGCCGCGCTCGAGGCCCGGCGCCAGGTGCCCGGGCTGCCGATCCTGGTCCTGTCGCAGCACGTCGAGCAGCTCTACGCCCGCGAGCTGCTCGCCGACCAGGCCGGCGGGGTCGGCTACCTGCTCAAGGACCGGGTCTTCACCGACGAGCAGTTCATTGATGCCCTGCATACGGTCGCCCGCGGCGGCACGGTCATGGACCCCGAGGTCGTCGCGAAACTCCTGGCCAGGCCCTCGAACCAGCAGCCGGTGACCCGCCTGACCGACCGGGAACGCGAGGTGCTGGCGCTCATGGCCGAAGGCCGGTCGAACAGCGCCATCGCCCAGCGCCTGTTCGTCAGCGAGAAGGCCGTCAGCAAGCACTGCACGAGCATCTTCGCCAAGCTCGACCTGCCGCCGTCCGACGATGACAACCGCCGCGTCCTCGCCGTCCTGGCCTACCTGAACTCCTGACGGTCTCGGAGGCCCGCCAGGCTCAATCGGTGGCCGGGTGCGGCAGCCACGGCAGCCGGTCGGTCGCGGCCACCGCGGTCACCAGGGCGGCCGCGCAGGCGGCCAGCGCCAGGGCCGGGATCGACCTGGCCGCCAGGGCGAGCAGCGCGAGGACCACGATCCCGCCCACCCGCGGCCACGACACGTACCGCCATACGACGAACTTGAATGCGGCGTGCCCGGCCAGGAACAGCGCCGGACCGCCCAGGATCATCCAGGCCGACGCCGGGCTGGCCAGGCCCGCCGGGTCGGACAGGACCTTCTCGTCCGCCGCCGCGGTGACGATGATCCCGGCCACCATGATCGGGTGGACGAGGTGGTACGCGGACCGGCCCAGCCGCCCCGGATCCGGGGAGCGGGCGATCGCCTCGGCCGCCGCCTCGGCGCTCTGGTCGAAGTACAGCCACCACAGCGCCACCGAGGTGCCGAACGCGACGACGAAGGCCGCCACCGCGGACGCGGTAATCGTCCGCTGCCCGCCCAGCGTCGCGCCGATGATGACGACCGACTCGCCCAGCGCGATCAGGATGAAGGCCTGGCAGCGTTCGGCGAAGTGACCGCCCTCGATGGTCCAGTCCGCCGTGCGGGAAGCGCCGAGCCCGGGGACCGCGAAGCCGACCACGCCGCCGGTCAGGTCCACCCCGACCGCCAGCAGCCACAGCACGTCCCTGAGGTAGCCGTGCGCGAACCCGCCGCCCACCGCGAGCGCGCCGCTGACCGTGCACCAGGCCAGGATCCGCTCGTAGTTGGCCTGCAGCGCGTGCCCGCGCACCGCTGCCACCATGAAGACGGACCGCCCGATCTGCTGGAGCGCGTAGGCTCCGCCCACCCAGAGCCCCAGATCGCCGAACGCCCTCGGCAGCGTCGCCGACATGGCCAGGCTGACCAGCATGAGCGCGACGAGCAGCAGCCGGACCGGCATCTTGTCCGGGTCCAGCCAGTTGGTCACCCACGTCGTGTAGGCCCAGACCAGCCAGACCATGACCAGCAGCAGCCCGGCCTGCAGCGCGCCCCGCACGGTGGGGTGGTCGAGCAGGTAGTG
>Ga0187806_1000380_pt1 | contig 10758 bp, 9 predicted proteins | sample NC_wetland_sal_i_7_FD_132470 | JGI IMG/M metagenome (GOLD analysis project Ga0187806, IMG submission 132470) | Wetland sediment microbial communities from Neuse River Estuary, North Carolina, USA - ASW_1 | ecosystem: Environmental > Aquatic > Freshwater > Wetlands > Sediment | place: USA: North... | reverse complement strand
TGGAACGTGAACGTGGACGGCTGCGTCTCCATGACTTCGGACACAGTCTCTGTGACCCGCAGGAGCCGACCGGTGTCTGCATGCCCGACGACATAGTCGCGCGCGGCGAACGGAGTGACGGTCGAGTCCGCCGCGGTCCGGCAGTCTTCCCCGCCGGGGGCGCAGCTCTGCCAGGTGTAGGCGACCTCGAAGCTGAGCAGCGTCATCCCGTGTGGCAGCCGGGGCTTGTACCAGCTCAGGCCGGCGGCGGTGACCGTCGCGCCGTCTGCGAGCACGCCGGAGATGCGGAGCGTTCCCCGGTGCCCTGGCGCAGGGATGCTCGATCCCGCGACCGGCGCGGCGCTGGCCGCGGGAGTCGCGAAGGATGCGGGAGCGAGAGATGCGGCAGCAAGGGTTGGCGTACCGAGTGACACGAGCGTGACCGCCGCCACGCACGCCATCGCCCGAGCCATCATGGCTGGCATCAGCGGACCATCCCAGGGGGAAGCAGGTTCTGGTGCGCCTCGAGCAGGTCATCGCACATCGCCACGGTCTGTGTCGTGGTCAGCGTGGCGGCGGTGTTCGGGTCGAGCAGCGCCGCCTGGTAGACGTGCTCGCGGGACTCTTCGAGTGCCGCCCTGACGGTCAGCTCCACGACGTTGAGGAATGTCCGGTTCAGCGCGGTGAGCTGCGGCGGCAGCGCGCCGACCGACACCGGCGTGGCGCCGCCTGCCCCGACCAGGCAGGGCACCTCCACGCAGCACTCGTCCGGCAGGCTTGAGATCAGGCCGTCATTGCGGATGTTCACGTGCAGCTCGCGCTCGGTCCCGGTCTCAAGCGAGTGGATAAAGAGCGACGCGAGCTCGTTCGCCGGCTCAAGGTCAAGCGGGGCATCCGCCGCGAGCTGGCGCTCAAGCGACTCAAGCTCGCGGAGGTTCTCCTCCGACCTCTGGAGGTAATCGCCTACGAAGATGCGGAACCGCTCGACTTGATCGTCATGACGCATGAACCAGGGCACGTACTCGGCGGAGTGCTCGCTTGACTCGGTCGGGAAGTACCCGAACCTGCGGAAGATCTCGACCCGTACCCGTCGCTGAAGTTCAGGAGATGACTCGATAACCTCGGCCAGGCGAGGGTACAGCGACTCGCCGTCCTGCTCGAAGCGGAGCACGAAGGCCTGGTGGTTGAAGCCCGCGGTGAGGAAGCGGACCCGCTCAGGGTCGGCGCCGACCAGGCCGGTCAGGAATGACTGCGTGTCCCGCACCGAATGACACAGGCCGAACACCCGCTGGAAGCCGGTTCCCTCGTAGACCGCCCACGGCAGCATCGCCATCGGGTTGCTGTAGCTGAGCAGGTAAGCGTCAGGACATTCCTTGAGGATGTCGTTGGCCAGGTCGACGACCACGGGGATGGTCCGCAGGCCACGGAAGATCCCGCCGATGCCGAGGGTGTCACCAATCGTCTGGCGGACCCCGTACCTGGCGGGGATGTCGAAGTCGGCCCTGGTTGCGCCGTAGCCGCCAACCTGCACCTCGTTGATCACATAGCTGGCACCCGCGAGCGCCGCGCGTCTTTCCCTGGTCGCGGTCACCGTCGCCTCGGCGCCGGTCTGCGCGGATATCCTGCTGACCAGCCGCTCAGCGTGGGCCAGGCGCTCCGCGCTGATGTCATAGAGCGCGAAGTGCAGGCCGCCGCGAAAGTCCGGGTAGCTGCACAGATCGGTCGCCACGTTGCGCGTGAACTCGACGCTCCCAGCGCCGATGAAGGTCACCTTGATCACAGCTCGTTAGTGTTCCATTGAAGCCGTTTTCGCGCAAGTTCTTGCATCATGAGCTGATATGGCTGCACAATACTGATCAATTCAGGATCAGTTGATGCATCTTCGAGCGGAGCGCGGGATGACGAAACACCGTCGGCGTGGCACAACGGCAGTACTGCTCACCGCGCTCACAGCGGCGACTGTCGCCCTGGCAGGCTGCGGCTCGGATAGCGGTGGCGGGAACGCCGCCAGTTCCGGTCCGATCCAGATCTGGGAGGGCTTCACCGGGACCGAGGCCAAGACCTTCTCCCACCTAGTGTCGGAGTACGAGGCGCAGCACCCGGGCCAGAAGGTGAGCAGCCTGTACGTCAACAACGACGACACGTTGCAGAAGGTGCTGACGGCGGTGCGCGGCGGCAGCCCGCCCGACATCGCCTACCTCTACGGTTCGTGGGCACCAAACGTCGCTGAAATACCCCAGGTCGTCGACCTGACGCAGGTGGTCAAGCAGCCCGGCGTCGACTGGAACGACTTCTGGACCGGCGAGCGCGCCGTGGCCACCGTCAACGGCAAGGTGATCGGCATCCCTGCCCTGGTGGACAACCTGGCCGTGGTCTACAACAAGACGCTGTTCGCCAAGGCTCACCTGGCGGTGCCCGGCCCGAACTGGACCTGGCAGCAGTTCGTGGCCGACGCACAGAAGCTGACCGACCCGGCGATCAAGCAGTTCGGCACCGCCTATGTCACCCCGGGCACCGAGGACACGGTCTGGCACTGGGAGGCGCTGCTCTGGGAGGCCGGCGGCCAGCTGCTGTCCGCGGACAACAAGACGGCGGCGTTCGACTCGGCCGCCGGGCTGACCTCCCTCGAGACGCTGCGCACCATGGCCGTCACAGACAAGTCGATGTACCTGGACCCCACCGACTCCGCCTACGGCAACCTGTTCAACTCGGGCAAGATCGGCATGCTGGTCACCGGGCCGTGGGACCTGTCCTCGTTCCCGAACGTGCACTACGGGGTACAGATCATGCCGTCATACCCCGGCTCGAGCGGCGGCCATCAGACCATTTCGGGTCCTGACAACTGGGTGATCTTCAACAACGGCTCGGCTCACGTGAGCGCGGCGGAGCAGTTCCTCCTCTGGCTCACCGCCCCGGCCCAGGTCAAGTACTTCTCACTGCAGACAGGCGACCTCCCCACCAGGCAGTCGGTGGCCCAGCAGGCCAGCGTGAGCACGCAGATGAACGCCGCGCTGCCCGGTGTCAGCACCTTCGTCGCCAACCTGGGGAACGTCGAGCAGGCGCGTCCGCAGATACCGCAGTACCCGAAGATCTCCCAGATCCTCGGAACCATGATCGTCTCGGTGCTGCTCGGCCAGAGCCAGCCGCAGGCGGCGCTGGCCTCCGCGGCGCAGCAGGTCAACCAGGCCCTGGCGGGCTGACGTGGCGGTCTCAGCCGCCCACGCGCACCAGCGCGGGCGTCCCGCCCGCCAGCGCGGGCGTCCAGGCGCCCTGCGCAGAGCAGTGGCTTCCGATCACTTCGCCGGGTGGGCCTTCGTCACGCCCGGCGTCGTGATCATCCTCCTGTTCGGCGCGGTGCCCATCGTCTGGTCGGCGGTGATGTCCTTCCAGCGGAACAACCTGCTGTCGCCGAGCACGCCGTTTGTCGGCCTGGCGAACTACAAGCAGATGGTGCACGACCCGATCGTGGCACAGGCGATACAGCACACGCTGATCTACACCGCGCTGTTCGTACCAGGGACCATGGTTGTCGGGCTGTTCCTCGCCGTGGCGATGAACCGCAAGATCCGCTTCATCTCGTTCTACCGGACCGCCGCTTACGCGACGATGGCGATCTCCACGATCAGCGAGGCCATCGTCTTCATCTGGCTGTTCGACCCGTCCTACGGAGTGGTCAACTACTTCTTCAGCCTGGTCGGCATCCCGCAGCAGCAGTTCCTCAACTCGCCATCCGAGGCGCTTTACGTGATCGTGGCGATGACGATCTGGGGCTGGACAGGCTTCTCTGTGGTGATCTATCTCGCCGCGCTGCAGGGCATCCCGCAGACCCTGCTCGAGGCGGCCTCGATCGATGGCGCGGGACCCTGGCGCGCGTTCCGCAGGATAACGCTCCCGCTGCTCAGCCCGGCCTCGCTCTTCCTGGCCGTATGGCTGACGATCAACGCCCTTCAGTTGTTCGACGAGGTGTACCTCAGCACCCAGGGCGGCCCGCTCAACGCGACCACCGTCCTCGTCTACTACCTGTACAACCAGGCCTTCCAGCAGTTCAACTTCGGCTACGCGTCCGCCATCGCCTACTTCCTATTCCTCGTCATCATCGTGGTCACTGTCATCCAGTTCCGGGTTGGCAAGCGATTCACGTACTACCGGTCATGACGGTCACATCCGCACCCGCCCGTGGCGGGATAAGCGGGATAAGAAGGCAGCCAGGCCATGGTGACGCCCCGCGCGCCCGCCGCCGGCGGTGGCTGCCGTTCAGCCCCTGGCACCTGGTGCTGATCCCCGCCACCCTGGTCCTGCTCTTCCCTTTCGTCTGGCTGCTCATCACCTCGCTGGAGACCCCAGCCGAGGCGCTGCGCTTTCCGCCGGTGCTCGACCCGCACGTGATCCGGTTCGCCAACTACTCGGACGCGCTGGCTAGCGCGCCGTTTGTCCGGTTCTTCATCAACAGCGCGGTCGTCGCCGTCCTCACTGTGCTGAGCAACCTGGTGCTCTGCTCGCTTGCGGGATACGCCTTCGCCCGGTTCCGCTTTCTCGGCAGGACCGCGCTGTTCGCGGTGCTCATGGCGACGCTCATGGTGCCGTTTCAGGTCACGATGATCCCGCAGTTCATCATCACCAAGTGGCTCGGCGTGCACGTCCTGGCCGCGGCGGGAATCGACCACCTCGGCGCGCTCATCCTGCCGAACTGCGCTACCGCGTTCGGCATCTTCTTCCTCCGCCAGTTCTTCAAGACCCTGCCGCTTGAGTACGAGGAGTCCGCACGGGTCGACGGGGCTAACAGGCTCACCGTGATGATACGGATCGTGCTGCCGCTTGCCACTCCGGCTCTTGCCACGCTGGCGGCGCTGACGTTCATCGACTCCTGGAACAACTTCCTATGGCCGCTCATCGCCATCACATCCACGGACCAGATGACACTGCCGCTCGGCCTGGCCACATTCCAGGGGGCTCACTCGACCGAGTGGACCCTGCTGATGGCGGGCAACGTGATGAGCCTGGCGCCCATGCTGGCGGTCTTTTTCCTGGCCCAGCGCTATTTCATCCGGTCGGTCGCCGCCACCGGGCTCGCCGGGACGTGAGCCAGCGGGACGAGAGCCAGACGGATGCCGTAACCGCCGACGCCATGAGCGCCGACGGCATGAGGAAACAAGAGGGGAAATCAGTGATTGGCAAAGAGGCCGCAGCGATGCACGAGAACATGGTCGCGGGCGACCGTACGGAGCAGGAGATCGCCTCGCAGCCAGCCTGCTGGCGCCGCGCGGGAATGCTGGCCGCGGACGTCGCGGCCTCCCTGCCGGCCCGCGGTGAGCGCGTCGCGGTCGCGGGCTGCGGCACGTCGTGGTTCATCGCGCAGTCGTACGCCGCCGCAAGGGAGCAGTCCGGGCACGGGGAAACCGACGCGTTCACCGCCTCCGAGATGCCGCTCGGGCGGCACTATGACCGCGTCATCGTGCTCTCCAGGTCCGGAACCACCACCGAGATCCTTCAGCTACTTGACCGGCTGCACGGCACCGTCCCGACGGTCGCGATCACCGCGGTGGCGCAGGCCCCGGTCGCGCAGGCCGCCGACGACGTCATCGACCTGGGCTTTGCCGACGAGGAATCCGTGGTGCAGACCCGGTTCGCCACCACCGAGCTCGCGCTGCTCCGCGCCCACCTCGGCGAGGATCCCGGCCACGCGGCCGACGCGGCCGAGCGGGTGCTCGCGGCGCCCCTCCCGGCAGAGCTGCTGACGGCTCGTCAGTTCAGCTTTCTCGGCACCGGCTGGACCTATGGCCTGGCCAACGAGGCGGCGCTCAAGATTCGGGAGGCGGCCGGGATGTGGACCGAGTCCTATCCGGCCATGGAGTACAGGCACGGCCCGGTTGCGGTAACAGGCGAGGGAAGCGTCGTCTGGATGTTCGGGACCGCGCCTGACGGGCTAGGGGAAGAGATAGCGGCGGCGGGCGGCACCGCCTGGTTCGGCTCAGAGGATCCAATGGCCGAACTGGTCCGGGTGCATCTGCTCGCCCTGGCGCTCGGGCGGGCCCGCGGGCTCGACCCGGACCGGCCGCGAAACCTGGCCCGCTCGGTCATCCTCGCCCCCCGCTGAGCCGGACTGGACGCCGTGATCGTAGTCGTCTGCCTCAACCCGGCTCTGGACATTACCCATCGTGTGCCGGCCGTGAACTGGGCCGGGGTGAACCGCCCAAGCGCGGTGTACGCCCGGCCAGGCGGTAAAGGGCTGAACGTGGCACGCACACTGCATGCCCTCGGTGCGGACCTGCTGCTCACGGGGCTCGCCGGCGGGATCACCGGGGCCGGGATCGAGGCGGCGCTCGGCGAGCTTGGAGTGCCGACCGCCCTTACTCCGATCGCCGCCGAGACCCGGCGTACGTTCACCATCGTCGATGGCGGCGGCGCCGTCGCCGCGTTCCACGAGGCCGGTCCCAAGGTCAGCGCGCGGGAGTTCACGGAGTTCCGCGGCCAGTACGAGAAGGCCATGGACGGGGCCGCGGCGGTGGTGCTGTCCGGCAGCCTGCCAAGGGGGCTGGCGGCCCGGACGTACGCCACGCTGATCGAGACGGCGGCGGCGGCGGGCGTGCCGGCGGTGCTCGACACGCACGGCGAGGCGCTGCTGCGCGGCGCGGCCGCGGGTCCGGCCATCGTGAAACCCAACCTGGAGGAGCTTGAGAACCTGGCCGGGCGGAGGCTGTCCGTACCGGACGGCGCCGACCGGGCGGCGGTGGCGGCCGCGGCCGGGCGGCTCCTGAGCATCGGCGCCCAAGCGGTCGTGACATCCCTCGGACCTGAGGGGCTGCTGGCCGCGACCGGTGATGGTTACTGGCGGGCACGGGCAGCGACAGTGGCGGGAAACGCGACAGGCGCGGGCGACGCGACAGTCGCCGCCCTGGTGCACGGGCTTGTCCTCGGCCGCCCATGGGATGAGCGGCTGCGGCATGCGGCGGCCCTCGGCGCCGCCTCCGTCGCGGCGCCGGTAGCCGGGGAGTTCAGCCACGCCGACTACGCCAGCGCGTTGAGCGCCGTGGCGGTAAACAGGGATGAGGTGGGCTGATGCCGCTGGCCGCCATGACCGAGATCATCGGGCCCGCTCAGGCCGCTGGCCGCGGCGTCTGCGCGTTCAACGTGATCGGCATCGAGCACGCCGAGGCGATCGTCGCGGGGGCCGAGGCCGCCGGCGCCCCGGCGGTCCTCCAGATCAGCGAGAACTGCGCTGCCTACCATGGCGCCCTCGGGCCTATCGCTTGCGCCTGCCTGGCGGTCGCGCGCTCGGCCGCGGTGCCCGCCGCGGTCCACCTGGATCATGCTTCCAGCGCGGAGCTTGTCTACGCGGCCGCCGAGCTCGGCATCGGTTCCGTCATGTTCGACGCGTCCAAGCTGCCGTACGAGGAGAACGTCCTGGCTACCGCCGGCATCGCCGAATGGTGCCACGGCAGGGGAATCTGGGTCGAGGCAGAGCTCGGTGAGATCGGCGGCAAGAACGGCGTGCACTCGCCGCTTGCCCGCACCGATCCGGACGAGGCTGCCAGGTTCGTCGCGGCCACAGGGGTTGACGCGCTAGCGGTCGCTGTCGGGAGCTCACACGCGATGGTGACCCGCGACGCGGTCGTAGACCTCGGCCTCATCGCCAGGATCCGCAGCGCCGTCAGCGTTCCACTAGTCCTCCACGGCTCGTCCGGCGTCCCTGACAGGGACCTGGCGGCCGCCGTCAGGGCCGGGATGACAAAGATCAACATCGCGACTCAGCTCAACAAGGTATTCACCGCCGCTGTCAGGCATTACCTGTCGGCCGAGCCGGCCGCGGTTGATCCCAGGCGGTACGGCGCAGCGGGGCGCGACGCCGTCGCGTCGGAAATAGCCAGACTGCTTGACCTGCTCGGTGCAGGGAGCATAGTTCAGGAAGAGATGGACAAATCACGCCGACTGGCTGTCGGCACGGACGCGTCGGCAGGAGGCCCGGTGAGCCGTGAGCCGTTATCGGCGGTGGAATGAGCTGCTTGAACTGCTAGCCGCGGCGGGTCAGCTCGAGGTTGAGGACGCGGCCAAGGCGCTGAACGTGTCCGCGGCGACAGTCCGTCGCGACTTCGACGAGCTTGCCGCCCAGCAGATGCTCACCAGGATCAGGGGCGGCGCCATCGCCCAGGCGGTGAACTACGACCTGCCGCTGCGCTATAAGACAGAGCGCCATCCGTCTGAAAAGCAGCGCATCGGCGAGCTGGCCGCCAGCATGGTCAGGGTCGGCCAGGTCGTCGGCCTCAACGGCGGCACCACCACAACGGAGGTGGCCAGGGCACTGGCCACCCGTTCGGACCTGAACTCAGGCGTACCCGCACCGGCGATCACCGTCGTCACCAACGCGCTGAATATCGCGACCGAGCTAGCCGTCAGGCAGCACATCAAGATCGTGACGACCGGCGGGGTGGCGAGGCCGCAATCGTATGAGCTCACAGGGCCGCTGGCCACCGGGATCCTTGAACAGGTCACTCTCGATGTGGCGATCCTGGGCGTAGACGCGATCGACGCGGTAGCGGGAGCAACCGCGCACCACGAAGGAGAGGCGAGCATCAACCGGCTCATGGGCCGCCGGGCCCGCAAGGTCATCATCGTCGCGGATAGCTCCAAGGTGGGGCAGCGCGCGTTCGCCCGGATCTGCAGCATCGCCGAGATCGACGTTCTGGTCACCGACACCGGCATAGCCGCCGAGGAAGCGGCCCTTCTCGAGGGCGCCGGGGTTGACGTTGTCACTGCATGACCCGCGGCCGGTGGACCTCGTTGTGGTTGGTGACTGCAATCCCGATGTGCTGGTCCTCGGCGGCGACGTAACCCCGGCCTTTGGCCAGCAGGAAAAGCTGGTGGACAACATCAGCCTGGTCATCGGCGGATCCGCCGCGATTACCGCGGTTGCCGCAGCACGGCTCGGGCTCAGCGTCGCGCTTGTCGCAGCGGTCGGTGCCGATCCGGCGGGGACGTTCATGCTGGACCAGCTGGCAACGGAAGGGGTCGATGTCAGCGCCGTCGTCCTCCGCGACGACACGCCGACGGGCATGACCGTGGCGCTGTCCCGCGGCGGGGACCGCGCGATCCTCACCGCCCTTGGCGCGATGACCTCGCTGACCGCGGCTGACGTACCGGAAACGCTGCTCGCCGGGTCCCGGCACGTGCACGTCAGCTCCTACTTCCTGCTCGAGGACTCGCTCGGGCCTGGCGTGGCCGGCCTCCTGGCGGCCGCGCGGGGCGCGGGCGCCACCACGTCGCTCGACACTAACTGGGATCCATCTGAGCGATGGGGAGACCAGCGACTGTCCGGGGCGATCGCCCAGGCCGACGTGCTGCTGCCGAACGAGGCCGAGGCGCTGCGCCTCAGCGGCGCGGCCAGTCTGGACGCCGCCGCCAGGACCCTGACCACCACGGGGTCGAGGTTGGTCGTGAAGCTCGGCGAGCGTGGCGTGCTGTGCGCTGACGGCCACGCGCGGCACCGGGTCAGCGTGCCGCTTGTGGCGCCGATGGATACGACGGGGGCGGGGGACTGCTTCAACGCCGGCCTGATCGCCGGGCTGCTCCAGGGCCTCCCGCTACCAGAGGCGGCCGCGCTTGGCTGTGCCGCAGGCGCGCTCTCAACAGGCGCGCCAGGAGGCACGGCCAGCGCTCCCGACATGCCGACAGCGGCACGGCTCGCCAGCCTCGCGTCGGTCACCAGCGTCATGCCGCCCAGTGTGTGCTAGGCACGGACTGGTCCAAGCACCTTGGGTTCTACGGACCGCTCGTCAGGGGTTTTGCCTTACGGACAGTTCCTCAGACGGAGGTCACTCTGCGTCACCATGGCCCTCGCCCAGAAGTGCCTGGCGTGGAATGTCTCGTGGAACGAGAAGCCTGCGCAATCTACAGAAATCAGGGATCTCCGGGTCGCCGCCAGGAACGTTTGCCCAGCTAGGGACCCTCAGCACGTGGGGGCAGGCTACTTTTAATCCGTTGGTTCAGGGTTCGACCCCCTGGCGCCCCACGCTGAGGTCTTCACGTTTTGGTGAGGCCTATTTTCACGTTTTGGTCTGACATTCTGGTGCGCGTGCCGGCGGGTACAGTCCCGTTGCCAGTTCTGTGCGCGGCTGGTGTCCGCCTGGTGGCTGCCTGTGCGCCCGGTGGTTTCCGGGCGTGCTGCCGCTGTCCGCGTGCGGTGTCCGGGCGCTGCCGGGGTGTTGGTGGCGGGTGCTGTCCCCGCGTGCGGGCGTGCTCGCCGGCTAGGGCGGCCGTGTGGCCGTGGCGAGCACGGTGAGCGTTTTGCGGCGCCGTCTGCGGGTTCTGGGCGGGAGCCCTGCGGCGGCTCTCCGCGCGTTCTCGGCCTGCCGGGTGTTCCAGGCGGCGAGGGTGCGCTGGTTGCGGACGACGAGCAGCGTGACGGTGAACAACATGAGCGGTGTCAGGCCCATGAGGCGGCACCAGCCGCGGCTGATGTCGTTGGCGGCCGGGTCCTTGGCGGTGGCGAAGGCGCGCTCGGCGCCGGTGCGGCGGGCGTAACTCCGGCGGTGCGCTTGCGAGGGGTAATCGTGTTTCTGCGCGGTTTTCGCGTTCACCTCGGGCGGGACGGTGGTCGTCTGCCGGGTGCAGCATGCCTGGGGGTGCTCCGGCGGGTTGAGGATCTCGGGCCGGCCGCGGTCCAGCCTCATCGACGATGGCCGCAGCGGGCAGCGGATCTTGCCCATGGCGGCCGGGCACTGGACGCGGTGGTAGCCGTCGGCGTCGTCAGCGCTGATGCGGCCGAGCTTGTAGCGGGCGGCCTCG
>Ga0187806_1000378_pt1 | contig 10775 bp, 11 predicted proteins | sample NC_wetland_sal_i_7_FD_132470 | JGI IMG/M metagenome (GOLD analysis project Ga0187806, IMG submission 132470) | Wetland sediment microbial communities from Neuse River Estuary, North Carolina, USA - ASW_1 | ecosystem: Environmental > Aquatic > Freshwater > Wetlands > Sediment | place: USA: North... | reverse complement strand
GATCGCGCGTCTTCGTGCGCAACGACTCGATCTCGGTGCGCAGCGCCACCTCGCCGTCGAAGCGCGGATCGCCGAGCCCCTCGCGGTTGCGCGCGGCTCGCGTATTGAGCGCAGCCTTGAGCCGGTGCACCTCGTCGCTCTGCTGGGCGTTGATCTGCGTCGCTTCCTCGAGCGCGCGCGCCTGCTTCTCGCTGCCCTGGCTGAGCGTCACGATCTCGCGGTCGCGCTGGAACAAGAGCTTCCTCGCCTCCGCCAGCCGGTGCTCGACCTTCGGCAGGCGATCCATGATCGTCTGCTCGAGCACGCGCCGCGCGTTCTCGTGCTCCTCGAGCGAGGTGCGCTGCTGGGACAGCTCGACCTCGAGGCTCGAGATGGCCGCGTCGCGCCGGTTGAGCTCGACCATCTGCCGGGCGGCCGCCTCCGCCGCCTCCTCGACCGTCATCTCCAGCTTGTGGATGCGGATGGCGTACTCGGCCCGCAGCCGGTCCTTGTCCGCGCGAATTTCCGCCTCCGTGAGAGGCATCGAGCGCTTGAGGAATTCCGTCGTGAGGCGCGCAACCCGCCGCCTGTAGAGGGGCGACAGGAACAGCGTCAGCAGCGCTGCCGTGAGGAAGCCAAGGGCCGCCAGCATGACCATCTCGATACTGATCACGCGCGCGTCCTCGACTGCGAAATTCGACGCAAATGAACCCCCTCGAGCCTGAGCAGGCCGAGCCTCCCGAATTCAATTATCCGACTAGCGAGCATTTTGCGCAATGCAGCCACCGCGCCTCTCTCCACCCGGCTTCCTTTACCATACGGCCGCGACTCAGAACGGGTTCCACGTCGGCTCACGGGTATACTTTAAATACCCCACGTTGGCACCTAGCCTAAGCCCGATCCCGGAGCGTATCGGCGCGAGCGTCACGTTGCCGTGGGCCTGGAACTGAATGCCGACGCCGCCCACGATGTAGGCAGAGCCCTGCACGCCCGCATAGCGCTCGTAGATCTGCATGGGATCGCGCAAGTTGTAGACCAGCACCATGGCCTTGGAACCCTCGCCGCCGAAGTCGTAGCCGACCGACGGGCCTTGCCAGTAGACCTTGTGGACGCCGGCGTCCTTCGTATAGAGCGTGCCCTCGCCGTAGCGCAGACCCGCGACAAAAGCGCCGCCCGCGTCCTCGCCCAAGATATAGCCGTTGGGGCGCCCTTGCTTCTGGAAGGCGTACTCGACGACGCTCGCTAATCCCTCGCTGACCGCGCCGAAGAAGCGGTGGCCGGCGGCGATGATCTCGTTCTGCGAATAGGACTTATATGGCGGCGGACCATCTGGCCCGGGCGGCGGACCCCGGTCGTAGTCGCCCGGCGGATGATAAGGCTCGCCATAGCCCGCTCCCCCCTCGTCGGGCCGGCGGGCCGCCGTGTCGGGTCCGTCGTAGCGCCGGTAGTTGTCGTCCTCGCGATAGACGCCGCCCGGGCGGTAGGGCGGCTGCGCATCGGGCGGAGCCTGATCGTAGGCACCATCGCGAGGAGGTGCGTCAGGGTCGTAGCCGTTCTGCGGCGGATGGTACGCATCGTCGGCCGCGTGCACGCCGCTGGGGAAGGGGAGGCCGGCGACGGCAAGCGCGCTCAAAGCCGAGCAGACGATGACAAACCGGCGTACCCGGACGGGTTGCGGCATGGCACGATCCATTGTGTTGCAGAAGCCTCCGCGGGGAACCCGCGAGATGCATCCAATTTTATGATCCTTCGGCGCAAAGTATTACGAAAGTGTGGCCGATCCGCGATCTCGCGTGGCCCGAATACGGCGGTCTTGCAGTGACTTACGGGCTCAACGGCAAGGGCGCGCGGCCCCAGGCGACGAATTTCGGATTGGCAAATCGCGCTTCCGATTTCCCGTAGCTCAGGGGCTCGCCCGCAAGCGTCGTCACGCTGCCGCCCGCGGCCTTCAGGATCGCGTGCCCGGCCGCGGTGTCCCATTCGCTCGTCTCGCCCAGCCGCGCATAGAGGTCGGCCTCGCCGCGGGCGATCAGGCAGAATTTCAAGGACGAACTCGCCTTGCGCTTTTCCGCGATCGCGAGGCGCTTCAGGTACGCATCCGTGCTCTCGGCGGCATGCGAACGGCTTGCGAAGGCGACGAGCGCCTTCAAGTCCGGGTCGCGCCCGTGCAGCGGTTTCATTTCGCGGCCACCGAGCGTCGGCGCGTCCTCGGGCGCGATCTTGACCTCCACCGCATGCTTCGGATTGAGCGTCGCACAGAGCAGCGCAAGTGCCGGTGCGTAGATGATCCCGAACGTGGGGGCGCCGGCTTCGATCAGCCCGATATTGATGGTGAACTCCGGGCTGTTGCGGATAAAGGCGCGGGTGCCGTCGAGCGGGTCGACAAGAAAGAAGCGGTCGCCGATCGCGGGCGTGCGCCCCGCGGCGACCTCCTCCTCGGCGATCACGGGCACGCCGGGCGCGGCCGCATGGAGCCCTGCGAGCAGCACCTCCTCGGCCTCGTGATCGGCGACGGTGACCGGCGTCGTGTCGGCCTTGGTCGCCACCGTGACGCCCGCCTTAAAATGCGCCATCTCGATACGGCCGGCGGCCAGCACCGAGGGAAGCAGCGCGTCGAGGAGAAGCCGGTAGTCGTCTTGCCTCATGCGGCGAAGAAATCTCCTGATTCGCGACAAGCGCGCCAACGAAGACCGCTACCGTTGCCGCAGAGGGTCTGCCAAAAGCGCGGGCCCAAATAAAACAAGGCTCTTGCCGCGCGCGGCGCGCCAAGCCTTTGCATCCGTGTGCGGCGCGTGTATCAGATGGCGAGAGCTCTTCGCAAGCGGCCCCGCGCGCTTGGGTAGTACGCGCGGGTAGGGCAACTCCCGACCGGATGGGGGTGCCGGAGCTGCCGCCGTCGTTCGGCTGCGATAGAAGAGGGGACATCGATGGGCCAACGCGCCACTCCGACCGATCTCGAACTAGCGGCACTCATCTCCAGCAAAATCTGTCACGACGTGATTGGCCCGGTCGGTGCCATTTACAACGGCCTCGAGATCCTCGACGAGGACGACGACGAGGAGGCCAAGAACTACGCCCTCGACGTCATCCGCAACGTGACCGAGCAGGCCTCCGCGCGGCTGCAGTTTGCGCGCTTCGCTTTCGGCGCGGCGGGGTCGGCCGGCGCCATGATCGACCTCGGCACCGCCGAGCAGATTTCGCGCGGCTTCATCGGCAAGGGAAAGCACAACCTCGTGTGGCGCACGATCCCCGGCCACATGGGCAAGGACAAGGTGAAGCTGCTTCTGAACCTCGTTGCCAGCGCCGTCACCGCACTGCCGCGCGGCGGCGACATCGAGGTGCAGATGGGCGGCTCGCTCGAGGACCCGAGCTTTCTGATCCGCTGTCGCGGCCCCAACGCCCGCGCGCCGCAATACCTGGGCGAGTTCATCACCGGCGACCGGCTACCGGCCCTCGATGCCATGACTATCCAGGCCTATTACACTTGGCGGCTCGCCGGCAACGCGGGCATGCGGCTCGAGGTGCTCCCCGACGGCGCCGACGTGCTGCTGTCGGCAAAGCCGCAGGCCGCGAGGTAGCCGCCGCCGCAGTTCGCTATTTCCGCATTGCAAGAGGCGTGGCCGGGCTGGCGCTCGCGGCGCCTTGCTTGCTAAGCCCCGTCGCGGCGTAAACTCGAACCAGAGAGCCCAGAGACGTGCTGCGTGTCGAGCATCTGCAGGCGGGCACGCTGCCGCCCCTCACCTTCGAGGTGGCCGCCGGCGAGTGCCTCGCCATCGAGGGCCCTTCAGGCGCCGGCAAGACGCTGCTCTTGCGCGCCATTGCCGACCTCGATCCCGCGCCCGGCCAGGTCTTCCTCAACGGCGCGGAGCGCAACGAGTGGCGCCGATACGTGCGCTACTGCGCGGCCGAGCCGGCCTGGTGGAGCGATGCGCCGCGCGAAGCCTTCAAAGGCGCCGCGTCGGGCCGCGCCGAGCGGCTCCTGCATGCGCTCGGGCTCGACGCGGCTGTGCTCGACCGCGCCGTCGCCGCGCTCTCGACCGGGGAACGCCAACGCTTGGCACTCGCCCGCGCGCTCCTCGACGAGCCGCTGGTGCTGCTGCTGGATGAGCCTACCGCCGCGCTCGACCCCCAAGCGGCCGCGCTCGTCGAGGAGCTCATCAAGTATCAGACGCTGGCGGGCCGCAGCGCCATCCTCGTAAGCCACGACCGCGGCCAGATCGAACGGCTGGCGCACGCGCGGCTGCTGCTGTCGAAGCCCGAGACCGCGAGCGTAGCCGCGGCGGCTGCGCCATGAGCACGATCGCACTCACGCCCCTCGATCTGGCGCTCGCCGCGAACCTGCTCGCGATCAACGCGGCAATCTCCTGGGGCTTCGGCCTGCGGCTGGAGCGCAGCATTGCCCTCGCGGCCGCGCGCATGGTGGTGCAGCTCGCGCTCATCGGCCTCGTTTTGAAATTCATCTTCGCGCAGACGTCGCCGGTGTGGACGCTTGCGCTCGTGCTCGTCATGGCGGCCGCGGCCGGCGTCGAGGTGGTGACGCGCCAGCACCGCCGCCTCAAAGGCTGGCAGGCGTTGGGGCTCTCCTCGGCGACGCTCTTGTTCATCGGTGTCGCCATCACGTCGCTCGGCGTCGGCGTCATCATCGGGCCTGAGCCCTGGTACGCCCCGCGCTACGTGCTGCCAATCCTCGGCATGGTGCTCGGCAACGCCATGACCGCCATGACCCTCGTGCTCAACACCTTCTGCGAGACCCTCGTGCGCGAGCGCGCGGCGATCGAGGCGCGGCTCGCGCTCGGGGCTGAGCGGCGGGAGGCCGTGAGCGGCGCGCTGCGCACCTCGCTGCGCACCGGCATGACGCCGATCCTCAACTCCATGGCGACGACCGGCATCGTGGCGCTGCCCGGCATGATGACGGGCCAGATCCTCGCCGGCGCCGATCCGCTCGAGGCCGTGAAATACCAGATCCTGATCATGTTCCTCATCGCCGCCGCCACCGCGCTCGCCGCGTTCTTCGGCGGCCTCGGGGCGATGCTGTTATTGACCGACAAGCGCCACCGGCTACGGCTCGAACGCCTCGCCGCGGCGGCTTGACTGCTCGCAGAAACAATTGCGCCGGAAGCGAGCCTCCGGCGCAGCGTCAACTCCGATCGATGGCCTTACGGGACTAAGGGCCCGCGTCGAGCGGCGGCACGACCGCGCCCTTGCTCGCCGCACTCGCGGCAACGGCGGCGGCGGCCGCTTCTTTGGCCGCGGCGGCAGCCGTCTCGGCGGCGACGGCGGCGCGCTCGGCGGCAGCGGCTGCTGCGGCGGCGGCCGCGGTTGCGGCGGCGGGGTCCTTCTTTTCCGCGGGCTTCACCGCAGGCGGCACTTCAGGAACCACGTCCGCGCTCTTTGGCGGAACGGGTGGCGCATCCGGCGTTGCGGCGGCGTGCTGCTTGAGCGCCGAGAGGGGATCCTTCGGGAGCGTGCCCGTCTCGACAACCGCTGGCGGCGGGCTTGGTGCTGTCACATCGGCAGCCTTTGGCTGCTCGGCAGCAGGTGCCGGCGGGGTGGCCGCGGGTGCCGTGATTTCTGTCGTATCCGAGGCCGGTGTGGCGGGTGGGGTTGCGGCGGTGTCAGCCGCAGGAGACGCCGCTTGAGCGTCCGTTGCCGCCGGGGGCGTCGCCTTCTTGTCGTGACCCAGGAGCGCCGCCTTGCGGATGGGCGTCGGCGGGACCGCCTCGCCGTCCTCGGGCGTTGCCGCCGCCGTTTCCGGCGTCGAATTGCCCTTGCCGTCGTTCCAGCAGACGTTGGCGGAAGCGGTGCAGGTGTGCTCGTCGAAGACCACGAAATTCAGGAACAGCTCGCAGTTCACCGACTTGGTGCCGGTCTTGTAATCCTTGATCTTGTTCTGCGCCGCCCACTCGGCGATGTGCTTGTCGAGCAGCTCCTTGGCGTCCTTGGTGGGGCCGTCCTTGCCGTAGTCGTTCACCGTGAAGCCGAATCGCTTGCACGTGGCGTCCGCAGGCGCGGCGACCATCGTGGCGCCGAAAAGCACTGCAGCGGCAAAAGTGAGCGGTGCGCGCATCAAGAGCCCCCTGTCGGCACGGTCCAAACACCCGTGATCGCTGAAGCTATAGCGATGAGTCCGGGCCATGCCTAGGTCCGGTCCCACCATTTGTGTGCAGCAAAAAGCAGCGAAACCGGGGCAGTTGCGCCCGTCAGTTCATGTAGGGTGAATCGCCCCCGTTGGGCCCGATCCCCGAATCGAAGAAGAACCCGCTGTCGAACGGACCGCCCGGCGACTGCTTGTTGATGTAAGGATCGATGTAGCCGCCATATAGCTGAAAATAACGAGCAATTTCCGCGGGCGAGGCGCTCGGGCTCAAAGTGTAGCCGCGCGCGTGCGTGCGAGCATGGCGCTTTGCCCGGCGGGGCGGCTTCGATTGATCATAGGTGTCGTCGGCCCGCGCGCCTGCAATCGTGCTCATCCCGGCCACGTCCGCCGTGACGAGCACGAGGAGTGCCGCCGCGCTCACGATGCCTGCCCAAATCCACGACCGGCGCATGATCCAACAGCCTTTCTTCCCTGGTCCCTTGCGGGAACCACCCCCCAGAATTTGGGACGGAGAATATCGAAATTCGCCCCTTCGACCGGCAAAACAGTGACCGGCAATGCGTTTTGCCGCCATCTGTCACCCGCCGAACACGCTTGGCCGCTGCTCGGTCTCGCCAATTTGGGCGACCGAACAGTCGGCAATATCATTCTCATACACTGCTTAGTGACACATTAACCGGCTGCGACCGGCCGGGCCAGTGTCAGCTCTTGCAGATCGTCGACGTGCCGACGCAGTTGTAGCCGAGGCCGCCCGGCTTGCACGAGTAGGCCGGCGCGCCGACGCGGTAGCCCGGCGTCGAGCCGGTTGCCATCCAGCTCGCCCACACGCCCCAATCAAAGGACTGCAGCAGCGCCTCGTAGACCTGAGACTTGGCGCCCGCGATGGTGGTGTTCGTCCCCGAGGCCGATTTCTTGAAGCAGGACCCGGCCTGCGCGGGCGCACCGGCGCCGAGTGAGAAGGCGGCGAGTGCCGCGACCGCAATCGCCGCGTGATGAAGCTTGGTCATGTCGGCATCCTCCGTACCAAGACGCTTTCAGAGCAGCCGAGCTTGCCGCAGGTAGAAGCCGTTGCCCATCGGGCAGCGGGCAAAATGCGAAAAAATGCGGGGGATCGTGGCCGTCGAGTGACGCCACGCGCGAGCTGCAAAAGCCGAGACTGGCTAGCGACGAGCCAGCTCAGGCGGAGCCCTGCAGATTGATGGCCTTTGGGCCTTTGCCGCGCTTGTCGGGCTCGGTCTCGAAAGAGATGCGCATCCCCTCGTCGAGATTGCCGATGCCGGCCCGCTCGACGGCAGTCACGTGAACGAAAATGTCCTTGCCGCCATCGTCAGGCTTGATGAAACCGAATCCCTTTTGCGCATTGTAAAACTTGACGGTGCCGCTCTGGCGCATCGCGGAAGTCTCCTAACATCGGTCGGCTGGGGGGAGGCACGGGCTCGCGAGAGCCGGCGCTGCAGACTCGGGAGTCTTCGCAATTCGGGAGGGGGCTAAGGCGCGTGAGAACGGCATGCGCGCAAAATCTCAACTCAACGCAAAGTCTCCGCCGGGGGTTGATCGACTGCCCGAGCCTTTAAATTATCCGGCAAAGCCATAACTGGCGCAAGTAGTCACGCGGGATGCTTGCGCAACGGCGCGGCCCGCGGGGCAAGCTCATGCAGCAGGAACCTGGCCCCGTCGCCCTGTGCGAGCAGAGGCACGAGCGGCGGCAGAGCCACCTTGAGATTGGCTTGAAGCGTGTGGGGAGCGTTAACCACGATCAAGCCGGCGCCGTTGAGACGCTGCGCATCCTCGGCCCCGCGGATCATCAGCTCGACTGCCAGCACCTTGGGAAGCTCGAGCGCGGCGATCTTGCGGCGGAAGGCAGCGACCGCCTTCACGTCCTTGATCGGATACCAGAGCAGGAACGTGCCGGTCGAAAAGCGGCGCACCGCCTCCTGCAATCCTTCGACCAGTCGATCGAGCTCGCCTTCCTCCTCGAAGGCCGGGTCGACGAGCACCACGCCGCGGCGCTCTCTCGGCGGCAGCAGCGACTTGAGCGCGGTCCAGCCGTCGAGCGAAAGCACCTTCGTCTCCGCGTCGCGCGCAAAGAGCGCGGCGAGCTCGGCGTGATCCTCGGGGTGGAGCTCGTTGACGACGAGGCGATCGCAAGCGCGCATCAAGCGGCGGGCGATGAGCGGGCTGCCGGGATAGCGGTTGAGCGCGCCCGCGCCGTTGACCGCGCGCACCACCGCCAGATAGGGCGCGAGGACGGCGGCCGCGTCGGCGGGGAGATCGGCGTCGATGACGCGGCCGATCCCGGCCCGCCACTCGCCCGTCTTGAGCGCCGCTTCCGAGCTGAGATCGTAGAGGCCGATACCGGCGTGGGTGTCGATGACGCGGAACGGCGCCGGCTTCAATTTGAGGTGCTCGATGACGAGCGCGAGCACCGCGTGTTTCAGCACGTCCGCGAAATTCCCGGCGTGATAGGCGTGGCGGTAGTTCATGGCACGCGCATCAGAGCCTCGGGCCGCATCCTGGAGCCGGCGGCGCTAGCGATGCTTCCATAGCGTCCGCTGGGTGACGACGTAGTCGACGCGTCCCTGCTGCAGCGCCTTAAACGCGTCCTGCGGCCGATTGATGATCGGCTCCTCGTGCACGTTGAAGGAGGTGTTGATCAGCGCGGGGATGCCGGTCATGCGCTCGTACTCTTTGATGATGTCGTAGTAGAGCGGGTTCGTCTCGCGCGAAACGACCTGCGGGCGCGCGGTGCCATCGACGTGCACGACCGCGGGGATCTTGTCCTTCCACTCCGGCTTCACGTTGCAGGTCACGGTCATGAACTGCGCCGTGTACATGAGGCTTTGCGGCAGGTCGAAGAGATCGGCGCAGCGCTCCTTGCGCACGACGGGAGCGAACGGCATGAACTCCGTGCGCTCGAGCCGCTGGTTGAGCCAGTCGTTGATCCTGCGGTCGACGGCGGCGGCCATGATGCTGCGCGCCCCGAGCGCACGCGGCCCGTATTCGCCGCGCCCCAGGTAGGTGCCGACGACCTTGCCCTCGACAATGAGCTGCGCGCAGCGTTGTGCAAGCTCCGCGTCGCCGCCGGGCGTGGTCAGCACCGCTTCGGCTCCGCCCGCGCGAAACACGTCGTCGGCGCCGGCCGTGTAGTCGCGGCCGAGGTAGACGTCGGGCAGGGTCGAGCGGTTGGCGAGCCAGGTTTTGAGACCGTCGCGCTCGAAAAGGTACTCGAGCGCGCCGCCCGCCGCCTCGCCCTGGTCCGACATGGCGGGATAGACGAAGATCTCCTCGAACGGGAAGCGCTCGGCGATGCGCTGCGTCAGCTTGACGTTGGCGAACACGCCGCCGCACAGCGCGAGATTCCGCGCCGGGTTGCGCTCCATGATGCGGTCGAGCGAGGCGAGCGTCAGCTCCTCGAGCACGTCCTGCACGGACGCCGCCACGTCCTCGCGCTTGCCGCTTTTCGCGATCTCTTCGACCGTGCGGACGATCTCGCGTGCGTGCACCGTCGCGCGGATCTGGCCGTCGTCCACGAGCTCGAAGAACTGGCGCAGGCGCGGCGCGTAGACGGGCTTGCCGAAAGCGGCGAGGCCCAAGACCTTGCCCTCGTGGCGCAGCGGACGGAAGCCCAGCGCCTCCGTCACGTGGTAGTAGAGGTGGCCCATGCTGTCGCCGCGGTTCTGCGGGCGCGAATAGGCGCGCGAATCCGCTTCGCCACCGAACAGCTCCGTGAGCTTGCCATCCTGCAAAAGCCGCGCGCTGTAGAACGTGCGGTCGCCGCCGCCGTCGGAAGTATAGATGAGCGCATCGTCCCAGCGCGTGTGAAACAGCACACCCAGCGCGTGCGACAAGTGGTGGTTGTAGAAATAGATCTCTTTCGGATTGAGCTCGTACTGGTCGAGATAGGCGCGCGCATCGAGCGCCTTCAGCGGGTCCTCGATGAAATTGCGCACCATCACCCGGATCAATTCGAGCGAGTCGTCCTTCGCCTGTTGCGGAAACGGCAAGTGCGCGCGCAGCGTGAAATACTCCTTGGGGTAGCGCGTGCGCGGCAGGCAGACCACGTCGACGTCGGCAAGCTTGAGCCCCGCCTGTTCGAGGCATTCGCGCGCGGCTTCCGTCGGAAACCGCCCGCCATCGCCCTTGCGCCGGGTCGGCCGCTCCTGCGCGACCGCCGCAATCAGTCTGTAGTCATCGAAAATCGCCGCGCATGCATCGTGCTGGATGTAGATGCCTAAAATGCGCATATTTTGCAGGAAGGTTTGAGAGGGCGGCCAAATTTCGCGGGATCATAGGTGCTGCCCAAATCCTCCGCAAGGCGCCCCACGGCGGCATACCTAACCCGCGCGCGGCACCGCTCAGGCCTTCTTCTCCCACTTCCCCGCCGCGCTCTGCTGCCAGTAGGTGACGGGGCAGCCCGCTCCCTTCGCCGCCGTCCATTGTGCGCGCGCTTTCGCGACCGCGTCGGCGTCGTTGCCGTCGAACATGTAGACGATGCGCACGAAGCCCGAGAACGCGTCCATCTCGGCGCCGTCGACGAGAAAGCGGACGCCTGCGCCGTTGGGCGTCTCGGGGCCGGTCGTCAAATAAACGGGCTGCTCCTCCGCGTGCCCGTCCTTCGCGGTGCCGTGCGCGAGGAAGCTCTCCTCCTTGTAGGTCCACAGCGCAAGGTCGATCGCGGCGAGGCGCTCAGCAGAGCTAG
>Ga0187806_1000377_pt1 | contig 10798 bp, 4 predicted proteins | sample NC_wetland_sal_i_7_FD_132470 | JGI IMG/M metagenome (GOLD analysis project Ga0187806, IMG submission 132470) | Wetland sediment microbial communities from Neuse River Estuary, North Carolina, USA - ASW_1 | ecosystem: Environmental > Aquatic > Freshwater > Wetlands > Sediment | place: USA: North... | reverse complement strand
GATGTGCGTAAAGCCCGTCTCGATCTTGTGGTAGAACTCACCGACGGTCTTGAAGTCGACCTCGAAGGGCTCGTAGCACTCGTCCTCGTCCTCCTCCAGGCTGGTCTGCAGGGCATCCTGGGCTGCCAGGACGCGGGCGCGAATCGGATCAAAGAGCGCCTGCTGTTGCGCGGAAAGAATGCCTGTCTCCGGCATTTCGTAGCAGACGAAGCGTTCGATGGTCTCCTGTGAAAACGGCTCGAGGCTGAGGCGGATGCCAAACGGATACGCCGAGGGCGGCAAGGGAAAATTCGTGCGTTTGAAGTGCGGTGCGCCACCGATGGCGGTCAGCAGGTTGGAGACTTGGGCCAGGTGTCCCATCTCCTCGACCGCCACCGAACTAAGGAACCGCCGCCAGCCGCGCACCATCGCGGCTTGCTCGTCGGTCATGCCGCCTTCGCTGACGTCGTTCTTGAGCGAGTAGGCGGCGAACAGATAGATGCATGCCAGCCCATGTTCGAGTTCGGCGGCACGCGACAGCAGATAGATTAGCTCTTCTCGCGTCGTGACGGGCGCGATATGTGAGCGATCTAGCTTGGGATCAGGGGTTACCTGTGTCATGTCTGATTTCCTCTTCTTTCTTCTTTTGGCAATAGCCAGGTGTTCATGATCCCTTTCACCGGAATACCCGTTGACTCATCTTTCACTCCTCTGGAGATATTCTTCTCGGAAGAGGCACTTCTACTCTAGAGAGACCAATATTACCATCGACAGAACTGACCTCGTTGGCATCGCGTGCCTGCCTCCAGTAGGTATCAATGCGACCAGGCAGAATATAGAGCACAGGAACCAGGGCATAGAGGGCAAAACAGAGCTGAACACTGTTCAAGCCGAAGAAATGCAGGGGAAGAAACGAGATGGCGATGGCAAGTGAGTAGATGACGGGACCGATCAGATTGCGTATCATAGCGACGCGGATTAAGGACGGGTCTATGTCCGGCTCAACCAGACGATGTCCACTGGTAGCATACCAGAGCATCAAGTTCAGCAGGATGCCGGTTATTGCCAGGGTCGCGCCATAGAGCACGACAGAGGTTTGATATACGCTAAACTCGCCCAATAATGCTGCTGGAAAGGGAATGAAGGTCACACACAGTAAGTAAAGGATATTGAGCCAGAGCAGCTTTCTATCTGCTCGTTTGATATAGTGAAAGAGCCCATGATGTGCAACCCAGAAAATGCCAATCACAATAACGCTCAACACGTAGCTCAGGTAGGTAGGCCATTGCTTGATGAGAAAGGTTTGTAGTGCAGTATCATTAGCAATGGAAGCTAGTGGAGGAATCTTCACCTCTAAAATTAAAAGCGTCAATGCAATCGCGAATACCCCATCGCTAAATGCTTCGATGCGCTGGGTAGGGAGACCAGCTGGGGGTACTCGATGGTGTCCCTTCTCATGCTGGCGGCTTATCTCACTCACAAGAGTTCCTTCATCTACTAACCAAGGGCAGAGATCATCATCTGAGCAACCTTAAGGCTTAGTACGCGTCGTATCAATGGTTGCATGATGGGAGCCTATATTCTTCAACTTTATTGCCTGCGTTTCCATGGCGAATCTCTCCTTTTTGAATGGATCAAGAAACATTACGTTTCGCGTGTGAGCACTTTGAAGGCAACACCACGTCCTTTGCTGCGAGTAATCTGCCCCCAAATTCTCGTCAGCGCATCGATAAGTGAAGCGCTGGCGAGAGGTCCTACGTCTACCGCTCCCATGCCGATATCCCCGGCGAGTGCAGTTACAAGAGCCTTGGCTTCGGCGTCATCGCCGCACAGAAATGTGTCGGCGCGCTGATCGCCGAAGCTGGGATTGGCTAAAATTTCAAAGCCCGCAGAATTGAAGGCTTTGACCACACGTGCGCTGCTTGCCCGATAGGCGACTTCCTCCGTACTGGATCTGCTTCCGGCTGTGGGGGAAATAAAACGGTTGGTGGTATCGATCAATACCTTCCCGTGCCAATTACTCACTTGCTGGATGACTTCGTCCACTGCGGTGCCTGGAACCGCGAGCAGCACTACTTCGCCAAAAGCGACGGCTTCGGCTATGGTGCCTGCTCGCACATGGGGACCAAAGGTGTCCAGGAGGGCCTGGATATTCGTATCTTGTGGCTTGCGAACTCCGAATACGATCTCATGGTTGCGCTCTGCCCATCGTCTGCCCAACGTGCCACCGATATGCCCGGCGCCAAGAATGCCTATGCGCATGGTGCTTCCTCTCCTATTCATGGTGTGCCACCGAAAACACCACTAGCACGCTTCTCTGCTAGCGGTGGAGATGGGTTCTCGCTCAGAAATCCTCTTAAAACCAACCCTTAACAAAGGATGTGCTACCGAGTATACCCGACGAGAGGAAACGCCGCATCCTTCTAAAGGGGGAAAGGAATACGCACAGGGGGGATAAGTGTTACTTAAAAAGAATCTGATGAAACGTCGTTGCGTAAGTATAGGTAATAGTATACAGTTGTGACTAATATGCGTTAAGCATGAAGACATCTTGTGTGCGGCGGTCAATCAGAGGTCACTTTATTTTTTCAGGTACCATGCTTCAACAAACACAGTTACTCTCGATGAAACTTGTCATTCCACCGCTTCCACCGACATTGGTAAAGCGGCCTCGATTGGTTGAACGGCTTCACCAGGGGGTGAGTCGGCGTCTCACCCTGCTCTCCGCTCCCGCCGGATTTGGCAAAACTACGCTACTGAGCGAATGGCATGACAGTTCTCTGGGGAAGAGTTACCAGCTTGCCTGGGTTTCTCTTGACGAAGCGGATAATGACCCGGTACGCTTCTGGTCTTACGTGATCAGGTCTCTTGATATTCTATATCCTGGTCTGGGCGACGATGCCATGAGCCTGTTGCACTCATCTCCCCCGGTGCCCATCGAGTCTGTTCTAATAACGCTGCTCAATGCGATCTCCGACACTTTCGCCTCCGGCGCAGAGCAGCGTGAGATCGCCCTCGTGCTGGATGATTACCACCTGATACAGGCGGAACCTATCCATCGAACCATCACCTTCCTGCTAGATTTCCTTCCCCGCAATGTCCACCTTATCATCGCAACGAGAGTCGATCCACCTCTTTCCCTTGCCCGCTTCCGCGCTCGGGAACAGTCGAGCGAATTACGGACAAGGGAGTTGCGCTTTACGAGGGATGAGGCGAAAAACTTTCTCAACCAGGCGATGAAGCTTGGCCTTTCGGTAACGGACGCATCCGAACTTGAGGCTCGCACCGAAGGCTGGATTGCTGGATTACAGCTTGCGGCGCTCTCGATACGTTCTCAACCAGACACTTCCCAAGTGCTTGAAAGTTTTACAGGGAGTCATCACCACGTCTCAGATTTTTTCATAGAGGAAGTGCTGAAGAGGCAGGCAAAGGAGGTGCAGGATTTCTTACTGCAAACATCAGTGCTCCAGCGGCTCTCGGCTGAGCTTTGCGATGCAGTGACAGGCCGAGAAGGCAGCCAGGCCATGCTCGAGCGGATCGAAACATCGAACCTGTTCCTCAATCCCCTCGACGCGGAGCGGCACTGGTATCGCTATCACGCACTCTTCGGTGATGCTCTGCGCATGTATTTGAGGCGCGAACATTCCACAGATTTTGTGCAGGGACTGCACCGGCGGGCTGCTGCCTGGTATGCGCACCATGGTTTCTTCCCCGACGCGATTGAGCAAGCGCTCCTGGGAGCAGATATGGAACAGGCAGGACAGTTCATCGAGCGGGCTGCGCGATCAGTATGGATGAGAGGAGAGTGGGTCAGCCTGCTCGACTGGCTAGAGCGGTTGCCGGGGGGCGTAATACGGCAACACCCAGGCCTTTGCTTTTTCTCGGCCTGGGCGCTCATTGCAGCAAGTCGAGGGCGCGAGGCGGAGCAACGACTGGTTGACGCTGAGGCGGCCTTACGTAAGCAGCAATGTTGTTCGTATGAAGGCTTTACTCCTGAGACGGCACGGTTGCCTACTGATATGCTCGCCGAACTGATGACGCTGCGCGCTACGCTGGCACGTTTGCAGGAGGATGCTTCGCGTACCATCGCGTTTGCTCACCAGGCACTGGAATTTGTTGCTCAAGGCGATGCAGTTCTGCGCAGTATTATTGCTCTCAATCTGGGGCATGCCTATCGCCTGCGTGGAGACGTGAAAGCCGCGACCCAGGCGTTTCGTGAGTCGATTACCCAGGGAAGGTCTGCACAGAATACGCATACGGTCCTGCTTGCCATGAGTAGTCTTGCAGAGATAGAGATTGCTGCGGGGTTGCTGCACCAGGCATATGAGCAACTCGAGCAGGCGATTCAGTTTGCGAGGGAGCATGGGAGCCACCATGTGCCATTGATGTGTCTCATCTTTATCAATAAGGGCGAGATATACTACCAGTGGAACGAATTAGAGGCAGCAGCGCATCACCTGAAGCAGGGCATTGAACTTGGTGACGAACTCGGACCGCAGAATCGAACTCTTGCCAGATACCTCGTCCGAGGCCACCTGGCTTTAGCAGGGGTCATGCAGGCACAAGGGAAAGACGGTGAGGCGCATGACCATCTCTCGCAAGCATATGCACTTGTTCAACGTGCCCAGTTCGACTATCTTACTGCGCAGGTTGCGGCGACGCAGATTCGCCTATGGACCTTCCCTGGAAGTCTAGAAGCAGTCTCAGAGTGGGCTGCGGAGTGTGGGCTGAGCGTCCTGGATACGCCAGAGGCCATGCGTGAGCACGAATACCTGACGCTCATCCGGTCTCTTATTCGCCAGGGACAGCTAAAAGGGATACAGGAGCTTTTAGAACGATTGCGACAGAATGCCCAGGTTGGGGGGCGCGAGGGACGTGTGATCGAGATCATCATGTTGCAGGCGCTGGCGTATCAGGCGCAGAGCCAGACAGTGCAGGCACTCATGCTGATCCAACAGGCCATCGCGCTGGCAGAACCGGAAGGTTACATTCGCCTCTTTGTTGATGAGGGAACCGCGATGGAGACGCTGCTGTCGAAGTTGGTGGAGATGTATCGACAGCGAAAGCTCTCTTTACAAGAGCAGTTTTCCTGGGAGTATGTCAAGAAACTGCTGACACAACTCAGCCAGGGGAAGCAGCAATCCATCGATCGATCAAGGAGAGATGTGAGTCATATTGAGACGGAAAACGGGGTAATCCAGCTCTTGAGCAGGCGGGAGAGAGATATCTTATACAGGATCGCACATGGTTTGTCCAACCAGGCGATAGCCGATGAGATGGTGATCGAATTGAGTACCGTCAAATCCCATCTCAAGCACATCTACCGCAAGCTCAACGTGGAAAGTCGTACACAAGCAGTAGCGCTCGCCAGAAAACTTGATCTGCTATAGGGGGAAACCATTCAAAAATGGGTGCTGGCTAGCCAGCACCCATTTTTGAATGGTTTCCCCCTATAGCAGATCAAGTTTTCTGGCGAGCGCTACTGCTTGTGTACGACTTTCCACGTTGAGCTTGCGGTAGATGTGCTTGAGATGGGATTTGACGGTACTCAATTCGATCACCATCTCATCGGCTATCGCCTGGTTGGACAAACCATGTGCGATCCTGTATAAGATATCTCTCTCCCGCCTGCTCAAGAGCTGGATTACCCCGTTTTCCGTCTCAATATGACTCACATCTCTCCTTGATCGATCGATGGATTGCTGCTTCCCCTGGCTGAGTTGTGTCAGCAGTTTCTTGACATACTCCCAGGAAAACTGCTCTTGTAAAGAGAGCTTTCGCTGTCGATACATCTCCACCAACTTCGACAGCAGCGTCTCCATCGCGGTTCCCTCATCAACAAAGAGGCGAATGTAACCTTCCGGTTCTGCCAGCGCGATGGCCTGTTGGATCAGCATGAGTGCCTGCACTGTCTGGCTCTGCGCCTGATACGCCAGCGCCTGCAACATGATGATCTCGATCACACGTCCCTCGCGCCCCCCAACCTGGGCATTCTGTCGCAATCGTTCTAAAAGCTCCTGTATCCCTTTTAGCTGTCCCTGGCGAATAAGAGACCGGATGAGCGTCAGGTATTCGTGCTCACGCATGGCCTCTGGCGTATCCAGGACGCTCAGCCCACACTCCGCAGCCCACTCTGAGACTGCTTCTAGACTTCCAGGGAAGGTCCATAGGCGAATCTGCGTCGCCGCAACCTGCGCAGTAAGATAGTCGAACTGGGCACGTTGAACAAGTGCATATGCTTGCGAGAGATGGTCATGCGCCTCACCGTCTTTCCCTTGTGCCTGCATGACCCCTGCTAAAGCCAGGTGGCCTCGGACGAGGTATCTGGCAAGAGTTCGATTCTGCGGTCCGAGTTCGTCACCAAGTTCAATGCCCTGCTTCAGGTGATGCGCTGCTGCCTCTAATTCGTTCCACTGGTAGTATATCTCGCCCTTATTGATAAAGATGAGACACATCAATGGCACATGGTGGCTCCCATGCTCCCTCGCAAACTGAATCGCCTGCTCGAGTTGCTCATATGCCTGGTGCAGCAACCCCGCAGCAATCTCTATCTCTGCAAGACTACTCATGGCAAGCAGGACCGTATGCGTATTCTGTGCAGACCTTCCCTGGGTAATCGACTCACGAAACGCCTGGGTCGCGGCTTTCACGTCTCCACGCAGGCGATAGGCATGCCCCAGATTGAGAGCAATAATACTGCGCAGAACTGCATCGCCTTGAGCAACAAATTCCAGTGCCTGGTGAGCAAACGCGATGGTACGCGAAGCATCCTCCTGCAAACGTGCCAGCGTAGCGCGCAGCGTCATCAGTTCGGCGAGCATATCAGTAGGCAACCGTGCCGTCTCAGGAGTAAAGCCTTCATACGAACAACATTGCTGCTTACGTAAGGCCGCCTCAGCGTCAACCAGTCGTTGCTCCGCCTCGCGCCCTCGACTTGCTGCAATGAGCGCCCAGGCCGAGAAAAAGCAAAGGCCTGGGTGTTGCCGTATTACGCCCCCCGGCAACCGCTCTAGCCAGTCGAGCAGGCTGACCCACTCTCCTCTCATCCATACTGATCGCGCAGCCCGCTCGATGAACTGTCCTGCCTGTTCCATATCTGCTCCCAGGAGCGCTTGCTCAATCGCGTCGGGGAAGAAACCATGGTGCGCATACCAGGCAGCAGCCCGCCGGTGCAGTCCCTGCACAAAATCTGTGGAATGTTCGCGCCTCAAATACATGCGCAGAGCATCACCGAAGAGTGCGTGATAGCGATACCAGTGCCGCTCCGCGTCGAGGGGATTGAGGAACAGGTTCGATGTTTCGATCCGCTCGAGCATGGCCTGGCTGCCTTCTCGGCCTGTCACTGCATCGCAAAGCTCAGCCGAGAGCCGCTGGAGCACTGATGTTTGCAGTAAGAAATCCTGCACCTCCTTTGCCTGCCTCTTCAGCACTTCCTCTATGAAAAAATCTGAGACGTGGTGATGACTCCCTGTAAAACTTTCAAGCACTTGGGAAGTGTCTGGTTGAGAACGTATCGAGAGCGCCGCAAGCTGTAATCCAGCAATCCAGCCTTCGGTGCGAGCCTCAAGTTCGGATGCGTCCGTTACCGAAAGGCCAAGCTTCATCGCCTGGTTGAGAAAGTTTTTCGCCTCATCCCTCGTAAAGCGCAACTCCCTTGTCCGTAATTCGCTCGACTGTTCCCGAGCGCGGAAGCGGGCAAGGGAAAGAGGTGGATCGACTCTCGTTGCGATGATAAGGTGGACATTGCGGGGAAGGAAATCTAGCAGGAAGGTGATGGTTCGATGGATAGGTTCCGCCTGTATCAGGTGGTAATCATCCAGCACGAGGGCGATCTCACGCTGCTCTGCGCCGGAGGCGAAAGTGTCGGAGATCGCATTGAGCAGCGTTATTAGAACAGACTCGATGGGCACCGGGGGAGATGAGTGCAACAGGCTCATGGCATCGTCGCCCAGACCAGGATATAGAATATCAAGAGACCTGATCACGTAAGACCAGAAGCGTACCGGGTCATTATCCGCTTCGTCAAGAGAAACCCAGGCAAGCTGGTAACTCTTCCCCAGAGAACTGTCATGCCATTCGCTCAGTAGCGTAGTTTTGCCAAATCCGGCGGGAGCGGAGAGCAGGGTGAGACGCCGACTCACCCCCTGGTGAAGCCGTTCAACCAATCGAGGCCGCTTTACCAATGTCGGTGGAAGCGGTGGAATGACAAGTTTCATCGAGAGTAACTGTGTTTGTTGAAGCATGGTACCTGAAAAAATAAAGTGACCTCTGATTGACCGCCGCACACAAGATGTCTTCATGCTTAACGCATATTAGTCACAACTGTATACTATTACCTATACTTACGCAACGACGTTTCATCAGATTCTTTTTAAGTAACACTTATCCCCCCTGTGCGTATTCCTTTCCCCCTTTAGAAGGATGCGGCGTTTCCTCTCGTCGGGTATACTCGGTAGCACATCCTTTGTTAAGGGTTGGTTTTAAGAGGATTTCTGAGCGAGAACCCATCTCCACCGCTAGCAGAGAAGCGTGCTAGTGGTGTTTTCGGTGGCACACCATGAATAGGAGAGGAAGCACCATGCGCATAGGCATTCTTGGCGCCGGGCATATCGGTGGCACGTTGGGCAGACGATGGGCAGAGCGCAACCATGAGATCGTATTCGGAGTTCGCAAGCCACAAGATACGAATATCCAGGCCCTCCTGGACACCTTTGGTCCCCATGTGCGAGCAGGCACCATAGCCGAAGCCGTCGCTTTTGGCGAAGTAGTGCTGCTCGCGGTTCCAGGCACCGCAGTGGACGAAGTCATCCAGCAAGTGAGTAATTGGCACGGGAAGGTATTGATCGATACCACCAACCGTTTTATTTCCCCCACAGCCGGAAGCAGATCCAGTACGGAGGAAGTCGCCTATCGGGCAAGCAGCGCACGTGTGGTCAAAGCCTTCAATTCTGCGGGCTTTGAAATTTTAGCCAATCCCAGCTTCGGCGATCAGCGCGCCGACACATTTCTGTGCGGCGATGACGCCGAAGCCAAGGCTCTTGTAACTGCACTCGCCGGGGATATCGGCATGGGAGCGGTAGACGTAGGACCTCTCGCCAGCGCTTCACTTATCGATGCGCTGACGAGAATTTGGGGGCAGATTACTCGCAGCAAAGGACGTGGTGTTGCCTTCAAAGTGCTCACACGCGAAACGTAATGTTTCTTGATCCATTCAAAAAGGAGAGATTCGCCATGGAAACGCAGGCAATAAAGTTGAAGAATATAGGCTCCCATCATGCAACCATTGATACGACGCGTACTAAGCCTTAAGGTTGCTCAGATGATGATCTCTGCCCTTGGTTAGTAGATGAAGGAACTCTTGTGAGTGAGATAAGCCGCCAGCATGAGAAGGGACACCATCGAGTACCCCCAGCTGGTCTCCCTACCCAGCGCATCGAAGCATTTAGCGATGGGGTATTCGCGATTGCATTGACGCTTTTAATTTTAGAGGTGAAGATTCCTCCACTAGCTTCCATTGCTAATGATACTGCACTACAAACCTTTCTCATCAAGCAATGGCCTACCTACCTGAGCTACGTGTTGAGCGTTATTGTGATTGGCATTTTCTGGGTTGCACATCATGGGCTCTTTCACTATATCAAACGAGCAGATAGAAAGCTGCTCTGGCTCAATATCCTTTACTTACTGTGTGTGACCTTCATTCCCTTTCCAGCAGCATTATTGGGCGAGTTTAGCGTATATCAAACCTCTGTCGTGCTCTATGGCGCGACCCTGGCAATAACCGGCATCCTGCTGAACTTGATGCTCTGGTATGCTACCAGTGGACATCGTCTGGTTGAGCCGGACATAGACCCGTCCTTAATCCGCGTCGCTATGATACGCAATCTGATCGGTCCCGTCATCTACTCACTTGCCATCGCCATCTCGTTTCTTCCCCTGCATTTCTTCGGCTTGAACAGTGTTCAGCTCTGTTTTGCCCTCTATGCCCTGGTTCCTGTGCTCTATATTCTGCCTGGTCGCATTGATACCTACTGGAGGCAGGCACGCGATGCCAACGAGGTCAGTTCTGTCGATGGTAATATTGGTCTCTCTAGAGTAGAAGTGCCTCTTCCGAGAAGAATATCTCCAGAGGAGTGAAAGATGAGTCAACGGGTATTCCGGTGAAAGGGATCATGAACACCTGGCTATTGCCAAAAGAAGAAAGAAGAGGAAATCAGACATGACACAGGTAACCCCTGATCCCAAGCTAGATCGCTCACATATCGCGCCCGTCACGACGCGAGAAGAGCTAATCTATCTGCTGTCGCGTGCCGCCGAACTCGAACATGGGCTGGCATGCATCTATCTGTTCGCCGCCTACTCGCTCAAGAACGACGTCAGCGAAGGCGGCATGACCGACGAGCAAGCCGCGATGGTGCGCGGCTGGCGGCGGTTCCTTAGTTCGGTGGCGGTCGAGGAGATGGGACACCTGGCCCAAGTCTCCAACCTGCTGACCGCCATCGGTGGCGCACCGCACTTCAAACGCACGAATTTTCCCTTGCCGCCCTCGGCGTATCCGTTTGGCATCCGCCTCAGCCTCGAGCCGTTTTCACAGGAGACCATCGAACGCTTCGTCTGCTACGAAATGCCGGAGACAGGCATTCTTTCCGCGCAACAGCAGGCGCTCTTTGATCCGATTCGCGCCCGCGTCCTGGCAGCCCAGGATGCCCTGCAGACCAGCCTGGAGGAGGACGAGGACGAGTGCTACGAGCCCTTCGAGGTCGACTTCAAGACCGTCGGTGAGTTCTACCACAAGATCGAGACGGGCTTTACGCACATC
>Ga0187806_1000376_pt1 | contig 10827 bp, 7 predicted proteins | sample NC_wetland_sal_i_7_FD_132470 | JGI IMG/M metagenome (GOLD analysis project Ga0187806, IMG submission 132470) | Wetland sediment microbial communities from Neuse River Estuary, North Carolina, USA - ASW_1 | ecosystem: Environmental > Aquatic > Freshwater > Wetlands > Sediment | place: USA: North... | reverse complement strand
GAATTTTGGGGCTAAACAGTCCATTAACCGTCAAATTCCGGTCTCACTCATAGGGATACTGGCCGAGAATCACCACCGCAGCTAAGTTCTGCCGTGGACGCTAGGAATTCCGTAACGTTAACGATATCTTAAGGGTTAGACGTTGATGGTGATCACCGTGCGCCAGGGGCACTGCGTATGCGTATGATCATCCTTGGCTCGAGAATGAGAGCCCGTGTGCGCGCGGCAATCGCGGCGCTTGTGGGCGGTTTTGCGCTTGCATCCTGCAGCGGCGGCGCACCGACGATCCCACCCGCCGATCAGCCTTTGAGCAGCGAAGCCATGATGTTGCTGGGGCGCAAAGGCATGGACCAGGGCGCACCCATCTTCGTGCGCATCTTCAAGGAAGAGTCCGAGCTCGAGGTCTGGAAGGCGCGCGACGACGGCCGCTTCTACCACTTCAAGACCTACCCCATCTGCAATTGGTCGGGCGCCATCGGCCCGAAGACGACCTACGGCGACCATCAGGCTCCGGAAGGGTTCTATCGCGTCTCCGCCGATCAGATGAACCCCAACTCGCAGTACTATCTCGCCTTCAACCTCGGCTATCCCAACGCCTACGACCGCTCACTGCAGCGGACCGGCGATGCGCTCATGGTGCACGGCAAGTGCAAGTCTGTCGGCTGTTACGCCATGACAGACGCGCTGATCGAGGAGATCTACGGCCTCGCACGCGAAGCACTAAAGGGCGGCCAGGAGAACTTCGAGGTGCACGCATTCCCGTTCCGCATGTCGGACGAGAACATGGCACGCTATAAGGACAATCCCAACTATCCGTTCTGGAAGACGCTGAAGCAGGGTTACGACTACTTCGAGAAGTATCGCCTGCCGCCGGCGATTGCCGTGTGCGACCACCACTACGTCGTCAACGTCAAGGCGCCTGCGAACGCGACCGTACGGCCCGACGCCGCCTGCCCGCGCTTCATGCGCCCGGTGGTGGCTCCCTTTGTGCCCAAGCCGGCAGAGCAGCAACTCGCCGAGGAGCGCATCGTTGTGCCGGGGCCGAAGCTGCGCGAGATGCAGAGCTTCGCCGCAGCCAAGCCGATACCGGCACGGTCGGATGACGCCTCGTTCGGGACGTCCTTCGGGCTCGGCGTTCCGGAATCCACTGGCAGCACGCCGGCACCCAGCGCACCCCAATAGAGCATGCCTAAGAGCCGCACGCTGAAGACGCTCGTCGTTCTCGGCATGTTGATTGCGGTCGCGGCCGGCGCCGCTTTCGTGTTTTGGCCGCAGATTTTCGCACTGATCGAAGAGGATAGGATCTGGTCGGAGAAGGCCGAACACTGGCAGCTCTATGCGAGCGGCAAGACCCTGCCGGGCACGCCCGATCTGCGGAACCTCCAGGGCCGTCTTGCCGCCCAGGGGGCCAAGCTCGGCGATCCTATATTCGTACGTATCTTCAAGCGCGAATTCGAGCTGGAGGTCTGGCTGAAGCATGAGGGCCGCTTCGAGCGCTTCGCCACCTACCCGATCTGCATGTGGTCGGGTGGGCTGGGACCGAAGGAGCGCCAGGGCGACATGCAGGCACCAGAGGGCTTCTACACCGTCGACTCAACGGCGCTCAATCCCAACAGCAAGTACCACCGTTCGTTCAATCTCGGCTTTCCCAACGCGTTCGACCGCGCACACGGCCGCAGCGGCTCGCTGCTGATGGTGCACGGCGATTGCCGCTCGATCGGCTGTTACGCCATGACCGATCCCGTCATCGACGAGATCTGGAGCCTGATCACCGCGGCGCTGCAGGCGGGTCAGAAGCGATTCCAGGTGCAGGTGTTCCCATTCCGGATGACAGACGCCAACATGGCGCGTCATGCGCGCGCTTCCGAGGCGCCGTTCTGGCAGCAACTAAAACAAGGCCACGATCTCTTCGCTGAGACGCAGCTCCCGCCGGAGGTCAGCGTCTGCCGCAACCGCTATGCGTTTCGTGCCGCCGGTGACGACAAGGACGGCAGCGCGCCGATTGAAAACGCCTGTCCGAGCACAACCTCGGGCACGTGACTCGCAAAATGCCGGAGTTTGCCACCGTAGGGGCGAATCGCCGCGACTCACTGTGGTGACTTGATGATGTCCATTTCAGCCCTTCAATTCCGGCCCCAAAACGGGCAGCCACCCTTGTCGGTCGGCGCGCCCTCTGGGTCGATCTTGGAAAGGTGGCTGATGCGTCAGTTTTCTGCACACTTGAGCTGTTGGCTCTGTGGGCTGTGCGCGGCGGTCGTCATGATCGGCCAAGCTCAAGCCGGGGTGCCACTTGCGCCGGACCTTCCTGCAGGCGCCGTCGACCGCGGCGAGCACAAGCGGCTCGCGTCCGAAGGCAAGCTGCCGCTGCCCGGCACGCCCGACCTCACCAAGCTCGACGAGCGCCTCGCCACGCACCACGTGACGCGGGATGCCTCCATCATGATCCGCATTTTCAAGGCGGAGTCAGAGATGGAAGTGTGGATGACCACCAACACGGGCGCCTACACTCTCTTTGCCACCTATCCCGTGTGCTTCTGGTCAGGCACGCTCGGGCCCAAGCTCAAGGAGGGTGATCGCCAGGCACCCGAGGGCTTTTATACCGTCACTCTGCCGCAGGCATACCGCGAGGGAACACGCTGGCCGGTGGCGCTCGACCTCGGCTTCCCCAACTCCTTCGACAAGGTGAGCGCGCGCACCGGCTCGGCGATCCTGATTCACGGCGGCTGTGCCTCGATCGGCTGCTTCGCCGTGACCAACCCCGTCAACGACGAGCTGGACAAGCTCGTATTGCGCTCGCTCGATGCCGGTCAGGCCTACGTGCAGATCCACGTCTTTCCCTTCCGCATGACGAGCGAAAATTTCAATCGCTACGACGTACCGCAGTGGCGCGACTTCTGGCGTAACCTGAAAGAGGGATACGACCTCTTCGAGCGAACGCATAGGCCGCCGCGCATCAGCGTGTGCGACAATTCCTATGTCTTTGATGCGGTGAGCGAGATCGAGGGCGCCAACCCGGGACCGATTGCGGTGTGCCCGCGTACCGAGGCCATGTTGCGTGAACTCGACGAGCTAAATTCGCGCGTCGCCGAGCAGACCGGTCCGCCGCCGGAGGAGAGGCAGCCGGCCCCGGCGTATGCCTTCCTGCAGCTCGTGCGTCCGCCGCTCATGAACATGACCAGGATCGGCTTGAGCTCTTATCAGCAGCCTTCGGGCGAGACCGAACGCGCAGGCGTGAGCGCGAACCTGATGCGGCGTCTTCCTTGCTCGTTGACCCTGTCGAGCTGCCGCCAGTATGCGGCGCTGCGCGACAAGCTCGCGGAGAAAGCGGCGATCGCGGCCGCGGAGGAACGGATCAACGCGAACCGCCCGGCGGTCCACAAGAAGCGGCGGCACACCGCGAGCCGCTAGTTGCGCCGAGCATGAGCGTGTGCATCGCTACCGGACCGCCTTGCGCCCGCGTTCCGCGTATCTTCGAGCGGGCGGCGGGCTGGCCCTCCGGTAGGACAACGTGAGCCGCATTCTCGTCATTGGCGGTTACGGCGCATTCGGGGCGCGGGTGTCGGAACGACTGAGCCTCGAGCCAAACCTCGAAGTCATCGTCGCCGGGCGCCGCGAAGATACTGCTAGGGTGTACGCGGCCGAGCTCGCGCGCACGGCGCGAGCCCAGGTCAGCCATGCGGTCCTCGATGCGGCCACGGCGCGCCCCCAAGACATAAGCGCGCTTGGCGCCGCGGTGCTCATCAACGCGTCGGGCCCGTTTCAAACGCAGTCGTACGGGCTCGCACGCGCGTGCATCGAGGCCGGGTGCCACTACCTCGACCTCGCGGATGCGCGCGCGTTCGTCATGGGCATCGCGCAGCTCGATGGCGAGGCGCGCGCCGCGGGCGTCAGCGTCATCAGCGGCGCAAGCTCGGTGCCGGGGCTATCCTCCGCCGTGGTCGAAGCCTACGCAGGCGAGTTCCAGACGCTTGATTCCGTCGACATCGGCATCTCGCCGGGCAACAGCTTCGATCCCGGCGTCGCCACTGTCGCCTCGATCCTCGGGGCGGTGGGCAAGCCGCACGCCGTGTTGGCGGACGGGCAGCGGCAAACCGTCTACGGCTGGCAGGGGCTTCACCGGCACCGCTTCCCCGAGATCGGCGCGCGCCTAATGAGCAACGTGGAGGTGCCAGATCTCGATCTCTTGCCCATGCACCTTCCTTCGCTGAAGACGGCGCGCTTCAGCGCCGGGGTCGAAGTCGACGCGTTCCACCTGGCGCTATGGGGCCTATCATGGCTGGTGCGGGCAGGGCTCATCCGCGACCCGGCTGCGCTCGCCGCTCCACTTCTCAGTGCCAAGCGGCGGCTACACTCTCTCGCCAGCATCGTCGGCGGCATGTTCGTGACGCTCCGCGGCCGCGATGCGCAGAACCAGCCGCACACGCTCGAATGGACGCTCATTGCGCGCTCGAACGACGGCCCCTACGTGCCGGCGATGGCTTCGGTGATCCTGGCAAAGCGGCTTGCCGCGGGGGCGGGCCCTGCGCCCGGCGCGCGGCCGTGCTTTGCCCTTTTCACGCTGGCCGACTTCGAGGCCGAAGTAACCAACCTCGACATCGCCTGCCGCGTGCAAAGGCGCTGACGCCCCACGCACACGAGGTGCGTCAGTCGTGCTTGCCGTGGCAGTGCTTGTACTTCTTGCCTGATCCGCACGGGCACGGCGCGTTGCGCATCGTCTTGCCCCAGGTCGCTGGATCGTTGGGATTGACGGCGTCGGACTTCTTGCGCGTCTGCAGCGGCGGCCGCTTCTCCGCCGGCGACGCGGCGCGGCCCTCCGCCGCGATGGCCGCATCGGCCAGCGCCAGCTCGTCGTAGCCCGAGAACGGATCAACGTGGTGGGCTTCCATCGACGGCAGCTCCGGCGCCTGCAGCTCCGGTTGCTCATCGGGCGGCGCCAGCTCGACGTGCATGAGCTGGCCGGTCACGGCTTCGCGCAGGCGCGACAGCACGCTCTCAAACAGCACGAAGGCTTCGCTCTTGTACTCGTTCAGCGGATCGCGCTGCCCGTAGGCGCGGAAGCCGATCACCTGGCGCAGATGCTCAAGAGTGACGAGATGCTCGCGCCAAAGGTGATCGAGCGTCTGCAGGAGCACCATCTTCTCGATCTGGCGGAAGTTTTGAGCGCCAAGCTCGCGCTCCTTGGTCTCCGCCTTCTCGGCGACCGCCTTGAGGATGCGCTCCTCGATCTCCTGGTCGGCGATGCCTTCTTCGTTCGCCCACTCGTTGATTGGGAGGTCGATGCCAAAGACGCTGGCAACCGCTTCCTTGAGCGATTTGGTGTCCCACTGCTCTGCGTAGGCCTTCTCGGGGATGTACTGGCGCACGAGCTCGCGCACGAGCTGATGGCGCAAATCCTTGATCGTCTCCGAGACGTTATCCTCGCCCATGATGTCGAGGCGCTGCTCGAAGATAACCTTGCGTTGGTCGTTCATCACGTCGTCGTACTTCAGGATCTGCTTGCGGATGTCGAAGTTGCGCGCCTCGACCTTCTTCTGCGCCATCTCCAGCGACTTGTTCATCCAGGGATGCGTGATCGCCTCGCCCTCCTGCAGGCCGAGCGTCTTCAGGACGCTGTCCATGCGCTCGGAGCCGAAGATGCGCATCAAGTCGTCTTCCAGCGAGAGATAGAATTTGGAGCGACCCGGGTCCCCCTGACGGCCCGAACGACCGCGGAGCTGGTTATCGATGCGGCGACTCTCGTGACGTTCGGTCGCGAGCACGTAGAGGCCGCCGGCTTCGAGCGCCTGCCGCTTCTTCTCGGTCACGTCGGCCTGCAGATGCGCACGCGTCTTGGCGATTTGCGCTTCGTCCGGAGCGCGCCCCGCTTGCGTCTCCTCGGAGATCCAATCCTTCAGCCGATAGTCGGCGTTGCCGCCGAGCTGAATGTCGGTGCCGCGCCCCGCCATGTTGGTAGCGATCGTCACGCCGCCCGGCACTCCGGCCTGGGCGATAATGCGCGCCTCTTGCTCGTGGTAGCGCGCATTGAGCACTTGATGCGGTATCGGATCGGAGTTCGCTTTCGGCCGCGAGCTGATCTCGGTCAGATAGGCGCCGATGTCGGAGAGGTAGGACTTGAGCTCGCCCTCCTTGCCGTCGTTGAGTTTATCGGCTTGGGCGAGCGCGGTGCGCCCTAGGTCCTGGATGTATTTCCTGTCCTTCAGGAGCTCAGAGAGCTGCTCCGACTTCTCGATCGAGACGGTGCCGACGAGGATCGGCTGGCCGCGGCGGCGGCAGTCGGCGATCGACTGCACGATGGCCGCGTATTTCTCCTTGGCAGTGCGATAGATCTCGTCGTCCTCGTCGAGGCGCTGGACCTGGACGTTGGTCGGGATCTCGACCACGTCGAGGCCGTAGATGTCGAGGAACTCGCTCGCCTCCGTGGCCGCAGTGCCGGTCATGCCCGCGAGCTTGTCGTAGAGGCGGAAGTAGTTCTGGAAGGTGATGGACGCGAGCGTCTGGTTTTCCGGCTGGATCTCCACGCGCTCCTTGGCTTCGAGCGCCTGGTGCAGGCCCTCCGAGTACCGCCGGCCCGGCATCATGCGGCCCGTGAACTCGTCGATGATCACGACCTGGCCGCCCTTGACGATGTAGTCGCGGTCGCGCTGGAACAGCTTGTGGGCTTTGAGCGCTGAATTGACGTGGTGGACGTAGGAGACGTTCTCGATGTCGTAGAGCGAGCCCGCGAGCACGCCCTGACTTTCGAGAGCCTTTTCGACATACTCGTTGCCGAGCTCGGTGAGCGAGACCTGGCGCTGCTTCTCGTCGAGCTCTATGAGGCCCTCGGTCTTGAGCACCTCCTTGGTTTTTTCCTTGCCGTGGGTTCGCTCGACCTCCTTCTCGATCTTGGCGTGCTCCGCCACCACGCCCTTCATCAGCTCGTCGACGGCAACGTAGAGATCGGCACGATCCTCGAGCGGACCGGAGATGATGAGCGGCGTGCGCGCCTCGTCGATCAGGATCGAGTCGACCTCGTCGACGATCGCGAACACGTGCCCGCGCTGGACCATGTCCTCCTTGTGGATCTTCATGTTGTCGCGGAGGTAGTCGAAGCCGAGCTCGTTGTTGGTGCCGTAGGTCACGTCGCAGGCATATTGCGTCTTGCGCTGCTCGTCGTTGAGATCATGCACGATGCAGCCGACGCTGAGCCCGAGAAACTTGTAGATCTCGCCCATCCACTCCGCGTCGCGCTGAGCGAGGTAGTCGTTGACGGTAACGACGTGAACGCCCTTGCCGGCGAGCGCGTTGAGGTAGACGGCGAGCGTGGCGACGAGCGTCTTGCCTTCGCCCGTCTTCATCTCCGCAATCTTGCCCTCGTGCAGCACCATGCCGCCGATGAGCTGCACATCGAAGTGGCGCTGTCCGAGCGTGCGCTTGGCCGCCTCGCGCACGGTTGCGAACGCCGGCACGAGCAGATCGTCGAGCGTTGCCCCCTGCTCGAGTTGGCGGCAGAACTCTTGCGTGCGCGCTTTCAGCTCCGCGTCACTGAGCTTGGCGACCTCGGGCTCGAGCGCATTGATCGCTTCCACGCGAGGCCGGTAGCTCCTGACGCGGCGCTCGTTAGAGGAGCCGAAGATTTTTGCCGCAAAGCCGCCGATCGTGGAGAGCATCAGTCGTATCCTTAATTGCAACGTGCCGCCGCCAGACACGGGGCCCGAGCGGTGAAAGTCGCCCGCGTTAAAAAGCCACCGTATCCGCCGGAGGATGCCTTCAGGGGCCGCCGTGAACTCGTGCTGAAAGCGCCGCGAGCGGGCGACGCCGCCGGGGGAGAGATAAGGACCGCACCCTCGCCTTGTCAACGCATTGAAGCCATTCGCGGGAACGCGCCGGAGCCAAGAACATTCGGCGACTCTCCAATTCGTAACTTGGCAGAGCCAACTGGGCCGACTATCCATGGGGCCGCAACCTCCCCACGCAATCGCGACACGATTTCAGCAGCACCGGGCTTGTCCAACTTCGCGCGCCCGCCAAACCATCAGAGATCGAGAATGCAGAACGTCTTCCTGAAGAGGCGCGTCCTCCTCGCCGCCGCAATTGTTGCCGCCGTTTCGGCTGGCGCCTTCCTGCACGTTGCATCCGCCGAAGAGAAGACCGATACGGTCGTGGCGAAGGTGAATGGTCAGGCGATCACCGAGGCGGACATGCGCTATGCCGAGAACGAACTCGGCGGCGAGCTCGCCAACCTGCCGCCGGAGGTGAAGCGCCGTGCGCTCGCCGAGTACCTCATCGACAACACGCTGTTCGCCGACGCGGCTGAGGGCGCCAAGCTCTCGGCCACGCCCGAGTATGAGCAGCAGATGGGCTACTTGAAGCGCCGTGTGCTGCGCGAGCTCTATTTCAATAAGACGCTCAAGGACACCATCAAGGAGGACGAGGCCAAGAAGATCCATTCCGACCGGGTGGCGCAGCTGAAGCCCGAGGAGGAGATCGCAGCGAGTCACATTCTGGTCGACAGCGAGGATAAGGCCAAAGAGCTGCGCGCCAAGATCGCCGCCGGCGCCGACTTCGCGCAGGTTGCAAAGGAGAACTCGACCGACACGGGCTCCAAGGACCAGGGCGGGGTGCTCGGCTACTTCGGCCACGGCCAGATGGTGCCGGAATTCGAGGCGGCCGCCTTCAAGCTGGAGAAGGGGCAGATCTCCGAGCCGGTGCACACGAGCTTCGGCTGGCACATCATCAAGGTCGACGACCGCCGCAAGAAGGAGCCACCCTCCTACGAGGCGGTGAAGGAGACGATCATGAACTCGCTCGTCGTGCGCAAGGCGCAGGACGCGGCGACGGAAATGCGCGGCAAAGCCCAGATCGAGTACGTCGATGCCGGCATCAAGAAGCAGGTCGAGGAGCAAAAGCAGAAGCAGGAGGAGGGCGCCAAGAAGCCCGCCGAGGCCCCCGCCGCTCAGCCCGAGGCACCGGCCGCCGCGCCCGCACCGAAGCAATAGCGCGAACCTCGGTGCTACCGCATCGGGCCGCTTGATCTCAGCGGCCCGATCTGTTTCTAGGTGCGGGCTCGCCGACAATTGGAACGACGCCATGGCCAAGCCCACCGCCATCTCTCCGTTCGCGCCGAAATCGCTGCCCGATGTGCCGGAGGTGGCAGGCGTGCGCTTTGCCACCGCCGAGGCCGGCATCCGCTACAAGGGGCGCACGGATCTCCTGCTCGCCGTGTTCGATCCCGGTACGACGGCGGCCGGTGTGCTGACGCGCTCGAAGACGCGCTCGGCCCCGGTCGAGTGGTGCGCAAGGAGCTTGCAGGCGGGACGCGCACGTGCGCTTGTCATCAACTCCGGCAACGCCAACGCTTTCACCGGCAAAAAAGGCCGCGAGGCCGTCGACATCACGGCGGAAGCCGCGGCAAAGGCCGTCGGCTGCTCGCCGGGCGAGGTTTTCATCGCCTCGACCGGAGTCATCGGCGAACCGATGGACGCGGGCAAGTTCGCGCACCTCTTGGGCCGGCTCGCCAACGAGGCCGCGCCCGGCGCGTGGGAATCAGCGGCGCGCGCGATCATGACGACCGACACCTTCCCCAAGCTCGCCACGCGCCGCGCCAAGATCGGGGGCGCGGAGGTCGTGATCAACGGCTTCTGCAAGGGCGCCGGCATGATCCAGCCCGACATGGCGACGATGCTGTGCTTTGTGTTCACCGACGCCGCCATCGAGCGCGCAGCGCTGCAAGAGCTCGTCGCGCGGGCCGCGGACCGCACCTTCAACTGCGTCACCATCGACGGCGACACCTCGACCAGCGACACGCTGATCGCGTTTGCGACCGGGGCAGCGGAGCGGCGCGGTTGCCCGCGCATCAAGGACGCCGGCGATGAGCGCGTCACGGCGTTCGCCGCCGGGCTGCACGACCTCTTGAAGGAGTTGGCGATTCTCGTCGCCAAGGACGGAGAGGGCATCACCAAGTTCGTCACCGTCGAGGTCGAGGGCGCCGAGAGCGACACCGCCGCCCGCAGGATTGGGCTCTCGATCGCGAACTCCCCGCTGGTTAAGACGGCGATCGCGGGCGAGGACCCCAATTGGGGCCGCATCGTCATGGCGGTCGGCAAGGCCGGCGAGGCGGCCGACCGCGACAAGCTATCGATCCGCTTCGGCGACATTCTCGTCGCCGGGAGCGGCGAACGGGCAGCGAGCTACGACGAAGCCACCGTCGCCCGCTACATGAAGGGCGCGGAGATCGTAGTGCGCGTCGACGTCGGCATTGGGAAGGGCCGCGCCAAGGTGTGGACCTGCGACCTGACGCACGGCTACATCGACATCAATGCGTCCTACCGCAGCTGAGCGCTTCGAGCTTCGCCCATGCCCGGCGCCGCGCGAAGGCAGCCAGCATGTGGCCGGCAGCCTCGTGCTGCTCGGCCTCTCGGATCATCCGGCCTTCTACGCGTGAGCACCGCTATTTCGAGCAGGCGACGAGCACGGTCGTGCCGACGGTCGGCACGTAGCGGGCGCAAAGCTCCTCGGCCGGACCCTTCCCCGGTTCCATGACGGGCTTGGTGGTGCTTTCAGCTTTGGCCGTGGGCGGCGGGCTCGGCGGAGTGGCCGCAGGAGCATCCGGCACCGGTGTTGCCGGTGGAGTCGCGGCCGGCGGCGGAGGAGGTGTAGCCGCAGCTTCCGCCTGCTTCGTTCGCTCCAGGCCCTGGCGCGCGAACTCGAGATTGGACTCGAGCGCCAGCGCCCGCGAGTAGAGCGAGGCGGCGTCCGGCTTGTGGCCAAGCTCCTCCTCGATCAGGCCCGATACGGCGAGCGAGAATGCGCTCTTCGGCGCGATGCGCAACGCCTCGAAGAGCGCATTCT
>Ga0187806_1000372_pt1 | contig 10873 bp, 7 predicted proteins | sample NC_wetland_sal_i_7_FD_132470 | JGI IMG/M metagenome (GOLD analysis project Ga0187806, IMG submission 132470) | Wetland sediment microbial communities from Neuse River Estuary, North Carolina, USA - ASW_1 | ecosystem: Environmental > Aquatic > Freshwater > Wetlands > Sediment | place: USA: North... | reverse complement strand
CTACGATCTGCTTTTCCTTCACTGGGGCGTAGGGCCGATCACCTCCACCACGCTCGCCACCCTCGTCGCGGCGATCGCCACCTACCTGGGCAACCGCTACTGGTCCTTCCGGACCAGGCAGCGCACCGGCGTGGTACGCGAGCTCATCATCTTCGCCGTGCTGAACGGCATCGGCCTGCTGATCCAGGACGCGGCGGTGGCCTTCAACTACTACCTCCTGCAACTCGGGCATGACAAGCTGGCGGGTTTTGTCGCGCTGAACCTCGGCATCGCGGTTGCCACCTTGTTCAGGTTCTGGTCCTACCGGCGGTTCGTCTGGGTCGCACCCTCCAGCACAACCGGGCACAGCGGCCGCCGGCCACGGCTGGGTCAGCCGCCGCAGACAGAGCCCGATCCACATCATGAAGGCGCACACCGGGACTTCCCGCGGTGGGGCGGAATGCGTGCCGAGATGGCCAGCGGCAAGGCAGAGCGCTACGCGGGCACGGTGATGGCTCCCCGCAGGGCCCGCCGCTTGTTCTCCGGATTTCAGACAGGCAGGCATGACACAGCCTGTTCTCCGGCCGCCGGCAGCGAGCCGGCCGCTGGCGCACCAGCGCTCCCCCGCTCGGCGCGCGATCCGGATCAGGGGCCACTAGGTCTTGACCTGCATCAAGCCAACGGGTGCGGGGCGGCTGCGGTCATGACCGCCCCCTCCCGCGCACGTCATCCGCGGGAGAGGGGCCGGCAATGACACAAAAGTCTGTCCCGCGCCCTGGGCCTGGTAGCGGGCGGGAGGATGTCGCTGCGGCGCCGGCCGGCCTTCGGCCGTTTGACCGGCGGGTGGTCTGGGCCGGCGGAGTGGTGTTTGCCGTGCTGATGGTGTTGTCGCCGTGGTATGGGTTCGACCGGGACGAACTGTACTTCCTGGATTGCGCCCGGCACCTGCAGGCCAGTTACGTCGATCAGCCGGTGCTGACGCCGTTGCTGGCGTGGGTGTCGCTGAAGCTGTTCGGCGTGTCGCTGTCAGGGCTGCGGCTGTGGTCCGCACTAGCCGCGGGGGCCACGGTGGTGATCGGCGGCATGACAGCGCGTGAGCTCGGCGGCGGCCGCCGGGCGCAACTGCTGACCGCTGCCGGGGTCGGCACCATGCCGGCCCTGCTGGGCGCCGGCCACCTGGCCGGCCCCACCTCCCTGGACATGCTGGCCTGGGCCGCGCTGGCACTGGTGGCGGTGCGGATCGGCCGGACCGGCGAGGCCCGCTGGTGGCTGGCCGCCGGGGTGATCCTCGGCGTGGGGCTGGCCAATAAGCACAGCATCGGGTTCTTCGCCCTCGCCCTGGTGGCTGGCGCGTTGCTAAGCGGCGGCTGGGCGACGATGGCCAACCGGTGGTTTGTGCTCGGCGCAGCCATCGCCGCGGCCTTCACCATCCCGGACCTGTGGTGGCAGGCCCAGCACCAGTGGGCGACGATCACCATGACCCAGGCGCTCAACCAGGAAAACGGCGGCCTGGGCAACATCGGCACCTGGGTGATCGGCCAGCTCATCATGGTCACGCTCGCCCTCGCGTGGGTCTGGCTGGCCGGGCTGCGCTTCCTGTGGCGGTCGCAGCGGCCCCTGTGGCGGGCGCTTGTGTGGGCCTATGGGCTGCTGTTCGTGTTCTTCGCCCTCACCACCGGTGCGAAGATCTACTACCTGGCCGGAGCCTACCCCGCGCTGCTCGCGGCCGGCATGGTGACCATCGACAGATGGCTGGCGGCCCGGCCGGGCCGGGTCCGCGGCCTGCTGCTGGCCACCGCGGCGACGACCGCTGCGACGCTGCCATTCGTGCTGCCGGTCCTGCCGGCCGCCGACATCGGCTGGATCCACCCGGTCAACCAGACTCCCGCTGAGTCCATCGGCTGGCCCCAGCTGGTCCAGGCCGTGGACCAGGTCTGGGTATCCCTGCCCCCGGCCCAGCGCGCCCACACCGTCATCTTCACGGCCAACTACGGCGAGGCCGGCGCGATCAACAACCTGGGCAGAACGGTCGGCCTGCCCACCGCGGTAAGCGGCCACAACAGCGAATGGTGGTGGGGACCAGGCGACCCGCGCGCCAGCACAGTCATCGCGGTCGCGGACGGGTCGGGCGGCGGCGGCACCTATCTGGCCGGGTTCTTCACCAGTGTCAAGCCGGTGGCCACGCTGTCGAACCCGGCCGGGATCCACAATCAGGAATGGGGCGGCCAGATCTATCTGTGCACCGGCCCCACCATGCCCTGGGCCCAGCTATGGCCGCTGCTGCGCCACTACAGCTGACGCCAGCCCGGTTTGGCCAGACCGTAGGGACTTCGACCTAACCGAGGCCTGGCCAGTGACGAGCGGCGGGAGCTGGCCGAGAAGGCGCAGCGCCGTCAATGTCAAGCGGGCGTGCGAGCTGCTGAAGCTCTCCCCCGCCGCCTACTACGCCACACGCAGGGACCAGCCCTCCAGGCGGCAGCGGGACGATGCCGCGCTGGCCGCGCAGGTTAAGGCCGTGCAGAAGGAATCCAGCGGCCGGTACGGCGCGCCGCGGGTCCACGCGCAGCTGCGCGCCCAGGGCCACCGCCACTCCCGCAAACGAAGCGGTGGAAGAAGCCGACAGGCGCGTCGAAACGCAAGCCGCTAACCACGGTATGCAGATAAAATGTTGGCAACAGACGCTCTTTGATGGACGCTCGGATGAACCTCGGCAGAACGTCGTCCACCCCGCGCTGTGACCCCCATTGACCGATCTGCGGCAAGCCCGCAATGCCGCTCGCGCGATCGCGGCAGCGGCCCTGGGCCACGATCCCGGCCCCATGGCCACCGCTGAGAGCAGCTCCCATTACGTCTACGTCAGCCCGGATGCCGTCGTGAAGATCATCGACGCCGCCGGCCACTCGCGACTGGACCGGGAGATCGCACTCGTGCCCCATTTGCCCAACGGCCTCACGGCCCCGCTGCTCGGCAGCGGGCTCTATCGGCTGGGGACGCGCGAGGTTCGCTATGCCTGCTACGCCCGCGTGCCGGGGGCGGCGCCCGGCATGGGCATGCCCGGGTTGGACGGTGTGACCGCGCGACTGCTGGCCGAGGAGGCAGTCCAGCGGCTCGACGGACTGCACGGCTGGATGCCTGCGGGCCAAGCCGGACAGAGGCTGAGAGAACCTCTTGACCACGGCGGGTTCGTCACCCAGGCTGCGCTCTTCGCCGAGATTGAGAACCTCGCCGCCCGGGACCGGGACGGAATCATGCCTGGCCATCTGCTCGACGCTCTGACGGCGATAGCCGAGCGCGCGCCGCTGCACGCACGGGCAGCCGTCCCGGTACACGCGGACTGTCACTGGGGCAACTGGCTCGCGTGCGGGCAGAGCGTGACGGCGCTGTTGGACTTCGAGTGGGCTCGGTTCGGCGAACCGCTCGATGACTGGTTCTTCCTGGCCCGGTTCAGCGGCCCGCATATGGAGACCGTTCTCGACGTCATTGCACGTGCGACGACGACCTCTCTGGAAACCCTCCGGGCAGAGTGCGAGGTTCGCGACGCGGCCTACCTCGCCTCCGATCTCCGCGTCGCGCTTGAACACCCCGATCCCCCTGCGGGGATGGCTGGTGACCGTCTCCGGGACTCGAGGAACTCATCGTCGGGCGCTACTGGTGGCGCCATGCACGCTGATGCCAGTCGCGGCAAGCAACAAGTGCCCGCTAGCCGCAGACCGGGCGGATGGCACGATCGGCTCCTTCGGTGAGGCCGGCCTTCAGCCGAGGCAGTCCCGCTCCCGCGGGACTGCCTCGTACATGCCGCCCGCAGCCGTCAGCGCACAGTTTCGCGGGCGCGTGCGGTGACGGGTGGCCCTGCCAGTGCGGGCTAGCCGCCTGCAGGCCGTGCGGCGGCGGGTTAGCCTCACAGGAGCCGCTCGCTAGACCGGGTCATGGAGGATGAGATGAGGGCTGCGGTGTTGCACGCCATCGGGGAGCCGCTGCGTATCGAGGAGGTGCCCACTCCGCGTCCGGGGCCGGGGCAGGTGCTGGTTAAGATCGCCGCCGCGGGAGTGTGTCACTCCGATTTGCATCAGCAGGACGGGAGCGTGCCGCCGCATCGTATCCCGCTGATCATGGGGCATGAGAACGCCGGCTGGGTCGCCGGGCTCGGGCAGGGAGCCGAGGGGCTGGCCGAGGGAGACCCGGTGGTGGTCTACGGCGGGTGGGGATGCGGGCATTGCCGCTTCTGCCTGGGCGGCCAGGAGCAGCTGTGCGACGGCACGCGCTGGGCGGGCCTGGGACCGGACGGCGGCTACGCCGAATACCTTCTGGTCCCGGCAACCCGCCACCTGCTGCCGGCCGGCCGCCTCGACCTCGTCAAGGCGGCGGGCCTGACGGATGCGGGCCTGAGTTCGTACCGGGCGGTGAAGAAGGCGCTGCCGTACCTGCGCGCGGGCACCACGGCCGTGGTCATCGGGGCTGGCGGGCTGGGCCAGTACGGCGTCCAGTACCTCAAGCTGATGACGAGCGCCACCGTGATCGCGGTGGAGACCTCACCGGTCAGGCGGCAGCTCGCGCTGAGCCTGGGCGCCGATCACGCCATCGACGGGTCCGCCGCCGGCTCGCTGGAGCAGATCCGCGAGCTCAGCGGCGGCGAGGGCGCGGCGGCGGCGCTCGACTTCGTCGGCATCGGCGCCACGATGAGGCTGGGCCTGGCCTCGCTGGCCCGGCAGGGGCTGTTCGTGCTCGTCGGGCTGGCCGGCGGCAGCGTGCCGGTGGGGTTCTTCAGCCAAGCGTCCGAGGTCGCCATCACCACCAGCACCTGGGGAAGCCGCAACGACCTGGCCGAGGTGATCGTCCTGGCGCAGCAAGGCAAGCTCACCGCGACAACCGAAAGCCACCGGCTTGACGACATCAACCAGGTCCTGGAACGCCTCGAGCACGGCCTCGTCGAGGGACGCGCTGTCGTCGTGCCCTGAACCTGCCTGCTGGCAGGTATCTGGGGACCCCGAAGGCCGGCGACCTGCCACGGCTGCCCGCCGATATCGCACCCGACGCGTCCCCTTGCAGCCAAACGGGTCAAGGACGGCAGCGGGACACCTATACCCCGAGGCAGCGTGGGCAGGGCCTCCGCAACTGCGCCCCGAACTGGGCATTATGCGGACTGGAGGAGCGCGGCACGCCGCCGCCAGTTACTCGGGTAAACCGGTTGACGGGATCGTTAGCCTTGACGGGTGCGACATGCCGTGTTTCTGCCGCCGTTTGACGATTTCGCCGATCCCCGGAGGCTGGTTGACCTGGCCATAGCCGCAGAGGAGTCGGGCTGGGACGGGTTTTTCCTGTGGGACCACGTGCTGCGCTGGCCCGGTCACGAGGGGCGGGTCGGGGATACCTGGACGGCGCTGGCGGCGGTCGCGGCACGGACAAGCCGGATCCGCATCGGCCCGCACATCACCCCGATTGCCCGTGGATGGCCGCACAGATTCGCGCGGGCGGCCGTCAGCGTGGACCACCTGTCGGGCGGGCGCCTTATCCTCGGGGTTGGCCTGGGCGTCGACACCGACGGGGAGATGAGCCGGTTCGGCGAAGATCCGGATAACCGCGTCCTGGCCGCGAAACTGGATGAAGCCCTAGAGCTAGTGCTCGCCTTGTGGTCCGGCGGCGAGGTCAGCCACGCGGGCATGTATTACAAGGCCGACGGGGTCGCGTTCCTGCCGCGCCCGCTCCAGCAGCCCCGCCCGCCGCTGTGGGGCGCGGCCACCGGCACGGGCAAGCCGCGGCCGCTCAAGCGCGCCGCCCGGCTGGACGGGCTGTTTCCCGCCGACGGTACTCCCGACAAGCTTGGCCCGATGCTCGAGGTGATCGCCGCCGAGCGCGGAACGCTGGACGGCTTCGACGTTGCTCTTCCCGCTTTCCCCGGCAGTGACATAGAGGCGTTCGAGAGGGCCGGCGCGACCTGGGCGCTGTGGCACTTCTATCCGCCCGCTCCCGCCGATGACATCATGAAAGCCGTCAGCGCTGGTCCCGCGGCCCGCGCCCGGTTAGCCGGGCAGCGCAGGCAGTTCAGCCAGTACCGGGCAGGATGGAGCCATAACACGTAGGGGTCACCCGTCGGCCGGGTCCTGGCACCGCGTGGAACAGGATCTTTCTTCAACGGCGAGCTCATCTCCGCAAGCAACCTCGGCCAGCATCGGTCAGCCCGCGCGATCCTGGATAAGGCTGAGGCCGCCGGCCAGAGTTATGAGTGCGCACCACTGCCTATGTGGGGACTCCGCTTGCTGGACCCGTGGGGTCGCTGCCGGTGTTGCGGGGAACCGGCTCGGTGGCGCCCAGGGCTGTGATCTCGGCGAGGCTTTCCCGGAGGCAGTCGAGCAGGACGTCTGGGTCTGGCACTGCGGCGGTGTCGATGTTGATGCCGATATGGCAGGTGCCGGCGTAGGACACCAGGGTGGTGTTGAGGGAGGCCCCGATGGTGGGCCCGAAGGCGAACATGGCGGTGATCTTGCTGCCGGCGATGTAGCGGGGGCCGGGGGGGCCGGTTACGTTGCTCGCCAGGAAGTCGACGTGCTTGAGTACCCCGCCCACGTAGCCGACGGGCAGCATGTTGAGCGTCCCGGCGATCACGCCGGTGACCGCCAGAGATGGCTCGTTGCGTGCCGCCTGGGTGGCGCGGTGCAGCTTGCGCATCCGGGCGCCCGGGTCCGGTTCCCCGACCGGCAGGGTCAGCCGCTGCAAGGTGATCCTGTTGCCCCAGCTCGTGTCGCCCTCGGTCCGCAGACTGACCGGGACGACGGCCCGCAAGGACTCGACGGGCATGCCGTGGCGCTGGTGATACCTGCGCAATCCCCCGGTGACCCCCGCCAGGTAGGCGTCGTTGACGGTCCCGCCGACGGCCTTGCCCGCTGCCTTCAGGGCATCCAGGGGAACCTCCATCACGGCCAGATGGCGTGTGGTCGCCCGCTCCCGCATGAGGGGTGACATAGCGCCTGTACTGGGCGCGGCCGTCCGGTAGACGGAGCGGGCCATCGCGACGGCACCGCCCGCCAGCCCGGCCGGATCGCGTGCGGAGCGGATCAGCGCGGGGATCGCCGCCCCGGCCCCGCCCCGGGCCAGGCGCGCAACCTGCCCGGCGACTTGACCCGCGGCGCCGGTGACAAGGGAGAGCCGGCCCAGCCTTTCGCCTGGCGGCGCCGGCGGCATCGCACCCAGGCCGCAAGGTTCGCGCTGCGAGTCGGTGACGGCCGCCAGCATGCGCATCCCGCCCACGCCGTCCGACAGGGAATGGTGGAGCCGGGCGATGAGCGCCGCCTCCCCGTTCTCCAGGCCTTCGACCACAGTGAGTTCCCACAGCGGACGGGCGCGGTCGAAGGCATCCATCGCCGGACGGCGCGCGAACTGCAGAACCGCGTCCCAGGTCCGGGGCCCCGCAGCGCCGACCCGGCGCACATGCCAGTTCAGGTCGAAGCGGGGATCATAGGCCCACCGGGGGGAGAGCAAAGGGAAAGGAGAATCGATGACATGCTGGCGCAGCGAGGGCATGAGCCGAGACATCCGGTCGACGCGTCCGACCAGCGCGTCCCAGTCAGGGGCGCGGTCCAGCGCGACCGCCACGACAACGGACGGCCTCAGCACGGGGTCACGTTCCATGTACCAGGAAAACGCGTCGCTCGCGCCCATAAACCCGCCACCAGGCGCCATCCCCCGATCATATGATTCCCCCCGCTGGCCCGACAGGGCCATTGGTACCGGTCAGCCCGTGCTGTCCCAGCGGTGCCGCAGCCCGCCGAGGAGGCGGCTGTGCGGTGGTTCAGCATCTGGCGGATCGGCGACGTCCGCCCGTTCCGGGCCAGGGACTGGCAGACCCGCACGGGCCTGCTGCGAGCGGTCACATCATCCGAGTCGGCCGAAGTGACGTTCGTCTCTGGCCGGATGGCGAGGGTAGCTGCACGGTAATAAAGGGGCGAATTGCCATGGTCACCATCGAGGGCCAGCGGAGTCATAGTGCCTTGGATGCTGCGCTGGACATCTTTCGTATGCGGCAGTACTTCAACCTCGTCGTCGGTGCTCGCGACGTGGCCAGGGCCGTCCGGAACGATGCGAGGTTCCTCTGCACGGTCCGGCGCGGGCTCGTGCCGCTGCCGTTGGACCGCTGGCCGGTGCCGGGGCGCGTCTTCGGGCCGTTGCGCGGCGCTGCTCCCGCGCCGCTGGAAGGCCGCGTCGGGGTAGTGGCCACCGGAGGTAGTGGCGCCCTGGCCTCGCTAGTCGGCGTGGCGAAGGCGCTGGAGGACAGCGGCACCGAGGTGTCGGTGTACTCGGTGTGCTCGGGCTCGGCCCTGTTCGGGTTCCCGCTCGGTGCCGGGATGTCGCCCGAGGAGGTCGCCGAGTTCACCGCCTCGATGCGGCCTGGTGACTACATCGATGTCGGGTGGCGCGAGATCGCCGCGCTGGTGCCGACACTGGCGCGCGGCTGGTGCGGCATCCTGCGCGGCGACAGGCTCGAGGCGTTTTATCGCGGCCACTTCGGCGACCTGACCCTTGCCCAGCTGCGCACGCCAACATACGCGCCAGCCTGGAATGTCGAGCACAACCGGCTGGACTTCATCGGCCCGCGCACTCATCCGGATATGCCGGTGGCGCGCGCGATCCGCATGGCGATCTCGCTCCCGCTGTTCGTCCAGCCGGTCGTGCTCGACGAACTGTCCTGGTGCGATGGCGGGATCGTCGACATCTTCCCGGTGCGGCCCGTACTCGACATCGAGCCCGCCGTCGACACCGCCGTCGCGGTCAACGGGTTCTATCCACACGAGTTCGGCGGCGAGGACGTCGCTGGCTGGGACACCCGGCCACTCAGCATCGTCACGGCTGCCTCTCAGGTGCGCACCTGCCAGCAGGTCGAGCTGGCCCGTGAGCACCTCGCAAGGCTGCGCCGCGAGGCCCGGACTCTTCTGGTCGAGCCGGTACCCTACCGGAAGGTCGCCGGGACCGGCTTCTACGAACAGTTCCTCGACACCCGGGAGTGGCCGCAGTTCATGCGCGCCGGGCGGGAGACGATGCTCGCCACCCTCCGCCAGCACGCCTCCCATCAGCCGCCCGGCTTCTAGCATTCCCCGATCGATAAACGTCGCCTGCGCGGCTGCGGGCTCCGCCTGGGTGCCGCGAAGAGGCCCTGCACGCGGGCGCGGTGAGCCTCGTAGCGGCGGCCGGCAGGGGTCAAGATCTCGCGTATCTGCCTGCCAGGTGCTACGGGCTCGGGGATCGGTGGACGCATGATCCCCTGATCGTGGGCGTGGGTCTCAGAACCGGCGAGGTGAAGGCCTCACCCTTCAGCGCCCGCTCACCAGTTCGACCGCGGATGCCGCGGTCGCAAGCGCCTGCCCTCGGCCGATAGGCCTGAGCGACCGAGGCGTTTGGTCATGTGCAGCCTTCGCTGGTGATGGGGCCGCTGGCTGGCCTAGCAGTGCTACCTGCCGGCGAGGAGGATTAGCGCGCCGTGGATTCTCCCGGCCGGGCGGGGGTCACGGCTGGCCGTCTTGGTCGGGCGGCCCGTTCCTCCGCTCATGGCGGACCTGCGCCCGGGACAGGGACCACGTCTTCTTGCCGTGCTGATAACGGCGGATAACCTGGCTCTGCCGGCCCGTCACGACAGTCACAACCTGCGGCCCTTTGTTGAGGCTCCGCAGCCGGGCATCGTCCAGGGCCTCCAGCAGCGATCGCAGCGTGTACGGATAGGTCTTGTACACCTTCCCCAGCCTGCTCGCCGACCCGGCGTCACGCACGGCGTAGGCCCTGCTGCCCGCGGGCACAGTGACCGCCTCCCCCCTGCGGCAGCCCCCTCCCAGAAGCGGTGTTCCCGCTGGCCCGACTGGTCGAACCACCATAAACGCGTGCACGGCGGTGCCCGGCGCAAGAGATGCCCGTCGCACCCAGGGCCCTCCCGGCGGGCGCCTTCGGATGTCCCGCGGCCGCCGGGTGTGCCTCCGGGCCGCCGCGGCCGCGGATCCTTCGCCGGGTGCCCGGGTGCCTGGTCCTGGCCGGGTCCCGGCGCGGCGTGGTTCCCGCGGGAACGGTCCGGGCCGCTTACGGTCAGGAGGCGGGATCCCGGTCGCAGGTCCAGCATGTCAGGATGAGCGGGTGCGCGATGGCAGGGAGCTGGACCTGATACTGCTCGGGGCGACCGGTTTTGCCGGACGGCTCACGGCTGGCTATCTGGCCGGGCAGGCGCCGCCCGCCATGCGCATCGGGTTGGCTGGCCGGTCCGAGCGGCGGCTGGCGGAGGTGCGGGCCGGTCTGGGCGTCGCCGCGCAGGCGTGGCCGCTGCTCGCGGCCGATTCGGCGGATCCGCGGGGCGCGCAGGTGCTTGCCCGGTCGGCGGGCGTGATCGCGACCACCGTCGGCCCGTACCGCCGGCTCGGCCTGCCGCTGGCCCGGGCATGCGCCGAGGCCGGGACCGATTACGCGGACCTCGCCGGCGAGGTGCTGTTCATCAGGGACACCATCGGCAGCTGCCAGCAGGCGGCCGTCCGCGCCGGGGCTCGAATCGTGCACAGCTGCGGGTTCGACTCTGTCCCCTCCGATCTGGGTGTCTTGCTGGCCCATCACGCGGCAGGCGCGGACGGCGCGGGAGACCTGGAGGACACCACCTTGGTGGTGACGGCTCTGCGGGGCGGAATCAGCGGCGGCACCCTGGCGTCGGTTCTGGGGCAGATCGACGATATGCGGGCCAGCGCCGGCAGCCGCCGGATCGTCGCCGACCCGTACGCCCTGAGCCCGGATCGCGCCGCCGAACCCGCACTCGGCGGCGAACGCGAGCTGTCCTGGGCCTGCTACGACCCCGGCCTTGGTCAGTGGATCGGGCCGTTCCTCATGGCCGGTTTCAACACCCGGATAGTCCGGCGCAGCAACGCCCTGCTGGGATGGG